>Ga0209698_10007884_pt1 | contig 11078 bp, 6 predicted proteins | sample LitLauG_LLR_2012_FD_187203 | JGI IMG/M metagenome (GOLD analysis project Ga0209698, IMG submission 187203) | Freshwater sediment microbial communities from Pennsylvania, USA - Little Laurel Run_MetaG_LLR_2012 (SPAdes) (version 2) | ecosystem: Environmental > Aquatic > Freshwater > Creek >... | reverse complement strand
CGCGCTTCCAACTCTTCCAACAGATCGCGCAGCGTCTGGAGTATTCCTTCCGCGCTGTCGATCTTGATCGAGAACTTCAGCATCCCCTCCGGAGTAAACTGCGTGCCCCGCTGCGAAGCTACAAACCGCGCCAGCTTCTCCGCATCAATCGCTGCAGTCTGGCTGAACTTGATACTCACGAACTCGCGTTTGCGCTCAATCGCGTTTGCGCCGACCCGCATCGCTTGCAGTTTGAGCGCCGCGTACTCGAGCAGGTTACGAACCGCCCGGGGCGTCTCGCCATAGCGATCGATCAGCTCTGCGCGTACGTCGTGCAACTGCGACTCGGTCTCAACTCCTGCGACGCGCTTGTACATGCGCAGTCGCTGGTTCTCTTCTTTGATGTAATCGGAGGGAATGCGGATGTTCAGCCCGAGATTAAGTTGGATTTCGGTTACTTCAACGCCCGCTTCGCCCTTCATCTCGCGGACAGCCCGTTCCAGCATCTGCGTATAAAGTTCGAAGCCCACGGCTTCGATGTGGCCGCTTTGCTCTCCGCCCAGAAGATTCCCAGCGCCCCGCAATTCGAGATCAAGCGCCGCAATTTTGAACCCGGCTCCGAGATCGGAAAATTCCTTAAGCGCAGCCAGGCGCCGTCGCGCGACCGGCGTCAATTCAATCTCGGCGGGCAAAAGCAGGTAAGCATAGGCGCGCCGGTTCGAGCGGCCCACGCGTCCGCGCAACTGATAAAGCTCCGACAATCCCAGCCGGTCGGCACGATTGATGAGGATCGTATTGCACAGAGGGATGTCGAGCCCGTTCTCGATAATCGTAGTCGAGACCAGAATGTCGGCTTCGTGATGCATAAATTTCAGCATCACTTTTTCCAACTCCCCTTCGCCCATCTGCCCGTGACCCACCGCAATGCGTGCAGGTGGAGCCATCCCTTGAATCTTGGCCGCAATGTCCCAGATGGTCTCGATGCGGTTGTGGACGAAATAGACCTGGCCGCCGCGATCGAGTTCCTGCTCAATCGCCGACTGGATGAGCTTTTCGTCCCAGTTCGCGACCACCGTCTGAATTGCCATGCGATCCTTGGGCGGCGTTTCAATCACGCTCATATCGCGCAGTCCCACCAGCGACATATGCAGCGTGCGCGGAATCGGCGTCGCCGACATGGTGAGCACGTCAACCTCCGTGCGCATCTGCTTGATACGTTCTTTGTGGCGCACGCCGAAACGCTGCTCCTCGTCCACCACCAGCAGCCCGAGGTCGGCGAACTTCACATCCTTGGAGAGCAGGCGATGGGTGCCGATCAGGATGTCCACTTTCCCCGCCTCCACTCTTTGCAAAATTTCCTTGATCTGCTTCGGCGTGCGGAAGCGGCTGATCATTTCGACCTTCAGCGGAAACGGCGCGAATCGCTGTTTGAAAGTTTCGTAGTGTTGAAACGCAAGAACAGTCGTCGGCGCAAGCACGGCGACCTGCTTGTTGTCACTCAGGGCCTTGAAGGCGGCGCGCATCGCGACTTCCGTCTTGCCATACCCAACGTCGCCGCACAGCAGGCGATCCATCGGGAGCTGTGACTCCATGTCCCGCTTCACGTCGGCGATGGCCTGCGCCTGATCCTCGGTCTCGTTGTACTCAAACGAATCCTCGAACTCTTTCATCCACTCGGTGTCGGCTGGAAAGATGTGACCCCGCGCGGCCTGCCGCTGCGCATAGAGCATCAGCAACTCATCGGTCATGTCCTTCATCGCCTTGCGGACGCGGGCCTTGGTCTTGCCCCAGGCGGCGCTGCCAAGGTGATTCAGGACGGGCTTGGCGCCCTCCGACGAACGATATTTCTGCACCAGATCGAGGCGGGTAAGCGGAACATAAAGCCGCGCCGCCTCCGCGTATTCCAGCAGCATGAATTCCGCGGCGCCGTCGCCCTGGTTGATTTCCTTTAACCCGTGATACTGCCCAATCCCGTGCTCCACATGGACGACGTAGTCGCCAACCTGCAGATCGCGGAAGTCAGAAAGAAAGGCCGAGACTTTCGATTTCTGCCGCTGCGGGCGCGTCGCCACCAGGTCCGATTCGTCGAACAGATCGCGCGCCCCAAAAATCGCGAGATGCGCTTCCGGTAAAACGAAGCCGTCGGGAAGATAAGCCTTCAGCAGCGTCGTGGTAAGAACGTCGCCCGCAAAATAAGAAGTTTCGTCGGCATAGCTTTCTCCGCTGCGCGTGCGGCTTCCCAGACGATACGCGGCGTTGTACTCGGTGAACATGTCGGCCAGGCGCTCGACTTCTCCGGTGTTGGGGACGGCAAGAATTACCTGCATGCCTCCCACCACCATCTTCTGAACCTGCTCGATCATCGCCGGCACCGCACCATGGAAGCGCGTGGCGGGCTGCGAAAGAAAAGCGGCTTCCGTCCTCCCCTCGCGCGCCACCGCCAGATATTCGAAATCGGCTCCGCGAAGCGCCTCCGTTTTTTCCCGCCAGTTTTCCGGCGTCAGATAAAGATCGGCGGGACGAACCAGATTTCCTACTCCGCTGCGCTCGTGAGCTTCTGCAATGCGGGCCCAGACTTTGTCGAGTTCCTGCATCAGCGCTTCCGGCTCGTCGAGAAGCACGCGCGCTTCCGGAAGCAGCCCGAAGATGCTGCGGTCGGCGCCCGCCACCGGAGCATAGAACTCCCAACCCGGAAACACTCCCGCGCCGGAGTCGCGCACTGCTTGCTCGACAATCTCGGGGGATCCCGCTACGCGTTTCCCGGAGAGCCGCGCGTTGATCGAACCAAGCAATTCCTCCGTGACCGGCGTTTCCGTCAGCGGCAGAAGCAACGCTTCATCGACCGGGTTCGAAGACCGTTGACTTGCCGGATCAAACTTGCGCATCGACTCAATTTCATCTCCGAAAAATTCGATGCGCACCGGCCGGTCCGCCTCGGGAGAATACACATCGAGGATGCCGCCGCGGGCCGCATACTGCCCCGGCATTTCCACCACGTCGGTTGCACTGTAGCCGACCGTGTTCAGGTGCTCGAGCAGTTTCTCCAGATCGAAACTCTCGCCGCGACGCAGAACCCGCGCCAGATCCGCATAGTAATCGGGAGAACGAAGAAGAATTGTGGTCGCGGTCACCGGCGAAATGACGATAGCAGCGCGCCCCGTCGCAATCTTCCACAACGCTGTAGCGCGTTCTTCCTGAATCTCCGGATGCGGCGACAAATTTTGAAAGGGAAGCACATCCCGCGCGGGAAGGGTAACCACCGATTCCGGATCCGCCGCTCCCGTCAGTTCGCAGAAGGCGCGCAACACCGGCAATAACTCTTCAGCCGCACGGTTGTCGGCCACCACCAGCACAAACGGACGCTCGACCGTGCGCCGCAATAAAACAACGATCAGCGCCTTGGCCGCCGCGGACAGTCCAGTGACACTCATCCGCCCCGCGCTCTCCCGGAGATGAGAGGCGGCGCGCGTGAAGGCAGGTGACTGTTCTACCTCCGCGAAAATTTCGCGGACAAACGGCAAAAGCATTTCCCTTTGATTCTACCAAGTCAGTTCGATTGAGGCCTTGCAGCCCGGCGGCGCCAAAGACGAAGTCCGAACGACCAGCGACAAACGACCAGCGACCGACGGTCAACGACGGCCCCACGCTACTTCCGCAGTAGCGGCCGCGTCAGGCAAGTCGGCCCGCCCGCCCCGTTGATGCAAATCTCCGATCCCGGAAACGTGTGCACCTCAAAGCCCGCGTCGCGCATCCGCTGATTCGTCTTGACGTTCTCCTCAATTGCAATCAGGCGCTTCCGGCCGAGCGCAAGCACGTTGCAGGCCAGAGTCTCGCGTTCAAGGTATTCAATTTCAATCAACCGGAATCCTCGCGCCTTCAGTAGTTCAACCGTCTCGACCGCCAGCCACGGCAAATCAACCAGAATGGTCTGCTCATCGAGCATGCTCATCAGCGACATCAGGTGCAGACACGCGGCGGGCCCCGGCCCATAGGGCAAGGGCGCGGACAGCACCTCGACATTCCTTGACGCGAGCAACGCTCGCATCTGCTCAATCCCCGCTTTGTTGGTCCGATAGCCGTCACCGATCAGCAGTGTCTTTGAATCCAGCCACACCATGTCGCCGCATTCGGAAGTTCCCGGCAACCTGATCTCGCCAAACACCGGAATCCCTGCTTGCCCGCAAAAGTTCGCGTGCGCCTGCGCTTCCGCCCCGCGGCCCTTTTTTCCCGGATTCATCAGAACCAGCCCATAATCTGTGGCCAGCGAGGCATCGTGCGCATAGACGGCGTCAAGCGTGAGCGATTCCGCCGGAGGCAGGCACACGACCTCGGCTCCGCCCTCGCTGAGCAGGCGGCAAAGAATCTCGTGCTGCCTCTGCGCCGCCGCAAAATCAGGAGGATGCTGGAATCCAAGCTCACGCCATGCCGCAGCTTTCTCAGAAACATCCCATCCAGCGTTCCCCGGCGGACACACCATCACCCGCAGGAGTTCGCCCGACATGGAATGTCCGTTGAAATTTTCCGCATGCGTAAGCGAAGGCACAAGAAAGATTTGTGTCACGACAGTAGTCTCGCAGGGCAATGCTTTCTAGCCGATACCTAAGTCCGCCCGTAGAGATGGGGGCTCGACCCGTTCCGAGACCCGGCAAGCCACTTCCCTACCGGATTCGCGGTCCCTTCTTGGGGGCTGGCCAGCGATATCCAGACTTATCCGCAGCTGCTAAGAATCTAAAGAAACGTACCCACAAACGCAATGTGGCCCCAAAGGCCAGCGACATCCAGGACACGGCCCGGAACAAAGTCACCCTCCGCCTGTCTCCCTCCCGACCCGCCGGTAATCCATCTTATTGCTTGCCTAAACACCCTCCCATGATGTACATATCAGCGGTATCCCGTCTTGACAACGTGCACGAAGTTCTAGTAGCTGGCCAAAAACCGCGCCATTTGATTTCCTCCTTCCGCAACCTCGATGCTGCGGAAGCTCCCAGGAGCCCTATGAAAGCCACACTGCGTCTCTTCTGTTCCGCATTCTTCTTCTTACTATGTGTCTGGCAGTTTGCCCATGCTCAGGGCGCCGCCACCGGCGACCTCCACGTCAGCGTGAAAGATGCGAAGGGCAACGTCGTGACCAACGCGACCGTCACCGTGAGAGATGTCGCCAAGGCCCTGGAACGCGCCGGCAGCAGCGACGGCCTGGGCGGCTACAGTGTGCGTCAATTGGCCCCCGGCAATTATTCCGTCATCGTGGACGCACCGGGCTTCGCCAAAGCCGAAGCGACAGGCGTGTCCATCACCGTCGGTGAGTTGGCCGATTTACCGGTCACGATCAGCGTCGCCGGCGGCAAGGAAGTCGTCGAAGTCAACGCCCAAGCCGAAATCGTGGAAACTTCCCGCAGCTCCACCACCGACACCATCGGTGAGCGCCGCATCGACAATCTGCCCATCAATGGACGCAACTACATCCAGTTCACGCTGACCGATTCGCAAGTGCAGCGCGACAGCGCGCCCAACCTCGGCGCCGCGCCGACTTCCGGCCTCAACATGAGCGGCCAGCGCGGACGTTCCAACCTGGTCAACGTTGACGGCGCCGATGCTACCGACAATTCCACCAACGGCGTGCGCTCCACCGTCTCCCAAGAGGCAGTGCAGGAATTCCAAATCATCACCAATAACTACGCCGCCGAATACGGCCGCGCCTCCGGTGGCGTGGTCAACATCATCACCCGCTCCGGGTCGAACGATTTCCACGGCGATGTCTACGGCTACCTGCGCAATCGCGATTTCCAGGCCGTCAATCCCTTCAGCACCACGCCCAATCCGGCCTACACGCGCGTGCAAGCCGGCGTGGCCTTCGGTGGGCCGATTAAGAAAGACAAAACGTACTATTACTTCTCCTATGAAGTCACCCGACGACACGAGACCGGGTTCTCCTCCATCGGCCAGTCCAATCCGGGCCTGTGCGTTTCCCCCAGCAGTGGCCCGGGCAGCTTCGGCCTGTGTAACTTGAATGTTGCCACCGCATTTGGCGCTCCGCAGGGAACCCCGGGTCTCGACATTCAGGCAACACCGGATCAGGTCGCCTTCATCGGGGCAACCCCACCGCCGGCACTCGCGCCCTACATACTTGAGGTCGGTGCTGCCTCGGGGATTGCGGTCAACGGCTCCTATCCCGCGTTCTATGCCGGCCTGGCCAAACTGGGATTTATTCCCAACCCGACCAACCCGCTCCAGCAATTCTTTTCATCCTGCAATCCCTCGAACACGCTTTGCAACGGCCTGCCGGCAAGCTTCCTGAGTCTGCAGCAACAGGAAGGCAACTTCCCGGTTTTCGAGGGCACGAGCCTGTATTCACTGCGCCTGGACCATAACCTCACCAACAACAACCGCCTGACGTTACGCGCCAATGTCAGCCCCAGCACCGTGACTGGAATTGAAGTAAATGGCCAAGACCAGCCCTTCGGTCAAAACGCCTACTCCCGCACATCGCAGCAAACCTACCGTGACGTGACCGGCGTTTTTCAGGACACCTGGACCATCGGCAATAACAAGGTGAATGAGTTCCGGTTCCAGTACGCCCGCCGGGGGTTGGCATATTTCTATAACAAGTCCATCGCCGCTGGAAACGACCCGGGTGTCAACATAATCGGCTATGCTTACACCGGGCACGAGCCGTACTCGTTTATCCAGCGTGTCGAAAGTCGCTACCAGTTCACGGACAATTTTTCCTTGAGCAAAGGCCGGCACAATACCAAGTTCGGAGGGGATTTCAACTATCTCCCGCTCCAGGCCACGTTCACTGTGAACTACGGCGGCGTGTACAATTTCAGCAATATTTCCGGGAATGGAATAACACCGGATTTCTCGTCGGTGCAAGCGTATGGCCTCGGAATCCCGTCGTACATAGTCCAAGGCATCGGCAACCCCACGGACTCATTCTCCAACAAGCCGCTGGGAATTTTTTTCCAGGACTCCTGGCGGGCACGGTCAAACCTAACGCTGAATCTCGGTGTTCGCTACGACGTTGAGTTTCCGCCAACGTTCGCGCCGCCCGACCAGCTCGCTCAGGCCGGATATAACTTCGTGGGAGTGCAAAAGGGCATTAAGACCGATGCCAATAACATCCAGCCTCGCATCGGGATGGCCTGGGACCCGAAAGGAGACGGTAAGACTGTTGTTCGTGGTTCCTACGGCATCTTCTACGATCACCCGCTGCTCGGGCTGTACTTTCTGGGCGATGCGTCCGACGGCTCCAAAACCGGCCAGTTGCTCTTCTTCGGCGCCAGTCCCTGCGACGGGACCGCTGCCAACGCCAGTCCGCTCAACCTGAACGCTACCAATATGTTCCAGGGCATTCTCGGAACAAACAATTGCCTGCTTCCCGGACCCGGCGCCGGCCCCGCATTCGCCGGCGCGCTCGGCTACCAAAGCAATTCTGCGCCAGGATCTTCTTGCGGCGCAGTCCCCAACCCGCAGCGATTTGATCCCTGTTTTCCAAATTCGCCCTTTCTCAACCAGCAGTACATTACCGGGCCGGTTGCCTTTCCTCTGATCTCACAGCCGTTCGGGTATCCGCAGGGCAAGAATTTCGTCTACGCCTATTCCCAGCAAGTGAACTTCGGCATCGAAAAAGATCTGGGGCGCGGCTTCGCGCTGAATCTGGCTTACAACTTCAACGGTGGCCGCCACCTGAACCGGCCCATTAACGCCAATGCTGCGCGTGGAGATTTGCTCACCGCAAACTTTCAGGCTGCGGTAGCGGCCGGACAGGCGACAGCCTCTGGCGGTCCGCTTGCGGTAGCCAGTTGCGGTGTAAACCCGATCCCAGGAGCGCAGCTCCCATACTTCGTTCCCGCGGCGCTGGTCAGCTTCTTCCGCCCCTCGGGACTCAATCCCTCCCTCGCGGGAGGTGCGTTCACTCCATGTGTTCCGCTGGCTCTAGCCGATTTGCAGGTTGCGGGCCTCAATGCCAAGTGCAACCCCACCCCCACGGGGACCGGACTCGCCAACTGCGTTGTCTTTAGTGATATGGACGCCAACTATTCCAACGGCAGTTCGGTCTATCACGGTCTGACGGCCAATCTCCGCAAGCGCTTCAGCAACCACTACGAATTCCTGGCCTCCTACACGTGGTCGCACGCGATCGACGATTCCACCGATCTGCAGGCCACGCTGGTCCCGCAGGACAGCTTCTTTCCGGGCGCCGACCGCTCCTCGTCCACCTTCGATCAGCGCCATCGTTTCGTCTTCAGCGGCGTCTACCAGACGGGCAAGCTCAGCGGTAGCGGCTTCTCCAGCAAGCTCCTCAGCAATATCACCTTCTCTCCCCTGATCGAATTCGGCTCCGGCCGGCCCTTTAACATCGTCACCGGAAGCGGGGATAACTTGCAGTTCTCTTCCCAGACAGGCCGTCCCAATATTGTTCCATCCGGAACACCCACGAACGCGTGCGGCTACCCGAGCGTGGCTTCGAAATACTCGCCCACCGGCTTCCTCCAGGAAGTCTGCTTTGCCGACATCAGTCCCGCACAGCTTCTGCAACCCAACGCGCTCCTGCTTCTCGACGGCAACCTCGGCCGCAACGCGGGTATCAGCCCATGGACAGTCTTCGACGACATGCGCATCGCCAAGCGCGTCTACTTCGGCGAACGCTTCAACATGGATTTCATCGTCGACATGTTCAACATTGCGAACCGGTATAACGTGGCGGCCGTAAGTCCGCTCTTTACCAATGCCGGTCAGGCCACTGCGGCCTACGATCCCCGGCAGTTTCAGTTTGCGCTGAAATTCAACTGGTAAGATCAGTGTGTAGAGTTATGCGCGGATGTGAAGGGAGACGAGCGGGTTGCTGAAAGGCTCGATGTTGCGCTTGATGTTGGGGGGCACAGCGCTGTTCCCGCTGCTGTTTTCTACCTATACCTTCGCTGACAACGGAGCCGATGTCTACAAAGCAAGATGTTCGGCCTGCCACGGCTCGAACGGGGCAGGCGAAACCATGCTCGGCAAAAACCTGAAGTTGCGCTCCCTCACCTCAGACGCAGTGCAAAAACAATCTGATAACGAACTCGCCACCATCATCAGCCGCGGCAAGAACAAGATGCCGCCTTTTGATCACAAACTCTCCAAGGATCAGATCGGCGACGTGGTGAAGTACATTCGCTCACTGAAAAAGTAGCGCCGACGGCTGGCCGCGGAAAAAGGAAAAGCCGCGTTAAGTCTGCGGCTGTCCTCTCGTTTCGGTTTTCAGGCTCACTCGACGGATCACGAGTTAGTGCTTGTCTTTGTAGATGCTTTTGCTGATCCGGTTCTGCTGACGATTGATCCCTTTCTGCTCGGCCTTGGTAAGATGGCCGTTGTGCTGCGACATATCTTTCTTTTCGCGATTCTGCACGCTGGTTTCGCGTTTTTCGAGGTTCGTAGCCTGCTTCGAATTCAGCTTACCGCTCTCCAGCCCGTTGCCAATGCGCTGTTGCTGGCGGCCTTCGCGGCGATTCACTTCATTCACACGCGGATGACCAGGATCGACGACGCCAGGGCCCGCACCGGATGTTGAGGTTTGAGCAGACGCGGAACCGGCCAACATAAGTCCCCCGACTGCCAGAGTTACCAGTAAGTTCGAGAATTTGTTGTTCATGTGGATAGAAACCCCCACCCGAAAGATTAGTTGCGAAGGGTCCACATGACGAGGTTACCTAAGTGATAGTACGCAAGTTACTAGTTGAGTGTGGGGCTGGCTGCTCGGCCTTACGCAGCTGCCACCTTTTCTTCCGCCGCGACGGTATGGACCACAATCGCTTTCTTCCCACCTTTCGCGGCGGTGGCGCAGATCGAACTTAAGTTGACGCCTTTGGCGGCGAGTTTTTCTAAGTGTGCGGCCAGCGCGCCGGGCTTGTTAGGTAACTCGTGCTCCTCGGCGATGGTTTCCTTGTAAGTGAGGCCGGCTGCGTCCAGCGCTTTCTTGGCTCGGCGTGCATCCTCCACGACGAGTTCCACCGTGCCGGTCGTCCCCTGCGCGGTTCCGAGGAGAGCGAGAATGTTCACCTTGGCGCTGCCCAAAGTGCGAGCGATCTCCGCCACTGTACCCGGACGATTCTCAATCGAAATGGTGAACTGCTTGGTCTTGGCCATGTTGGCTCCTCCTATGGCTTTCGGGTGGGAATTATACGCCTGAGTGCGCGAGGAGCGTTGGCGGTGCGCCAAGGAAACAGTTTCGACCACTGATTGTCGTGGATACCCCTGAACAGCCGGGGGGGTACCCCCCCTCCCCCTGCCTAGTGGAATCATCGAGTTACGTGCCGTTTTTGCTCCAAAATATTGATTCACAAAGACTTATATGTAAAGTATTCCGGAATAAGGAGTTAGCTTAATTTCTCGCCTTATTCTCTTAGAAATCACATAAGACTCAACGTTTAGACGGCTCGCTGGCGCCTACTTTTTGCCTCGACCAGATTACCGAGGAGTAACTAACACTAGAACGGACTCGAGGAACCGTTCTTGGTTGACGGACACACCTCTCCAGTTTCCCGTCAGGGATCATTGTCGCATCGGGGGTTGCTGGCGTCTGTGATGGCTCGCACAGGCTGATTGTGATGAAAACGGTGGTGAGGCCCGACATCGACGAGGATCTGAGCACAGAGGGATTGCTCGGTAGCGACCCATAAATATGGTAATATGGTTCCGTGAAGACAACTCTCGAAATTCCCGATTTCCTGTTCCGCCGCGCCAAGTCCGTCGCTGCCGAACGGGGCATTCCCCTTCGACAGTTGGTCATCGAGGCTGTTCAAGAGAAATTGAAAACGACCTCGCGGGAAAGACCGTGGATGAAGCATCTCGGGAAGCTCAAGCACCTGCACAAAGAGAGGAAGCAAATCGAAAGACGGGTGGAAGAGGCCTTCGAACGGATCGACCGGGAAGTCTGGAAATGATTCGAGATACCAATGATTATCTATACCAATGATTCTCAAATCCACTGATGTTCGATACAAATGATTCTCGATACCAACGCGCTTTCAGCCGCGGCCGACGACGACCCTGGAGTGATTGCTCAACTCGCTCGCGCCGACGAGATGGCGATTCCGGTCATTGTGCTGGGTGAGTATCGC
>Ga0209698_10007883_pt1 | contig 11078 bp, 6 predicted proteins | sample LitLauG_LLR_2012_FD_187203 | JGI IMG/M metagenome (GOLD analysis project Ga0209698, IMG submission 187203) | Freshwater sediment microbial communities from Pennsylvania, USA - Little Laurel Run_MetaG_LLR_2012 (SPAdes) (version 2) | ecosystem: Environmental > Aquatic > Freshwater > Creek >... | reverse complement strand
CGTCGAACGGCGGAGTGCTCGCGCTGTTCGCAGCGGCGGTGGCGGCCGGAGCCAGTTGCAAGACAACCGGCTCAGGCGGTTTGACCCAACGACGCAAGGCGTCGGCCAGGGCCGTGGAGGTCACCGGCTTGGCAATGTAATCGTCCATTCCCGCCCACAAACATTTCTCACGGTCACCGACCATGGCGTTGGCGGTCACGGCGACGATGGGCACGCGTCGGCCTTCGCCCGCTTGCCGCCGAATTTCGTTCGTGGCGGCGTAGCCGTCCATTTCCGGCATGTGGCAATCCATGAAGACAAGATCGAAGTCGGTTTGCTTGACCGCAGTCACGGCGTCGCGGCCGTTGCTGGCCACGGTCGCCCGACAACCCAGCTTTTCGAGCAGGGCAACGATGAGGATTTGATTCGTGTGATTATCCTCCACCACCAGCACCTGGCGCCGGGTCGCCGGGTTTGGCGGCAGCACGGTCGCTGGTGCTGCGCTGGTTGAATCGGCTGTTTTGGCGTCTTTCCGTTCGCCCGCCCGGCCCAGGACCTCGCTCAGGGTTTTGAACAAGTTCCTTTCATAAACCGGTTTGATCAAAGACGCTTGGAAACCGGCGGCACGCACGCGGGGATCGTCGCGCAAATGGCTGGCGGCTGTCACCAAGATGAGCGGTGTCCCGCGCAAGGCCGAGTCGGCCTTGATCGCGCGGGCGAGTTCCTCACCGTTGGTTTCCGGCATCCAATAATCCAGCAACGCCGCGTCAAAGGGCGTGCCGACGGATTGGGCGGCGCGCAAACAAATCAAAGCTTCGTGGGCGTTGGCGGCGAGTTCGACGAGCACGCCCACGGTGCTCAACTGTTCGTGCAGCAGGCGGCGGTTGATTTTATTGTCGTCCACGACCAGCACGCGGCAGCCCTCCAGTTTCACCGTCGGCGCAGGGGTGGCCGGCGCGCTGGCGTCCAGGACAAAGGGCAGCTCAAACCAGAACCGCGAGCCGACCGCCGGCTGGCTTTCCAGTCCGATGGACCCGCCCATCATTTCCGCCAGCCGTTTGCAAATCGCCAGACCGAGGCCGGTCCCGCCAAATTTGCGGGTCGTGGAGGAATCGGCCTGGGTGAACGTCCGGAACAGCATTCCCTGTTTTTCCGGGGGAATGCCGATGCCGGTGTCGCGCACGGAAAACAAAAGCTGCGCTTGCGGACCTTCGCCGGGCCGGCATTCGATGGTGATTAAAACGTGGCCTTGGTGGGTGAACTTCAGCGCGTTGTCGCCCAGGTTGACCAGGATCTGGCGCAAGCGCCCCGCGTCGCCAATGAGCCGGCACGGCGTGCCCGGCGCCAGGCGCACGAGCAGTTCCAGTTTCTTGCTGTTGGCCTTGACCGTCAGCAGATCGCCCACTTCCTCGACGACCGCCCGCAAATCGAATGGCTGCGGATCAATCCGGAGCTTGCCCGCCTCGATTTTGGAAATGTCCAAGATGTCGTTGAGCAGCGTGAGCAGGTCGCGACCGGAGCTGAGGAGCATCTCCGCGTATTCCTGCTGCTTGGGCGGCAGTCCCGCATCCAGCAGCAGCGTGGCCATGCCGAGGATGCCGTTCATGGGGGTGCGGATTTCGTGGCTGACCGTGGCCAGGAAATCGCTCTTGGCGCGGTTGGCTGTTTCGGCGGAGTTCTTGGCCCTGAGCAAATCCTCCTCGTATTGCTTCTGTTCAGTGATGTCCTGAATGGATCCGGCCATGTTCGTGGCTTCGCCGGCGGCATCCCAAACCGCCTGACCGCGCACGTGAAACCAGCGATAGCCGTCCGACTTGGTGAGCAGGCGGTGCTCGATGTCAAAAGGCGTTCGCTGATCCAAATGCCGGTCAATCGCCTCCAGCACGGAGAGGGCGTCCTCCTCGTGGATGAGCGATTCCCAACTCGAGAATTCATCGCTTAATTCTTTGTCCGCATAGCCGAGCAGTTCCCGGAACCGGGGCGAGAAGTAAATCTTACCCGACTTTAAATCCCAGTCCCAGATGCCGTCCGTCGAACCGCGAACCGCGAGATCGAAGCGATCATGGGAGGCTTTCAACGTCGCGAGCGTCCGCTGGTGCTGGGCGAGATTTCGGGCGTTTTCGATGGCGGCCAGTTGCAGGGCTTTTCGATGGCGTCGCAATTCCAAAAGCGAGACGGTCTGCCGGGCAAGCGCCTTTAACGTCTCGGTTTGCGCTGTCGTAAGCTGACGCGGTGTGTAATCAATGACACACAGCGTGCCGGGTGCCGCTCCTTCCAGCAGCGTCAGCGGCATGCCGGCGTAAAAACGGATGCCCGGCGCGCCGGTGACGAGCGGATTGCCCGCAAAGCGCGGGTCGGCCGCGGCATCGTTCACCACGAACAATTCGTCCGGTTGGCGGATCGCGTGGGCGCAGAAGGAAACTTCACGCGAAGTCTCGCTGACGGCCAGGCCCACCTTGGATTTGAACCACTGCCGGTCGGCGTCCACCAAGGACACGAGGGCCACGGGCGTGCCGCAAATGAGCGCGGCCAGTTGCGTCAGGTCATCAAACGCCTGTTCCGTTTCCGTGTCCAGGATATCCAGCGCGCGCAACGCGGCCAGGCGTTCGGCTTCGCGGTCAGGCGGCGCGGCATCGTCGTGCGAGTCGGTCATGCGGTGCTAAAAACTGTCGAAATTATTCAAATCGCTCGGGCGGCGGCGCCCGCCCTTCGTTTATCGGCGCAACGCTCCGGCGGGTTGAGGGAAATCGTGCCGGCGGGCGGGAAATTGCCTCAAGACGGCGGCGTTCGCGCCGATGGGAGAGACCGGGTACGTCCAATCATTCAGGGTCGCGCCTGCGAGGTGAGCGGCAGAAGCCGCTTCAATTGCAAAATATATTTATGAAATTAGGCAGTAAAATCATGTTGGCAACGGTCGCCGCCGTGGCCGCCAGCACAACGGTCGGCCTGTTCGTCCAGTGCCGCACCGTTCGCAACCAGGGCATCGAACTGACCCACGCCACCATGCGCGCCATGGTCCTGGAAGCCGAAAACACGCGGGCGAGCATTGCCGAATTGAACCGGCGCCAGGCCTTCGACCACAAAACGCTGGTGGAGGAATTCAAGAAATCCGGCGATTTGCGCGGCTCGGCGCTCTACTCCACCATTCCGGTGGTGGCGGCGTGGCAGACCATCAGCGCGGCGGCGCAAAAGGAGGGGTTTGAATTTCGGATCCCCAAACACCAGGCGCGCAACCCCAAAAACAATCCCACGCCCGAGGAAGAACCGATCCTCGCCGCCCTCGAAAGCGGCAGGCAGACGGAGTATTTCCAGGTGGACAACAAACACGGTGAAATTGTTTATGCCCGGCCGATCGTGCTCACGACCGATTGTTTGGCCTGTCACGGCAATCCCCAGCACAGCCCGACCGGCGACGGCAAGGATTTGTCGGGGTTTGAGATGGAGAACTGGGGCGTTGGCGAAGTGCATGGCGCGTTCGTGTTGAAATCGAACATGGACCGGGTCAATGCCAGCCAGCGCGCGGGCGTCACCCAAGCCCTGCTGTGGATGATTCCGTTGATGTTTGCCATCGCCGTGGGTTTTTATTTTCTCAGCCGGCGGACCATCGTCCGTCCGATGGGTTTGGCGATCCGCCACATCAACGAAACGAGCCTGCAAACGGCCGCCGCCTCCAGCCAGCTTTCCGCCGGCAGCCAGTCCCTGGCCGACGGCGCGAGCGAACAGGCCGCGTCCCTGGAGGAAACCAGCGCCGCGCTCGAGGAGATTTCCAGCATGACGTTGCGCAATTCCGAAAGTGCGCAGTCGGCCAAGCAGCTTGCGGCGCAAACCCGTGCCGCCGCCGACGCCGGGGCCGGCGACATGCAGGCCATGAGCACCGCCATCGGCGACATCAAGAGCGCGGCGGATAACATCGCCAAGATCATCAAGACGATTGACGAGATCGCCTTCCAGACGAACATCCTCGCGTTGAACGCCGCCGTGGAGGCGGCCCGCGCAGGCGAGGCCGGCCTGGGCTTCGCCGTGGTGGCCGACGAAGTCCGCAACCTGGCCCAGCGCAGCGCGCTGGCCGCGCGCGAAACGGCCGACCGCATCGAGGATTCCATTCAGAAAAGCGATCGCGGTGTCCAGATCAGCGGCCAGGTGGCGCAGGCCTTGCAGGAAATCGTCAACAAGGCGCGGCAGGTGGATGAACTCGTGGCGGGCATCGCGCTCGCAAACCAGGAACAAAGCCAGGGCATCGGCCAGGTCAACAGCGCCATCATGCAGATGGACAAAATCACCCAAGCCAACGCCGCCCATGCGGAGGAAAGCGCCTCCGCCGCGGTGGAACTGGACGCGCAGGCGGCCACCTTGCGCGAGGCGATTGCCCACTTGCACGAACTGGTGGAACAGGACACACCGGCCACGCCGACCACGCCGTACTCCTGCCCGGTCGCCGCCCCGGCCGATAAGCCCGCCAAAGCCCACGGCACGGCTTCGCACCCGCCGACCCGCCACACTCACTCCTCGCAACTTCCCCTGCCACCGCCGCCGGGAGCGCCCGGCCACACGCACCGCGCCAACGGGTTGCCGGTGAACGGTGATTTCAAAGATTTTTAAACTGATCCTCATGAAACACTGGACCATTGGCCGCCGCCTGATTGCCGGATTCGCCGCCGTAATCACCATCACCGTGGCGCTCGGCGCCTTCACTTACTCGCGCCTGACCGTGATCCTCGCCCACTCGAACCGGGTCACGCGCGAATCGTTCGCGGGCCAGGAATTGATCCACCAGATTGATTCCGAAGTGCGCGAGGTTTACGCGCTGACGCTCAAGCACAAATTAACCGATGACGCGGAACGGGCCGGCCAGATTTTGACTTCCATCAAGGCCCACCTGGAAACCCTCAACGCCCTCGCCGGCAAATACGAGGAAACCGTCACCACTTCTGCCGAGCGGGAATTGCTGCAGGCGATCAAGGACGCGCGCGGACCGTACGCCACCGCCTCGGTGGACGTCATCCTGAGCGATCCGGGCAAACTCAAGGAAACCCTGGCGCTCGTGGAGAAGGAACTGGATCCGGCGTACGCCAAATATCTGGCCGCCGTCAGCGCCGCGGTCGCGGCGGAAAACGCGCGCACCAACGAGGCCGGCCAGCGCATCTCCAGCCTGGTCAACAGCGGCCGCAACGGCATTCTCGCCGGCCTGCTCACGGCGCTGCTCGCCAGCGTCGTCATCGCCTTCCTGCTCAACCGCGGCCTGAGCCGCGTGCTCCACCGGCTCCTGTGCTCGCTGAACGAAGGCTCCGTCCAGCTCGCCGCCACCGCCGGCCAGGTGCTGGCCGGCAGCCAGGAATTGACCGCCGGCGCGGGCGAGCAAGCGGCTTCGCTGGAACGCACCTCGGCCAACCTTGACGAAATCTCCAGCATGATCCGCCGGAACGCGGAAAACGCCCAGGCCGCCAAACAGCTCGCCGGCCAGACCCGCGCCGCCGCCGACGCGGGCACCGAGGACATGCAGGCGATGAACACCGCCATCGCGGAAATCAAGGCGTCCGGCGACAACATCGCCAAGATCATCAAGACAATTGACGAAATCGCCTTCCAGACCAACATCCTCGCCCTCAACGCCGCCGTCGAAGCCGCCCGCGCCGGCGAGTCCGGCTTGGGCTTCGCGGTGGTTGCCGATGAAGTGCGCTCACTCGCCCAACGCAGCACCAGTGCCGCGCGCGAAACCGCCAATTGCATCGCCGATTCCATCCGCAAAAGCGAACGCGGTGTGCAGCTCAACGCCAAGGTCGCGCGAGGGTTGCAGGAGATTCTCCTCAAGGCCCGGCGCGTGGATGAGCTTGTCGCGGAAATCGCCGCCGCCAGCCACGAACAAAGCCAGGGGCTGGTTCACGTCACCGGCGCCATGTCCCAGATGGACCGCGTGACCCAGGCCAACGCCGCCAGCGCCGAGCAAAGCACCACCGCCGTTGCGGAACTCCAAGCCCTGGCCCAGAATGTCGAGGCGGCGGTCAATGAACTTGGCTTGCTGGTCTCGGGCCGTGCCGCCGCGTCGAAAGCGGTGACGCCTTCACGGCCTGGCTCGGCCGCGGAAACAGAGTCCATTTCAAAATCTTCGCCGGCCGCCTACCGGGTCGCTTCGATGCCCAGACGCAGGCTCCCGACAACGATCGCGCCGGAGAAAACCGTCGCAACGGACGCCATCCCGAGCCTGGTTGAATAACCAGAACGGCCGCAAGAATTAAACCACGTAAGGACCCGTTCCACCGTGTCCCTGACTTTTTCGGAGAAAATGGGACGCGGTGGAACGCGTCCCTACCCAAGCCGCCGCAGGTTCGCGAAAGTTAAGCCACGCGGCGGCTACGCCAATGCCGCCACCAGCACCACGAACTCCCCGTTGAGCGAACGTTGCCGCGCCACCGCCAGCAACTCCGCCGGCGTGCCACGCAGGTACTCCTCGAACTTCTTGGTCAGCTCGCGCGCCAGCACCACCGGACGGTCGGGAAAAACTTCGTGGAGTTCGCCCAGCAATTTTTCAATGCGGTACGGCGATTCGTAAAACACGAGCGTGCCGGTGAAATTTTTGAGCGCCTCAAGCCGTCGGCGCCGCTGCCCGGATTTGTGTGGCAGAAAGCCGCTGAAATGAAATTCGTCCGTCGCCAGCCCGCTCGCGGTGAGCGCCGCCACCAGCGCGCACGCGCCGGGCACGGCCTCGACCCGCAGCCCCGCCGCAATGGCCGCTTTGACCACGCGCTCGCCCGGATCGCTGATGCCGGGGCTGCCGGCATCGGTGACCAGCGCGACCTTTTCGCCGCGCCGCAGGCGCTCAATGATCTCCTCGCTGCGCTTCGCTTCGTTGAACTGAAAGTAGCTGAGCAGCGGTTTGGAGATTTCAAAATGCCGCAGCAGCTGGCCGGTGCGCCGGGTGTCCTCCGCCGCCACCACGTCACACTCGCGCAACACGCGCAGCGCCCGCAAGGTGATGTCCTCGAGATTCCCGATCGGCGTGGCGACGAGATAAAGCGTGCCCGGTGTCAACGGCGGCAATGTTGGTTCCATGCCTTGACTTAAACAGGAATTAGGCGTGAAATAAAACGGATTCGTCAAACCAACCAATAAATGAAACCGGAACTCGGTCAGTGCTATAACCGCACACAAATCTATCAAATGGTAGGGGGAGGTAGCAAACAATCCTACCTACCAGAGCGAAAGGGTAGAGTTTTGTGCGGTTGTTTTGTTCCAATGTTAAATGCTAAAGCGCCTTATGAAATTGATGTTGGAGATGGGCCGAATATTTTGGGAAGCGCGAGACGACTTGCCAAAGGTCGCTACCCGATACCGGTTTTCCTGAAGAGAAAATCAAATGAATGGGAATATGTTGGTGATTTTAGTTGCACTGGTATTAGCGACAACTCTGAAGACTTATACCCCAAGCAACAGCGCAGACCAGATGCAGTAGTCGTGCTTTATCTCCAACGCGCTTTTGGCGAATCGGAAGAAAAAGCGGCAACCGACTTACTAATCCAAGAGGGAAACAGAATTCTACGAACTCATTTTATCAGAGAACGTGACCCAGCTTTAATTGCTGCAAAGCGACGGATATTCGTCGAACAGCACGGGTTTTTATTCTGTGAGTCATGCGGTATCAAGCAGTCCGATTTACCAATGAAAGTAGGTTCGTCATGCTTCGAAGTACATCATCTCACGCCGATCGGAAATCGGGCCGAGCCACAATTGACACGTTTATCCGACTTGGCCTTGGTTTGCGCAAACTGTCATCGAATGATCCATGCCAAACCGACAATTTTGAAGCTCGAGGAAATTAAACAAATGGTAGCGCTATGCCGGATTTGACAGCCGCGCAAGATTGTTGTCTGCTTTCCCGCAACATTTGGAAATATTGCCGATGATTTTTGGGCCGTTGGCCTCCCACGCGAGCACCCTGGTGCGCCGCTTGGGCTGGTGGCTCGGAGTGGCGGTTCTGGCGGGACGGCCGCACATTGCGTGGGGTGCCGAGCCATTGCCGCTGGTGCCGAAATGGGGGCGCTTTGAACAGTCCTTCCAGAGTTTGAGGGCGTACGCAAATCCGTTCCAAGACCTGACGCTGAACGTGCTCTTCATTTCGCCGCTTGGGGAGACGAACCGGGTGGCCGGTTTTTGGGATGGCGGAAACACCTGGCGGGTGCGCTTCTCGCCGGATCAGGCGGGACGGTGGACGTTCCGGACGGTTTTCTCGGACCCGTTTAATCCGCGAATGCACGATCAGACCGGAGCGTTCCTGTGCATCCCCGGGTCCGGCTCAGTCCGCTTCCAACGCCACGGGCCGGTGCGGGTCGCGCGCGATCACCGCCATTTTGAGCACGCCGACGGCACGCCGTTTTTCTGGCTGGCGGACACGGTCTGGAGCGGGCCGCAGCAGGCCGGCACGGCGGATTGGGATTTCTACGTCGGCGCGCGGGCGGCGCAAAAATTTACCGCGGCGCAATGGGCCCTCGTGCCCGGACCGGCAGGAAAAAACCTGGCCGCGTTTTCCGGTCGGGAGCACCTCGTCATTCACCCGGAGTTCTTCCGGGCGCTGGACGAAAAAGTGGACGCGCTCAACGCCGGCGGGCTGTTGAGCGTCATCGCGCCGCTCTGGGAAACAAGGTTCCGGCCCGCGACGGATTTGCCGGAAGCGCAGGCCGCGCTCCTGCTCCGCTACACCGTCGCCCGCTGGGGTGCGAACGCGGTCGCCTGGCTGCTCGCGGCCGACGGTGGTGATCCGCGCTCGGTGGAACGTTGGAAACGCCTCGGCCGCGCGGTGTTCGGCGACACGCCGCGCGCACCGGTGGTGCTGTTTCCGAGCGCGTCGTTTTTGAATTTCGAGGAATTCCGCGACGAGACCTGGGTGGATGTCTTTGGCTACCAGAGCGGCCAGAATCTGTACGATCCCACGGTCAAGCCCGTGTTTGCCGGGCCGCTGGCGTATCTCTGGCAGAAGGAGCCCGCCCGCCCGGTGATCAGTGTCTTGGCGCCGCGCGAAAACGGCGTCATCCCGCGCACGGGCCGGCGGATCACCTCGGCGGAAGCGCGGCGCGAAGCCTGGTGGTGCGTGCTGGCGGCACCGCCAGCCGGCACGAGTTATTCGGCGGAAAACGTGGCCAACTGGAACACCACCGCGTCCGGCTCGGATTTTCCGGCTTGGAAGAAATCACTCTTTCTGCCCGCCGCCAAACAACTTAGCCTGCTGGCGGACTTTTGCAGCGCGATTGAATTCTGGCGGCTCACGCCCGCGCCGGGCATTGTCACCGTGTCGCCGGGCGCACGCGCGCCGCAACATGAAATCACGGCGGCCAGCGCCGACGCGGGCGCCCTCACCGTGGCGTTTGTCCCGGAGAACCGGGTGTTGGAAATCCCGCTCGCCGCCGTGCCAATGCCGCCCCGGGCCCGCTGGCTGGACGTGCTGACTGGCGAAACCTCGCCGGCCGTGGCCGTGGCCGGCGCACGCAACTGCCGCTTTCCCAAACCCGACGCGGGCGACTGGCTGCTGGTCATCGAGGCGGGCACGAACACGGCGGCACGCTGACGCACCGCCTCACCGCTGCACCCGCGCGCTGCCACCCTTGACCAGCGCCTCCACTTCGGCGAGCGACGCCATGCTGGTGTCGCCGGGCGTGGTCATGGCCAGCGCGCCATGCGCCGCGCCGTATTCAACGGCTTTCTGCGGGTCATTAAAGCGCATGAACCCGTAGATCAAACCGCTGGCGAAACTGTCGCCGCCGCCGACGCGGTCCAGGATTTCCAGATTCTCGCGGTGGGGCGCCTCGAAGAATTGTCCGCCCGCCCAGCAGATCGCGCCCCAGTCGTTGCGCGTGGCCGACTTCACCGCGCGCAGCGTCGTGGCGGTGACTTGGAAATTGGGAAACGTCTGCACGGCCTGCTGGATCATCTGCTTGAACGCGCTCACGTCCAGCTTGGACAAATGCGCGTCCGCGCCGGCGACCTCGAAGCCGAGGCACGCGGTGAAATCCTCCTCGTTGCCGATCATCATGTCCACGTGCCTCGCAATTTCCCGGTTCACCTCCTGCGCGCGTTTCTGGCCGCCGATGCTTTTCCAGAGCGACGGCCGGTAATTCAAGTCGTAGGAAACCATCGTCCCGTGTTTCTTCGCGGCCCGCACCGCGTCGAGGACGAGCTGCGGAGTGGTGTCGCTCAACGCGGCAAAAATGCCGCCGGTGTGCAGCCAGCGCACGCCGATCTTCCCGAAAATGTGGTCCCAGTCAAAATCGCCGGCCTTGAGCTGGCTGGCGGCGGTGAGGCCGCGATCCGACACGCCCACCGCGCCGCGCACACCGAAACCGCGCTCGGTGAAATTCAGGCCGTTGCGCGTGACCCGGCCCACGCCGTCGAACGGCGCCCACCGGATGAATTCCGTGTCCACGCCGCCCTGCAACACCAGATCTTCAAGCAGCCGCCCGACGTCGTTGTCCGCAAACGCGGTGGCGACGGCGGTCTTCAAACCGAAACAGCGGCGCAGACCGCGGGCGACGTTGTATTCGCCGCCGCCTTCCCAGAGTTTAAACTCGCGGGCCGTGCGGATGCGGCCCTCGCCGGGATCGAGGCGCAGCATGATTTCGCCGAGGGAAAGCAGGTCGTATTTGCAGGCGCCGGCTGGTTTGAGCTTCAGAGTTGCCACAGGTTCAATTTGGTTTGGTTCGCAAAAATCCGACGCGGTTACTGTGCGGGGAACCGGCCCGGCGCTCAACACCTTTTCTCACGCCAACCGAGATGCTCCTGGGCGGCCGCAAGTCCGCACCGGCGGGGCACCGCCGCGCTCGCCAAAAGCAAGAAAGCCGGGCTTGTGGCGACGGACCCCGAATTCACATCCGTCGAAGAGGAAATCAAAATCCACCGGCTGAAATGTCGGCTCCGTTTTTTTACGCAAAGACGCAGAGACGCAAAGGCGCGGAGGTTTGACCCGAATTGCACGAATTAAAACGAATGGAAAGCTCGTCCGTCTGACCGACAATGGCCTGGGGTTGCGCGGCGGCCGAGCGGCCCTGGGAAAACGCCCCAAAAACATAATTTTCCGTACCGTTCCCGGACGGGAAGGGGGAGGATCAGGGCGGGGC
>Ga0209698_10007882_pt1 | contig 11080 bp, 9 predicted proteins | sample LitLauG_LLR_2012_FD_187203 | JGI IMG/M metagenome (GOLD analysis project Ga0209698, IMG submission 187203) | Freshwater sediment microbial communities from Pennsylvania, USA - Little Laurel Run_MetaG_LLR_2012 (SPAdes) (version 2) | ecosystem: Environmental > Aquatic > Freshwater > Creek >... | reverse complement strand
GACCAATCGTAGATGCGCCCGACGACGGCGTAATGATGGTAGAGATTGTTATCCAGGACAGAGATCAGGGGAGAAGTGAAGGTCATTTCCTGCTCAAACGGGCGTGCACCTTGCATCTCCAGGGTGATCTTTGCGATGCCATTGACGAAGATGATGTGAGCGCCATTTGTCTTGTCTGCTTGCGCGGTCCACTCGTAACTGATAGGAGCACCGTCAGACTGAAGGGCAAGCGAGCCGGTAACTTTCGTGGCGCCGCCATCGGGAATCGAAACCGAAGTAGTGCCCTTGGCAACCCACCCGGCTCCCGATGGAGCGATATCAAATTCTTCGTGGCCAATCGCCTTTCCGTCGAGATTAATGGTGAATTTGCCCTTGTCCGGGACGAAGATAGAGCCGGGCGTCTTTTTTTGCGCGAACAGAGAAACCACGGCGCAACTGGTCAGAACAAAAACAGAGAAGAACTGAATGAACTTGAGTTTCACGGCGATCACTTCCCCCGAGGGTTATTGTCTCTCAGGAGTCAGGTTTGTCCACGACGAGGTGTGATTCATTTCCGCCAGCAGCAACAATGCCCAAGCTGAGAATTTCCGTCACCACCTGGGCAGGATCGCGGGAACCATCTACACGGAAGTCAGCTAGCTGATACGAAGCGACACGCTGAGCGTGCAGCGCACGGAAGCTGGCCTCATCACGAAAAAGCGGGCGGCCCGTCATGGTCATGCAGCGGGAGAGAAGGATTTCGATAGCGGAGTCCAGCCAAAGTACGGTAACGCCGGCAGTGCGCAGAAATTCCGGACACCCAGGTTGGGCGTAGGTGCCACCACCAAGCGCTACCACGGTTCCTTCCTGGGATTCGGCGGCCCGGCCCAGAGCCGCGCGGAGCTGGTCCGCTTCCATCTGGCGGAAAGCGGGCTCGCCCAGGCGCTCGAAAATTTGGGGGATAATCAAGCCCGAAGATTCTTCAATAGATTCATCGAGATCGACGAAGCGCCATGCCAGCTGGCGGGAAAGGAGTTTCCCCACGGTGGACTTGCCGGATCCCATGAAACCGGCCAGGCAGAGGATTGGTGCGCGGGAACGAGACCCGCGCGAAGGAGGCAAAGTTGTCACGCGCGAAAGGCGCGAACGACTAATCGCGCTTCTGGATGCGAATTGTACCACTGTAGGAGGAGAGTTCGACCTTTGCGAGGCCCTGGCCAAAAGTGCCAAAGAAACCCCTGGCCCATTTTGAAGCAGTATGGCGAATGCCGTGCGAATCTGGCCTAAGGTAGGATTCCGCGCGATTGTCCACAGTTCCAGTGTCAGTTCGCGCATTGAGATCGAAAGAATCAGTCCCCGAAAAGCGCACTTCCACGGTGCCAGTGCCGCTCTTCATGGTGTAAAGGCCTGTACGCACGAAATCGCCGTCGAACAGGATGTTGCCGGTCATGGTGCGGAGATTCACATTCGTCAGCGCGGGTTGAAGGACTTGCGCTCCTCCGCTGATGGAATTAAAGTCCAGCTTGCCAGCGCAAAGGGTGCAAGTGAGCGACCCACCAGTGGTTTTTACAATGATGTAGCCGGAAACTTCCTTGAGATGGACTTCGCCAGCGACGCTTTCCAGCGTCATATCACCCATGACTTGTTCAACGTAAATCAGGCCATTTTCGGTCTTGAGCTGGAGTTCGGTCTCTTCCGGGACGGTGAGTTGAAGATTTGCCGCGAGTTCGAGAGGCGCTGCAGCGGCATCCGTTACGCTGGCAGTAACGTCAATGCGGTCGGCGACCTGTTCAACCTCAAAATTGATTTTGTTGGATGCCTGGCTGGCGATGATGTCGACCGCGGGGTTCTTCGAAGATTTCACTTCGATGCGGCCGTCGGCGACGTTATGAATGACTACAACGGGGCGTCCCTTGACGGCAAAGTGCTTTTCCAACCGTTGTCCAGCAGCGACGGCTGAGGGGGCGGGCCAGAGCAAAAGACCAACTCCCATCACGAGCAGCGTTGATTGACGTGCGTTCAATTGGATGCCCATTTCAGTTGACGCTCCTTCCGCGATCCATCATCGCGGCCAGCAATTCCGCTTTTTGTTGATAAGCCTCATAGAGATACTGGCGAGCCAGTTCATCGCGGGGCTCTACCTTCAAACGGCGTTCGCATTCGCCGATAAAATCATCCACTTTCTTGAGGTTCTCGCTTAACGAGACATCCACAGGGGAATCTCCGGTAAGAACCATGCCGCGGACAACCTGCTCCTGCTCGATGAGCGTGGTCCCAGCTGCTGTTATAGAGGAATCACTCGTGGGCGCAGAATGATCAGCGCCAGACTTAACAATGCTTGGAGGAGCAGGCTGCTCCGCAATTCGATCTGGCGGCTTTAATTCCATAAAGGCAGCAATGGCGATAACCAACCCGACCGCAGTTGTCACCAGCACTCTGCTGCGGAGCAGATCGCGCCAGCCGGCATACCATGGGACCATCGAGGCTAGGGGAGGAACTTCAGGTGATTCCTTGATGAGGCCTTCGATTTCCAACTGATTGCGGAGAGATGTCCAGATGCGGGCCGGAGGCTCGATCTCCGCCGGCATTTTGTTGGCGACGCTGACGATGGCGGTCAGATCGGCCACAAAAGCACGGCAAGAACCGCAAGCAACCACATGCTCGCGCGCTTGCGCAGGCAGAGGTTCCAGCCCTTCCTGCGCGATTACATTCTCTAAATCGCTACACTGCATGGCCAAATACTCCGAAGGAGGCAACCATGGAAAGGTTGCTTTCCTGATTCCAAGAACTCGACCTAACCGACGTAACAAGATCAGCGCGCTGAATGCGCCAATAAAACTTAACTCTTGAGCGGTTGTAGCTCATCCATTGTTTCCCGACTGCGACTTCGCCGCCACTCGCTCCTTGCGGGCTTGATCCCTGAGATCTTCCTGGAGCAATTCCCGCAACCTAGTCCGCGCCTTGTGCAGCTGCGATTTTGAATTTCCTACCGAGCAATCCATGATGTTCGCAATCTCGTTGTGCTCATATCCCTGAATATCGTGGAGCACGAAAACCGTCTTGTAGCCGGGCGGAAGTTTTTCAACCGATCGTTGCAGATTGACTCGATCCACCGCTCCGCTAAGCCTCAAGTCCGGAGCTCCCACATCCCGTCTGGGGCCACTGGACTCATCCTCTGGATCCATTGTCTCCTCCAGTGAATCCACCGGAAGCACTTTTTTCCTGAGCCGCATCAGGACCACGTTTACCGTGAGACGATGCAACCAAGTCGAGAAGGCCGACTCGCCCCGGAAGGTACCAATCTTGCGAAACAATTGGAGAAAAGCTTCCTGGGCCAGATCCTCCGCGTCAGAGGGATTACTAACCATCCGCAGACAGAGCGCATAGACACGGCGGCTATGCAGCTGATACAAGAACTCAAAAGCCGCAGCGTCCCCTGCCTGCGCCAGACGTATGGCCTCCGACTCAGTCAACGGCTTTAATGACCTGATGGAAGTTGACGTACCGGGATGGCTTGGTCTGGTTCGGGCCAACGATCCTATCGCGGCGCATCCACTCAATCGGATGCACCGAGTCCCTTCTGGAGTTGTCCTGGCAATCTAGCAGTTTCCCAATAGCTACCAGGCAGATGCTGCCTTTTCTCCGGACTCCCGAAAGAGGTTCCCGAGATGGCAGGTAAAACTATTCTGACGCGATTGAGGCGATTCGTCTATGGCGGATCGTGACAGGACGAAAGCGGCCCTGTTTGAAGCGGGCCGCGACATGGGCATGGTAGGATTGCTCGAAAACTTCAATCTGGCTCTTGGGGAGGGCGACCAAGAAAGATTTGAGTAAGACGATACCTTCCCGGAGGCAAGTATTTAGATCATAGTGGTCGGCGTCGAGAGTGGCCCAAGAGAGTTTCGGGGCGGCGCCGGTCTCTTCGGAAACATCCTCCGCAACCTTGCAGTAATCGCGCTCAAGGTCTTCCACCATACCGCCCAAGGTGTTGACCTTATGCAAGAACTGAATGCGAGTGGTAAACAATACCTTATTTAGAAGTCCGCTAAACCGGGCGGAACGCTGGTCTTTGAGCCCCCTGAAATCCGCGGGGTCCAGCGGGGCGGCGTTGGGCAAGGTGCCGTAGTGTTTCGCGTGCTCGGCGAGCGTACGCAGCATTCCGGAGAGGGGACGGGTCAGCAGCCCGCAAAGCTCGGCAGAGACGCCAATCGTCTGTGTGGCTTGCAGCGAGCGCCCGATGCGGCGAAGTTCGATTGCTTCATTGAGCGCCACACTGAACATGGAGTAATTGGATTCCAGCTCGCGCGAGAGCTTTTCGAAGACTTCAGCCTTTTCGAGGGGAAGCCACGCGCGCCAGTCTGAGAGAACTGACGAGCCGCGGATTGAGAGGGGGCGAGCGCGGTCGTTCACTTTTTGACTCCACGAGTGACAGGGGCGGGAGTATAACAAAAGTCAATCACCTGGAGAAGAAATATTTTGGGATTAGGAAGCCCTCCAATAGCCTGTCAATATCATTGACAAAGACGCTGGTGGGCCAGATTCCTTGCTCGCGGCGCACACGCGCCGTTATACTCGTTCGCCACAACTTGAGAAGGGAATTTTCCGTGCAATTTGAGCCGCGTGACCAATTCGACCAGCGCCTCAAGAAGCTTGAAGACATCAAGGCTCTCGGCCTCGACCCCTACCCCAGAGAGTTCCGCTGGACGCATACGGCGGCGGAGCTGGTGCAGGGGTACGGTGAATCCACGACTGCGGACCTCGAAACCAAGCGGGCGGAAGTCAAGGTTGCGGGCCGCATCGTTTCTTACCGGCTGATGGGGAAGGCCGGATTTGCTCATCTTCAAAGCGCCGGTAGTCGCATTCAGATTTATGTCAGAAAAGATGTCGTGGGGGTGGCGGGATTTCAGCTTTTTCATCTCCTCGATTTGGGCGACTCGGTCGGCGTGCGTGGGCATCTGTTCCGCACCAAGACAAATGAACTCTCCGTTTGGGTGGACGAGCTGTTCTTCCTGGCAAAAGCCCTGCTCCCGCTCCCGGAAAAGTGGCATGGCTTGACGGATGTGGAGGTTCGGTACCGTCAGAGGTACCTGGACTTGATCGCGAACGAAAAGTCACGAAAGGTTTTCATCACCCGCGCAAAGATCATTCAGGAATTGCGTAAATTTTTTGATTCGCGCGGATACATCGAAGTTGAAACGCCGATGATGCATCCGATTGCCGGAGGTGCTGCGGCACGACCGTTTGTGACGCACCACAATACGCTGGATCTTGACCTTTACTTGCGGATCGCTCCGGAGCTTTATTTGAAGCGGCTGACAGTGGGAGGGCTTGATCGGGTTTACGAAATCAATCGTAATTTCCGGAATGAAGGCATTTCCACCCAGCATAATCCCGAGTTCACAATGCTCGAGTTTTATGAAGCATACAGCAACTACCGCGACCTGATGGATTTGAACGAGCAATTGTTCGCGTTGCTGGCCAGGAATATAACGGGTTCAACGCTGGTAAAATATGGCGAAGCGGAGCTGGATTTTTCAAAGATGCTGCGACTCTCCATGCGCGAGGCCATCATCAAATTCTGGCCTGAGGGCGCCGGGACTGCGCCTTCCCTTGAAAAACTAGCCGTGCCTGGCGGGCCCGCAGAGGAAACCGGCCGCTACAATGCATGGGCCAAGCGCACAGGATCGCCCTGCGCCGCGGCAAAAGGAAAGCTTACGGACGGGGAGTGGACCGGACTCTTGTTCGGAACCATGGCTGAGGACAAGCTGATTCAGCCAACGATTCTTTATGATTTTCCGATAGAGATTTCGCCACTTTCGAAGCAGAAGCCTGGTGATGCGTCACTGGCCGAAAGATTTGAAATCTATGTGGCCGGCATGGAAGTGGCCAACGGCTTTTCGGAACTTAACGATCCTGGCGAGCAGGAGCGCCGGTTCCTGGCGCAGATCGCGCAGGGGGGCGACGAAGTTCCAAAGCAGCTAGACCTGGATTACATACGAGCCCTGTGCCATGGATTGCCTCCGACGGCAGGCCAGGGTCTGGGGATCGATCGCCTCACGATGTTGCTAACCGATTCGGCTTCCATCCGGGACGTGATACTTTTTCCACTACTGCGTCCAGGAGGAGGAAGTGACGGGCCTGCCACTTCTGAAGCGCACGGCGGCTAACGTATCCTTCCAATCAGAATGCGACTCGAATGGTTTGTGGCGTGGCGGTACCTCCGGTCGCCGCATCGGCCCGCAGTGCTGCGCTTGGTGACGTTCTTTTCGGTACTTGGAGTGGCAGCGGGGGTAGCGACCCTGGTCATCGCGCTGGCCATGAACGCGGGATTTCGGGAGACGTTGCAAGACCGATTGCTCGGCGTAACGGCCCACGTCTCCCTCACTCGGCCGGGTTCCTCCGGAATCCGGAATTATGAGCAGATGGCCGCAAAGTTAACTCGATTGAGCGGCGCGAAGTCGGTTACTCCTTCCATCTACCAGACAGTATTGCTTTCCTTTGCGGGGCAAGCGCGGGGAGTTGTTACCAAAGGGATTGAAGTTCCGCGGGAACGCCAGACCGATGGCGCGTTGCAGCATATGGTGGCAGGCCAGCTCGATTTTTCGCCAGACGCTGACGGGATCGATTCACTTCTCATTGGAAAGCAACTTGCTGCGGACTGGCGAATTTCGCCTGGCGATTACGTGACATTGACGAGCCCCCAGGGCAGGCTCACTCCCTTCGGACTTATGCCGCGAACCAGAAGATTCCGCGTCGCAGGAGTTTTTGATTCTGGATTTTATGATTATGACGAGAACTGGTGTTTCCTGACGATTGCGGCTGCTCAGCAACTTTCCGGTACGACCGATGTAGTGAATGTTCTTGAATTCAGACTGACGCGTCCGGAAAAAGCCGAAGAGGTTGCAAGAGTGGTGCAGGAAGCAGCGGGCCAGGGCTATGCAACTTCCACGTGGATGGAGGAGAATCGCGCGCTGTTTCGGGCGCTGCGGCTGGAGAAACTGGTGACCGCGATATTCATAGGATTGATCACCTTCGTTGCGGGATTGAATGTTCTGGTGGTGCTTTCCATGACCGTTTCAGACAAGGCAAGAGATGTTGCAGTGCTTATCTCGATGGGAGCTCGCCGGAAGCAGATTCGCAAGATTTTCTTGTTGCAAGGGGTGACCATCGGCGGGGTGGGCACCATGATTGGACTCCTGATTGGTTACACCGTCGCGACGCTGGCTGGAACCTATCAATTGATACCGCTCGACCCGCAGGTTTACGCGGTTCCATACGTACCATTCCATCCGAGCCTGTTCGACGGGTTGTGGATAGCCGCAGTGGCCATGGGGATCTCCCTGGGCGCGACAGTTGTTCCTGCAAGGAGCGCCGCGGGACTGCTTCCAGTGGACATTTTAAGATACCAGTAGGCTGCTGGTAGCTGCAGAGAGGGGGCAAATTCGCAGCTCATTTGGCGAGTGGGTTGCTCCTGTATACTTGCGGTTGACCCTTTAGAACCAAGATCGAGAATGAGTCTTGAGTTCTGATCGTGGCCGTTTCCGTAAGTTATTCATAATGAGGTGATTGCTGGTTGAGAGACAGCGAACTAGAGTCTCCCGGGATGACTGGATGAGGCATTCCCGCTTGCGGGGAAATTGTTGGTAATGCCGGGCATGCCAAAGAAACACAGGGGGGACAGAATTTGACACCCTACGGCATCAAGCTTAATCGCGCCAAGAAAGAGGAAGGAAGAAGGGAGAAGGAAGAAGGGAGAAGGGTATTCGTTTCTTGGCAGCGAAATTCTAAATAATCATGTCACCCGCGAAAACAATTTCGAAGCATTCGAGCCAGGGCCAATCTTCCGCGCTTGTTGTACTGGAAGCGCGCCAGTTGAACAAGACTTACGGCGCGGGGGTCCGGTCGCTCCATATTCTGTCTGGTGTTGAGCTTAAGCTCATGAAAGGTGAGATGGTGGCAATCGTTGGGCCATCAGGAGCCGGCAAAACTACCCTCTTGCATCTGCTCGCTGCGCTAGACACACCTACGAGCGGTACAGTATACTTTGCTTCGAAACCGATCGAGATGCGGGATGAGCAAGCGCTAGCAAAATTTCGTAATCGCGCGATCGGTTTCCTGTGGCAGCGGCATCAGTTGCTGCCGGATTTCACGGCCATCGAGAATGTGGCTCTACCCCTTCTTTTAAGGGGCGAAGTATTTGCAATAGCCAGAGAATCGGCTCGGAAGTGGCTTTCCAGAGTTGGCCTTGCGGACCGGGCTGAGCATCGGGCAGGTGAACTTTCCGGCGGAGAACAGCAGCGCGCCTCTATCGCCCGCGCGCTCGTAACTGAGCCGGCGGTGCTACTGGCCGATGAGCCGACAGGGGATCTGGACGAGCAAAATGCTTTGGCAGTATTCGAGTTGCTTGAGCGTTTGCACAGAGAGCACGAGTTGACGTCACTCATCGCGACGCACAATTTGGCGCTCGCAGCGAGATGCGACCGGGTTTTAGGACTTGAGCAAGGAGTTTTGGCGGTTCGCGCCGCAGGAACTTTGGCGGGCCGGTTGCGTGGGGGAGAAGCGAGCTAACGTGTTCGAACGTTATACAGAGAAGGCGCGACGCGTGATCTTCTTTGCGCGCTATGAAGCCAGCCAATACGGCAGCCCGTACATAGAGACGGAGCACCTGCTGCTTGGATTGATGCGCGAAGACAAAGCTCTGGCAAATCGTTTCTTGCGCCAGCAGGGCTCGATCGAATCTATCCGCAAGGAAATTGAAGCGCGCATCACCATACGCGAGCGCATTTCAACTTCCGTGGAAGTGCCGCTCAGCGCGGAGTGCAAGCGCATCCTGAACATGGCCGCCGAGGAAGCAGAACGGCTTGGGCATAAGCACGTTGGGACAGAACACCTCTTGCTCGGAATTCTGCGCGAAGAAAAGTGTTTTGGCGCCGAAATCCTGATGGAGCGCGGGCTCCGGCTTTCGACGTTGCGCGAAGAATTGTCCCGCACTTCCGGTGAGAAGACGACCGCCTCACGGCCGAAAGAGACCTCTTTGCTGTCGGAATTCAGCCGCGATCTTACTCAGGCTGCTGGCGAAAGCGCACTCGATCCTCTCGTAGGACGCGAAGGTGAGTTGGAACGCGTCATACAAATCCTGTGCCGGCGGACAAAGAACAATCCAGTGCTGATCGGCGAACCGGGTGTGGGGAAGACGGCAATCGTGGAGGGTCTTGCCCAGCGGATTTCAGATGGCGATGTGCCGTCCTTTCTGGCAGACAAGAGAATTCTTTCGCTCGACTTATCCTTGATCGTTGCCGGAACAAAATATCGCGGGCAATTTGAAGAGCGACTGAAAACCATCATGAAGGAATTGATGGAAAGCCAGAATTGTATCGTGTTCATCGATGAGCTGCACACTCTGGTTGGTGCGGGTTCTGCGGAAGGCTCGCTGGATGCAGCGAACATTCTGAAGCCGGCGCTTTCGCGCGGTGAAATTCAGTGCATCGGCGCGACAACCCCGTCCGAGTACCGCAAGTCGGTGGAAAAAGATCGTTCGCTGGAACGCCGCTTCCAAGCTGTGAAAGTTCCGGCTCCCGACGAAGAGGAAGCGGTGCTGGTGATCCAAGGAGTTCGTGAGCGCTACGAAAAATTTCATGCTGTAAGTTATACCGAAGAAGCGCTCCGCTATTCCGTTTATCTTTCCAATCGCTACATTCCGGATCGTTTCCTCCCAGACAAAGCAATTGATCTGATTGACGAGGCGGGGGCCAGAGTAAAGCTCCGCCAGGCAACCGTTCCCGAAGAGGTGGGAGAAGTCCAAAAACGCGTGAAATTCATCACGCATCGCATGGAAACCGCGATCGCCAATCATGAGTTTGAGAAGGCGCGCTTTTATTCTGAAGAAGAGCGCAAAGAGAAGGAAAATCTGCGACTGTTGCGCGAACGGTACAAACTCGACGATGCCTCGACCGGTGTCGTCACCCGCGAAGATATTGAGGAAGTCGTTTCCCGGTGGACCGGCGTGAGCGTTACTTCCATCAAGGAAGACGAACAACAGAAACTTCTGCGTATCGAACCGGAACTTCATAAGCGGGTCATAAGCCAGGACAAAGCCATTACGGCGCTCGCACGGGCTATCCGCCGCAGCCGCGCGGGACTGAAGTCGCCCCTACGGCCTGTTGGCTGCTTCCTCTTTTTGGGACCGACAGGCGTTGGAAAGACAGAGGTCGCACGCCGGCTCGCCGAATTCCTGTTCGGCTCAGAAAAGTCTCTGATTCGGTTTGATATGTCTGAGTTCATGGAGAAGCACTCGGTCTCCAAGCTGATCGGTGCACCTCCAGGCTACGTGGGGTATGAAGAAGGTGGCCAGCTAACAGAACGCGTGCGCAGGACGCCATATTCTGTCATTCTCCTGGACGAGATCGAAAAAGCTCATCCGGACGTTTTCAATATCCTGCTGCAGGTTTTTGAAGACGGTCAGCTTTCCGATGGCCTGGGCAATACAGTCGACTTTCGTAACACCATCCTGACGATGACTTCCAACCTAGGCGCCCGGCATTTGCAGAAGCGCACGGGCATCGGTTTTCAGTCCGGCGCAGATGAAGCCGGGCAGAAGTCCATGGAAGATATGGTGATGAACGAAGTGAAGCGGGTGTTCAATCCGGAGTTTCTCAACCGGCTGGACGAAGTGATTATTTTCAACCCGCTCGGGGACGAAGACTTGTTGCGCATCATTGATTTGTTGGTGGGTCAATTGAACGACACATTGATACACCGTCAGGTCCAGGTAGTGGTTTCGCCGGAAGCAAGGCAGTGGATACTCGAGAAAACGTGTGCGGACCGCAGCTATGGGGCGCGTCCGCTGCGCCGGGCTTTGCAGAAGTATGTAGAAGACCCGCTATCCGAGGCCCTGATCCAGGGCGGAATCCAGAGGCCCGCGACACTCCAGATTTATGTCGCAGGGGAAGGGCTCTCGTTCCGGCCAGTGGGTGAGGCAACCCCGGTCGTCCACTAGCGAATCAGACACAACGCACGGCCGGCCCACACCGGGTCCGGCGGGAGAAGAACATCTTGAGTTCGGGGGCGCGGCCTTGACCACCTCAGCGGCCGCTTATAGCAG
>Ga0209698_10007881_pt1 | contig 11080 bp, 9 predicted proteins | sample LitLauG_LLR_2012_FD_187203 | JGI IMG/M metagenome (GOLD analysis project Ga0209698, IMG submission 187203) | Freshwater sediment microbial communities from Pennsylvania, USA - Little Laurel Run_MetaG_LLR_2012 (SPAdes) (version 2) | ecosystem: Environmental > Aquatic > Freshwater > Creek >... | reverse complement strand
GTTGTAGAGCCAGTAGCACATGCCGAGCGCGAAGAAGTTTTTGCAGCGATCCATGGACTTCGCGTCGAGGCCCAGATGCTCCAGGGAACGCCGCGTCAGCCTTTCAAGTTCGACCGAAAACAACCTGAATTTGTCAAGCGAATGGTCTTCCAGCGGATTCGAGGTGATCTGCGCTTTGCGGAGGTCGCCCTCTTTGAAGCTGTCGCAGTTGACAATCAGGATGCCATTCGCTTTCAGATCCCCGATGTTGACCTTGAGCGCCGCGGGATTCATGGCAATCAGCGCATCGATCGCGTCGCCGGGCGTGTACACTTCATTCGAAGAAAAGTGCAATTGGAAGCCGCTGACACCGGGAATCGTACCCGCAGGGGCGCGAATTTCCGCGGGATAATCCGGAAACGTGGCGATGTCATTGCCGTACAGCGCAACGGTGTTCGTGAACTGGCTGCCGGTGATCTGCATGCCGTCGCCAGAGTCTCCGGCGAAGCGAATGACCGCCCGGTCAATCACTTCCTTCTGTTTTATTGGCGGAACTTCTGCGAGTGTAGACATTCTGGTGCTGACCCTCCGCTCTGCGTTGGACTCCTCCAATGCCCCCGGAGGAGTGCGGCTCAATCGTAGCGATGAAGCGGCGCGGTGAAAGGATGGCTTTTAGGCATACCGCCGCGAGCCGACCAAAACAGGATACCATACTGGACCCCGAGACGAAGCGAGAGACGCTCTCCTCTTGCGATGTGTCTTATCCGAAATGACTTAGGGATTTGTCTGCGAGTACGGGGTCGAATGAATCCAGACCTTGGAACTGTATTGGCACTCCTATAGCGCTTGGCTGCCAGTAGACAAAGACTCAGTCTCGGAAGCAGCTTGGCGGAACCGGGAGCGTGTGAGCAGGACTAGAACGAGCATGGCGAGAGAAAGCCCAAACGCCAAGCTTTCGAAATAGCGCAGATGAAGTGTGGGATCGCTTGCGGGAGCCTTATATCCGTGCGCCGCTATCGTGGCGAGGGCGTTGCGCATGGTTTGGGTGGACCTTGAATCAAGGATGGTCACGAGGCGCTTGGCGAGGCTGAAGAACTCGATGCCGATGGCGAGATTAATGCTCCATGGCTTCAGCTTGAAAAGCCCGATGGCAGCCACGAGGCAAAGACTTCCGGCGGCCACATCGATCAGATTGCGAGGCGCGCCAATTAGGGCGTGGCCAAAAAACATGTAAGGTACTCTGTCGGGCAGCGCGAGTTGCGACCCGCTGATCACTCCAACCACGATGTAGTATCCGGCTAACAGCGCCAACGGCAGCGGGCAGCGTGGCGCGCGAGAACTGGACGCGCCGGCGACTGCGGTGGGGCTGTCAAAGCAAGCCTTCGCTTCATCGCGCGTAAAGAGAATCACCAACCACAGGCTAATTCCAAAAGTGAAGAGAAAGATTCCAAAGGAAGCGCTCCACAGGGCACGGGAGGTACCAGGAGCAAGCTGTTCAGGAGCAGGGTACGCCAGAAAAGCAAGGCACGCGTAGAGGCACAGAAAGGAAAGGACAACTGCGGTTCCCGAACAGAAAACAATCGCTTTACGCGCCCAATTCTTAAGACTCAACAATGCGATGCCGAGAAACGCGCCGAAGCTGCCGAGTGCCAGCAGTGAGAAAGCGGCGACTTGCAGGACGATGCGCACATGGGCGGTGACGACCTGGGGCTGTTGACCACGGGTGAATTGCACAACCAGGCCTAAGAAAAAGGCAGTCAGAACCATGAGTGAGCCGCAGGCGATGCACAAGACTGCAGCGAAAATCATGGAGGCGGACTGGGGCGGCCGGGGATTCATCTTAGAAAGTTGTATAACACTTTCGGAAATGGCGGGGAAGCGTTGAGGAGAAGAGGGCGCGAAAGGAAAAAGAAGCTTGACGTTCGCTTTCTTTTCGCCTAAAGTGCCTGTGGAAAACTTAGCGAGTGGGAGGCGCGGCCATGGCCCTGACCAAACGGCAAAAAGAAGTTCTCGATTATCTCGTGGCGTTTGAGACCAAGCACAGTTACGCGCCGAGTTTCGAAGAAATCGGCAAAGGCTTGAAGCTGACGTCCCTGGCGACGGTGCACAAGCATGTCACCACGCTGGAGAAGAAAGGTTTCATTCGCCGCGGCTACAACCAAAGCCGTTCCATCGAAATCGTGCAACTGCCGAAGTCCGTCAAGGATCAGGTGATGGAGCGCAAGATCCAGGAGCTGCCGCTGGTTGGGCGCATCGCCGCGGGCCGGCCGTTGGAAGCGGTCGAGCACAAGGAGACAATTTCTCTTGGCGATTTTGCGCGCGGCGGCAATTCCTTCGTTCTCCAGGTCAAGGGCAGCTCCATGATCGAGGATCACATCATGGATGGGGACTTTGTCGTTTGCGAGCAGACCCAGGTGGCCAACGCGGGCGACATCGTCGTGGCGCTGATCGGCGGTGAGGATGCCACGCTCAAGCGCTTCTACCGCGAAGGACCGGGGAAAATTCGCCTGCAACCCGCAAACTCAGAGATGGCTCCCATTATGGTTGCTGCGGACGACGTCAAGATTCAGGGCCGCGTGATCGGCGTCCTTCGCAAATACTAGTTCTGTAATCTGAGGCGCCTTTCGGTTGCGAAGAAGGGGCGCCATACCGACCAATGGTCGCATCCTCTAAGTACCTCTGGCTTCTCTGCACATTGTCCTATTTCCGGGAATAATTCGTTTGTGTCAAAATCCATCTGCGTGCATCAGTAGAATGATCTGGCTATTCTCGTGAACCCTTCGGTGGCAACGCAGAAACCGCAGGGAATCTCGAGGGGTGATGCCAAGCCTTTGAGGTAGAAAATTTGCCTTCGAAACGTCAAAGCATTCTGATCGTTGATGCCGACCCGGTTTCGCGCGGTGCGCTTGAAGAATCGGTACGCTCGGCTGGCTACGAGGTGGCCGTGTCGTCCTCCCAGGCCGAGGGCTTCAAGTTTGTGCAGGATGCCAATACCGACCTTCTGATTCTTTCCGCTGATCTGGCCGACATCCAATGCTGCGATGCCCTCGCCGAAGTCAAGGGCAACGCGGCCACCTGCGGGACGCGCGTAATCCTGCTTACAAAGGGTGGGGCGGCCGAGCGGGCTCGCGGCCTCGATCTTGGCGCGGATGAAGTGCTCACCTTGCCGTGGGAAGCGGCTGAACTGCTCGCGCGCGTCCGCGTCCAGTTGCGCGAAAAACATGCTTTTGAGGAACTCCAGGAAAAGACTCGTATCGCCGACGAGGGCCGCGAAATGGCCCAGACCGCTTTCCAGGCGCTCGCCGTCACCGAGAAGATGACCCGCGATGCTTTCTCCCTCGGCCGGGCCTTGAAAATCGGCGTCTCTGGGCTTTTCGCCATCGCCCTCCTGATCGCGGCAATTTTTATTCTTTTCTCCCGCCGTGCCAATAAGGAAGCAAACCAGGCATACGCAGTGATTGCCCAGTTCGAACGCCGCGCGCACCGTCAGGAACAATTAATGGCGGATGCGCGTAGCGCGCGCGCCGAGCTTCAGCAATCCGATGCACTTCTCCAGATGCAACAGCTCACTCAGCAATCGGAAGAGTTGCGCCGGAAGATTTCCGATGCCGAACCAGGCGACGCCTCCTCACTTCGCAAGCAGCTCGAGGAAACCACCGCACGGCTCAAGCGCGTGGAGACCGAGTCTAAATCCGCGGAACAAGTAATCCGCACTTATGCGCCAAGCGTGTGTCTCCTCCACGTATCAGTCTCGTTCGTTGACCGGGCCTCCGGCCGGCCGCTGCGTTATGGCGGGATCACTCCGAGTGGCGACCCGCTCCACGATAGTGATGGTAACCCGGTCTATACCTTGGAAGGCCGCGCACCCGAAGTTCGCGCGGATTTCTTCGGCACTGGCTTCCTCGTCGGCGAAAGCCGCATTCTCACCAATCACCATGTCGCGCAGCCCTGGTGGAAAAATGACGAACTTGCTGGCATCTCTACTCAGGGGCTTAGCCCCTCCATCGCCGAGTTCACCGCCTATTTCCCCGATTCGGCTGCCGGCGTTCCCGTAAGCATCTCGGAGATTTCCGAACAGGCCGACCTCGCTGCCTTGAAAGGTGATTTGTCCGGTTTGAAAAGACCGATCCTCAAGCTGGACGCGCGCAAGGAAGCGGCGGTGAGTGGACAACCGTTGCTCTCGCTTGGTTATGCCACCGGCATCGCGGCGATCCTTGCGCGCGCGGGGGAAGACGCCGTCAACGACATCGCCAAGAGCACCGAAGGAAATCCGACCGAGATAGTCAACGAACTCCTTCGCCGCAAACTGATCCGCCCGCTGGTGACACAGGGCCATATCGGGGATGTTCTTGCGGACAAGATTGTTTACGATGCTCAGACTACTTCCGGCGGTTCTGGCGGGCCGCTCATCAATCGCGATGGAGAAGTCATTGGCGTGACATTCGCCGTCGTCAAAGGTTTTGGCGGTTCCAATTTTGGTGTTCCTATTCGATTCGCCCAGCCGCTCCTCAAGCCATGAGGAGCCACCTTGGTTTATCTTGGGATGTGCCCAGGAAACGACATCTTCCGTCGAATGGATTGCTGAATCCGCGTCCAGCTCTCGCTCGTGCCTTCTCCATTTGTCTGCTTGCCGTCCTCTTGGCCGTCCCAAGTCCCGTGCAGGCATACGCCGTCCTCTCTCACGAAGCGATAATTGACGCTGCCTGGGAAACGCACATCAAGCCGGTGTTGCTGAAAAAATTCCCTCAAACTAGCGAGGAAGATCTTAGCCGCGCCCAAGCGTATGCGTACGGCGGGGCCATCATTCAGGACATGGGCTACTACCCTTACGGGAACCCATTCTTCAGCGACCTCACCCATTACATCCGTAGCGGCGATTTTATTCACGCCATGTTGCGAGACGCGAAAGATCTCAACGAATACGCTTTTGCCCTTGGGGCACTTGCCCACTACGCTGCGGACAACGATGGCCATCGCATCGGCACGAATCGCGCCGTGCCCATCCTTTATCCGGGCCTCCGGAAGAAATACGGCGATACAGTCGCCTACGAAAACGCCAAGCTCGCCCACGTCAAGACGGAATTCGGTTTTGACGTCCTCGAAATCGCCCGCGAACGCTACGCACCGGACAGCTACCATGATTTCATCGGATTTGAAGTTTCCCGCTCGGTTCTCGATCAGGCCTTCCGCGAGACGTATGGCCTCGAACTGAAAGATGTCCTCATCAATGAGGACCAGGCGCTCAAGTCCTATCGCCGCGACGTTAGCAAGCTCATCCCCAAGGCCACCCGCATTGCCTGGAGTCTCAAGCAGGAAGAGATCAAGGACGACATTCCCGACGCCACGAAAAAAAGGTTTCTTTACAATTTGTCGCGCTCCAATTTCGAACGCGAATGGGGCAAGGATTATCACAAGCCTAGCCCCGGCGAGCGCTTTCTCGCTTTTCTTTACAAGCTGCTTCCCAAGATTGGACCGCTTCAAATTCTCCAGTTCAAGACGCCCACGCCGCAAACCGAACAGATGTTTGAAGCCAGTTTCAATGCCACGCTGGACCGTTATCGAAAACTGCTGGAGGAAGTGCGTGAAGGGTCTCTGAGGCTGCCGAACGATAATTTCGACGTCGGCGAGCACACTGGCCCCGGGAAATACGGCCTGAATGATCAGGCGCACGCCAAACTGCTGGACCAGCTCGCGCAAAAGGACTTTGCCGGTGTCCCGTCCGAAGTGAAGGCGGAACTTCTCCAGTTCTACGACCAGCCGGACGCGCCGTACTCGACAAAACGGAACCATCAGGCCTGGTCAAAGGTCTTGACCGAACTCCAGCAGTTGAAATCCGCGACAACAGCTCCCGTCGTTGCCGTATCTTCCGCGGCCGCCTCACCTGAATGAGCGGCAAGCCCTGGAAGCAGTCAGCAATCGCCTGTCGAGGTGGCTTGGTGTGTTCTAATATCCACACGGCAATTTTGACTTGTCTTGAGAAACGATTGAAAAAACTCATCCACCGTGCCGAAGCGAAAGATCTCCTGGTGACTGTCGCGCCGTGAACTCCGGACAGCTTCGCAAACACGAACAATTTCGTTCGCGCTTTCTGCGCAACCAGCGCGACCTTATCGTTTACACTCCGCCCGGTTACGACGATCTTGCCTGGCGTCATTTTCCCGTCCTTTATCTTCATGACGGCCAGAATCTCTTTGATGGCGCCACTTCCTTCATCCCCGGACAGGACTGGCACGTCGGTGCGACCGCGGATCATTGCATCCATTCCGGCGAAATAGAGCCGCTCATCATCGTGGGCATGTACAACACCAAAGCGCGCATCCGCGAATACACTCCGACGCACGTGCCCAAGCTCGGCGGTGGCCGCGCCGATCGCTACGCCAAGTTTCTGATTGAAGAAGTAAAGCCCTTCGTGGACCGCGAGTACCGCACGCTCTCTGGCTCTCAACATACCGGCATTGGTGGCTCGTCATTGGGTGGCCTGGTCTCGCTCTACCTCGGGCTGAAGCACTCGCGGATCTTCGGAAAAATTGCCGCGCTCTCGCCATCAGTTTGGTGGAACCAGCAGGTGCTTCACCGCTTTGCGCAGGCGGCGGTGATCGAGCCACGTCCGCGCATCTGGCTGGACATCGGCACGCGCGAAGGGCCGCGCATCGTTCCGCAAGTCGAGAAATTCCGTGACGTGCTTCTCGAAAAAGGCTGGAAGCTCGGCAATGATTTGCATTACGAGCGTGTTGAAGGCGCGGAGCACAATGAAGTGGCCTGGGCACAGCGCGTCGGCCCGTTCTTGCGATTTCTTTTTCCCGCGCACCCCGCCGCTGTATAATCCGCGCTCTAGCAAGCTACAGAAGCCTCTTGGTTGTCATCCCGAGCAAAGCGAGGGATCTGCTTTTCTGCTAAATGGGAAGGAAAAAGCAGATTCCTCGGACTAAACCCGCCCTCGGAATGACAATTTTGGACTTTCTTCAGCAGCCTGCTAGTCACGTGGTTTCCAGGAGGCGTCGCATGCCGGAAGGCCGGCCTCTCACCATTCTCTGCGTCAGCTCGTATGAAAAGGGCCAGGAATTCCTCCGCACGTGCAAAGCCATCGGCTGCCGCGTCCTCTTGCTCACCGTTGAAAAACTCCGCCACGCCAACTGGCCGTTCGAATGTATCGACGATGTCTTCACCATGCCGGAGGAACTTCCGCTGCAGGGCCTGATTTACGCCGTCAGTTTCGCCGCCCGGTCGCAGCCCATCGATCGCATCGTGGCCCTCGACGAATTTGACATGGAGAATGTTTCTGCTCTCCGCGAGCATCTCCGCATTCCCGGCATGGGCCTGACTACCGTTCGGTATTTTCGCGACAAGCTGGCCATGCGCGCGCGCGCCCGTGAAGCGGGCATCCTCGTGCCCGAATTTGTCCACGTCCTCAATCACGCGAATCTTCGCGAATTCATGGCCCGCGTTCCCGGTCCCTGGCTGCTTAAGCCGCGTTCGCAAGCTTCCGGCATCGGCATGAAAAAAATCCACTCGCCCGACGAGCTGTGGCCCTGGCTCGACCAGCTCGGCGATCAGCAATCTTTTTATCTGCTCGAGCAATTCGTTCCCGGTGCGGTCTATCACGTGGACAGCGTGATCTCCGAGCGCGAAGTTGTTTTTGCCGAAGCGCACGCTTACGGCACGCCGCCGCTCGATACTTCTCATCACGGCGGTGTCTTCACCACCCGCACGCTTCCCCGTGACGCCCAGGAGGCCCTAGCACTTCAAGAAACGAATCGAAATCTACTCGCGGGGCTCGGACTCGTTCGCGGCGTCACGCACGCCGAATTCCTGAAAGCCCATGCCGACGGCAAGTTTTACTTCATTGAAGTCGCGGCCCGCGTCGGCGGCGCCTACATTGCCGACGTCATCGAAGCCGCCACCGGCATCAACCTGTGGCGCGAATGGGCCAGGCTTGAAGTTGGAGCAGGGAAGGAGCCATATCAGTTGCCCGCTGTGCGCCAAGATTATGCCGGCGTCATTCTTTCTCTCGCCCGCCAGGAACATCCCGACACTTCCGCCTACACCGACCCCGAAATCATCTATCGCGTCACGAAGTATCATCACGTCGGTTTCATTCTGAAGTCCCCGAGCCCCGACCGTATCCAGCAACTCTTCGATTCCTACACGCGCCGTTTTATCGATGACTTTGTCGCCACCCAGCCCGTCCCGGACAAGCCAACTTCATAGCTTTATGTCTTGCTCCTCGGTAGTTGGTCATTTTCTGATTAGCTGCGTTGATCGCAAGTCAATGTGGCGGCTTGTTGAGAGCGTTATGCTTCTCATTTTCTTCCGGCGGCTGATTCGGAACAACCCGAACCAACGTGAATTTCTCATTGGTCCATTCGTAGTAGTACGTGCCGCAGGGTTCTTCGGGGCAGCCCTTTGCGATCAATAGTCTGCTGTGCGGCTGATACTCTAACCCCCAATCCGAACCTGCCCCTCCCGGCTGGCTGAGATCTGGTCCAACCGAATCAAATGGCGGGTCATAAACCGCTCCCGTTTTCAGATCGGCGACGGCAAATGTGCGGCATGGAGAGCCGCACCCCCACTCGACAATCTTGTATTGTCCGGCGAAATTGGCCTGTTCACGCGCGCCAAAGCGAAACTGGGACCTATGCATGCGCTGTAGCTTGGTGGCCAGAATTGGAACAGCAGGTCTTCCCGTGAACAGCGGTCCAGCAGGATAGTCCGAAAACTGAGGAGACTTCCTATTTTGACGAGCCATGACAGCCATGTCGAGTGCATCAAGATTGCCGATCCATAGCGCTTGGTGTTTCGGGTCGCCACGAAACTGGCTCAAAACGAATGCTCGTAAGGCGGGGAGAGATACGTGCGGAGGTATGACGGGTGCTTCGATTTTCCAGAGGCCTTTCACTAGCCTCAATTGATAGTCAATCACTTCCGATTTATTGTCCTTCGTAACATTCTCGGCTTCCGAGCGTCCAAGGACGTCCCACTTCACAGTAACCGTTGCGCGGTCCTGATACTGTTTCGCCGAGAGTATTTTGTAGCCGGAGACGACAGTTACTGTGTCCCAGCCTGGCTCTTCTTCCCAGGAAACAAGGGGCGGCAGCTTTGCAAAATTCGCAGTCGAAATCCTCCCAGTCCTCAGATCAAAGTCACAATATCGCCGAACAACTTCCTCCGGACTGCCTCGATACTCTCCGGAGTCTTGAAGCAACGCCCCCGTAAGAACGAAAAGTACTATCAGTGTCCATCGTCCCAACATCATTTCCTCTCTCGTTGCTCTGGTTTAGTCTAGCGAGTCAGGCGGAATTTAGTTCACGAGCCCGACGCGTGGTGCCGCAAGTGCTATCATCAGCGAGACGATTCGTACTTAGTGCGCTTACGCATGTCACACTAAGTAGGCTCACCGAGAACTGGCCAACACCCCACACTCCGCTTTACATTCCGCTTCAACTTCTGCACAATCATGCTGCCCTCCAGCCTTGGCCACCCTGCCCGGAAGTCTAGTTACTGTCTGGAACAGCGCTCCTAGTGTTTGTTTGCCGCGCGCACAACGGGGGTCTACAGTTTGCATTACCCCAGCCGCTCGTCCGCGTGGGGTGGTGCTTTCCGTTCGGAGGTCCGATGTGGGGCAATAAAAAGCCGGATTCGCCGCAAGCGGCGCAACCGGAACAAAAAAATTTCACAACGAATCAGTCGTCGAAGTCCGCTCCGGCGACTTGGGAGGATAAACCCGCGATGAGTACAGATGCCATGCGTCCATTGGGTGCAACCGCGGACCGCGCTACCGCGCGGCTCGGGGCCAGCCTGCACGTGAAAGGCGAGATCTCCGGCAACGAAGATCTGCTGATCGATGGTTCAGTCGAAGGACTGGTCCAGCTTGATGAGCGGAAATTGACGGTCGGGGCCACTGCTAAAGTTACCGCCGATATCATCGCCCGCGAGGTGGTGGTGTACGGCACCGTGAAGGGCAACCTTCGCGCGAAAGACAGGATTGAAATCAAGAAGGATGGTTCGGTCAATGGTGACCTGACCACCGCCCGCATCATGATCGAAGACGGCGCTTACTTCAAAGGCTCCATCGAGATCGACAAGACCGAGCAGAAGGAAACCGGCGGCAACGCGTTCGCCCGGTCCTCTGCGGCCTCTGCGGCGCCCGCAACCAAGACGATTTAATCATTCTTTGCCCGAGCACGTTTCTCGAGAGCGTCCCGACTATGTCGGGGCGCTTTTCGTTTTCCGCTTGCTAGACTCTTGAAGCGTTGAGCTGCCATTGAAGAACCAAACTGAATCTCGTGCTGATGGACCGCTGCCAAGCCGGGCCCTCTGGATCGGCTACGCTCTTCTTGCCGCGGTTTCTTCGCGCGAATTGGGATACGTCATATTATCGGCAAGAGAATTCTCGATCGCGGCGTTTTGGCTCGGAATGATGGCTGCCTTGGTGATTTTTGCCATCGTTGGTTTATGGATTGCCCGGGCACGTAGCCAATGGCCAAGGAAGGCTTTTCGCCTCACGCTTATCTTTGCTGCTCTTGGTTTCCTGGGCGCTCTTATTTTCTATTACCCGAGTGGACTGCGGAACTATCAAGCCATCCAGTACGTTTGTCCTAGATGCTACACGATTGAGTATATCGGAGAAGGGAATAGTCTCGGCGATCTGCTGCTGGCGATTCTCAACCACGGTCCGTTTAATGCGCTGCTCTGTGTTTCTGGCGGGTGGATAATCACAATCCCTGTACTGCTCGCGAGACGTGCATTTGCCCGGCTGCGTCCGCCCGGCGCAAAGTGATTCTTCTGCAAACGGGGCCAAATCCTTTTCCTCATTTTTTTCGATTAGAGCCAAACGAGCAGGCCCGGCTTCTCCTGGTGATAACCCTCCTCTCCTATATTTCTTAACTTGACACTTAAACTAATTGTTGTATTGTTGCGTCTGGTCCCTCTCGAAGTAAGCGCGTCGGCAGACCTCTATCCGTCTCGCAACTGAATCGTTCGCCTCCGCGCGGTGTGTTTGTGGAGTCTTTTCGTGGGGCGGTTACGTCAGGGCATCCCGCTGTTCGTTTTCCTCCTGCTCGCGTGGATGTGTGCGAGCTGCGGTGGCGGCCCATCTTTAAGC
>Ga0209698_10007879_pt1 | contig 11083 bp, 12 predicted proteins | sample LitLauG_LLR_2012_FD_187203 | JGI IMG/M metagenome (GOLD analysis project Ga0209698, IMG submission 187203) | Freshwater sediment microbial communities from Pennsylvania, USA - Little Laurel Run_MetaG_LLR_2012 (SPAdes) (version 2) | ecosystem: Environmental > Aquatic > Freshwater > Creek >... | reverse complement strand
GTGACTTATGGCATTTTTCTGTATCTGGCGCGGCGCTTTGACGAGGCATTAATTGCTTTGTCCCTGGCCGAGGCCATGAATGCGCGGCATTGGCTTTCGCGCACGGCATCCGCCCTCCTTGCCCTTGCACGCAACGAACCGGCAGCCGCGCATGTGATTCTGGTGCATCACCTCATCGGCGATGATATTTTTCCGGGGCTCGTTACGTTTTGCCTTGCGGAAATCTTGCGCCTTCGCGCGAGCCCGGAGCAATGGGGACCAGGCCGCAGACACGCGACCGATCCGCTCTTCAGCGCGGTCTACGCGGCGCTTGACGATCTCATCGACAAACTGCCCTCTCCACCGAAACAGCTATCCCAGATCACTGCGTTATCGAAGCAGCGCTACGTCGCGCCGATTCAGCTTGCCCTGGCGAATATGGCGGTAGGAGACAATCAAAACGCCATCGCCAAGCTCCGCGAATCCTTGAGCGAGCACTATCCCGTGATGGCGTGGTTGGCTGTTCTGCCGCTCTTCGATTCACTGCGTTCACATCCCGACTTTGCCAGGCTTGTCGCTCGAAAAACCGCCTCTTTGCCTCCCGGCTCCGTTTCGGTTTAGCGTCGTTTAGCTTTCGGGAGCCTCCTTCAAGACCGCAGCATGGGGTCATGAAGGCAACACACATCCCTTACATCGTGATTCTGGCCAGCTTTTCCATACCCGGAATCGCCCGGCAACCCCAGCAACCCCAACCGCAGCAGGTTCAAACGCAGCCTGCGGCAACCCAAGTACCCGCATCGGTATGCGCCGCCGAAACCGATCCTGATGCGCAAATCGTGTGTCTGAACAAAGAACACGCCTATCTGCTCAAGCTTCAGCAGATTAAGAAAATGCAGCAGGATAACGATGCGCTTGCGAACACACCGGTAAAACCTGAAGTGCCGCAGGACAAACCCGCAAAGAAGCGTAAGGACTGCCTGATGCCGGGCGAGAAGCAGAAGATGCTGCCTGAAATCGTACACGGCTTTTACGACGCTCAGCGCGCCAAGATAATCAAGGACTCCAAAGGTCAGATTACTCCGCCGACCTGGGCGGAGCTTCATGTCCCCCTTCCGCCTTGTCCCGCCGATCCCGCTATTCCGACAACCGCGAAATAGCCCTTGAGGGCGCGGGCTTACCGGCGCGCGCCCGACTTTTCCAAAGGACACTATGCGACCAACCCGTAAATCATTCCGTATCTCGTTATCAGCCGAGCGTTCGTTGACGCAGAAAGTGCATTTTTCCAGCGCCAGCGACGAATGGGAAACGCCGCACATGCTCTTCGACGAACTGGACCGCTGCTTCGGCGGATTCACGCTCGACCCTTGCGCTACGCCGCAAAACGCGAAGTGCCCCAGCTTCTTCACCCGCACGGAGGACGGACTTAGCCTGCCGTGGACCGGCAAGGTCTTCATGAATCCGCCCTATGGCCGAGAGATCGGGAAATGGGTAAAGAAGGCATGGGAGGAATCGCTTAGAGGCGCACTCGTCGTCTGTTTGCTTCCGGCGCGAGTCGATACGCGCTGGTGGCACGAATACGCACGCAAGGGCCATGTCTATTTCCTGCAAGGCCGATTGAAATTCGGCGCGGCCAGGAACAGCGCGCCGTTTCCTTCTGTCCTCGTCACCTTCGGAAGGTTCTTCAGCCGCTAAGGACTCTATGCCACAACGCAATGACTTACTCGACGAACCTGTCCTTTCCCTCTCCAATAGCGATTACCTGCTGCTGCGCGATGTCGTAGAGGGCACGCTGATTACCGGCGCTCCCGGCTCCGGCAAGAGCAGTTGCAGCGGCAGACAGCTTGCTATCGGATTGCTGCGCATTCCCGGCATGGGCGGCCTGGTGCTCACGGCGAAGGGAGAAGAAAAACAGAACTGGATCAATTACACGAAGGCCTGCGGAAGGCAGAAGGACCTTCTCATCTTCAGCGCCGAATCGGGCCATGTCTTCGACCCCATTTTCTACGAATTCTCAAGGCCGGGGCGCGGGGCGGGCGATGCCGAGAACGTTATCGAGATTTTCACGATCCTCCAGTCCTTAGGCAAACAGCACAGTGGCAGCAACAACGAGCGCTTCTGGGAACAGATGGCCGAAAAGCTGGAACGGCACGCCATAAAGACTCTGGAGCTTGCCAGCGAGCCCATCACTATCTCGAACATGAACCGGGTCATCGAATCGCTGCCTACGCGGCCCGGCGAGTTTGAAGAGCAGGCATGGCAGAAGGAATCGTATGTCGCATCGCTCATCCAGAAAATACGCGAACGCAAGGACACGCTGACCGGGCCGCAATGGAGCGATCTTGATGTCATCACGCGCTACCTGCTCTACAAATGGCCTAGTCTCGATGACCGCCCCAGAAGCAGCGTCGAAGCCCAGTGGTCGGGCATGTGCGACAAGTTCCTGTTCGATCCGTTCAACCGGCTCTTCTCTGGCGGCAAATGCAGCTTCACGCCCGAGCAGGCGATGCGCGAGGGCAAGATCGTGCTGATTGATTTTCCGATTCTGGAATACGCGGAAACCGGCACCTTCATTAACGTCATGATGAAGCTGATTTTCCAGCGCGCGTGGCTTAGGCGCGATGTCAATGAATCGCCCAATCCGAATTTTTGCTGGATGGACGAGTTTCAGTATTTCGTCACGAAAAAAGATAACTTCTTTCAGCAAACCTGCCGTGGATCGAGGGTGGCGGTCGTATGCCTCACGCAGAATATCTTGAACCTTTCCGAGACCCTTGGCGAGAATCAGCCGGGCAGCAAAACCAAATCCTTCCTCGGAAATCTGGCAACCCACATCTATCACCAGCAAAATGAGATCGAGACCTGCAACTACGCCGCCGACAAAATCGGCCGCGAATATCGCTATCTCGATAACTACAACACCGGCACCAGCGGCCAGGGCCAGCAATCCCATGCGGGCGTAGGCGGCTCGCAGCAGCTCGTCCACATCCTTGAGCCCGTCGAATTTACCCGGCTTCTTAAACCCACAGCGACTAATCCACTGGCGCAAGCCATCGTGTATCAGTCGAAACCCTTCAACGCAACCAAGACGCCAAGCAACCCGAAAGGCCGCAATTACCTTTCGGTGTACTTCTCGCGTGAATAAACACCCAAAGGAGAAACCAATGTTAACCGACAAAGCCGGTGAATCCGGCGCAATGAATATCAACCAACTGCAAGACACCGCCATGAACGTGGTCGAAGCCTTTTGCGGCATCATCAGCAGGCCCGTGGAGCTGATCTTGCGGCCCTGGCACGGCACACGGTATTTTCAGCCGCCCGTCATCTTCTTCTCCACCATGATGATGATCCTGCTGCCGGTCATTTCGGCGGCAGCTACCGGCCTCGTGTCGATGATTCCGTTTTCCCATGTGCGGCCTCCGCTCGGACTCTTCGGCATCGGCTCACTCGCCAAGCTCTACTTCCTGCTCTCGTTCATCCACGGCATCCGCCTCTACCGGCGCATGATTGATATGTCCCTGGAGACGAACAGCGAGTACGAAGGCGACCCCCTCCCCTTCTTTCGGCTGATTCCCGGAAGCGGCTCGTTCTGGTTCACGCGCATCGTCCTGGAACCTCTCTTCTTGCTCATCGTGGCAACGGTACTGGGCCGCATCTTCATTTTTCAGGGCGGGCTCGTCACCTATCTGCAAGTCGCTGGCATGGCGCTTGCCATGAAGAACTTCATCGGCTGGTACAGGGCATGGGAATACATCCGCAACCTCATGGATATGCGCTTTGCCGGTCCCATCATCGCCAAGCTCGCCGAGAACCAGGCGACGGAGGACGATCTGGCGACCGTCCATCTTGCAAGCTTTCCCAAGAACCTCGCTCCCGATATCCGAGAGGCGGCGGTGTCGCATATCGCGCGCGCTATGTCGCCGCGCAGTTGAAACGGCACCATCATTCCGGAGTCACAAGGTAAACCCAATGAACATGACCAAAAAACAACGCACCACTCTCCTGATAATCGTCATCGCCCTGCTCGTCGTCTATTACGGCCCGACGGTGATCCTCACCACGCGGCAGTTTCTTATTAACCGCGAGCTTGCCGCACGGCAAGCGGCTCAGCCGCGCATCGTCCAGCCAGCACCGAAGGCCGTTGCCGCAAAACCAACATCACCGGACCCCGACGCTGCTCCCTTCCCTTTCAGCGCCATTACCGGCTTCTGGCAAGGCGCAGGCACAGTGCCGGGCCGTCTCTGCACGCTGCATCTTGAGCTTCGCGAGAATCCGCAAGCGCCCGGCCACATGCTGGGATTTCCGAGCATGACTTGCACCGCGTTTGGTATCGACGCCATGCGGAAGCAGGCGGCGAGTCCCCTGCTTGCGCAATTCAATCCCACGACCGGCATCATGGACGGCACTTGGGACAAGGCGACGACGGCGATCAAGTTCAACGTCGTCAAATCGCTCTCCAGCGATAACTGCCCCTTCACCGGCCTTGCGGTCACGCCATTAGGAACGACGGCCATCACCGCCGAATGGAAGGAGGGGGAATGTCAGAGCGGCAACATCGTGATGCAACGAACGAACCGGTGAGCCCTATTTGTTCTTCGCCATCAACGCCTCACGAAGCCGCAATGGCGTCGGCAAACCTTCTGGAGGGCAGGCTGCCGGGCCTGCCCGCCTTGCCCGGCCTCATTGCTGGCAACTGGGCACTCATCCAGCGCTCGGATCTTGACGTTTGGCTTGCTCGTCTCGAAGCGCTGGAGGCACGCTACAGCTTTGCCGGACTGCGCGACGACGAACTTGAATACATCGCAGGAGCGTAAAACCCATGCCATCAAAATCTCCCCTTATCGACATCAATGAGCTTTCCCTCCGCCTGCACGTAGCCAAGGGCACGCTTTACAACTGGTGTTATCTCCGGCGCATCCCCTTCGAGAAAGTGGGCCGGTGCCTCCGGTTTAATCCCGACGAAGTTGATCTCATTACGCAAAAAATGCCACCATTGGATCGGGCTGCAAAAGGTAGAAGGAGCAGGTAATGGCACTCTACCAACGTGGCCGCATCTGGTATGCGGATTTTTATATCAACGGGCAACGCGTGCAGACAAGCACGGGAACACCCAACAAGCGCGAGGCGGAACGATTCATCGCCAGGCGCATGGCGCAAGGCAGTCCTGTTAAGGCCGTCCGAATGTCCCTTGAGGAATTCGGCAGGCAATACATGGATTACGCCAAAACCAACAAACGATCCTGGATTCGGGACGAACAGATGCTAAAGCAGCTCAACGGCTTTTACGGCCCTGCCCTGCTTTCAGACATCGGCCAGCTATCCGTTGAAGGCTACAAGCGTCATCGGATAGAGCATATCGCCCCGGCGACCGTTAATCGTGAAGTCGCCCTGCTGAAGCATATGTACAACCTAGCCGAGGCGTGGGGATTGTTTCACGGTCGCAATCCCGTGAAGGGCGTCCGGTTTCTTCCTGAGAACAATCTGAAGCTCAGGATTTTATCGGAACCGGAGGAAGCAAAGCTACTACCCTGCTGTCCTCAATACCTTCGCGACATGGTGTTGTTTGATCTTCATACCGGCCTGCGGTCAGGCGATTTATTTGAACTTAAATGGGAGGACATCAATAGAAAAGAAAACCACTTAAAAATCATCGTCCAGAAGACGCAGCAAGAGCTTGAGCTGCCATTAAGCGAGGCCTTAACCGGCATTCTCGACCGATGGCATGCCAGCAAGTGCTGCCCGTATGTGTTCTATTGCCAGTTGACCGGCGACCGCTTCCACGACGTGCGCGGCGGACTCAAAAAAGCGGTCAAAGAAGCCGGACTTACCGGCATCACCTGGCATACGTTCCGCCACACGTTTGCGACCCGGCTGCTCGCGCAGGGCACCGACATCGTCACGGTGAAGGAGCTTTTAGGACACGCAGAAATCAAGACAACGATGCGTTATGCTCATACAAGCAAGGCCGCAAAGAAGACGGCGGTATCGAAGCTTAGTGTAAAAGTAGTGACAGATTCCTCCGACGCCGAGTAGAACGACCCCTGCAAGGCTTATAAGCGGTTCAATCTAAAGTAGTTAGAATGCGGTGAGGTGGCAGAGTGGTCGAATGCGGCGGTCTCGAAAACCGTTGAACCTGCAAGGGTTCCGTGAGTTCGAATCTCACCCTCACCGCCAGAAGTTTCCGCAATATTCGCCTAATAGCTCGGGGCGCAACTGAGCGCTACAGCACCAGCGGCTGTGTGGATCCTAAGCTCAACGCTGCCCCAAGCTATAAGGTGATGTTGAAGGTTTAAGGTAACAACCGCCAAAAAAATTGTTGGTCGTTTCCCGGCAGACAAACTGCAAAACGGCAGTAAGAATTGCTCCAAATCCGCTATCTCAGAGGTAGCAAATCCGACTGCCTCACAAATGGTTTAGAGTAAATTCCAAAGGGCAGTCAGAACGGACCAAACTTGGTCAAGCGCTGAATCCGGGGTTGGAGCCGATGGCGGTATCTTGATCGGTCTTGCGGCAACGTTCGACGCAATCAGAGCAAAGAAAATGAGAGCTGAAACAGCAGGGTTTTTGAAGTTTTTCATTTTGTTTGTTTTTTCCTTAGCGAGTTTGGCTTCCCTCTCCATCCATACTCTGTTCGTATAGTGCGCGTGGACCTGGTAAAATTTTCATCGGAGTTTGCCGACCACCTTCCCCATTAGTACGGGGCAGCACAAGTTCGCGCAAGAGGGATGCGAGAGAATTGCTGCCTGCGCATAGGCGCTCAGTGACAAAAGCGCCGTGAGGATTGCGAGCGCTGTGGGGTTTGGTCCTCCTACATCGATCAATGCAAACGACAACCCAAACGGCCACATAGTCTCGTGATCGCGAAAAATTTGCTCGCGTTTACACGCCTACATTTCATTTGCGCCTTGTTCTACAATGGCTTGGCGCTGCTGAGATATTCGGCAGACGATACGCGATCACGCTTGATCTTCAAAGAGTGTCGGAGTGCCAATCTGGTATTTGGTCCCGAATCGGCACGCCTCGCGGTTCCAAACGAAACGCGCATTTTGGTGAATGGTGTAGCCTCAAGGTAGCCCCAAGAAACTTTATTGGCGGAAGCCGGACAATGAGAGAAGCTTCCTCGCGCAGCGAGGATTCAGGATTTTCTCCTCCAAGACGGGCGGCTTGGCTGGACAAATCCGATGTTCTGATCTTTCTTTTCGGGACTGCGTTGATCGTTTGCGCGGCGTCGTATACGATCCACCGGGATTACCTCACGACGTTGAATCTGTGGAGATCCGAACTCTCGGCTGCAGTTATCCATCGCAGTTGGACTTTGCGAAGTGCCCTTCGGCAGAGCCAGGACGACGCAGGGTTATTAGCTGAGTTCACCCCGACGCAGGATCTGCTGGCTCCCCAGCGAAACGGGAGCAAGCCGACCTTGCCGCCTACCGTCATTCAAAGCCAAGTCATGGATTTGTTCGACGATTTTCAACGCGTGTACGAATACGCCACGCTTTATTTATATGACGATGCAAAGCGTGTCGTCGTGCGCGCTGGGACATCTGCCAATTCGTCGGACGGGGTGACCCAAATCGCAGAATTCAAGCAGACACTGGAGGCAACTATCAAAAACGGCCATTACACGGTCAAGTTGGTGCGCGACCCGCAACGAGGGCTTTCGCTGGTGTTCGTCATGCCTGCGTTCGCTCATCGCGGAAAGGGCGCTGCGCAAGGCGCTTCTCCAGTTGGGGCGGTCGCGCTGGTTGATCCTTTTGCCAAGGAACTGCTGCCGCTGTTGAAGACCAGGACTCCCGTGACTCGGACAGGTGAGCTGGCATTATTGCAGGTTCAAAATGGGGATGCCAGCTACGCTTCGCGCGGCTATGAGTCGTCGGGCTTACTGGATCCCTTCTCAACTTCCGACACTTTACGGAAGAGCGCAGTTGCGGCAGTCGACGATCGCGCTTCCTTCGGTCAGTACATTGACTATCGGGGCATTGAAGTGGTGGCGGCGATGCAAAGAGTTGCAGACATCGATAGCGTCATTGTTTACAAAGTGGACAAAGATGAGGCGTTCGCCGACTACCGGCGAACCGTGCGCATAGAAATATCGGCTACCATCGCGATTGTTTTGGCTTATGCGGGATTGATTTTGGTTTTCCGTGGCAATGCCGTCGCCCGTGAGATGCGGATCTTAATGGCTCAGAAGCAATTGGTGAACGAAACATTGGAAAGCACTGTTTCCCAGCGAACAAGCCAACTGGCGCTCATGAATCAGCAGCTCAGCATCGAGTTACGAGAACGCGAACGCGCAGAAAAGGAGGTTCGCGAGTTGAACACCGAGTTAGAGGAACGCGTACGCAACCGGACGATAGAACTGGAAGCTACCAATCGCGAATTGACCGCGTTTGCCTACTCTGTGTCGCACGACCTCAGAGCGCCACTCAGGGGAATCGACGGCTGGAGCCTGGCACTTCTTGAAGACTACGGCAGCAAATTGGATTCCGCCGGTCAACAGTATTTAACCCGCGTGCGCAGCGAAACGCAACGCATGGGCAACTTGATTGACGATATGTTGCTGCTCTCGCGCTTGGCTCGAGATGAAATGCATATGAATGCAGTCGATCTCAGCGCTATTGCCCAGCGGATTACAGTGGGGCTTCGCGATGCACACCCGCTCAGATCAATGGAGTTCAACATTGAACCGAACCTTGTTATAAACGGCGATCAGCGCCTAATCGAAATCGCCTTGACCAACCTGCTGAGCAATGCGGTCAAATTCACGAGCAAAACCAGCGAGGCTCTGATTGAATTTGGAAAAGTTGAGAGAGAAGTTGAAACCGCGTTCTACATACGAGATAACGGGGCGGGCTTCGATATGAAGTATGCCCATGTTCTGTTTGGCGCTTTTCAGCGCTTGCATAAAGATTCTGAGTTCCCAGGAACGGGGATCGGTTTGGCTATTGTCCAACGTGTGATCGCAAGGCATGGCGGCCGAGTCTGGGCGGAGGCCGGCGTGAACCGGGGCGCGACGTTCTGGTTCACCGTAGGGGTTCGTCATGAATGCCCGTAAGACGATTCTGCTGATAGAAGACAACTCAAGCGACGTAGAGCTAACGAGAAGGGCCATGAGCAAGGCCAAAATTTCAACCGAACTCGTGGTAGCGGAAGATGGCCCAAAGGCCATGGATTATCTTCGCGGCGAGGGCACTTATGCGGGGCGTAGCATCGCCGAAGCGCCCAGCCTGGTGCTCTTGGACCTGAAGTTGCCGGGTGTACCCGGTCTGGAGGTCTTACGCTCGATCCGTGCAGATCGCCGGCTGAGGCGGATTCCAGTTGTTATCCTGACGTCCTCTAAGTACGAAGGAGATGTTAGTGCGGGGTATGACAGCGGCGCAAATAGTTACGTGCAAAAGCCCGTCGATTTCAAGGCGTTTCAATTTGTCATTGAACACCTTGCTTTGTATTGGCTCAGTCTCAATGAGCCAAGCCCACCCGTCGAGTTGGACAGCGGAAGTGTGCAGCGGCCATGAATGAACGGCTTCAGGTTTTACAGGTGGAAGATTCCGACTCAGACGCTGCGCTGATTGTTCGCAATCTGGAGAAATCAGGTTACGTGGTTCAGGCAGAACGCGTTGAAACGGCGGAACACTTCCGGGAAGCTCTGGCGCGCCAGCGTTGGGACATTATTTTGGCGGATTATCAACTGCCGCAATTCGATGCGGCGGAGGCATTGCGGACCCGCAATGCAATCGCCCGCGATATCCCGTTTATCATCGTCTCGGGCACTATCGGCGAAGACTGCGCCGTTGAGATGATGCGCGCCGGAGCGCAAGACTACGTGTTGAAGCATCGCATGGTCCGCTTGGCGCCGGCGGTACAGCGTGAGATTCAGGCGGCCCGCGCGCGGCGTGACCTTCGCCACGAATACCGCAGAGTGGAAGAGCAATTGCGCATCCAGGAGGAACACGTCGAAAAACGAGAGCTGGCCGTGGAAGAATCCCTGCGCGAAAACACCATTTTGCTGCAAGAGGTGCATCACCGCGTCAGGAACAATCTCCAGCTTATTTGCAGTCTGCTGGCGATGCAGATCAACTCTATGGGCGATGAAGACCCGCTGACCGACCCATTGCACCGCGCACATCATCGCGTGCTAGCCATGGCGCTCGTGCATGAACAGTTCTTCCAGTCGAAAACTCATTCCGACCTGAACTTCGAGGATTATGTGGCGGTCCTCGCGGCGAAGCTTTATCGCGCTTACTCTGTCGATCCGGCTCGCGTCAAGCTGGACACTCGCATCGAGCCAATCCAGTTAAATGTCGACGACGCTATGCTGTGCGGCTTGATTCTGAACGAACTGCTAGCAAATTCGCTGAAGCATGGCTTTCCGCAGGAGCGTGCAGGCAGCATTCAGGTTCGCCTTCGAAGACTAGACGCAAGACGGGCAGAATTCTCCGTCAGCGACAGCGGCATCGGCTTGCCTCCGGGGTTCAAGTACCAAGAGACTTCCTCATTGGGACTGACGCTGGTTCCCGCGCTGATTACGCAACTCGGAGGGCAGCTGCGCGTGACGGGAAAAAACGGAACGCAATTCACCTTCGATTGGGAGTTGGAGAAACCGCCGGAACCAGTGCGTTAAAGCGAAACGCCATCGATGCCGTCGGAGTGTGAGACGCTCTTCGGCTTATGTCCGTGCAGATAGTCTTCAATATCTCCCATTTTCTCGGCAATCAAATTCAGTTTGCGGGATAAGCCCTGAATCTCGGACTCGGCGCGGCGGTTGACGTCAAAATCGAGTTCGCCGCGCAGCCTGTCTTTCGTATCCTGGCGGTTCTGACTCATCATGATCACGGGCGCTTGAATCGCAGCCAGCATGGAAAGGAATAGGTTTAAGAGGATGAACGGATAAGGGTCCCAGGCGCTCTTGCCCAGAATTACGTTTATGGCGGAGTAAACGACCAAGACGGCGCCAAAAATTATGATGAACGACCAAGAGCCACCAAAACGCGCTACCGCATCGGCGATGCGTTCGCCAAACGTTGCTTCTTGCTCAATCACTTCATTGGGATTTCTCATGGAGCGAACTTGCACCAGCTTTTGCGCAGCGTGAAACTGCCGGCCCAGG
>Ga0209698_10007878_pt1 | contig 11084 bp, 8 predicted proteins | sample LitLauG_LLR_2012_FD_187203 | JGI IMG/M metagenome (GOLD analysis project Ga0209698, IMG submission 187203) | Freshwater sediment microbial communities from Pennsylvania, USA - Little Laurel Run_MetaG_LLR_2012 (SPAdes) (version 2) | ecosystem: Environmental > Aquatic > Freshwater > Creek >... | reverse complement strand
GTGTGGTGGCGTCCGTGCCACGCGTATATCGCCAGCGCCCGGGCAAGGTCCTGTGCACCGCTCTCGGGATGGTTGTAGCCCCTCAGGAAGTCGTCATCCGTCATTGATTCCAGGAGCACAACCCATCGCTGGTGGAGCGCACTGATGAACGCCAACGAGCCATCGATGGGCAACTTGCTATCGGCCAGCCTGGCCCAGGCCGCTTCATCGTAGGGCTTGATGGTGGGCCAATTCTCAGTAAGCGCAAGCTTGAAACGGATGAAGGAGTTGGCATGGCTGTCGGCGAGGTGATGCACCAGTTGGCGCACGGTCCATCCGCCTTCGCGATACGGTGTATCGAGCTGGGCATCGCTCAAGCCGCTGACTGCATCCCGAAATTGCTGCGGGAGAAGGCGCAGGGATTCGATGTGAGCGCCACGAATGCCGGGATCGCTGCCGGCCGCGGGGCTGAAGCGGCCGATTGGGTAACGGAGATCGTCGAGTTCTGCCATGGCAAAACCTTAGCACGCGAACCAAGCCGGCAATGTGTGTCTTGCCACAGCAGTTTAGGATCGCTTCATTGACTCTCTGTTAGTACGGACCACTTCTTCCGCGAAACGGACTCTACGGCTTGCGATGGGGATGGACCGTGGTCGGATGCTTCGTGGCGTTGTGCTTCGTGTATGGGTGCGGTGGGTTCTTGTGCAGTGGCGGGGGCGGACGATGGTGCCTGGTGCGCGCGAATGCCGGGCCGGCAAGCACCGTCAGCAACAGCGCGACGGCAAGCAACTTCTTCATGCAACAAATCTAGCATGAGGGACGCACTGCCGGGTGACCCCGAACCAGGAAAGAAACTGGAATCCAAACACACATCAATCATCGGTGTTCGTCGCCTCGCAAGAGCCGACGCGCAGAAGCGCGGATCTGCTTCAGGCGCTTTGATGGTGATGATGGCCGCGGTGGTGATGACGGTGATGATGGTGGCTCGTGGCGGCGAACACCGGACTGGCTAACACCAGCAGGAAAAGGGAAGCTGCAATAATCTTCATCATTCGGCGAATTTAACACGAAGCGGAGCCGCGCGACAGGGACCGAATCGCCAGGAATCAAGGCAGGAACGTAACGGCGCACAACGCCGGCGGAACCGCAGACAGGCGTAAACTGAGAGACACCATGACGATACCGGCTGCTTCCCCTGCTCCCAGCCATAGGCGCTACTTTTTTGAGAAATTCGGCATCACCGAGCGGCTGCTCGAGCGCTGCCTGGGCGAGGCCCTCTCTGCCGGAGGCGACTACGCCGACCTTTACTTTGAGTCGGTTACGGCCACTTCTCTGGGAGTAGACGAACAGATTGTCAAATCCGCCAGCCAAGGAACCAGCGCCGGATGCGGCATTCGCGTGCTCTCCGGCGAACGCACCGGCTATGCCTATACCGACAATCTGAGCCCCGAGCGGTTGCTGCACGCCGCGCGGACCGCGGCTCTGATTGCCTCGGGGCCTGCCAAACAAACGGTGCAAGGATTCACTGAAGCCCCCAGCGCCGATCTTTATCCCGTCCCTCTCGGCGGTTATGATCTCGACCTGGCCGCGCGGCTGGAGTTGATTCTTCGCGCCGATCGTGCCGCCCGCGCCTTCGACAACCGCGTAGTCCAGGTCCGCGCCGGCTATTCCGAGGAGTTGCGCCGTATTCTCATCGCCGCCTCTGACGGGGCATTTGCCAGCGACACCCAGCCACTTTGCCGCCTGAATGTCTTTGTCATCGCCAAAGAGGGCGACGTTACAACCAAGGGTTCAGCGGGTGGCGGCGGAAGAGCGGGCCTTGACCAGTTTGTTGGTTCCAAGAGTCCTGAGGGCTTGGCGCGCGAGGCAGCGCGCGGGGCAATTTTGCAGCTTGGCGCGGTGACTGCTCCCGCCGGCGAGATGGAAGTCGTCCTCGGCCCCGGATGGCCCGGAATCCTCCTGCACGAAGCCGTGGGTCACGGGCTCGAAGCCGACTTCAACCGCAAGAAGACCTCGGCGTTTACAGGGCTGATCGGCCAATCGGTAGCCAGTTCCAAAGTGACCGTGGTCGACAACGGCACCATGGCCGGGCGGCGAGGCTCGCTGAATGTGGACGACGAGGGCTCACCGACTCAGGAAACGGTGCTCATCGAAGGCGGGATCCTCAAGGGTTATCTCTCCGACAAGCTCTCCGCTCGCTTGATGGGTTGCGCCAACACCGGTTCTGGGCGACGCGAGAGCTACCAGTCCATTCCCATGCCGCGCATGACCAACACCTACATGCTGGCCGGCGACGACGCCCCTGAAGACATTCTGCGCTCGGTCAAGCACGGCCTCTACGCAGTCAACTTCGGCGGCGGCCAGGTGGACATCACGAACGGCAAATTCGTCTTCTCGGCTTCCGAAGCCTATTTGATTGAGGACGGCAAGATTACCGCGCCGGTGCGGGACGCCACGCTGATCGGCAACGGGCCGGAGGCACTGAAACATGTGTCCATGGTCGGCCACGACTTGAAGTTGGACGAAGGCATTGGGACTTGCGGCAAAGACGGGCAGTCCGTGCCCGTTGGGGTGGGCATGCCGACCATCAAGCTGGACAAAATGACGGTCGGCGGCACCGGAAGATAATTGGGAATATGAGTCGTCAACCGGGGATAGTTAAATCAGTTATGGCCCAGCCGGATTTGCACTTGTTCCTTGAATCTCGCCCGAAATAACTTCCGATTAGGCGGTCACTCGCCAGCGAAGTTAAACTCGGCCTCCTCGCGCTAGGAGTTTTTGAAAGCTTATGTACGAAAACGAGGCCAATGTCGCAAGCGTCGCGACCACGACAGACCAGCCGAAAAGAATACCAATGAGTGTCGGTAGGTGGACGCGTTCAAAGATCGCAGAACCACGCAAGCCCCACACGGAGAACATGTACGTTAGCGATTCCATTGGCATGCAGGCGATTGCGCTGAGGACGATTGCAAGGAGGAAAACTCCCGTGCAGAGGTGCCGATAGAAGGAAAGAACGGCGAAAGCGACGACGAGCGATAGCCGGATTGTGCCCACCAACATGTACTTGAGGAGTTCTGGGGACTCCAAAGCGATCCCCAATCTCAACAGGATCAGAGAGAAAACTAGGCCGGACATCATTACCAAGAAGTACGCGGAGAATATCCGTGCCCGTCGCATTGCGAAGCAATAATACCAGCCGAATCCGCGGTCGTTGTTGGTTTGTCGCCAATCCGGACATTACGCGAACTTGAGGGCATCCCAGGCCCGAATTTCCGGACCTGAGTCCTCCGGGTTAGTCGAGAAACGTAATCTGCTGCGCGTGCCGCGCAAGCGCTCCCAGAATGCCCCATTCGTCACGCCGCAAATTCCTTCCCCACCAGCGGTAACTCCAACTCAATCCGCTCATGGACAACTTTTGCCGCAATCCGTCCGCGCGCGCCCCGTTCCAATCGCACCAGTCCGTAATTGGCCATCGTCTTGAGCGTGCGGGAGAGATTCGACTTCTTTCGTCCCGTCAACGCCGACAGCTCATCCAGTGAACCAGGCGCCCTCTCAACAATCACCCGCAACAATTCCCTGTTGCCTGCCGAAAGTACCTTCGCAAAGGACTCCGTCGAAGGAAACCAGACGCGCGGATCCTTCGGTGCGAGTTTGCGCTGGCCACGCGCAATGGCAAGGGTCATAGCTTTCATCTCGTCGTAGTTCGCAATTCCAACTCTGAGCGTGGTCATGTTCGTACTCCTCTCTCTTTCAGTACTGCGTCCACATCCGTCCAGAAATCGGCGAGTAGCTTCGCGGCGTCGCTGTAGTCATAGGGCTTTACCGTTCGCAAGCGATGGCGATGGTCTTGCGGGCCACCGCGCTCTCGTCTCCCGACACGATGGGCATTATCGAATCCAACCAGCCTTTCGCCGTCCCGTCCATGCAGCGAAAACGAGTAATCCAGTCCGTGAGGTTTCTCTGCCGTGGGCGGAACCTGCGTAACCACGAACTTGACCCAATGTCCGCCCTCCGGGTCCACAACCAGTGTGAGGCCACCCAGGTCGAGCAGAGTATCGAGAGCAGGATCGCGCTTTTGCATCCAGAGAGTAGGTTATCATTATAAGATAACCATTGCAACCATTCAACCGGCCTTGAAACGAATCCAAGCCTGGGTCAACCTCCCCTGTGCCGAACCGGACGCCGTTTTGTTACTGTTGACCCATGCCCGAAGCCGCCTCCTCATCCCCGGAAACCGCGCTCGATCTTGACTCCCTCGCCGCAGACGTCGTCGCTCTGGCCATGAAAGCCGGAGCCACCGACGCCGAGGCGGTAGCCCGCGAGGGCGACGAGTTCAGCGTGAATGTGCGCATGGGCGAAGTGGAAACGCTGAAGGAATCCGGCTCGCGCGGCATCGGTCTCCGCGTCTTTCACGGCAAGCGGTCGGCTTCCTCGTCCACCTCAGACCTCACACCGGATGGGATCCGCCAGCTTGTGGACGGCGCGATGGCGCTGGTCAAATTCACCGAGGAGGACCCTTTCACGGGCCTTCCCGAGACGACAGAATTCGGCTCGCTTAGCGGCGATCTGCACCTCTACTTTGAAGACGTTTATTCGCTCGAAGGTCCGGAGCGCATCGAGTGGGCGCGACGGGCTGAGGCGGCAGCTCTTGCCGCCGACCCGCGCATCACCAACTCCGACGGTGGCAGCTTCGACGCGGCTACCGGCCGTATGGTTCTGGCCAACTCGCGCGGCTTCGTTGGCGGCTACCGCACCAGCTATGCCGGAGTCTCAGCGGCGCCGCTGGCCATGGATGAAAACGGCCAGATGCAGCGCGACGGCTGGTGGAGCAGCGCCCGCCGGCTGGCCGATGTGGAGACGCCCGAGTCCATTGGCAAGGAAGCGGCTCGGCGAACCCTCCGGCGACTTGGCGCACGGCGCGTTCCTACCCAGCGTGTTCCAATTGTCTTTGCGCCGGAGGTGGCTCGCTCGTTGATCGGCAGCGTGTTTGAAGCTGCCTCAGGAGACGCCATCTGGCGCGGCGCGTCGTTCCTCGCCGGTAAGTTGGGTGCGCAGATCGCCGCACATTTTCTCACCATCGTCGATGACCACACCATGCAGTTGCCGACTGGCGCAGGCGGTTATGGAACTTCCCCGTTCGACGGTGAAGGCCTGCCCTCGCGACGCACCGTGGTTGTGGAAGAAGGAACGCTGCGCAGTTATCTGCTCAACACGTACACCGCGCGCAAGCTGGGCCTCAAGTCGACGCACAATGCCTCGCGCGGTCTCGCGGGAACGCCGGGCATCGGCTGCGGAAATCTTTACCTTGAGCCCGGAAATCTTTCGCCGGACGAGATCATCAGGGACGTGCAAGCCGGGCTCTACGTCACCAGCCTGATGGGCTTCGGCACCAACATTGTCACCGGCGATTACTCACGCGGCGCTACAGGCTTGTGGATCGAGAACGGCCATCTTACACACGCCGTGGAAGAGGTGACGATCGCCGGCAACCTAGCCCAGATGCTGATGAATGTGTCCGCTATTGGCAATGACCTTGAGTTTCGCTCCGCGGTGGCGTCGCCTACATTGCGCATCGAAGGCATGACGGTCGCGGGAGCCTGAACGGGAGAGCCTGTGGCGAACGAGTTTCCATCGCTGCCCTTCGATCCGGCCGACCCCAGGGCCGCGTTTGCGCAACTACCGCAAAAATCCGCGGTCTTTGCGCTCTACGGCGCCGAGGCCCGCGCCGAACCATACGTAGGCCGTACACCCAACCTGAGGGCGCGTCTCGAACGGCTGCTGCAGCCCTCGCCCAAACATCCGCGAAGGCTGCAGTTGGCGGGCCTGGTGCGCCGGATCGAGTGGAGGCTGACAGGGTCCGAGTTCGAATCCCTGCTTCTCCAGTTCGAACTGCTCGAAGGGGTCTACGGCGCGAAGTCCCTGGAGCGAATGCATCTGAGGGCTCCGGCGTTTGTGCGGTTCCTCGGCGGCAATCCTTATCCGCGCATCGTGGTGACGCACCGCCCCAGCCAGCGCGAGGCCGATTGGGCCTACGGCCCTTTTGCATCCCGCGCCGCCGCCGAGCGCTATGCGGATGAGGCGCTGAAGCTGTTCCTGCTGCGCCGGTGCATCGAGGACCTGGACCCCAACCCCAGCCACCCCGGCTGTGTTTATTCGGAGATGAAGATGTGCCTGGCTCCTTGTTACAAGGGCTGCACGGATGAGCGCTACCGCGAAGAGGCCTCGGCTGTGGAGAGCTTCCTGGCCACGCGCGGAGAGAGCCGTCTGGTAACGTTGCGCACGGAACGAGATCAGGCGTCGGTGAACCTTGAATTTGAGTCCGCCGCGGCGCTCCACGCCCAGGTGCAGCGGGTGGAATCGGTGCGCGCTCTGGCCAGCGAACTTGTGCGGCCACTCAGCCGGTTGCGCGCTGTGATCCTGCAAGACTCGGCGAATCCCGATGAAGTTGGTGTGTTCCTGTTTGAGAACGGCCGGCTGCGCGGACCGGCCGCGTTTTCGACTCTCGGCATGAGAATCCAGAACGAACAGTCGGGATCAACATCGCTCTTCGCGCAGCCGATGGCGATTGAGCCCATTCTGGAGGCACAATCAACTGAAACCGCCCAAGCTGAGTCTACCGCGCCCGAGACTGGAATCACTGTCCCGAAAAAACTCGCCCGCGGAGTACTCGAAAGCCGCATGGAGTCGGCTCTGGCGTTGCTTGCCGAGTCCCCTGGCGCGCCCTCGACAACCGTCAGACAAGCTCATCTGGCGCTGCTCAAACGCTGGTATTACCGGCCGGAGACCCGGCGTACGGGAGAGATCATTTTCCCGGATGCAGACGGGCGTTGGCCTCTGAGGGGAATTCTTCGCGGTGCTGGCCGGGTGTTCGCGGGCCAGTTTAAAGCGCCACTTTCTGGGGCATAGTCTGCCCCTGCGGCTCGCAGACTCTTGTGCACCGCCGCTGATACACTGACTGGGCAAGGAGTTAGGCCAGATATCCTGTGCGCCAAAGGTCATATGGTTGAGCTGGTGCCATCAATTCTTTCTGCCGATTTCGCCCACCTGGCGGAAGAGGTTGCCGCTGCCCAGCGCGGAGGCGGCACGGTCATCCACGTCGATGTGATGGACGGCCATTTCGTCCCCAACATCACCATCGGGCCGCCGGTCGTGAAGAGCCTGCGCAAGGTTACCAAGCTGCCTCTCGATTGCCACCTGATGATCGAGAATCCTAACGAATACATTGCGAATTTTGCCGAGGCGGGCGCCAACTGGCTGAGCGTCCACTATGAGGCGTGCACACACCTGCACCGGTCGCTGGAACTGATTGCCCACCACGGCATGAAGCCGGGGGTGGTACTGAATCCAGCCACCCGCGTCGACCTGATTACCGACATACTGCCCATGGTGCACCACGTGCTGATCATGAGCGTAAATCCGGGCTTCGGCGGGCAGCAGTTTATCCCCTTCTCGCTGGACAAGATCCGGCGGCTGGTTGAAATGCGCCGGGAGTTGGGCCTGGCATTTAGAATTGAAGTCGACGGCGGGGTGGCTCACGACACTGTGGCACAGGTCGTCCAAGCAGGAGCAGAGCTTCTCGTTGCAGGCAATGCCGTTTTTGGCGCTGGACATCCGGAGCAGGATGCGAGGGCGCTCTTGTCGGCAGCCCGCGCTGCCGCGGTTGAGCGTTAAGTCGGTAAGATTGGAATTCTCAGGGATGAGCTTTCGAATGGTGGCCGGCCCGTGGACGGGCTGCCGCCGCAATGAGGTGGTATGAGCCGGTTTTCAAGGAAGTTTGCAGTTCTGGCCCTCGTGGTTCTGGTCTTTGCAGGCGTTGCGGCGCATGCAAAGGATAAGAATCCCAAACGCAAGAAGAAGGTGGACCTGAGCGTCAACCCGCTGGGCAATGTGGCATCCAAGCAACCGGACAAGGAGCTCTACGACAAGGCAATGGTCGCCTTGAAGAAGGGGCGCTTTGACGTAGCCCGGCTCGACCTGCAGACTCTTCTGAACACCTACCCAGACTCCGAATACCGTATGCGCGCAAAGCTCTCAGTGGGCGACACCTGGTTCAAGGAAGGCGGAACCGCAGCCCTCACGCAGGCAGAAGCCGAATACAACGACTTCATCACCTTCTTTCCGGATGCCCCCGAAGCTGCCGAAGCCAAGATGAAGGTGGGCGACATCTACTACCAGCAGATGGAGAAGCCCGACCGCGACTACGCGAATGCACAAGAGGCCGAAAAGGCTTATCGGGACATGATCAACATGTTTCCGGATTCGGCGCTGATTCCGCGGGCCAAGCAGAAGCTGCGCGATGTGCAGGAGGTTCTGGCCGAACGCGAGACCCAGATCGGCCTCTACTATGAGAGCCGCGAAAACTTTAACGCGGCCGTGGCCCGCCTCAGAACGGTGGTGGACACCTACCCGCTTTATTCCAAGAGTGACCAGGCGCTGCTGGCTATTGGCGACGCCTACGCGGGCCAGGCCCACAATATCCAGGTTGCGCCCAACGTACCCGGTGCAATCCGCGAGCGGCTAACCTCTATCTACCAGGACCGCGCCGCAGCCGCTTACGGCAAGGTGATCACCCGTTATCCGATGGCGCCCCACGTTGAAGACGCGCGCGACCGGCTGGTAGCGATGAACCGCCCGGTTCCGGAGCCAACCCAGACAGCGATCGCAGAGAGCGACGCCGAGGAGCGCAGCCGCCAGGCCCTGCACTTTACCGACAAGACCCTTGGCCTCATCAAGCGCGGACCGACGGTGGTTGAAGCGGTGCACGTGGGCGAACCCAGCCTCGATGACCCCAAGCGCACGCTGGCGCCGGATGTCACCAAGGAAAACCTGACGATGCTGACCGACGCAATGAATGCCGGCCGGCCCGCGGCGCCTGTCGCTCCGGTGACTCCAACCGGCGTTAATGAGCCGCCGCGCACTGACCAGCCTTCGACGGCGCCGATCCAGATGGAAGCACCGGCGGGCGGAACGGGCGTCGGCGCGGAGATCGTGAGCGCTCCGTCGGGCAGTCCTGCTGCCGATCCGAACGCATTGGTCAAGCCCGTAGGCCCAACCAGTACCGCCCTGCCTGCCGTCGAGAAGCCGGCCGAGGCTCCTCTCCAGGTGAATGAGATCAAGCCAGGCACGGCGCCCACAGCACCGAATGAGGCTGCTGGGACCAAGCACAAGAAGCCCAAGACCGACCTGAGCGAGGACTCTTCCAGCAAAAAGAAGAAAAAGAAGGGTTTGGCCAAGATCAACCCCTTCTAGGGAAAGATCAGGATTCGAGCAGGGCCGCACCTTTGCAGGGTGCGGCCCTTCGGTTTGAAGCACTAAAGTTCAGCCCCCTCCCATTGAATGTGTATCGGCCTCAATCTGCTAAAGTGAGGGGTAGTCCCCTCGCTCGAAACCCAAGACTCAAAAGGGTCAGACTCACGGGGCCACACCAAAAACCCCATGCCTCACGACCTGCCAAAAACGTACGACCCGACTGCCATTGAAGACCGCTGGGCCGAATACTGGGTCCGCGAGAATCTCTTCGCGGCCGCCGCCCCCGATCCCGCCTCCGAAGGCCAAAGCCTGGGCGGCAAGTCCTTTACCATCCTGCTGCCTCCGCCGAACGTTACCGGCAATCTGCACATGGGGCACATGTTCGAGCATGCTGAGAGCGACATCCTGGTGCGCTGGCACCGTATGTGCGGAGATCGCGTTCTTTGGGTGCCGGGCACCGATCACGCCGGCATCGCCACACAGATGCTGGTCGAGCGGCAACTGGCTTCCGAAGGCACGTCTCGCCAGCAGCTCGGCCGCAATGCCTTCGTCGAGCGGGTGTGGGAGTGGAGACGCCACTACGGCGGAGCCATCCTCGGCCAGATGAAGCGCCTGGGCACCTCGGTCGATTGGCAGCGCGAATACTTCACCATGGATGACCATCTCTCGGTTGCGGTGCGTGAGGCCTTCGTCCGCCTTTACGAGCAGGGCCTCATCTATCGCGGCGCCTACATCGTCAATTGGTGTCCTCGCTGCCAGACTGCTATCAGCGACCTCGAGGTTGTCTACGACGAGCACAAGGGGCATCTCTGGGAGATTCGGTACCCGGTTCATGGGGATGGCGGCAGAGAAACCGGCGAGTATCTGACGGTTGCAACCACGCGACCGGAAACCATGCTCGGCGACGTTGCGGTAGCCGTTCATCCCGAGGACGAGCGCTACCTGCATCTGCATGGGAAGAAGCTGCGACTCCCGTTAATGAATCGCGAGATTCCGGTGATTCTCGACGAGTGGGTGAGCCGCGACTTCGGCACGGGTGCGGTGAAAGTGACTCCGGCGCATGACCCGAACGACTTCGCGATCGGCGAGCGCCACCACTTGCCCTCCATCAACGTGATGGACGATACGGCCCACATCAACGGCGAGGGCGGCGCCTATGCCGGGCTGGACCGTTACGTGGCGCGCAAGAAGATCGTCGCCGATCTGGAAGAGCTGGGCCTCCTAGCCGCCATTAAGGACTACACCAACAACATCGGTCACTGCGACCGCTGCAAGACGGTCGTGGAGCCGCGCCTGTCTACACAATGGTTTGTCAAGATTCAGCCGCTGGCCGACAAGGCCATCGCCGCGGTCAAGCCCGGCCCGAACGGCGAGAAGGCGATACGTTTCACACCTGAGCAGTACGAGAAGACGTATCTCAACTGGATGGAGAACATCCACGACTGGTGCATCAGCCGGCAGCTATGGTGGGGCCATCGCATTCCCGCATGGCACTGCGGAGTCTGCCACAAGATCACCGTCTCGCGCGTCGATCCCACCGCTTGCGCGCACTGCAATTCAGCACAAATCACGCAGGAAACCGATGTGCTGGACACGTGGTTCTCCTCTGGGCTGCTGCCGGTCTCGGTTTTTGGGTGGCCGAATATCACCGCGGAGACTCGCGCAGACTTCGACGCCTTCTACCCGACGAGCTTGCTGGTCACCGGCTTCGACATTCTCTTTTTCTGGGTCGCCCGCATGATCATGCTCGGGTGCTGGTTTGCGGGGGATGTGCCGACGCTCGACGGAAGCCCGCGTTCGCTTGCGGAGTCTGTTCCATTCCGCGAGGTCTACATCCACGCGCTGGTCCGCGACGC
>Ga0209698_10007877_pt1 | contig 11084 bp, 9 predicted proteins | sample LitLauG_LLR_2012_FD_187203 | JGI IMG/M metagenome (GOLD analysis project Ga0209698, IMG submission 187203) | Freshwater sediment microbial communities from Pennsylvania, USA - Little Laurel Run_MetaG_LLR_2012 (SPAdes) (version 2) | ecosystem: Environmental > Aquatic > Freshwater > Creek >... | reverse complement strand
ATTTTGCCAGGAAGTGGATTTTCTCCGTGTCTCAGTGCCTCCGTGGTGAGCGTTTTTCAGAAAAACCGTCCCACCTTGAAAAAGGCCTTGCGGTGCTGATCATCCCCAATCGCTCCCCCAAAAAACATCGGACCAAATACCGTCTGGAACAGGACACCAGCCGTCACGTCCTGAGCGACCTTGGTCGTGCTCGAAGGCTGTCCATAAGCCTTCCCCGCCTCGTACATGGTGAGGAGATAGACGTTCTGCCTCAGCAACGGCGACAATTCGCGCAGCTTGTAGAGCAATGCCGGCTGCAGCAGGAAGTACTGGTTCGTCAGGAACTCGTTCGTCCCATACGCTCCCAGTCGCAACGGCCCGCCCAAGCTGAACGGTGGAAACCCGGTGTTCCTGGTTGAGAATGATGTACCCCCGGACGCGAACAACAGCACTGACGTTTTCTCGCTGGTGCGCTCGGCCAGTCCTAGCCGCATTTCTGCGGTCGGCACCGTATCTGAAGTTCCCGGTTTTTTGTCGTAAAAATTAAAAATCGATTCGACCCTCAACCCGCTCCGCGGAATCACCGGATCATCAAATCGCTCGAGCCGGTACTTCAACGAGGTGACACCATAGCGGCCCCGCATGGCGGGCGCCACCGGAACCCCAATGTCCTCGCTGATCTTCTGGTATCCGGTCTCATATCCAACGCGCATCTCGCTGGTGCGTCCGAACGTGTAGCCAACGTCCAGCCCTCCACTGCCTACCCGGTCGCGATACTCACCAAGAAGCTTGTTGCGCTGGTACACATAAAACGGACTGCTGTCCGCCGTCCCATGCGCCGCAACAAACCAACGGGTGAATGCGTTGAACGGGTGAAAGAATTCCGTCTTCCATCCGTACTCCGAACCGGCGACAAGGTCATTCCGCCACTCCGACCCGAAACCCCCAACATCCATGAACGTGATCCGCCCACCCACCTGGAAGAGCACGTTCTTGTAGTCCGACCCGTCAATCACGAGCAAAGGATGAACCGTCGGCGGGGCATATTCTTTCTCCCAGGCTTCGATAAGCAATCCCGGCTTCCCTTCCCTTGCGGTTTCCCGATATCCCGCGCGCGCGAAGCGCCCCAGCCCCGTGATGGCCATCATCTTCTGGTCGAGCTCCTTCGGATCAATCGGCTTGCCAGCCAGGTCCGCAAGCTTGTGTTGAAGCCCCTTCTGCACGTCGCCGGTCGCGCCCGTGACCTCCACGAATTGCGGCACGGGCGCCGGCCGCTGTCTGCCGGAGCGCGCGGAGAGTATCTGTTGCCACTCGTTCTCATCCACCTGCAGGCGGGAGAGCAATGCGCTCTTGTTCTGCGCCGCCCTGTATCCCTCGGCCTCGATCTGCTCAAAAAGTTTGTAATCGTTGACGCCGAACTTCGCGGTTTCGGCCGTCAATACCACGTCAGCTTTTTCCATGCTGGCCAGTTCGTTGACTTTGATCGATACGAGTGCGGAACGCTCCAGTACGCCGAATGAAGTCAAAGGCTTGTTCGGATCGAGAGGTGGGGTCTTCAAATGAACCGCGATCACAATATCGGCACCCATCCGGCGCGCCGTGTCCACCGGCAGATTGTCGAGCAATCCTCCATCCACCAGCACGCGGTTGCCATCGCGCACCGGTACAAAAAATGCCGGAATCGCCATCGTTGCACGCATTGCCTCGGCCAGCGAACCCCGGTCAAACACAAAGACCTTCCCCGACACCAGGTCCGTCGCCACGCAGCGAAAAGGAATTGGGAGCTCGTCGAAGCTGTTCATTTCCGAATACGGCAAACCCACCCGGTCCAGAATCAATCCCACCTGCTGCCCAGAATTGAAGCCGCTGGGAAACTGCGTCCCTGCCTTCAAGCCGAATTCGAAGGCATTCTGATACTCCCTCCGATCCTCTTTCCGTCGAAATGACAGGTCGCTATATGGGGTAGTGCCCAGCAACACCGCATTCCACTTGATGTCCTGGACGAGCACCTTGATCTGTTCTGGCGATTTTCCCGAGGCGTAAATTCCTCCCACCAGTCCGCCCATGCTGCTCCCGGCAATCATGTCCACGGGAATGCGATTCTCCTCCAGCCAACGGATGACCCCCACGTGAGCCAGTCCGAGCGCACCGCCCCCCTCCAACACAAGGCCGATCCGCGGGCGTTGCGTGGCCCGAGCCGGCGGTTGCTGGGGAACCGCCCCCCCGCTGTCCTGCGCCCATACCTTCGACAAAAGCAGCCCACAAATCGCAAATTTGTAAAATTTCATCTCGTCTCCGAGGAAACCGTACCGAAACACTGTATTGAAACTTAACTCGAACCACCCCGTTGCCAGCCTCAGGTGCGCGAAGGGCGTGAATCTTACCCAGGCGCGCGTCCCCGGCTGAAAAACTCTTCACTTGGCCCAAGCCAGAATACCCGACCCAGTAGCATCCCATGCTACTTCAGTAACTTATGGCCCGTTTGGCTCATTGGCATTGGAAGATGGAATGCTAAAATAACGCTGGAAGAACTTCGGAGTGGGATCAAAAAGGGGAACCCTGTGAAGAAGAAATCGCTGATTGAAAGTCTGCCTGTGCTGCTTCTGCTCGGCCTGCTTGCTGGAGCCGTCGGAGGCTTGGGGATTGGTATGATCCAGATGAGAGCCGCTTCGTCAGCCACGGCAGCGGGCAAGTAATCGTCCTCCCGCCTTTAAGGCAATTGCTGCGATTGTCGGGGCTATTTTGCCGGCATGGAAATTCGATAATTTTCGAGAGGCCGTGCAGCCTGCGCCGCTTTGAAGGGCTATGGAGCGGGAGACGGGGATCGAACCCGTGACATCCAGCTTGGGAAGCTGGCGTTCTACCGCTGAACTACTCCCGCTCAACGTCGTTAGACTACCATCCTGCCCCATCCAAAACAACATTCCCAGTCGCGCTCGCGAAAGAAGCTTCGTTTACTCGTGAGGCACTTGCGGGGTATTTCGTGAGCTGGTTTTATGCGCTTGTTTATTGCGGTGGCCGAACTGGGCCAGCGGGAGCCGAGGAATCCGGCGGCGCGTTGGTGCTGGGCACAAACGGTAAGGGACTTCCAAACAGCGGTTCTGACAATGATTCCGGCGCAACCCTTGCTCCCGCTGGACGAATCCCCTTGGCTTCCAGGATCGACCACCTCCAATCCTCCTCGGCCCCCGGAGTGATTCCGATATTTTCGTGCAGCGAAGTTTTGCTGAACGGCTTTGCCTCCGTTTTGAGATGGTAGAGCAGAGTCACATCCGAATGGCGTTCCACCGTGACCGCTTGTGCCGGACCCTCCACTGCCGGAATCACCCGCGCCCGTGCGGCCAGCTCCGCGTTTTCTCCAGGCTTCCGTTCCAGCGTCAACGCGACCGTGATCTCCCGCAACTCCCAGTCGGTTCCGTTGAACACGTCGAGTTGCAGGCTGTCATCCTGAATCGAGCCCGGACCGTCCAGCTTCACTAATTCATCCAGCGGCAGGTCCTCAATCAGCACCGGCCTGATCAGCAAGGAGCTTGCCCGCGCATTGAACGACATACTGCAAGTCACGTCGGGCGAGGATACCTTGAGCGTATTGCCCGACCGATCCAGGGAAAAGACCGTCTTATTTCGGGCGACCGGCTTTGCTCTCTCCTCCATTACCTGGGGTAGATTGTCGTTATCGATCACTGTGCGCGCGGCTTCTGGCGCGGCTTGCGCCGGCGAAGGCTGCCGTGCCTTTTCTTTCCGCAGATTGCGCGCCACATCGCCCAGCGAAGGCTCGTCCTCCTGTCCCCGGACAGACGCGGGCCAGACGATCGCGCAGAGCGCAACCAACACCAACGCCGAAATTCTCAATCGCATGATCTTTGTTCTAGATGGTCTTGGTTCTAGTTTGAGGCGAGACGTAACAGGAAGGAAGTTACCAAGGGCACACGGTAGTGCTACGACTTCCGGAAATGGTATGGAGGAAGGGCAAGAACGCGCTCAGATCGAAGCGACGCGCAACGGGGCGCGTTCGTGCCCTTCGAACCAGTCGAACTTACAGCAGGCCAGAACTGCGAAGACGGTGAATCGGATCCACCGGCAAGGGCTGACGCTTAAAAACCCAGCGCGCCACCGCTATCCCTAATGCCGCATAGCACAGATACCAGATTCGCATAATTCGCTCCCCACGCCGGGAACCGGACCTTGGGGAGTAACTACGGAGGTCCCGTCGTGAGGCTAACGTACCGCGCCCCCACGCGGAGGTCCAGCCCACGAAGGTGCTATATCGCGTCCAGAAGGTCATCTCGCCAGTAACCAGGCTAGGACACAAAGGGTAATCCTGGGATCATTCTTGAGGCCACGGGCCGATTTGGGGGTGTCTTTTGGCGGCCCAGTTAGGTCAGACTAGCGAGCGTTTTCGATCCATCCACCGCCGACAACGATATCTTCCTGGTAGAAAACGGCCGCCTGCCCCGGCGTAATCGCGCGTTGCGGCTGATCGAACGTCACCAGGACCTCATCAGGAGCAATTGCCTCGATCGTCCCTGCGGCAGGCTGGTGCTTATGCCGAATCTTCACCGCTACCCGCATCGGCTCCTCGATTTCGGCCCGGGAAATCAGGTTCACGCGCCGCACCCGCAGCGTCCGTGAATAAAGGTCCTCATCCTTGCCCACGACCACCTGGCGCGTGTCGTTCTTGATTTGAATCACATAGAGCGGCGATCCCGTCGCCAGGCCCAATCCCTTGCGCTGACCGACGGTAAAATTGTGCACGCCCGCGTGCTCGCCAATCACTTTGCCATCACTGGTGACCATCTCCCCGCCTACGTCCAGCCGTTCGGCATCCCCCTGCTCGGCGAGATAGGCATCAAGAAAGCTCTTGTAGTCTCCGCCCGGCACAAAGCAAATTTCCTGCGAGTCCGGCTTCTCCGCGATCACGAGACCGTGCTTGCGCGCCAACTCCCGCACCTCCGGCTTCGTCATTTCCCCCAAGGGAAACAGGGTGCGGCTCAACTGCTCCTGCGTCAGCCCAAACAGGAAGTACGTCTGATCCTTGGAGCGGTCGGTTGGCCGCTTGAGCAGCCAGCGCTCGTTCTTATCGTCAAAGGCCACTTGCGCATAATGCCCGGTAGCAACCCGATCCGCCCCAATCTGCCGCGCCACAATCAGAAGCTGGTCAAACTTCAAGTGATTGTTGCAGAGGCTGCAAGGAATTGGCGTCCGTCCCGCCAGGTACTCTTCGACGAACGGACGCACCACGTCGCGCTCAAACCGCTCCTCATGATTGACGACGTAGTACGGAATGCCAATCGTTTCCGCGACCCTCCGCGCATCGTAAACATCGTCGATCGAGCAGCACCGCCCCTGCACCGACTCCGGCATCCCCGCGTGCCCGGCCAGCCGCCGCTGGTTCCAAAGCTGCATCGTGAGGCCAATGACGTTGTGCCCTTCTGCGCGCAGCATGGCCGCAACAGTCGAGGAATCCACTCCTCCCGACATCGCTACGGCAATAGTTTCACTCTTCATTATGGGCATCACTCCATCGGCGACGAGTTCGAGTCGCGAGCTGCGAGCAACCAACCCTTCAAACCTGTCCAGCGCGTTGGTTGCTCAAGGCTCGAGACTCGAGGCTCGCGGCTGCCTTCCACACCGGCGACAATTCCCGCAATCGCGCCACCGTCTCCGGCACAACCGACAAAGCAAACTCCACATCCTCCGCCGTATTCTGCTTCCCCAAGCTGAACCGAACGCTCCCCCGAGCCTGCTCCGGCGTCAGACCCATCGCCAGCAAAACATGCGAAGGCTCAATCGCTCCGGACGAGCAAGCCGCCCCCGTTGAGACCGCCAGCCCTTTCAAATCCAGAGCAATCACCAACGCCTCGCCATCGATTCCATCAAAACAAACGTTGGTCGTATTCGGAACTCTCGCGGCTGGGTGCCCCATCCTTCGCGTACTTTGCGAAGGGTGGGTGTCCGTACCATTCACGCCGCAAGCCTCAAGCTTCAGCAACCCACGCTCCAGCCGATCCCGAAGCGCTGCCATTTTCCGGTCATCGCCGCCTTCCAGCGCCCCGCAAGCCATCTCCGCCGCCTTCCCCAACCCTACAATCCCCGGAACATTCTCCGTCCCGGCCCGCCGCGAACGCTCATGCCGCCCGCCGTAAATCATGGCCTCGAGCGCTGTTCCCTTCTTAACGTAAAGCGCGCCCACTCCTTGTGGGCCATGCAGCTTGTGCCCGGAAATTGTCAGCAAATCGCAACCGATCTCCTCAACGCGCACCGGAATCTTTCCCGCCGCCTGCACCGCGTCGGTATGGAAGTACACCTCCGCCGGAGCCGCGATCTTTCCGATTTCCTCAACCGGCTGCACCACCCCGGTCTCGTTATTCGCGAACATGATGCTGATCAACTTCGTATTCTGGCGCAGCGCCCGCTCCACATCCGCGGGATCGACCGTCCCGCGCCCATCCACTGGAACAAAGGTGACCTCGCAGCCCTTCTCTTCCAGGTGCCGGCAGGCGTTCAGCACCGCATGATGCTCAATGGTTGAAGTAATAACGTGGTCCCCGGCCCGTGCGAGCCCAAACACCGCAAGGTTATCTGCCTCGGTCCCGCCGCTCGTGAACACGATCTCCGATGCGCGGCAACCGAGCATCCGCGCCACCGACTCGCGTGCGCGCTCCACGGCCGCCCGCGTCTCCTGCCCATGGTGGTGAATGGAGGAGGCGTTCCCGAAATGCTCGCCGAAATAAGGCCGCATGGCCTCCAAAACCTCGGGCAGCACCGGCGTGGTCGCGTTATTGTCGAGATAGACCCGCCCCATCATCGTGTTCCCATTGTACCCGGCCAATGAAAGGGACGGAGGCAGACATGCTGACGGCGAACGAGGCGTTTGCGGTAAGCGGTTTCAGTGTCCCTGCGCCATCTGGGGCGTCTTTTCTCCCAGGGTAAACTGCACCTCCGCCCTGCCTCCTGCAGGAACCGTCACCGGCTTGCTCCAGCTCACCGGCTCGGAAAACACGGGACGCTTCACCCTCACCTGCGTCATGACGTCGTACAGCGGGCTCTCGCCGACCACTCGCCAGCCCTCGTGCCACGCCACGATTTCATATTGCCCAGGCGGCACGTCCGTCATTTCAAAATTTCCCTCTGCATCCGTCACCGCATAGTACGGATGCGGCGCCACCACCATCTCCGCATTCATCCAGATGTGCCCCGCGTTGCAACGCAAGTCCACCACGCCTTCCCGCGTCATCGGACGGCTGATCTCCTGCCCGGCCGAAACGAAAGGAAGGTTGTAGTCCGCACTCCCGGACATATGCACGGTATGCAATATCGGGTCACTGCTCTTCGCCGTCAGCGTAGCTTGCAATGGCACCAGCAAAATGTGCGGCTCGTAGCGGCAACTCTTTTGATTCAGGAAGCGGCGCTGCAGTGGAAGGTCGATTGCCTTGCCTGCCGCAATGTTCCGCAGGTAGACCACCGTATTGGACACGCCTCCGCTGGGCGAGACCAGCAGCCGTTCCAGATCGCGGTGCTTCTGTCCCAGCGGATCGCATACTTGCGGGTCCTTATTGATCTCGGAAGCGATCAGGCGTGGCATCGCTCCCTGCCACTTGACCGTGCCCTTAATCGTTCCCCCGTTTTGAACGGAGATGACTTGATAGCTTGATTGTGCGTTGCAGAACAGGGCCCCAAAAACCATCACGGCGAACGCCGCGCAACTGAGAATCCACCGCATAAATCCCCCACTCATCGATTGGCCACAGGATGGGGGAGACTCCAGCATGTGCGGCCCCACAACCGCACCGCCCTAGCTTGGCAAGATATTACCGGGAGTCACCTGGTTGCAAGTTACAGGAGTACCAGTGCCTAATGGGGGAGGCGTTCGAGTCAAGTCCTATAGGATCACCTCGGTCAGCTTAAGTCTCAAGCGCATTCTTCAAGCGCGGGGGCGGCCCAGGGCTGGTTGTCACACCCTCTTGTGATCCCCGTCACCTTTCTCTATACTTAGAACGAACGTTCGAACTATGCCTTCATCCCCTGCCGTTCGCCGGTCGCGCATCCACCACAAAAACGCGGTGCCCGCATCTTCCGAAACTCGCTTTGATCGTCGGCTGGGCGAAATTCTCGATCACGCCACGGAAGTCTTCTGCGAAAAAGGCTACGAAGGCGCCTCCATGCGCGACCTCTCGCGCGCCACCGGCATGTCCCTGGCGGGCCTTTATCACTACTTCCAATCCAAAGAGCGGCTTCTCTACCTGATTCAGAAACATACTTTCTCCACCATCGTCGGGAAGTTGAAAGCCCGTCTCGAAGGCGTCACCGATCCCGACCAGCGGCTTCGCATCTTCATCCAAAACCACCTCGAGTACTTCGTGACCAATCAGAGCGGACTCAAGGTCCTCGCCCACGAAGACGAAGCCCTGAAGAACGGCTACAGTTCCGAGATCCGCGCCATCAAGCGCGAGTACTATCGAATCTGCCTCGGCCTGATGGACGACCTGAAATGGCAGCATCAACTCGACTTCAATTCGCGCACCGCCGTCATGAGTCTGTTCGGCATGATCAACTGGATCTACACCTGGTACAACCCGCGCCTGGACGGCTCCGCGGAAGAACTGACTCGAGAAATGGGCAACGTTTTCTTGAACGGAGTACTGGCGCGCAGAAGGTTCGAAGGGACGCGGCATCAACCGCGCCTCAAGTCAAAACAAGATTTGAAGCCGGCTTTAGCCGGAGACACCAAGAGAATCTAGAGGAGCAACCTATGGCAACCACCATGCACCCCGCCACCAGCGAAACCACCAAGCAGCTCATCAACTACCGCACCCACGCCGGCGTCGCCGTGATCGAAATGAACGATCCGCCGGCCAACACCTACACCTATGAAATGAATCGCCAGTTCGACGATGCCATCCTCAAAGCACGCATGGATAACGACGTCTACGTGGTCCTACTCACGGGCGCGGGTGAGAAGTTCTTCTCCGCGGGCGCCAACATCAAGATGCTGGCCTCGGTCGATCCAACCTTCAAGTACTATTTCTGCCTGCATGCCAACGAGATGCTCCTGCGCCTGGAACACACACCCAAGCTCGTGATCGCGGCCATCAACGGCCACTGTGTCGGCGGAGGGCTGGAGATTGCCATGGCCGCCGACATCCGCATCGCCCGCAAGGATGCCGGCAAGATCGGCTTGCCCGAAGTTAACCTCGGCGTGCTTCCCGGCACAGGGGGCACGCAACGGCTCTCGCGCCTGGTAGGAAAGAGCAAGGCCATCGAACTGATGGTCACGGGCAACACCTTCTCGTTTGAAGAGGCGAAGGACTTGGGCATCATCAACGACATCTTTGAGCGCGACGGTTTCATGGAGAACATCATGGAATACGCCCGCCAGTTCACGCCCCCGAACAAAGCCGCCAAGGCGGTGGGCCGGATCAAGCGCGCCGTGCAGACGGGCTGGGAAATCCCCATGGAGTCCGCATTGGCCGTGGAGCGCGAGAACCAGCAGATCCTGTTCCAGAGCGAAGACGCAAAAGAAGGTCTGGCCGCCTACGTAGAGAAGAGGCCAGCAGAGTTCAAAGCAAAATAGCCCGTGTGGGGCGGGCATTCGTTCCCACCCGGCCGGGCGAAGCCCGAAGGTGCTTGGTTTTGGGTGGCGCAGCGCTTAAGCGCTGCGATCAGAACGAGAATCTACTCGCGGCTTTAGCCGCTGAGGTTAAGAGTTCATGGCTGGTCTTGCTTTCTTACCGTGGGAGAAATGGATTGCAAGGCTCGTGCATTCTCTTCTCGTCGCGACCAGGAGGCGGCTTTATCTGTTCAATCGACAACGAGAACTAAAGCAAAGCAAGAATTGGCCAGAGACTGAGGGGACTATTTTGTCGATCAACTGGGACAGTTCCAATCCGCGGGAAGAAATTATGTATAGCTACTCAACCAAGGAAGGCCTTCAGGCCGGGGCTTATTGGCGCTGGTTCGACCTGGACAATGTCCGCGAGGTGCGTGGCGGCGATCACATCACGCTTCGGTATAACCCACAACAGCATGACAAATCCGTGTTTCTCAGAATTTGTTAGATCTCTGTGTCTCTGTGACTCCGTGGTGGAAGTAATCTCGGCGCACTCGGCGTCTCGGCGGTGAAAGGATTTTGATTCTATGCCAGGAAAAGTACCCAAAATCGGAAGCTTCAGCGAGTGGGAAGGCTTGTTCAACGAATGGCGCAAGGAAGTCGGCGTCAATAAGGATGACGTTGAGGCCTTCCATTTCGACACCCTCTACGGGGCCATCGAAACCGATGACATCCAGTTCGGCTCCTACAAAGGCCGCCGTAAGTGGGAAAACCTGCGCCAGGTTCCCACGCAACAGATGCGCGACGCCCTGATGAACATGATCGTCTACCAGGGCGACACCGAATTTGCCAGCGTCGAGCAGCAGCGCAACCTGTTCGAGACCGCGCCTACCGACTGGGACCGGCGTGCACTAACCCGAGTCATGATCGAAGAGATGCGCCACGGCTGGCAGATGTGCGCCCTGCTCATCGACTTCTTCGGTTATTCGGGAAAGGTCGAAGCGCAGAAGATGCTCGAGCGCCGCGCCTTTGAAAACAAGCGCCTGCTCGGCACGTTCAACGTCGACGTCGACAACTGGCTCGACTTCTTCACCTATACCGACTTTGTCGACCGCGATGGAAAATTCCAGCTCCAGATGCTGAAGTACTCGTCCTTCGCGCCCCTTGGTCGCTCCACTTCGTACATGCTTCGCGAGGAAGCCTTCCACATGGGAACCGGCAACGACGGCCTGCGCCGCGTGGTCGAGGCGGGCGTCATCCCCCAGTGGTTGATGCAGAAGTATCTCAACAAGTGGATCTCGAGCTCGTACGACCTCTTCGGCACCGATCACTCATCGTCGGCCCACTGGGCCTACGTGTGGGGAATCAAGGGACGCTACGACGAGCCGCAGAACGACAAGACTGCCGACCTCGACGACCTCAACGACTACAACCGGCACCTCTACCGGCAGGAAGTTTCGGGTCTGGTCGACCGCCTGAACTCCTTTCTGCCCGCGGGGGAGAAGAAATTCTACACGCCAGACATCAAGTTCAACCGTAGCATCGGACGGTGGAC
>Ga0209698_10007876_pt1 | contig 11084 bp, 13 predicted proteins | sample LitLauG_LLR_2012_FD_187203 | JGI IMG/M metagenome (GOLD analysis project Ga0209698, IMG submission 187203) | Freshwater sediment microbial communities from Pennsylvania, USA - Little Laurel Run_MetaG_LLR_2012 (SPAdes) (version 2) | ecosystem: Environmental > Aquatic > Freshwater > Creek >... | reverse complement strand
ATGGCGGAGAGGGAGGGATTCGAACCCCCGATACCCGTTAAGGTATGTCCGCTTTCGAGGCGGATCGTTTCAACCACTCACGCACCTCTCCGCGCCGGACAGCCTGTGACACGCTTCGTAGAGATTTGCTTTGCTACTTCTCTGCCTGCTGCGTATCAAACGCTGATTTATCGTTACCGCCGGCAGAGACGTAGCAAGCTACGTCTCTACGGCTAACGACGGTTCTTAAAGAACGTTTGCAGCAACTCTGCGCTGCGGCCCGCCAAGACTCCACTGCGAACCTCAACCTTATGGTTCAGTTGCGGATGGTTCACGACCTGCATCAGCGACCGGACGGCACCTGCTTTGGGATCGTCCGCTCCGTACACCAAGTGCTGAATGCGCGCATGGACCAGAGCACCGGCACACATCGCGCACGGTTCAATTGTAACAAACAGGTCGCAGGCGCTCAGGCGGTAGTTACCAACGGTTGCGCCGGCTTCGCGCAGGGCGATGATCTCGGCGTGGGCGGTCGGATCGGAGTCGGTGACGTTGCGGTTCCAGCCGCGCCCCACAATCTGGCCTCGGCAAACGACGATCGCACCGACCGGGACTTCATCCATATCCAGAGCGCGTTGGGCGCAGCGGAGAGCCTCTTCCATCCAGAGTTCGTCTGAGTGGTCGTTGGTCGCTGGTCGTTGGTCGTTCGCCATTCGGAGGACAACGACATTTTACTTGGAGAAAGAGGAGTTGGCGGCGCAAAGGTGAGTCCCGACAGGGATTCCATCACAAGACGCTAAATACGCCGCGAACGACTTCCGGCACAACCGCATGGACTACAGCCGGTACGACTACGCGTGCGATCTGGTAACCGATCACCACGGCGGGGACGATCAGAAGTAGCCAGGTCCTCATCGGCAGGTTGTTCAGGTAGGCCCTCATGGCGTCCTCTGCTAGACAAATATAGATACGGGTGGAAGGACAGGGAAGTTCCATAGTGCGGCCGCTGGTTGAGCCCCCCCAATTGGGCAACCCCGCCAGACGTGGTATTCTAGCCGCGTGATGGGCATGCCAAGCTTGCTGCGAAAAGTGTTCCTCGTTGACCTTTTGCAGGGACTCAAGGTCACGTTCCGCTACCAGGATCCCAAAGAGATCTATACCGAGCAGTATCCGCTGGAGCGGCCACAAGTAGCAGAGAGATATCGAGGAGCGCCGCGTCTGAATGTCAACCCCGACACAGACGAAACGATGTGCATCGCCTGCGACCTGTGCGCGCTGGCCTGTCCCGAGAATTTGATTGTTGTCTCCAGCGAGCGCAACGAGAAAACCCGTCGCAAGGAGCTCACCAACTTCACCTACGACTTAAGCCGCTGCATGTTCTGCGGCCTGTGCGAAGACGCGTGTCCGACTGACGCGCTGGAATTGACGCAGGACTTCGAACTCGCCAGCTACGACCGCAAGGGGTGGATTTGGGACCGGACGACGCTGGAAAAAGGACCGCAGCCCACGCTGTATCAGAAATAGCCCGGAATTGCCCGCCATTAAAGCCCAGACCAGAGGCGATGCTTTTTTTCAAGCAACAACCCACAAATCAGACATCAATACTTCGTTTTCTCACGCAGGCTGCTGCTGTGTCATGCAGTGCATTGCGCCCAGGCCCCAGATGAAGTCCCCAGAATAGATGGGGACAATGGCGCGAGTGGGGAAGAGTTCCGCGAGCGTCTGCAGTGCGATGCTGTCGCTCGGACGGTTGAAAACCGGGGCGAGAACGACTCCGTTGGCAATGTAGAAATTGGCATAGCTCGCGGGAAGCCGTCGGCCTTCGAAGACGACCGGCTGCGGCATGGGCAACTCGACGACCGTCAGTTGTTTGCCGTCCTGATCTCGTGCGCCTTGGAGACGGCGGAGATTGGCTTGCAGCGGTGCGTGATTCACATCTTTGGAATTGCGCTCGACCATGGTCACGACCGTGCTCTTCGACACGAAGCGGGTCAGGTCATCGACGTGGCCGTGGGTGTCGTCCCCGGTGATGCCGCGGCCGAGCCAGATGGTGTGCGGCGCGCCCAGGTAGTCGGCAAATGCCTTTTCGTAGTGCGCGCGGACCATATGCGGATTGCGTTCCTGCTCCTTACTCAGCAGGCATTCTTCAGTGGTGAGAATCGTGCCCGCGCCGTTAACATCGACGGATCCGCCTTCGAGAACGATGCGCGACCCTACCGCGAGGGGACGAACTTCTTGCGCGTGGGCTGCCTTAGCCATCAGGCTTCCGATCTTTTCGTCGAACCGCCAGTTCGAGTACTTCGCCCAGGCGTTGAAGCGGAATTTCAAAGATACCGAGCCCTCAGGGGCTGAAGCCCGAGCGATTCTGGACTCCTTCACGGCACGAGTAAACTCGTGCCCTTCCCGATCTTCCGGTGGAGGAAGCAGTCCGCGACCGTCGGGCCAGCCGAGATCCAGCGTTACTCTTTTCAAAAAAATACAGCCGGAATCGCGCAGCCATACGCGGTTGGTGGGCCAAGGATGAAAGCGGATATTCCCGGAAAGTGCATCGGCTCGCTCGAGGACTCTGCGAGCCTGGCGCGCAGACGTTGCATGGCTAACGATCAGTTCGACGCGCTCGTATTTCGCCAGATTGCGGATGATTTCTGCATAGACCCACGGAATCGGCTCGAATTTGCCGGGCCAGTCTCCCTGATAATGCGGCCAGGCGAGCCAGGTCGCGGCATGCGATTCCCACTCTGCGGGCATTCGATAACCCAGCGCGGCAGGAACTGCTTCCACGGATGTGGTCCGGGCCTTACTTCTTCTTTTGGATGGCGACATAGCATTCCAGGGTTTTGATCTTACCGGGGGGCGACGTCTTATAGGCGTCCGTGAGGAGATACGTTCCACCCATCTGTTGCAGGCTTACTTCACGAACGAAGCGTGGGACTTTCTCATTGCAGGAACGGTCGCGAAAAACGTCCGCCGTCAGCGGCTGCGTTCCGTCGAAATACTTTGGGTCAATCTGCGTCGTGCTGGAGCTGGAGAAAACGACCTTTACGTATTTCTCCTTCGGCTTCGCGCTACCTGTGTCCAGAACGACGACTTCTTCATTTTGCTGAAGGTTCGCAGATTTAGCGGTGTGCTTCATCAGATCGTAGGCGACGATCTTTCCGCTCATCTTCGATGTCTTGGCAGTTGCGGCCAGAACAAAAGCTGCAATCGCAACGGCCATCAGGAATGCTTTTCTCTTTGCAGGCAATGGAGTTCCTAGTCCAGTAGTCGATTGGTGATGGGGGCGTAGCTGTCAATTCTGCGGTCGCGCAGGAAGGGCCAATTGCGGCGAATATCTTCAAGAGCCTTCAAGTCGACATCACCGACGAGAATCTCCTCGCGATCGTGGGATCCTTCGGCGAGGACGCGGCCAAATGGATCACAGAAGAACGATCCGCCCCAGAACTCGAGTCCCTGGCCCGGGGCTGACTTGCCGCACACGTTGCCGGTTTCGAAGCCCACACGATTTACAACTGCTACGTATACCCCGTTGGCGATGGCATGGGAGCGTTGGATCGTGCGCCAGGCGTCATGCTGCGCCACGCCGTACTCGGCTTTTTCGGCCGGATGCCAACCGATTGCCGTCGGATAGAACAGAATCGGCGCACCCTGGAGCGCGGTCAGCCGCGCGCCTTCGGGAAACCACTGATCCCAGCAGACCAAAGTGCCCAACTTGCCGGCGCTGGTATCGAGGGCGCGAAAACCCAGATCACCCGGTGTGAAATAAAACTTTTCGTAGTAGAGCGGATCGTCGGGAATGTGCATCTTGCGGTAGAGACCGCGCAGGGAGCCGTCCGCATCGAAGATGGCAGCGGTGTTGTGATAAACACCGGGGGCGCGTTTTTCGAAGAGCGAAGCGATCAACACGACGCCGTTACTTCGCGCTGCGGCAGCCAATTTCTCACTGGTCGGACCGGGAATGGGTTCGGCTAAGTCGAAGAGGGAATGGTCTTCGCGCTGGCAGAAGTACTGCGTCTGAAAGAGTTCGGGAAGACACACTACCTTGGCGCCGCGGCCGGCGGCATCGGCGGTGCGGTTTAAGGCTTTTTCCAGATTTTGTTCCGGGTCCGGTCCGCAGGACATCTGCACCAGCGCTACGCGGAATTTGTCGGGCGGCACGCGTTTCCTCCGCGATCAATATAGCAAATCACTGCCAGATACAGGCTGGTGGCGCTGAGATCACGCCTTTCTCAGAGCCGAGAGGGCTCGGCCAAGGCGGGGATGCGGCGCGGCCAGGTCTTCCACTCGCCGCATGATGTCCGGTGAGGGCATGGAGCGCACTAGCGCTTCCAAAGCCCGCTCGGAGTCCGGAGAGTCCAATTGCACCTGATCGAGGAGGAACTCCAGCGCCTCGTCCTGACGGGTCAGGGCGATCGCCGAAAGCAGGACCGAACGGAACCAAGGGTCGCTCACTTCCTCGAGAGAGCTGCGAAGGGCTTCAAATGCTTGGCGAGAATGTGTGCTCGCGATTGCCAGAGCGGCCTCTCCTGCAGCATCGTCGCCTTGGGACAAGAATCGACAGACCCAGGGGATGGCTGACAATCCCTCCAGGTGCAGCACACCGCTGTAGCAGGCTCCCAGAACCTCTGGTTCGTCGTTGCCGAGAGTGGCTCGGAGGCGGAGCAATAACGAGGCAGACGGAGAGCCCACTTGCTCGACGGCGCGTGCCAACTCGGCTCGAACCACCTTGTCCGGATCAGCAAAAGCGCTGATCAGATGTCGCAACAGGTCGTCATTCGTCAACGTGCCGCACTGCACTAACGCCAGGGCGCAGGTAGCGCGTAAGGTGCCAGCGGTGTCGGAACGGCCTCCCCAGACGGGTTCGAGTTGGATGTGGCGCATGCCCTGGAGGAAAACCTCCGGCTCCTGCAATTCGAAAGCAGAAAGAGTACGGCTGATCGCGTTCTTGGCCCAGCATTGCGGGTCCGATTTTTCCGGATTGTGGAAGAAGCGGGCAAAGGCCTCGAGGAGATCGGGCGTCAGGTTCTGCAAGTTGAATTCGCGGGCGAGGTCAGCGGCTTTCGCCGCGATGAAGTTGTTCTTGTGAGCAAGGGCTCGCCGCAGAGGATCAACGCGGGATTCTTCGGGAGCGGCGCGAAGAGCATCCAGAGCAGCGATCTGTTGTTCGAACTGGCGCTTGCCGGACATCAAGGGAAGTGTACCGCTGTTCGGGACAGAATCTCCCGATCGATCACACCCTGGAAAGCTTGCGTCGCCGATGGCCGAAGGCGGCTGTTCCCACACAACCTTTCGCCTCATTAACTCGCGTGGCTTCTTTCAATGTCCTTCCTGTAGAGTAATGGTTCAATCAAAAACGGGTGGAGCTTGGAGGCTGGCTTTGAAACACGGCAATCATGGAAATTCGCATGGGCAGCAGGGACCCGGAGGCGAGGGGACCGACCGCAAGCTGCACAATCCCATCGAAGATCGGCTGATTCCGTTAGAGCCGCTGGATCTTGGCAAGATCAAGTCGATCGACGGCCTGGTCCGGGCGATGGCCAAGACGGCGTTTACCGGCCGGCAGCTTGGCGAAGCGGCGGACGTTCTGGAAGCGATGGCGACCGACGAGGATGCCTTTGTGGTGATGACCCTCGCGGGCGCCATGACCGTTGCCAAGCAGGGGCTGATCATCGCGGAATTGATCGACCGCGGAATCGTGAATGCCATCGTCTCGACCGGGGCGCTCATGGCCCACGGGCTGGTCGAGGCTACCGGCCGCGCACATTTCCGTGCGAATCCCGAGGTTTCCGACGAGGAACTATACGAGCAGGGCTACAACCGCGTCTACGACACGCTTGAGCCGGAGCAGAACCTCGATGACGTCGAAGAGGTGATGTCGGCGGTGCTCGAGTCCTGGGATCATAACGAGGTGATGTGTTCGTACAAGTTGAACCATGCCATCGGTGCCTACCTTTCGAAACATGCCGCCGGCCAGCGCGGGATTCTTAAGTCGGCCTACGAGAAGGGAGTTCCGGTGTTTGTCCCGGCGTTCAGCGACTCAGAATTGGGACTCGATACAGCCTTGAACAACCGACTGCGGGAGTCGACCGGAAGGCACAAGATCCGCTTTGATCCTTTCGAAGACCTGGAGCACTTTGCCGCGACCTTGCTCCGACAGAAGAAGCTTGGCATCTTTACGATCGGAGGCGGTGTTCCACGAAACTGGTCGCAGCAGTTTGGACCGTTCTGCGAACTACGCCACCGGCGTCTCGGTGAGAATGTGCCTTTGAAGCGGTATCATTACGGTCTTCGCATCTGCCCCGAGCCAGTCTATTGGGGTGGCCTGTCGGGGAGTCCGTACAGTGAAGCCATCTCCTGGGGAAAGTTCGTTCCTCCCTCAGAAGGCGGGATGTTCGGTGAGGTTTTTGTGGATGCGACGGTTGGGCTGCCGATCATCGTGGCCGCCGTTCTGGAACGGCTCGACAAGGCGAAAAAGGGCCCGCGCAAGGGCACAAAAGCTACGGCCAAAAGATAAAAAGATAAAAGGATCTCGGGCGTGCCGGGAATGGACCGCCCTAGCTGACGAGTTCGGAGGCAGGCTCCGCCTGCTCGGTCGGCTGAGCCGTTTTCACCCGACGGTAGAGTGGTCCAAGGATGCTTTTTTCAAGCACTTCCGATTCAGCCTGAAACCAATCCTGCAGGTCTTGACCTTCTTCTTGACCACGTTTTTCATACAGCTGCTGCGCCCGTGAGCGGACCTTCCGCTCAACCATCCGGACCATCAGCGCCTGCTGCTTTTTTCTGCGAGTTTCGGTATCCAACGCTTGTACTCCCCCAGTCTTAACTTCCACCTCTATTGTAGATGATTACTGTTAACGAAAGATTACACTGGGCTTATTCTCGTGGTTACCAAAGTGCATACACTCTAAAATCGCAATATCTCTATTTTATTCAGTAACTTAGATACACTTTATCCTGCGACGGAAAGACTTGGAACGGCCGAACCGAGGGATATCCACAGCAGGTTTTGGTCAACCCGGGAGGTCTACGATGACTCAGACTCAGGCGGAGTTTCTTGAGTACAGAAACCCCTTGGAAACACTCCGTTCCTGTGTCAATGAGGGCGACCGGACCTGATCCGGAGCAGGCGTAGGCACAACTGAAGGCCACGCCTACTTGAACTCAGTTCTTGGATGATTAAAGTCAGTCGAAGATCAATACCGCCGAGGCGATCACTGTAGTCCACAGGGCACGCTTGTCACCCACCGCGGACTGGGTCACGTTCGCGGTTCGAACGATCTTGTTCGACAGACGGTAGATCTGCTTCTTCTCGTCCCAGGAACGGTCCGGATCAAACTCCACGTTGAGCGTGGTGGCCAGCATTTCGGCGGCAAGTTCTTCGGCGTACTCCCCTGCGGCGTCTTCCGTCTCGCCGAAGGAGTGGTGTTCGCTCAGGTAGCCGTAGGTGTTGCGGTCGGCCGGAATCGCTACGCCAATCGAGGAGGCCAGCAATCGGTGCGCCTCACGGGTCGAATTCTCGGCAACCACGGCGAAGACCACCTCACCTGGATGGAGGTACTTCACGCCCTCTTTGCGGGCCAGCAGCTTGCAATTAGGAGGAAAAATCGACGAGACACGTACCAGATTCTGGGCAGCGATGCCCGCATCGCGTAACGCCAATTCGAAAGACGTCAAGCGCTCACGGTGTTTCCCCACTCCTTTGGTGAAGAAAATCCGCTTCGGAACCATGTCTTTGCCCAATTCGTCTGTTCCTCCAGAGAGAAATTTTGTGTTGGAAAGGCACAATCTAACACATTGCTTTGTAAAGGAAATGTGAATTTCGGGGTGGAGACAAAAAAATCTGCGGGGGCAAACTGCCCCCGCGACAGCCGGCAGTGTGCCAGCGTGACGAGACGCGGAATTTAGTCGGCTTTGACGGACGTCACGGTGATGGTGTTGTCTTTCTCGGTGCCGGTAACGGTGGCCTTAGCTCCAGCCTGCTTGTCGAGCGTCGTCAGGGCTGCTTTGTCGGTCGTTTCCAGCGTGTAGACCTTGTCTCCGACCACCAGGGCATACTTCGAACCTTTGGACACGCAATCGCGCGTGCATTCGACGGCAGGTCCCGTGTGCTTGGCGCCGCACATGGCGTCACTCACGGTCCCGGTGAAGGTCTTGCCGGCGGCGAAGGCGGAAGAAACCGTCAGGCCGGCAAATATGAGGAGGGTCATCAGCATAAGTCCAGTATTCCGAGTTCGGACATTCATCACAGAGTCTCCTTTTTTGTCTGAGGCAGGCAGAGGACGCGAACGATCGGTCGCACAGCCTCCATCAAGAGATGGTACTACGGAGAGAGAGTTACAAAAGGCATTTGAAAAAAAGCGGAGGTACACGGGCGTGCACCTCCGCGCGGATGCCCGGTTCAATTCAGGGGGGAGGGCCCGGGCAAAGTCAAAAATCTACTCGCGCAAATTGGACGTCTCTCGCCGACTCCAAGCGGATGATCCCCAAGAAAGCTTCATCTCCGGCCGCAGAAAACCGGTCTCACGCCGCAATCCGAGATACCCGGTCGCGGGCGAATCAGGCGTCCAGCACTGGTCCGTCAGTGACCGGGTTCCCGCGTGAGAAAGACTGGCTAGAGTACATCCCAATTGAGTGCCTGCAAAAAGAGCACGGAATTTGTTCCAAAAAACGAACAAGGTGTGGCGGGGAGCCTACTTGGGAGCTTTTACGGAGTAGATGAGATCAACATCCACGGTTTTGTCGCGGACATTGGCGGTCACGTGCGGTGAAACATCCCAATCGAGCCCGGATGGCAAGAGTTTGTGAGCGGCCGGCAGGTACTCGCTCAAATAGGTGGCATCGTACACATCGCCGGGACGGAGTCTCCAGGCATTGCGCAGCTTGGCCGTGAGACTGTTATCCAGACCGCGGAATTCGAGTTCCCCCATGTGGTACACGTAGCCTTCGTTTACGTCGAGGTGGAAGATTGCAGTCGCGGCAGCATCGTCGAATTCCGGGTCGACCTTGACCGTGGCAGTCACGTATCCGCGGGACCCGTAGAGTTTCTGCACGTCTTTCAGGTTGTCTCCGATGCGGATCGTATTGGCAACGTCACCAGGCTGTGCGCGGACCATTTTCTGCAGGACGTCTGTCGGAAATTCCTGATTGCCAGACCAGGACAGCGATTTGATCTTGTACGGCTGTCCTGGAGTGACGGCATAAACGACATCAACGATCGTCAGATTCTTGATGCTCTCGCCACTGTCCGCAGAAGGTTTCTTCACCACCTTGGGCTGGGGCTGGCCAAAGGCGGCCTTCAGGTAACCCCGGGCATAGTAAACCGGGAGCAGTTGGTGCTCGACAAGGGCATTAAGGACGCTGCGGGAATACTCGCGATCGAAGACACGCCGGGCAGCCTCTTTAAGCGCAGGCAGGTCCGCTTCCCCCGCCCCGCTGAACTCGACGTTGCGGATCTGGACGACCACCTCGGAAACGCGGTAGACGATGGAATCAATCGGACCGTTCGCCTTGCCCGCGCGTTCGTACTCGACATTGCCCGGAATGGCGTTTTCGACCAGCAACGCCTGCAACACGTCGGAAACGCGGTCAGCGAGATTGCCGGAGAGCGGCAACTCGCCGTTGAACATCGGAGCGCGTTCCTTGATTCGCTTGAGAAGTTCTTCATCGGAGAACCAGACAAAGTCCTCGAAGCGTACCGGCACGGACTTGTCGGCGTCGGTGACCTGCAAATTCAGCTTGGTTCCGGTAGAGGGAGAATAGGAATAGCTGTAAGCGATATCGGTGAAAACGCCGATGTCTCCGAGCCGGCGTGCGGCTTTCTTGAAGTCGTCTTCGACCACAGTCGTGCCGATCTGCAGCCCGCTGGCCGCGATGATGTCGGTTTCGGAGTAGTGTTTGCTCCCGGTTACCTTGACCGAAGTAAGCTGGCGGTCCGACGTCGGCAGCCGATCAAAGGAACTTCCGGACGATTGCGAGTGGGCCAGCAGGGAACTGATGCCCAGCAGAAGGACCGTGAGGCATCGCGAAGATCTCATCATCGGCTGGGCGTAGGCACCAATTCTTGCGTGGATTTGTGCTTCACTGCAATTTCAATAAAAGCCAGCGCGGCGCGGCTGAGAGCCTTATCTTTGCGGAACACCAGGGCCAGATCCCGGCGGACTTGGGCATCGGCGAGCGCAACAGCGGCCAGCACTTTGGCGCGGACGTCTTCTTCGACATTCGAACGGGCAATGAAGCCGATGCCGACGTCGGCGGCGACGAAGCGCTTCAGCAGTTCGCTGGAATCAAGTTCCATGGTGAAGTTGGGCTTCAGGCGGCGCTCGTGAAACAACTGCTCGATGGCGTCGCGCGTGTGTCCTGCCTTCGGAACGATCAGCGGGAACTTGCTTGCGTCGGAAATGGTGGCAGATTTTGTCTTCCCCAGCGGATGGTGGGGTGGCGCAATCAAGATCAACTCATCCCGGTGAATGAGAACTACCGTGAGTCGGGTGTCGTTGACGGGCATGGAAATGACGCCGAAGTCGACCGAATTGTCGATGATGGATTCAAGGATCTTGGCGTAATCGGAGCGTTTGATGTTGACCGACACGTCGGGATACTGTTTCTTGAACTCGGCGAATACGTGCGGCAGGATGTGCAGGCAGGTACCTTCATTGGCACCGACGATGATCTCGCCGCGCGGCACGCGCTCCATCTCTGCGATCGCGACCATCATCGCCTTGCGCGCGTCGAGCGCATCTTCGACGTATTTCAGGAAGGCCTTGCCGCCTGCCGTCAGCGAGACTCTGCCTCCGGAGCGGTCGAACAGCTTGGCGCCAACCTCCTCTTCGATTCCTCGGATCTGGGATGAGATGGCCGGCTGGGTGCGGAAACGCTTCTCCGCAGCGCGCGAAAACGATGCGTGCCGTGCCACTTCCAGAAATGTCTCGAGCTGATCGAAGTCCATAAGAAGCTTTCAGCTGTCAGCCATCAGCTTTCAGCCAGAACGTAAAGGTGTCAAAGAATTGGCTTTGACTGAAAGCGGATGGTCGAGGGCTGATCGCTCAAGTATAAAGTCCGTTTTATCCCGGCTATAAGAACAATCGAATTGCCGCAGGTGACGAGGGGCA
>Ga0209698_10007875_pt1 | contig 11085 bp, 5 predicted proteins | sample LitLauG_LLR_2012_FD_187203 | JGI IMG/M metagenome (GOLD analysis project Ga0209698, IMG submission 187203) | Freshwater sediment microbial communities from Pennsylvania, USA - Little Laurel Run_MetaG_LLR_2012 (SPAdes) (version 2) | ecosystem: Environmental > Aquatic > Freshwater > Creek >... | reverse complement strand
GCCACGGTCCTGCGCGAGTTCCGCGGCGAGGAGATCGGCGTGCTCGCCCCGCTCATCGTGAACCGCAAGGGCGTCTACACCGATCTGGCCCGCTGGGCCTCCGACCGGGGGCACACGCACCTGCGCCTCGATGGCCGTTTCGTCCCCACCCGCCCCTGGCAGCGTCCCGACCGCTTCCGCGAGCACAGCATCGACCTTCCCGTCGGATCCCTGCGCGTCGACCCGAACGAGGAGGCCGCGCTGCGCACCGTCCTGCAGTCGGCCATCGAGCACGGCAAGGGAACCCTGGAGATCGTCTGGCCGCTTTCCGCGCTGCGCGCCGCGCTCGCCGGGGACGACGGCGGGCCTGCGCCGGGGCTCCAGCGACGCGTCTTTTCCTCGCGCCGCTCCTGCACGGGTTGCGGGCGCGCCTTTCCCGAGCCCGATCCGCGGATGTTCTCCTACAACTCGCACCATGGCTGGTGCACCACCTGTTTCGGCACCGGCCTGCAGCTTCCCGGATTCGAGCCGGAGAACAGCGGCGAAGAAGCCTGGTTCAACGAGTGGCTCGAGGGCGAGGCCCAGGCCTGCCCGGCCTGCCACGGCCGCCGGCTCAACCCGGTCTCGCTCGCGGTGCAATTCCAGGGCTGCTCGATCGCGGAGCTCGGTGCGATGAGCGTCGAGCAGGCGCACCGCTGGGTCGGGGACCTGCGCCTGGACGGTCGCTCCGCACGCATCGCCCGCGACATCCTCTCCGAGGTGGGCTCGCGGCTGGGGTTCCTGCGCGAGGTGGGGCTGGGGTACCTGGGCCTCGACCGCTCCGCGCCCACGCTCTCGGGCGGCGAGGCGCAGCGCATCCGGCTCGCGGCGCAGCTCGGCTCCAACCTGCAGGGCGTGTGCTACGTGCTCGACGAGCCCACGATCGGCCTGCACGCACGGGACAACGCGATCCTCCTCTCGGCCCTGGCCCGCCTGGGGGAGCGCGGCAACACCCTCGTCGTCGTCGAACACGACGAGGACACGATCCGCGCCGCCGGCCATCTCATCGACATCGGCCCGGGCGCGGGAACGCGCGGGGGCCGCGTCGTCGCCCAGGGATCCGTCGACGCCCTGCTCGCGGCCCCGGACTCGATGACCGGCGCCGAGCTGCGCCAGGAGCGGCGCATCGCGCCGCATCCGCGCCGCGGGGTCGGACCGGGCGATGCACGCATCCGCATCGTCGGCGCCGACCTGCACAACCTGCGCGGCATCGACGTCGAGCTTCCGCTCGGGCGGCTCATTGCCGTGACGGGGGTGTCGGGGAGCGGCAAATCGACCCTGGCGCGCGACGTGTTGCTCGCCAATCTGCAGGAAGCGCAGGCCGCCCGCCGCGAAGGGCGATCGGCCGAGCGGCGCTGGAGCGGCTGCGCGCGCATCGAGGGATGGGAGGCGCTCGCGCGCGTGCTCGAGGTCGACCAGTCCCCCATCGGCAAGACCCCGCGCTCCTGCGCCGCGACCTATGTCGGGATCTGGGATGCGATCCGGCGCCGGTTCGCCGAGGCGACCGAAGCCCGGGTGCGTGGCTATGGGCCCGGGCGCTTTTCCTTCAACACCGCGGGCGGGCGCTGTCCGGTGTGCGAGGGACAGGGGCTGCGCACGCTCGAGATGAGCTTCCTGCCCGACGTCAAGGTGGTGTGCGAGAGCTGCGGCGGCGCGCGCTTTGATCGCTCGACGCTCGAGGTCACCTGGCGGGGGAAGAGCATCGGCGACGTGCTGCGCATGGAGATCGACGAGGCCGCCGAATTCTTCGGGGCCACGGACTCGATCGCCCATTCGCTGCGCCTGCTGTGCGACGTGGGCCTGGGCTATCTCACCCTGGGCCAGGCTTCCCCCACGCTCTCGGGCGGGGAGGCGCAGCGCATCAAGCTCGTGACCGAACTCTCGCGCGCACGCGACGCCCAGTCGGCCTCGCTGCGCAGGGGCGCGCCCTTCGCGCCGACCCTCTACGTCCTGGACGAGCCCAGTGTCGGGCTCTCCATGTACGACGTGCGCATGCTCCTGGCAGTGATCCACCGCCTGGTCGACGCCGGACATACCGTCGTCGTCGTCGAGCACAACCTCGACATGGTCGCCGAGGCCGACTGGGTCATCGACCTCGGTCCCGACGGCGGCGCCGACGGGGGACTGGTCGTGGCGGCCGGACCGCCGCAGGACGTCGTGGGCGGCGGTGGCGCGACGGCCCGCGCGCTGCGCTCCTGGGGAGGCCGCGGCGCCCGGGCCCTGGCCGAAAGCCGCGTCAGTTGAGCGTCGCGTTGATCCCCGCGGCGCTTCCGGTGCGCAGGTCGACGAGGGTGCCGAAGTCGACACGGGTCACCGAGAGCGCCGGGTCGGTGGATTTCCACACCCAGCCCGTGAGCCGGTAGTAGGCGTCGGGGAGCGCCTTGGTGGAGCTTCCTCCCGGCATGTTGGCGATCGAGTAGGCGCCGCCCGTGCCCCCGTTGGCGGCCAGCGTCGCGGCAAGCGGGATGGTGTCGACGATCGCGCCGCGATGCACGACGAGCAGGAACCCCTGGTCGTACTTCCCGGCGGTCGCCTGGGTGATCGTCCCCGAGATCGAGTCCGCGCTGGCGACGGTGGAATCCACGGCCATCGCCGGGATCGTGAACAGCACGGGCTGGGCCGCGCCCTGCGCCGGGGGCACGACGTTGCCGCTGCTGGCGGCGGTGCGCGCGAAATAGCGCGCCCCCGCGAAGGCCTGGAAACCCCCGTCGAGTTCCGCGGGGACGACCGGCTGCGGGTTGGGAGCCGCGCCCGCAACATAGCTCATCACCTGCAAGGGCCCGGCGGAAAGTTCAATGGGGTCGGTAAACGTCCCCGTGAAGGGATTGGCGTGGCGAAAGCGCACCTCATAGGGCACCTCGCCGTTTCCCGGCACGGTCTGGAAGAAATTGACCCAGGCGCCGGTCGGGTTCAGTCCCGGCGAGGCGTTCGCGGTGTATTCCGCGTCGATCACCAGGGGGATCGGAGCCGTGGTCGGGTTGAGCGAGACCGGCGCGGTCGAGGTCCCCGCCGCGCCGCCCGGCGCCCACGGACCCATCGACACGTTGCGCACGAGGATCGTGTCCATGTTCCGGCCGCGGATCAGCACATCGACATTCACGCTGGTCGATCCCGGAGGAATCGGCACGGGATACAGAAGAAAGCTGCCGTCAGGACGGACCGTGGTTGCGCGGACCACCGCATGGTGCGTCCCGTCCGCGCTCATTTCCTCGGCCTTGACCACCAGGTTGTAGGCGCAGTTCACGGGCGAGGCGCTGGATAAGGCCGTGCACAGGTGGGTGGTATCGACATTGCCGGCGATGCCTCCGGCCTGTCCCAGGTCGAAGTAGTGGAGCAGGGGCTTGAGCAGGTAGGAGTTGGCGCTCCCGTGCGCGAACTTGACGACGTCGGCGCCAACGTCGAAGTCGATCACGAGATTGGCCTGCGCGGTCGCGGAGACCGCGAACGATCCGACCAGGGTGATGCCGTCCCGGGCCGCAGGAATCTGCAGGGGCGAGACGTGGGCCGCACCGGCGGCGTCGGTCCAGTTGACCTGGTCGTTGAACGCAAGGCCAGCCGACTGGGCGGCGGACGCCAGCGGATCGGTGTCGGACAGGAGTTGCAGGCGGATCTGCTGGTACGTGCCGACGGGGAGCTGGGTCGTCGGCAGGACCGCGGCAAGGCTGCCGTTGGTCAGCGCGGCAAGGTCGACCGGCGTCGCCGGGACCGGGTACTTGAGCCAGCCCGGATCGTTGGGAGCGGCGGCATTGCTGGTGTGGAAATCGACTTCGGAGATCGTCACCCAGACATGGTCGAAATCCCGCGTCGGCGCGTCCGTGACCTGCACGTTCATCGCCCCCATGGCCTGCGCCGGGGAACTGGGGGAGGATCCGCCACCACCGCAGGCGGCCAGGACCGCGACCACGGCCGGGGCGAGGACTGCGAGACGCAGGGGACGGGGGAACAGGGTGTGCATGGACTTCTCCGGACGGGTAGGAAACTGGGTGACATCCTCGCAGTTGCGAAAGGAAGGCACCAGTCCGGACTGGAAAGAATTCGGAAAGAAGTCCTACAAGTTGTGAGAATTCCTCACGGCCGGAAGCTGATCGAAAGGGGCTTTCGCACCGACCGCCCCGGCGGATCGAAGGTCCACTTCGCGAGCGTATCGCGCACGGAATCGTCGTACACCTCGGGGGGTTCGGCGTGGACGAGTTCGACCGAGGCCACCCGTCCCTGCGCGTCGACATGCAGCATGACCTCGAAGCGGCCCTCGTCGATGTGCGCGCGCTTGGCGCGCAGGGGCATGTCCGGTGTGGGGCGGTTGCGCGCGACGAGATTGACCAGGGGTTCCTCGCGCAGCGAGGCGGCATTGAGCGCCACGGCGGGCGGGGCCGCCAGGGGTGCGGTTCCGGTGTTCGCGGTGGAGTTGGGCGCGATGTTCGGGGTCACTGCCGCGGCAGCGGGGTTGATGACGGACGTGCCGGACTTGCCGACCGCGGGAGTGGAGCGCACGGCAGAGGCAACCGTGGCCACCGGCGCGACGGGTGGCGCAGCGGGGGCGGGGGCGGGAGCCGCTCCCCCCGCGTCGCGCGGCGCCGCCACATCCAGTGGCACGGGCCCCGCGGCGCGGGCGCGGGGCGCCTCGGGCACCGGCCGGGAGTCGGGCCCTGCTTGCGCGGCGTTGGGGTCGCGGCGCGCCGGGGCGGGCACAGGGAGCGGAAACGCGGCGGACGCAAGCGGCGGATCGCGGGTCGGGGCGGGAGCGCGCGCCGCGCGCTCGCCGGACGGCGCGGGCGCCGGCGCGGTCCGGGGCGTGGCGTCGGCGCGGGCCGCAGACGCGTCCGCGGGCGGCGCGGCCGCGCGCTCCGCAGCTTCGACCGGCCGAACCACGTCGGGAACGGTTTCCCCTTGCGAGCGTTCCATGTTCGAGACCCGCCAGATGACGACGAGCGATCCGATCGCGACGGCGGCAAAGATCATCGGCACGATGGCCGTCGCCGCCACGAGCGCGCGGCTCGATTGCGGAGCCTCGGGTTCCGGAAGAGGCAGGGTGGCCGGGCGGCGGACGGTTCGAGGCCCGGTCGACGGGAGCGACGAGCGCGCCGTCACGGGCGGCTCGCCCAGCCTGGTGCTCTCGAACCTCGGGTTTCCGCTCATTCGTCCACGCCGGAATTCGCGGGCCCACCGGGGGCCCGCGTCCTATCCGGCCATTGTAGGAACCCCCGAAGGCCCCCGCGGCCCGCGTCCCCGGGATGGCGTATCCCCCGTAGAAGGCTACGGTTTTCCCGGGGATCGACGAGCGGGTTTGCCCTAGCGGCCGCGCCGCGAGGGCGGCGAGGCGCTCCAGCCCGGGGGCAGGTTGTTTCGCACGAGCGCATTGCCTTCGGTGCGGGGACGCCCGCGCGATCCGCGGCTGTCGCGCGCGCGGTCTCCCGAGGCCGGGGTGGCGGCGCGCGGAGCCGGTCGGGCATCGCCGCGCGGCGTCGGGGCATGCGCGCGCTCATGGCGCGCGGCCGGGGCCGATCGGGCCGGAGCCGGATCGGAGGAAGCGCGTGCGGGCGCGCCTGCGCGCGCCGGAGCCGGGGACGGACGCTTGCGAGCCGCCGAAGCCGGCGCGGAGTTCCCGCGCGAGCGGCCGGCCGGAGCCTTCGAGGACCGCGAGGAGGAGCGGCCCGGCGGGCCGCGGCGCGCACTGACCTGCGCCTCGACCTCGGCCTCGGCACGGGCGTGTTCGACGGGGGCCGCCGAACCGGGCTCGAAGCCCTTCACCAGGACCTTGGGAATGCTGAGGCGCGTGATGCGCTCGATGTCGCGAAGGAGCGCGTTCTCCTCGCGGCTCACGAGCGAGATCGCCTCGCCCGAAGCCCCCGCGCGGCCGGTGCGGCCGATGCGGTGCACGTAATCCTCGGGCACGTTGGGAAGGTCGTAGTTGACGACGTGCGGGAGCATCTCGATGTCGAGGCCGCGCGCGGCGATGTCGGTTGCCACCAGCACCTGCAGCCGGCCGGTCTTGAATTCGGCCAGCGCCCGCGTGCGCGCGCCCTGGCTCTTGTTGCCGTGGATCGCCAGGGCCGGCACTCCGGCCTTCTCGAGGCGCAGGGCCAGCCGGTTGGCGCCGTGCTTGGTGCGCGTGAAGACGAGCACCTGGAACCAGTTGCCTTCCTTCACGAGGTGGATGAGGAGCTCGGCCTTGCGTCCCGCATCGACCGGGTGGACCGTCTGGGACACCTTGTCGACCGTGGTGTTGCGCGGGGTGACCTGGATGTGCGTGGGCGAGCGCAGGAGCGACTCGGCCAGGGTGCGCACCGCGTCGGCAAAGGTCGCGGAGAACAGCAGGTTCTGGCGGCGCGCGGGCAGGACCGCGAGGATGCGGCGGATGTCGGGCATGAAGCCCATGTCGAGCATCCGGTCCGCTTCGTCCAGGACGAGCACTTCGATCCCGGAAAGATCGACCGTGCGCTGGCCGACGTGGTCGAGCAGGCGGCCGGGCGTGGCGACGAGGATGTCGACGCCGCGCTTGAGTTCGTCGATCTGCGGGCGGATGGAGACGCCGCCGAAAACGCTGGTCGCCTTCGCCTTGGAATGGACGCCGTAGGTCTGCACGCTCTCGAGGATCTGGGCGGCGAGCTCGCGCGTCGGGGCCAGGACGAGTGCGCGGATGCGGCGCTTGCCTTCGGCGGGTTTCTCGAGACGCTGCAGGATCGGCAGGACGAAGGCCGCGGTCTTGCCCGTGCCCGTCTGGGCGCCGGCCATCAGGTCGCCGCCCGCGAGGACGGCGGGGATGGCCTGGGACTGGATGGGGGTGGGTTGGGTGTATCCGGCGTCGGCGACGGCGCGAACGAGCGCCTCCGACAGGCCGAGGGTATTGAACGACATGGATGGAACTTTCAAAGGCCGGCCTGCCGCGACACGGGCACGGAGCCGCGCGTTGCGTTCATCGACCAGCCGATTGCAGACAGACTTGGATGGTCCGGCCCTGGGGTCCCGAGGACGGCGCGGTGGTCTGCGCGCCTGGGGAAACACGATGCCGGGCGTCGGGAATGACGGTGGCGAGTCGGCCGCCGGGGCGGTCGTGCTGGTCTCAAGCCACGGGAAGCATCATACCGCATCGCGGCGGAATGTGCGAAACCGCCGATCGGTGCACGCAGCGGGTGCCGGGACGCCAATTCCGGGGATCGGCGGTGCAGCCGTGGGGCTTCCTCGGCACGAATGCGCGGCGCCGACCGCTAGGCGGGCGCGCGGCAGAGCGCGATGAGGCGCCGGTCCTTCGCGCGCCAGGCGCGACGGAAGCTCGCATGCGCTTCGCGGTTGCGGACGTTGACCTCGATCGCCGCCTCGACCCAGTCGAGCGGTCGCGAGAGGATCGACGGGGCGTAGGCAACGAGATCGTCGATGCCGCAGGCGCCGCGCCGCGAGGCCGCGCGAAGGTGGGCCCAGGCGCCCAGGCGCGCCATCCCGGCAAGCGTCTCGTCCAGGCGCTGCGCGTGGCGGGCGAGCGGTTCGAAGCTCATCCGGTCCTCCACGGGCTGGAGCTCGCGGACGATGAATGCGCGTCCGCCCAGCATCGATGTACCCAGATACGCGGGGGAGGCGGCCTGGCAGTACTCCTGCACGGTGGTCACGCGCTCGGCCTCGCTGGCCCAGGCGGGCTGCCGGTAGGAGGGAAGCGCAAGCAGCGCCGCCGAGGGGACCGCCAGCTTGAAGTCGATGAGCGCGTTGCGGTCGGGATCGCCGCGTCCGCGCACGAGCACGACGTAGCGGTCGACCCCCAGGCTCCCCATGCCCGCGACCCGGCGGGCCACGTCGCGGGGGCGGAAAAAGTCGCGCTCGCCCCGCTCGGCCGCGATCTCGCCCAGGGCGAAGGCGATCTGCTCGCGCACCGGATCCTCTTCATCGACCTCGCGGTGGTGATCGCCGTCGATGCGGATGCGGCGGCGCCCGCCGGAGCGCACGGTGCGCGTATCGAGGAGCGAGCGGCGCTTGCGCCGGTCGACCTGCCGCAACAGCTCGCGCAGCGGCCCGGTCGCGGTCTCGCGCTCGAGCCACATCGCCTTGCCGTGGGCGAGCGCCTCGCCATAGGCCTGCGTCGCCGCGAGTGCGGCGCGGCGCGCCTCGCGCGCGGGGAGGGGAAGCGAAGGCGCGGCGCACAGCAGGCTCGCCAGCAGGCGCACGAGATCGAGCGGGACGGGCAGGAGCCCCGCTTCGTCGAAGTCATTCAGGTCGAAATAGACGAGCCGGTTGGCGCCGCGGAAGCAGCCGAAGTTCTGCAGGTGCAGGTCGCCGCAGATCCAGGCCACGGGCGCCCGCGGCAGCGCGGCCAGGTCGACGCTGGAGTGTCCGAGGCGCGCGGTCGCGCGCAGGAAGGCGAAGGCGTCCCGGGACATGGCCTCGAACTTGCGCCGCAGGAGGACGGGGTCGCGGCCGCGGTTGGTCTCGGCAACGATTCGCACGGCATCGGGTCGGGAGCGCGCCATATCTCACTTTGCCGGTTCGAGGTGCAGGATGCGCGCCGCCCCGGGATCGGCGGCGAGCGGGCGGGATCGTACCGCCAGCCATTCCCCGACGAGGTCGTTGTAATTCGGGGAGAAAACGATGCCGCTCTGGCCCGGCGCAAACATCCACTCCCCTCCTTCGCCCGAGAGGTCGTAGATCGCGCGCAGGCTGGGCCCGTGGCGGGACTCCATCGGGCGCTCGGCCGAGAGTGAGAGACTGCCGACGTCCACTGTGTAGGTGCCGCCGGGCGCAGGAACCGCGTTCTCGAAGAAGCGCCCGAGGACCGGGACGAAGGAGAGCGGCCGGTGTTCGAAGACCGCCCGGTGCTGGCTGCCCCAGCGCAGGTGCGGAAGGGCGCCCGCGCCGCCCAGGTCGGTGGCGACATCGTCCAGGGCGCGCGCCGCGATCGCAAGGCAGGGCGCGGCCGGATCTTCCTCCGGGGCCTTGCCGCACCAGGCGCGGGCCCGGGTCTCCCCTCGCAGGACGTGCAGGAGAAAGGCCTGCAGGGAGCGGTGGTGCACATAGCGGTCGGCAAGCGGCCCGAACGCCTCGTCGAAGAGGCGCGATCGCAGGCGCAGCATCCACGTTTCGAAAAGGAGCGGCTCGGCGCTCTCGGCGCGCATGGCCCCATCCCAGGAGAGCAGCATGGCCAGGGCGGCCCGTCCCGCCTCGGTCGCCGGACGCGCCGCGCGCAGCGCCTGCAGGAGCTCGAGGGCGGCGCGGGACTGGACATCGGACTGGATGCGCTCGAACGAGGCCGTGTCGTGCTGCGGCGTGCGCTCGAGCAGTTCCGTGATGCGGTTGGCGCGATACGGCAGGGCCCAGCTCGAGGTCAGGAAGGGTTCGTACCCGGGCGGGGTGATGCGCTGGTTCGCGGTGACGATCATGCCCTCGGGCGGGTCGTAGACCTGGGGCAGCCGGTCGAACGGAAGCCAGCCCTGCCAGTCGTAGCGGGCGTCCCAGCCGGGCGCGGGCGCGAGTCCCTGGAGGTCGTTGTCGGGGCGGCGCACCGGCACGCGCCCCGCGGCGATGAAGCCGATGTGGCCCTGCGTATCGGCAAAGCTCACGTTCTGCGCGACCACCTGGAACCGGCGCAGCGCCTGCGCGAAGGCGACCCCATCCTGGGCGCGGTTCATGGCGCGGATCGCCGGCACGGTGGGGTCCGGACCCTCGAGCGCGGTCCAGCGCAGGGCGAGCACATAGCCCGGCGCGGCCCCCGGGCCGGAGAGATCCTGGAGCGACCTCACCGCGTCCGAGACCACGGGTCCGTGCCGGGTCTCGCGCACGGTGATCGTCCGCGCCTCCCCGCCCCGCACGGCAATGGTCTCGATACGGGCCGCGAAGGATTCGCTCCCCGAGGGCGTGCGGTAGCGGGTGGGGTCGCTGGCGTCGATGCGCTCGAGATAGAGATCCTGGGCGTCGGTCCCCGTGTTGGTGAAGGCCCAGGCCACGCCCCGGGTCCGCCCCAGGACCACGTAGGGGACTCCGGGCAGCGTCGCGCCCGAGACGTCGATGCCGGGCGCCTCGATGCGGGCGAAGTACCAGACCGAAGGGGTCGACAGCCCCAGGTGCGGGTCATTGGCCAGGAGGGGCATGCCGCTCTTCGTGTGGCGGCCGTCGACGACCCAGCTGTTGGAGCCCAGCCCCTCGCCCAGCCCGAAGGGGTGGGGGAGCCGCAACTGCGCGAGGGCCCGGGCGGCGCAGGAGAGCGATTGCGCCGGGATGCCGAGCGAGCGATAGAGGGCAGCGTAGTCGGCAACGGGAAGCGGGGCTTCCCCGGGGTAGGGCGGGAGGATCTCGTCGATTTCCGGGCGCGTGAACCGCCCGGCGAGCTCGAGGCGCGTCAGCTCGTCGTGGTAGTTCGCTCCGGCAAGATCCCAGGCCATCATCAGCGTCCAGGCGATGGAATCTGCGGGCTCCCAGTGGCGCGGGCGCGGGGCGCGCGCCAGGAGGAACTCCGGCGGCAGGACGGGGTGGGAATCGAGCCAGGCGTTGATGCCGGCGCTGTACGCGGCCAGGAGCGCCCGCGATTCCGGGTCGAGCTCGCGTGCGACCTGCTCGGCGCGGCGATGGATGCCCAGGACGCGCAGGAAGCGGTCGGTGTCGAGCGCCGCGGCACCCACGATCTCGGCAACCCGGCCCTCGCCGATGCGGCGGTTGAAGTCGATCTGCCAGAGGCGGTCCTGGGCGTGCGCGTACCCGAGGGCGAAGAGCGCGTCCGCTTCGCTCGCGGCGCGGATGTGGGGCACGCCCGCGGCGTCGCGCGCGATCGTGGCGCCGCCCCCGAGGCCCGCGACCTGCACCGTGCCCGAATCCGCCGGCAGGCAGGCCTGGCGGTACCAGGCGAGGACCGCGGCGCCGGCGATCCCGATGGCGGCCAGGCAGACGCCGGCCCAGCGGAGCGTGCGCATGGGTTCTTTCACGGAATGTCAGGGGCCGATTATCGTTGCCGCCCGCAAAAGCAAAAAGCCCCGGCTCGCTAGAGCCGGGGCCTTTGCCACGATGGGTTAGCCTGACGATGACCTACTTTCACGGGAAATACATCCCACTATCATCGGCGCGGAAGCGTTTCACGGTCCTGTTCGGGATGGGAAG
>Ga0209698_10007873_pt1 | contig 11088 bp, 11 predicted proteins | sample LitLauG_LLR_2012_FD_187203 | JGI IMG/M metagenome (GOLD analysis project Ga0209698, IMG submission 187203) | Freshwater sediment microbial communities from Pennsylvania, USA - Little Laurel Run_MetaG_LLR_2012 (SPAdes) (version 2) | ecosystem: Environmental > Aquatic > Freshwater > Creek >... | reverse complement strand
GGCCCATGTTGATGACGAGTTCGTTGGCGTCGAGGAACGTCTTGTCGGGCGTTTCGAGGTCGAGCGGCGAGAGTGTGTTGGGGTCGGTCATCACTGGAGGATTAACCACGGGAATACTCGGTTTCTACTCTCTGGTTGGGCGGCCCCCGCTAGAGTCAGCACGCAGACCAAGGCCGCCAGCGCCGCTGCAAAGCGGGCCCTGCGCTGAGCCCTCGGCGTCAGAGCTTTCATTGCCCGCTCTCGATTCCCAGATTGATCTGGACCCATTCGTTGTCCTGCTGCAGGATGCCGTAATCCTTGCGCAACGGATGACCCTTCCAACCGTCGGGCAAGAGAATGCGCTTTAGATCCGGATGGCCGTCGAACTTGATCCCGAACATGTCGAAAACCTCGCGCTCCAGCCAGTTCGCCGTCGCCCAGATGGGGACAGAACTGGCGAGACTCTCGCCGTCGGCAATCAGCGTTTTCACGCGGATGCGTTCGTTGCGCGCGAACGAATAGAGCACCCAGACAACATCGAATTGTTTCTCGCGCTTGGGATAGTGCACCGCGGTGATGTCCACGCAGTAGTCGAACTGCTCTTCGTTGCGGAGAATCTGGAGAATCTCGGGGATCAGCGAGCGGTCGACCACCAGGTAGTTCTGGCCGAGGTGGGCGAGGGGGTCGATGCCCGACCCGTATTCGCGCTTGAACTTGGCCACCATCGGCGAGTCCCAAGGGGTTGGAACCGGGCCGGCAGGCTTGGGCGGGGCGGGATGTCCCGCCGCGGCGGCGGGCTTTACCGGGGTGGCCGGAGCCGCGGGTTTCTCCGCAGCCGGTTTGGCTTCCGATAGAGCCGGCGCCGGCGGACTAGCTTTCACCGCACCCGGGGTAAGGGGCTGACCCGCCGCCGGCTTCGGCTCACCTTCCGGCGGCGGTGACGCAGGGGATTTGGTTTCGTCCGGCATAGCTCGCGCAGGCACAAACCTACGGCGCAGGGTCCGTTCGGAAAGAACGATAACTTTTATCAGCTTGAGGGGATGGTGTCAACGGAGGCGGTCGTCATTCTGAGCGGAGTGATGGTTTCGCGAAGGCGAAACAGTCACGCAGTCGATGAAATCCCTACCCCTTGATTAGGACTCGGCGTGCATAGGCATCCTTAGACCGCTTTGTGTTCGCTTCCCTCACGACAACTTCGCTCAGGATTATAAATGGAGGGCGAAGGATAGCTAAGCATGCGACTGCGCCTGGTATCTTTCGATCAGGTCGCGAATGCGCTGCGCGTCGGCTTTGCGGTGGCCGTGGCTGGTAATGGGATCGGTGCCGCCGGTGGATTCAATGACAATCTCGGACCAGAACACTCCGGTGGAGATGTGGACCGAGGCAATCTTCGACATCGCGATGCTCTCTTCGTTGCTGCCGAACAGGCGGGATTTGACGCGGCTGACCCGCTGCGGGCTGACGACGAGCTTCGTGGGGAAGAAGAAATTGCCTTGCGTCCAGCGACTGGCCGAGAAGGTCTCGGTGGGGGAGGAGTCGATCGTATTGGCGGAGCCTGCGGTCATTGCGGTTTATCCAATAAGCTTAGCGAGGTCCTGAACCGGCTGTTCCACGGCCCTACCGCGGGGCTTCGCTCCGCGGACAGCCGGGGGCGGCTGTCCCCACATAAACCCTTGCCTAGACCCACTCCAGGGCGCCTTTTCCCCAGACCCAGATGTAGCCCACGATTAGGATGGCGAGGAAGATCAGGATTTCGATCAAGCCGAACAGGCCGAAGGCTTTGAACTTGACCGCCCAGGGAAAAAGAAAAATGGTCTCCACGTCGAAGACGACGAACAGGATGGCGATGATGTAGTAGCGGACGGTGTAGCGCCCGCGGGCGCTATCGACGGGATCGATTCCGCATTCGTAGGGCATGAGCTTGGTCTTGCTGGGATTATCCGGGCGCACCAGCTTGGCCAGCAGAAGAGTTATCGGTAGAAGCGTGCCTACGATGGCGACGAAGATGAATATGGGGACGTAGTTTTGAGGCATGGCATTGGTTGCAGTCGCAGGCCATCGTAGCGCGGCGGCCCCGGACGCGCAAGGGGAACGGAGGCGGGCGCAGGCGGGCGAGGGTCAAGCTTCGCTCGGACGGCCGGGGGCGGCTGTCCCCACATTCACCAAACGACCACGACTAGACCTGCCTTGCGGCTTCGCGCTTCAGGGCGCGTTGCAGCGTCTGATCCAGTGCGGCTTTTGTCGTCTCGTATTCCTGTTGCGAGATGCGCCCCTGCTTGTGTTCAACTTCCAGTTCAAACAACTCTTCTTTCAGGCCCTCCAGAAGCATAGATGATGCGGAACTCGGGGCTCTCGCCGGCTGCCGGCGAGGTTCCGCCGCAGGAGCTTCGCTGGAACGGCCTCCGTTGGAGCGCGCTTCGGCCCGACGCGCCTCGCCCCGGCCATTGCGCGCGGGAGGTGCTTCGGGTTCTTCGTAATCCATATCAAAGTCGGGTTCCTGGAATTTTGGCTGCGCCCTCGCCGACTTGGGACCAGTCGCGGCAGTCCGCGCCGCGGCCTGCTGGCGAGAGGCCACATAGACTCCGCCCACGATGAGAGCCAGCGCGAACCCACCCAGAATGTACCAGCGGTATTTTTGCAGGGGGTCCGGCGCATCGATAGGCGGGCCGAGCCCGCCACCGGGGCGATTGTCGCTCTGCGCAGAGCCGCCGCCCTCGCTGGGCTGGCCAGCATTTTCCTGGCGAGCCCCCATGGTGCCTTCGCCGGAAACCTGGAACACCAGAGACTGGCCGGCCTGCGCCCCCGAGGCCACCTGCACATTCGCGTCAGGCTGCTGCGGGTCGTTCATTGGCTGGTAATTTGTGCCTGCGCCGGCGGTGAACTGCATTCCCTTCGGAACGATGGCCACGAAGTGCTGGAGCGGATAGACGCTCTTGGGATCGATGTTGGCCTTGCCGTCGTATCGTAACTGGTAGGCAACCTGGAATTGCGTTGTGCCGGGTCGCAGCGGAAACATGAAGGCGTAGCGCGTCTTCTTATCGTCGACCGGAATCGGCATTGTGCTGAGCGGGTTGCCGTTCGCGGTCATGGCCGAGCCTTCGACAATCTTGGCGCCCTCGGGGACGTAAAACTCCAGGTTGCGCTCGTTCATCTGGGTGCGCGGAGGTTTGGACTGATTCTGCACGGCGAACATGCGGGTAACTTCCAGTTGTCCCTGCTCGGCTTGAACCCGCATGACATCGGCCACAACTTCGATTCCGTCGATTTTCTTGCCCATGTCATAGACTTCGACCTCGACCGAGGTGGTTCCCGGAGGAGCCATGCGGTGGTAAGTAACATCCTGGTGAATGGCACGGACGAGGTGGGGGCCTTCTTTGTCGAGTTTGAACGAGAAATTCCCTTTCGCGTCGGCTTTGGTGCGTCCGGCTTCTTCCATGCCCTGGCCGAGACTGAGCAGGACGACTTCATCGCCGGCGGCGGGCTTGCCGGTGGTGGCGTTCTTGACCGTGCCGGTCAGCGTCTGGGCGGAGGCCAGGGTGGAAAGCAGGAAAAAAAGGCCGGCCGCGGCTGCCTTACGACGCAGGCTCGATCGAAGCATCCCTGGGCGTGCAGTCGCGGGATCCATGGACTGCGCCGGAACTGCGCTTCGCGCAATTCCCCCTCCGCTCAGGACAGTGTGAAGGAATGTCACGTTGTGCCTTCCTTTCATGATCGTGCTCTCATCTCGGCGGCTCTTGCTTCCAGGCGCGCAATTTCGGCCAGGATGGTGGCGGCTTCGTCCTGCAGTGAAGACTTCATCGCCTGATAATCAACGTCGGGTACCTTACCAGCACGATATTCGAAACTGAGGTCGCGCAGGTTTTCGTACACCGCGTCCTTGCGTTCGCGCAGGTACGAAACGCGGGTCTTCTCTGGCCCCAGATACAGTTTGCCGGGTAAGTAAAAAATGTAGAACAGCGCGGGCAAGGTAAGCACAAGGCCGCAGGCCAGGGCGAAGCTCATAGGTCAGTCTCCTTACGGGCCTGCTCGCGGAATTGATCGAGTTCGGTGCCATGGATCGGACGCAGGCCGTCGGCCAATGCCGGCGCGGGACGGTTTTTCCAGGCGCGCACGACCCAGATGACGAGGCCGGTGCCGAGGAAAAGAGCGACGAACGGAACGATATAGGCAGTCCGGTCAAAGCCGGTGGTGGTCGGAGCCGCCAGGACCGTGGGACCGTATTTTTGCACGAAGGCCTGTTGCACCAGGCTGTCGCTGTCGCCGCGGGTCACGGCCGCCATGAGTTCGTTGCGCATGCCGTCAGAGTCCGGGCATCCGACGTGGTTGCATTCCAGCAGAATCTGGTTGCAACTGCAGATGCACATCAGTTGGTGCCCGAGATCGTGGAAACGCGAGGCTGGGTCTCCGGCGCCGAGCAGGGCGAAAGCCGAGAGAGTGAGCAGGGCGCAGTGAAGGGTGCGGCGGGGGATCGGATTTGAATTGGTAATCATCGTTTTCTCAGTTCGCTCATAACCGCCGTGCTTCGCAATGCGGACAGCAGGGGGCGGCTGTCTCCACATCCAAGTACCCCGTCTCTAAAATCAATCTCCGGCCGTGGGCACCGGGGTTGGTCGCGCGGTGCGCTCGATCAGTCTCGCGGCGGGGACGCTGCCATAAGCTGGGGCATTGGGCACTAGGCACAGGGCCGTGCCGCCGATAATGATCCAGACGCCCAGCCAGAGCCACATGACCAGCGGATTTACGTGCGCTTTCAGAATCGGACGTCCCGTGTCCTGATTGAGTCCTTCATAAGTCAGATACAGGTCTTCCTTTAGCGTCGAGCGGATATACGGCATGGTGGAAGTCTGCTGGCTGGCCTTGTAGAAGCGGCGCTCCGGGGTGAGCGTGTCGATCTGCTTGCCGTCTTTGTAAACGTCGAGCACGGCCCACTCAACCTCATAATTGGGGTACTCTTCGTCGGTGTAAGAGCGGCAGACCAGCGTATATCCCCCGATCTGCATTTTGTCGCCGTAGGCCATTTCCTGCTCTTTGTCCTGATTGAAGGCGGCTCCAGCCACCCCGATGACCACCACCACCACCCCAAAGTGAACGACGTATCCGCCGTAACGGCGCGTGTTGCGGTGGGTCAACTGCACCATGGAGGCAAACATGGACTGGCCGGTTTTTTCCGAGATCACGCGGCCGCCGCGGTAGAACTCACTGGCAATGGTCGCCGTCACCAGAACGCAAAGTCCGAGCGCCATCAAAGAATAGAAATAGGATACGTCTACCCACGGACGCAGGCCGAAAGGTCCACCCCAACTGGGAGGCGCGATCACCAGGAAAATCATGACAATCGCCGCCGCGACCGTTGGCCACATGAAGTTGCGCTTCAGGCTCTCGAACGAAGTCTTGCGCCAGGCCAGCAGCGGGCCGATCGCGGTGAGGATCAGCAGCAGCAGAACTACCGGGATGGCAACCCGGTTGTAGAACGGTCCGCCGACCGTAACCTTGTTCCCTTGTACCAGCTCGGAAATCTTCGGGAACCAGGTGCCCCAGAGCACAGTGAAGGTTAGCAAGACGAAGAGCAGGTTGTTGAAGAGGAAACTCGATTCACGCGAAATCAGAGATTCCAGTTTGTGCTCGCTGCGCAGGTGCTCCTTGTTCTTGAAAAAGAAGAAAACGAAAACCGCAAAGACGATCGCGGTGAACCAGGTGAACCAACCCCCGATCGACGACTGGGCAAAAGCATGAACCGAGGCGATCATTCCGCTGCGGGTAAGGAGCGTGCCCAGGAGAGAGAGCCAGAACGAGCCGAAGACCAGCCACATGTTCCAGACCTTCAGCATGCCGCGCTTCTCCTGCATCATGACCGAATGCAGGAACGCTGTGCCGAAAAGCCACGGCATCAGGGACGCGTTTTCGACCGGGTCCCATCCCCAGTAGCCGCCCCAGCCGAGAACGGAGTAGGCCCAGTGCGCTCCCAGGAAAATACCGCAGGTGAGCAATCCCCACGTGACCATGGTCCAGCGGCGGGTAATGTGGATCCATTTGTCGCCGGGATACTTCATGATCAGCGCGCCCAGCGCGAAGGCGAAGGGCACGGTGGTCCCAACGTAGCCAAGGTAGAGCATCGGCGGGTGGATGACCATCTCGGGATATTGCAACAGCGGGTTAAGACCGCTGCCATCGGCACGAAGGGGGCCTTCCAGAAGTCCAAAGGGATTCGCGGCAAAGTTGACCAGCAAAAGAAAGAAGACCTGAACCCCGGCGAGTACCACCGAAGCGTAGGCAAAAAGACGGGGATCGGTCTTGTAGCGCAGGCGAAGTACAAACGCGTATCCGGAGAGGAGCAGCGACCAGAAAACCAGCGAGCCTTCCTGCCCCGACCACAGCGTGGCGAACTTGTACTTGGGATCAAGGTCGCGATTGCTGTGATGAAAGATGTAGGCAATGCGGAAGTCGTTGGTGAACGCAGCGTAGACCAGCACTCCGGCAGCGACCAAGACCGCGGCGAAAACCACCAGGCCGGCGCGGCGGGCGGTTTCGCCGATGCGGTCCGAACTCTGGCGCAGCAGGCCCCTCAGCGACAGGTCGGGCTCCACTGTTGCGGTCCGGCCCTGGCCAGCTCCGATGGGCGCAGGTTTTTGAAAGACCAGCGCGACGATCCCGGCGACGAACGAATAGACGCTCAGCGCCAAGGCAACAAGCAAGGCATAACTACCCAGTTCCGACATGTCGGGAGTCCCCAAGTCATTTTTTCAGAAACCCCTGATGTAAGCAACGGGTGAGCCAGTACCACTAGGACACGCCGGGAAGGACACTTGTGCACGAGAAATTGGCAGGTCGCCGTGCAGCTTGAAGTGAACAGCCCGGGTCAATCGTAAACGCTTCCGCCCCAGGGGCGGCGGCCGCGGGGCTCGGCCGCCAGGCCGATTGGGTCGGCGTTGGCTACGCGGTCGCCATGGACTGATGTTGATAGCGCTCGCGCACCTCATGCTCGGCGTTGAACCAGTCCTCGGTCTCATGGCCGGGTTCGAACCCGCGGCGCTCGGAAAGCAGGTAGGCCCGGCGGCGGATTTCCTCTTCCAGGTTGATGGAATAAAGGTTCGAGCGAGACTCTGTTTTCACGATAGCGGGCTTGCGCGTAGATTTACGAACGGTAGTCTTCCGTGCGGCGCTCGCCGGCTCAGCAGACGCGGTCGACACCATTTCCGCAGCGGCGGGGACTGGACTGGATGGAACACGTGCAGCCGAGGAAACCTCCGCGCCGTTGATGTTCCCGTTCACGCTCTTTTTGGGCAGTCTTGGTTTAGCCATAATAGTTACTCCTTTCATACTCCTTTGTTCAGAATGATAATGTCGGTTGCGACATATTCGGCCTGCACGCTCGCCTGCAAAACCCGAGCGCATCAAGCCAGTTTGCAGAGTTGTTAACTTAACTATAAACCCAGAAAGGCTGTAGAAGCGGGCAACTTGTATCAAAAAATGCGATCCGAGAGTGCAGGGTTACCAAAATGAGAAACGCCGTCGACGGTCAACGAACAACGCCTTCGCAGAATCAGGAAGACCGGCCGCCGAGGATTGCGGGAAGCCTTTGCTATAATTTTGCTGGCTCCTGCCGTGGCGCTATCGTCTAGGGGTTAGGACGGAAGATTCTCAATCTTCAAACCCGGGTTCGATTCCCGGTAGCGCTACCAACACGTTTCCATCCCGCTGATTGGTAACGCTTTCCTGACCTCTCCCTCGCCCGTTGAACTACATTGCCGGATTGCGACCCCCGCAAATTGATGGTCCGCCCGGAAATCCCGTATTGAATATCAAGGATTCTGTGGGTGAGATCAAGGTAACCATCTATGAGCGAGTGAAGCTCGGTAACGATTGGACGCGGGTCAGGGTCGAAGTCCCCAAAGGGCGTAGGCGCGACGGTAGGCTCTTGCTGAAAGATGAACGTCAAGGCGAATTCCAGCTTTCACGGTATGAGAAGCGTGGCAAGAAGTTTCAGAATGTCACAAACCCGAACGATGACTCGCTGCGCTTTGGTTTCTCGTCAGTCTGGATTACGGACTACAAGAAAGGGTTACTTTACCGGATTCCCGAAAGTCAGTTATTGAGCGGTGACTAGGATAGAACCAGCCTGCGGAGGTTCTAGCTCTCCGATTCCCCTAGTCAAAGCACTGGGGATTCGGTTCGGCAACATACGCCATACCGTTGCCAAAGCCGAAACCACGGGCTATTGGCGAGCCTCTGATCGTGGTTTCGATTCGCAGCCGCAAGATCGCGTGCGCTGAGCGGTCTAATGTCCGGCGCTTCGAACATTTCCTGTAGCTGCTCGATGTCGTCAATAATGCGTTCAACGTCCATTTCGCCTCAATACCCAACCTAAGCACGTCAACGGTCAAACGGGATGGCACGAATGCCGAGGTACCTCCGCAACCGTACGACGTAGCTCGTCAGTCGAACGGTATGCCTGTCTTGGAGGAGATGTCACGTAGTTCCTCGATGACGGCTGGCACTAGAGGCACACCGTTGTCCCGCCGTGCTTGTTCGGCTTGCCTCTCAGGATCGCCCGGAATGAGAGGGCCGCTGGTGCCCGGCGCTGGCTTGGTGGCATGGAACACGCGAATATACTCATCCACCTGTGACTTGAAGGCGTCGGGATCAATGAAGCCGTCTATCCTCATCGCGCCAAAGAAATGTCCGATCCCCTTGCCGACACTGCGGGTCGGGATTTCTATTTCCTGACGAAGCGCGAACGGAGGGGCAAACGGTCCCCAATTTGCGCCACTCAGGACGCAACTCAACATATCGACCATGACCGCCAAGCAGTAGCCCTTATGCCCGCCATGTTCACGATCAGAACCGAGGGGCAGTAGTGCTCCACCCTCAATCATGTCTTCTGGCTTTGTACTGACGACGCCATCGCTATTGATCGCCCAGCCGGAAGGAATCGGATTGCCTTTCCGTCGAGCCATTTCGACCTTGCCATAAGCGGCGGCACTCGTTGCCATGTCGATCACGATTGGCGGCTCTAGTTTTCCGGGGAAACCGATGGCAATGGGGTTAGTGCCAAGCATGCGTTCTGCTCCCCATAAGGGTGCAACCAGCTTCGTCGAATTCGTCATCGCCCACCCGATAAGGTCGCGTTCCAGCGCTTTAAGAACGTAATAGCCAGCGATGCCGAAATGATTCGTGTTGCGCACGCTTACCCAGCCGGAGCCAGCCTTCTCAGCCAAGTCCATAGCGATGCCGTTCGCTTTCGGGCCTACCACCAGCCCGAGACCGTTATCACCGTCTACACCCGCCGTGCTCAAACTTGAGCGAACTATCTCGATGTTGGGTTTTGGATTGACGCCTCCTTCACTGAGCATTTCGAAATAGGTGTGCAGCCGAGCTATGCCGTGCGAGTCGATGCCTCGAAGGTCTGCGCAACTGAGCACCTCGGCAGCCTGCTCCGCATCTTCTTTGGGGCATCCGAAGTGAAGGAATAGCCGGGTGCTGAATTCGCGTAAGGCTTCTACGGGAAAAACCTTGGTCTCGGCGCAGATCATGGTCAATCCTAGCTCGGTGAATTGAACGCCCAACTCGAAAAAAACCTCTCACCTCGCAGCAGCAGGAGTATACGGGATGCGCTCTGACCCGCGCTACGCCGACCTGCTGCTTAATTGCGATGACGCGATCCCCTGAAATCTACACTCCGGGTTACGCCGAACCAACCCTCCGTCTGATGCTTCATAGGACTGCTGCTAAACATGCCGCCTTCTTCACGCCATATTTACCAAACTAACTTCGTTCTGCTCAGGATGGTTCGAGACAGCAAGGAATCGGCTATGAGTCAGGCTGAGCGGTTTTACCTCGAATTCCCCTCAATTCCCAACTTTTTGTGGTGAGGCATGAGGGAAAACCCATCGCTTTTTCCGCATTACAGATAGGAGCGGGCACCTCAGTTGGAAGGCACGAGTGGCCTGGATGGTAATTCCGACGTGTGATCCCCCGGAGGCGAAGCTCGATTCCAGACAAGGAGTGGTCACGGAATGTCAGACGGAGCGAGAATTTCCTGGTTTGATCAGCATGGCCAAAATCACAGCAAGAACTTCGCGTATGGGGTACCGAAACATCCTGGCCTAGTGGCCTCGATATTTTTTCCCACCGACAGCTCTGACCTGGACGACGAAGATTGCGCCGCCCTGGATGCACTGGTGGATAACATCAAGTATCGGCTGCTGCTCGACTCGCCAATGCGCTTGCGCATGTTCGGCTATGCCGATCCGCGCGGCACCGATTCCTACAATATGGCATTAGGCCTGCGCCGTGCCCATGGCGTAAAGCGCTACGTCGATGTTGAGATGAAGGCAGCCATCACGAACGCCAGGAACTATTCTTCGCTGGCACAGAGCCAGGGCGAGAGGCACCCCTCGGGTCATTGGGCGTACGACCGGCGGGTCGATGTGCTCTCATCTTACGTGCCGAAGCGGCCACCGATTGTACTCGATCCAGTTACGGTTCCCGGCCGGTATGATGGGCCACTCTCGAACAAGTTCAAGTTCCGGACCATGTTAGGCGCAAGCGTGGGCATCGGGGTTTTGGCGGGGCAAGTGATCACGATTCAAATCCAGAACTCGCGCTCCGGGCGCATCGCCACCTACACCTACGGTGGTGTAGGTGGGGGGGCGAGCATCGGCATCAATCGGCCGACGGATTGGACGGAAATGCCGGTTCCGGTCTGGCTGGATGTGGACGATTTCGAAGGAAATGGCCACGTAGCCTCAGTCGGGGTGGTCGAGGGGGGAACGATGGTCGAGTTCGAAGGACCCCAGGAACGCGGCAAGTCGAGCGAAGCGATTGTCCTCATCTTTGACGGGTGGGATCTGAATGTCGGGTTTCAGGGGGACGCCCTTGGCTACTGGCATCGGAGGTGACTGGGTCGAGAATCCACGCCCTCGAGAGCCACGAAAGTCTATTTTCAACGCAACCTGGGTCTTGCGGCCGACGCGACCGCAAGGCCTGAGCCCGGCATGAGGACGCAACCGAAAACGCGAAGCTAGAGCCCCATTCGAGTTTTACTGCAGGCGTCTCACGTTCGGGACACAGACCGCACGGTCGGGCATGGATCGTTTTCACTTGCTCGGT
>Ga0209698_10007872_pt1 | contig 11088 bp, 9 predicted proteins | sample LitLauG_LLR_2012_FD_187203 | JGI IMG/M metagenome (GOLD analysis project Ga0209698, IMG submission 187203) | Freshwater sediment microbial communities from Pennsylvania, USA - Little Laurel Run_MetaG_LLR_2012 (SPAdes) (version 2) | ecosystem: Environmental > Aquatic > Freshwater > Creek >... | reverse complement strand
GCCATGACCGCCAGATCTTCCGGCTCACCCCAGAATTTCACCGGGATTTCCGTCTCGGCGAACGTCTTGCGGTAGTCGGGCGGGTAGTTCCGCAGAATCTGCTCGCTCATGATCCGTCCCGGCGGAATCGAGTTGATGGTGATGCCATACTGCCCCACCTCCCGCGACAACCCCTTGGCCCAGGCATGGATGCCGGCCTTGGCGGCAAACGCTCCGTTCAGGTGCTCAGGCTCGCTTTTGCCCGTGATGTTGATGATGCGGCCCCACTTGTTCTCGATCATCTTCGGCAACAAAGCGTGGGTGAGCTGGCGCGGACGCGTGAAGTTCAGCGTCATCGCCTCGGTCCATCGCTCCTCGGGCGCATCGATCGGCAACACGCGGCTGCCGCCGGCGTTATTCACCAAAATATCGATATGGCCCACCGCCGCCAGCGCCGCGCTGCTGAGTTTGGCGGCGGCGTCTTCCTCCATCACGTCCTGCTTCAGCAGGATCGGGCGAGGGTGCTGGGCGGCCTCGACCTCATCGGCCATGGCCTCCATCAGTTCGAGCCGGCGGGCAGCCACCACCACCCGCACCCCCTCGGCCGCCAATGCCTTCGCGATCGCTCGGCCGATGCCCATGCTGGCACCGGTGACCAGGGCGGTTTTTCCCTTGAGCAGCAGATCCATTTGGTGATTCCCGTCACGTTGCAGCGGCCTGTTTAGCGGAATGGTTTCGGCCGGAACATAGCCTATCTTAAGATTGGCACACCGGCTTCTCCCCGTCGTGGCAGGTGGAGGCTCACCATCCATGTCTTTGTTTGCACGCCATGTCTTTTTTTTGCACAAACGCAAAACCACCTCCCGTGCCGTCCCGTGGCACTTGGAATCAGTATGTGTTACATACCATTCAGGGAGACAGAACAATGGCAACCTGGCCCATCAACCAATGGTACGTCGCGGCCTGGGACTACGAAATCGATCGCAATCCCTTGGCCCGCACGATCTGTGGCGAGCCCATCATGCTGTACCGCCGCTTCGACCGCCGGGTCGTCGCGATGCGCGATGCCTGCCCGCACCGCATGTTGCCGCTGTCGATGGGCATCAAGGAAGGCGACAACATCCGCTGCCGCTACCACGGCCTGCTGATCGACAGCGAAGGCAACGGCGTTGAGATGCCATTGAAGAAGGATCCCATCGCCCGCACCGCCTGCGTGCAGACCTATCCGATCATCGAGCGACATCGCTTTGCCTGGATCTGGATCGGTCATCCGGACAAGGCAGACCCCTCGCTCATTCCCCATTTTTGGCCTTGTTCAGATCCCGCCTGGACCTTCGATGGCGGGTATATCGGTATCGCGTGCGACTATCGACTCGGCATCGACAACCTGATGGATCTGACGCACGAGACCCATGTCCATGCCGGATCGATCGGCCAGCCCGAATTGATGGAAACACCGATGGAAACGACGTCGGCCGGCAACGAGGTCTTCGTCAAACGCTGGATGCCCGCAATCGATGCGCCGCCGTTCTGGCGCAACGCCCTGAAGCGGGAGGGGAAGGTGGATCGCTGGCAGGTCTGCCAGTTCATCGCCCCGTCCTCGGTCATCATCGACGTCGGCGTGGCGCCGGTCGGGGCGGGTGCGACGATCGACCACCATGATCAGGGTGTGCGCGGCTTCGTAATTGATGCCCTGACGCCGGCAAGTGCCAATACCAGCCATTATTTCTGGGGCATGGCACGCAACTTCGACATCGACGACGCCGGCTTCACCGCGCGGTTCAAGGCCCAACAAGGCGCGGTGTTCCAGGAGGATGTCGCGATTCTGGAAGCGCAACAGACCTCGATCGAACGCAATCCAGACCTGCGGCTGCGCGCCTACAACATCGATGGCGGCGGCGTACGGTCCCGGTTGGTGATCGAGCGGATGATCAAGGAGGCCGCCGTTGGCTGACATGCCGGCCGCCCTGGACGACATCCTGGGCTTTCATATCCGGTTGGCGAACGGTGCGGTCTACCGGCACTTCAACGAAACGTTCGGCGCGATCGGGCTGACGCAGAAGCAGACCTCGGTGCTTTGGTTGATCAGCGACAAGCCCGGGACGTCCCAGGCCGACATCGCCAGGTTGTTGCAGATCGACCGAGCAACGATGATGGCGATCACCAACGCATTGACAGGGCGGGGGTTGTTGGAAAGGCGTGCCTCATCAGGCGACCGCCGGTGTCAGGCGCTGTATTTGACTGATGACGGGCGGACCGCTTTGACAACCGCGCGCAACGCGATCGCCGACCATGAGGCTTGGCTCAACGGCCGCTTCGAACCGGATGAAGTCGTTCGGCTGATCAACCTTCTACGGCGTATCCACGGCTCGCCGGACTAACGGAATCGCTCGGCTTAGCCGCTCGACGAGCGCGACCGGATCAGCCGGATCGGAAACCAAATCGTCCAGCGAAAGCGGGCAGGCCCCATGCAGGGCAAGCTGAACCGCCACAGCGGCCACATCGGCGCGTTCAGCCTTGAGGCTTAGCATCGCTTGCCCGACCGCACGCAGCCACTCCAGATCCAGGTTTATCTTATTTCGCATGCTGGCGGTCATCCGCCTGGCCAGTTCGGTTTGCCAGGTGCCGATTTCGGCATGCCAATGCAGCAGGCTTTGCGCTTCGGGGGCAGCCCAGCATTATCTCCCTGACCTGGCGTCACTAAATTGGCGGAAGCCGCGAACGTCAACAGACATGACATCACGCCACGATATGTTCGCCCTCGACCGAGGCGGCCATCGTCTTGGGCGCATGCACGCGGTTCCGGCCGCTGCGTTTGGCGGCGAACTCCTCGCCGCCGCGGCGGGCGACCACGCCGGCGGGCCGGCCGGTTGCCGAGGCAATCATGGCGTCGACCGGTCGTCCAATTCCCGCAGGTGATTGGGTAGGTGCATGATCAGTCACCTCCTTTGGGCATGACCGAATGCCGGCCGCCGGCGAAGTGGCAGCGAAAGATCGGGAACGGTGCTGTTTCCTTTATGCTCCGAACCTTAAAGGACGGTTAACAAGGAACCGATTTGCCGCCAGTCAGCCTCCCTTAAACACCGGCTTACGTTTTTCCATGAACGCCTGCCGCGCCTCCTTGGCATCGTCGGTCTTCGACAGCATCACGGTGATGCCCTGTTCGAAACGATACCCGTCCCGCGCCGGCATATGCATGGTCGTGTTCATCGAGTGCTTGGCCGCCCGCATCCCGGTCGGGCTTTTCGAGGCGATCTCAGTCGCCAGCTTCATCGCCTCCGGCATCAACTGCGCCAACGGCACGCAACATTCGATGACCCCCGTGCGGTACAGCTCCTCGGCCGGCACCCGCCAGCCGGTGAAGAACATCCGGCGGGCGCGCGAATGGCCGAACAGCGTCTGCAACATCGCGGCACCGCCGGCCAGGCCGACATCGATCTCCGGCATCCCGAACACCGCGTTATCCGAGGCCAGGATGATGTCGCAATGCGCCGCGAGACCCAAACCCGCACCGAGGGCAGGGCCGTTCACCGCGGCAATCACCGGCTTGGCACATTCATGGATGGAGTTGAACATCTCCCGCACCAAGCGGTTGAATTTCCAGTATTCGCCGGCATTTTCCCCGGTCGGACGCTCCTTCATGTCCGCACCGGCGGAAAACATCTGTCCGAAGCCCGTCAGAATCGCGACCCGCACGTCGTCCCGATCCGTGAAACTGTCGAACGCGGCGATCAGCTCGTCCCGAAACTGGTTGCTTTGCGCGTTGACCGGCGGCCGGTCCATCACAACCGTGGCGATGAAGTCCTGGACCGTGACCTTAATGACTGAGGCCATGTTCGTTCCTCCCCGGGGTTTGGCAACTGCCATGGTCGTGCCATAGCTTCGCCCCACGGTCCAGCCGTCGCCCGGGAGCAACCGACCATGTCCATCTTCGAGCAAGATCTCAATCGCCGAACCGCCAACCATGTACCGTTGTCGCCGGTGTCCTTCCTGACCCGAACCGCGCGGATCCACCCCAACCGGGTCGCGGTCATCCATGGCGAGAAGCGCTTTACCTATGCCCAGTTTCTGGAGCGCGTCCGCCGCCTCGCGTCCTCCTTGGCCCGCACCGGCGTAGGCAAGGGCGACACCGTCGCCATCATGGCGCCCAACACGCCGCAGATGCTGGAGGCCCACTACGCGGTGCCCATGCTGGGCGCGGTTCTGTGCTCCATCAACACCAGGCTGGACGCACCGGCGATCGCCTTTATCCTGCGTCATTCCGAAACAAGGTTGCTGCTGACGGACACCGAATTCGCCGCCGTGATGGCGCCGGCGGTGGAGGATAGCCCCATCCTGGTCGTCGATATCGACGATGCCGGCGGCGACCGGATCGGCGCCCTCGAATACGAGGACTTCCTGGCCAGCGGCGATCCCTCGTATCCCGTCACGCTGCCTGATGACGAATGGCAGGCGATCGCATTGAATTACACATCCGGAACGACCGGCAACCCCAAGGGCGTCGTGGCGCATCATCGCGGGGCCTATCTGAACGCCTGCGCCAACGCGCTGACGTTCGAGCTGTCGCCGAAAAGCGTCTATCTGTGGACGTTGCCGATGTTTCACTGCAATGGCTGGACCTACACCTGGGCCGTGACACTGGCCGGCGGCACCCATGTTTGCCTCCGCCGGGTCGATCCCGCGGCGATTTTCGCCGCCATCGCCGAACACGGCGTGACCCACATGTGCGGCGCGCCCGTCGTGCTGTCGATGTTGATCCATGCCCCCGCAACGGCGCGGTGCGCCTTCGGTCAGACCGTGAAGATCGCCACCGGCGGCGCCGCGCCACCATCCACCGTGATCACCCAGATGGAAGCATTGGGCTTCGCGGTAACCCACCTGTATGGACTGACCGAAAGCTACGGCCCAGCCACGGTCTGTCTGTGGCAGCCCGGACTGGACGATCTGCCGATCGATGAAAAATCCGCCTTCATGGCCCGCCAGGGCGTCAACACCCCGATGCTGGAGGAAGCCGCGGTGCTGAACCCGGCGACCATGCAACCCATGCCCGCCGATGGCGCGACCATGGGTGAGTTGATGCTGCGCGGCAACACCGTGATGAAGGGGTATTTGAAAAACCCCAGTGCCACCGAGGAAGCGTTCGCCGGCGGTTGGTTCCACACCGGCGACCTCGCGGTGGTGCATCCCGATGGCTACGTGGAAATCAAGGACCGCGCCAAGGACATCATCATTTCGGGCGGCGAAAACATCTCGTCGCTGGAGGTTGAAGAAATCCTCTACAAGCATCCCGCCATCATGGAAGCCGCCGTCGTTGCTCGGCCGGACGAAAAATGGGGTGAGACGCCGCACGCGTTCGTAACGTTAAAACCAGGGGCTGATGCCGTGACGGATCGCGACATCATCGCGTGGTGCCGCCAACATCTCGCACACTTCAAGTGCCCGCGAGTCGTTACGTTCGGCGCGTTGCCGAAGACGTCGACCGGGAAGGTGCAAAAATTCGATCTGCGGGAGCGGGCGCGGGGAAGATGATCCCGTGTGCCACCCGCACTCCATGATCGATGCACGTCAACGACAGCATGATCTCAAGAAAATTGGCCCTGACGTTCACCGGCGGTGGTGAACGTCAGGCCAGGCCGATCAGGTATTCATCGCGTCGAAGAAATCGTTGTTGGTCTTGCTGTATTTCAGCTTGTCCAACAGGAACTCCATCGCATCCACCGTCCCCATCGGGTTCAGGATCCGCCGCAGCACCCACATCTTCGTCAGCACGCCGCGCTCGACCAGCAACTCTTCCTTACGCGTGCCGGACTTGGTGATGTCGATCGCCGGGAACGACCGCTTATCCGACAGCTTGCGGTCCAGAATGATTTCCGAGTTGCCCGTGCCCTTGAACTCTTCGAAAATCACTTCATCCATGCGGCTGCCGGTATCGATCAGCGCCGTCGCGATGATGGTCAGCGAGCCGCCTTCCTCGATGTTACGGGCCGCACCGAAGAACCGCTTCGGCCGTTGCAGCGCATTCGCATCCACACCGCCCGTCAGCACCTTGCCCGAAGACGGCACCACGGTGTTGTAGGCCCGCGCCAGCCGCGTAATGCTGTCCAGCAGGATCACCACGTCGCGCTTGTGCTCGACCAGCCGCTTGGCTTTCTCCAGCACCATCTCGGTCACCTGCACATGCCGCGTCGCCGGTTCGTCGAACGTGGAGCTGATGACCTCGCCCTTCACGCTGCGCGCCATGTCGGTCACTTCTTCCGGCCGTTCGTCGATCAGCAGCACGATCAGAAACACTTCCGGATGGTTGGCGGCGATCGCGGCGGCGATGTTCTGCAGCATCACCGTCTTACCGGTGCGCGGCGGAGCAACGATCAGCGCGCGCTGGCCCTTACCCACCGGAGAGATCAGATCGATCACCCGCGGCGTGAAATCCTTCGCCGGCCCCTTGGCGACGGACTCGAACTTCTCCATCTCCATCTTAAGGCGTTCTTCGGGATACAGCGGCGTCAGGTTGTCGAAGTTGACACGGTGGCGCACCGCATCCGGCGGCTCGAAATTGACCGTGTCCACCTTCAACAGTGCAAAATAACGCTCTCCATCCCGCGGCGCCCGGATTTGCCCGTCAACGGTATCGCCGGTGCGCAGGCCGAAGCGGCGGACCTGACTGGGGCTGACATAGATATCGTCCGGTCCGGCGAGGTAATTCGCTTCCGGGCTGCGAAGGAAGCCGAACCCGTCCGACAGAATCTCCAGCGTGCCGTCGCCCTGGATCGCCTGGTCGTTGTCGGCGAGATTCTTCAGAATCGCGAACATGATGTCCTGCTTGCGCAGCGACGAAGCGTTCTCGACCTGGAGCGATTCAGCGAAATTCACCAGTTCCGCCGGTGTTTTCTTCTTCAGTTCCGCAAGATGCATGTGGGGGTGCCTGGACGTGAGGGGGTGGGATCGGCCTGAACGGATTACGGGCGCAAACGCACCGCGGTTCGTAGCCTATTGGAATTTTTTGACTTAGGGCGTGGGGTGCGTACGCACGATCACCCGATATTCAGGAAGGACCTGCATACTAGGAAGGCCCCGCCCGATCGTCAATAGTTTCTTCAATTTCCGCGATTTGGTATCGCGCGTCCCCTCAGCCGAGTGGCCAACGCGCGATACCGGCAACCTATCCCAGCCGATCGATCGCCGCCTGCAACCGGGTGATTTCAGCCTCGGCCGTCGCCAACCGTTCCCGGTTCTCCGCCACAACCTCTTCCTTCGCCCGACTGACAAAATCAGCATTGTCCAGCTTCTGCCTGGTCTTTTTCGCATCCACCGCCAGCTTGTCGCGCTCATTCCCCAGCCGCGACCGTTCGGCCGCGAGATCGATCAGCCCTTCCAGTGGCAGCACGATCGTCACCTCGTCCAGCACCGCCTGAGCCGATCCTTTCGGCACCTCGCCCGTCAGCATCGCCACATCGGACGCCCTAGCCAACCGCTGAATCGCCTCCACCCAGCGACCGATGCGGCCCATATCTTCGGCCGAGGCCCCCTGCAACAGCACCGGCGACGGTTTCGACGGCGGCACATTCATCTCGGCCCGCACCGACCGGACCTGACCGATCAGCCGCACCACCCAGTCCAGCTCAGACCGAGCCTCGTCGGCATTGGGGACCTGGATGGGTTCCGGCCAGGCGGTGCCGATCAGGCTGCAAGCCTCACCGTAGCCAAAACGATCCCACAATTCCTCGGTGACGAATGGGATCACCGGATGCAGCAGGCGCAGGATCTGTCCCAGGACGTGCGCGCCAACCGAACGGATTTCGGCGGCGGCCGCGGGGTCGGCGCCCTCCGCCAGCAGCGGCTTGGACAATTCCAGGAACCAGTCGCAGAACGTATTCCAAACGAAACGGTATCCCGCGCCGGCGTAGTCGTCGAACCGATACGCCTCCAGCGCGGCCGTCGCGTCCCGGATCGCCGCGTTGGTCTCGGCCAACAGCCAGCGAGACAACGGCAGGGTCACGGCACTCGGATCGAAGCCCGTTTCCGGCCGCATCCCGTTCATCTCGCAGAACCGGGCCGCGTTCCACAGCTTCGTCACGAAGCCGCGGTAATCCTGCACGCGTGCCGCACTCAGTTTGACGTCACGGCCGGGACCGGTGAGCGCGCAGATGGTGAAACGCAAGGCATCGGCGCCGTAGGTGTCGATCAGCTCCAGCGGGTCGATGACGTTGCCTTTCGACTTCGACATCTTCTGGCCTTTTTCATCCCGCACCAGGCCGTGAATATAGATTTTTCGAAATGGCACATCGCCCATCATGTGCAGCCCCATCATCATCATCCGCGCGACCCAGAAGAAAATGATGTCGAACCCGGTCACCAGCACGTCGCCGGGATAGTAACGAGCGACCTCCCTGGTCTGTTCCGGCCAGCCCAATGTGGAGAACGGCCACAGCGCCGAACTGAACCAGGTGTCCAGCACGTCCTCGTCCTGGGTCAGGACCTCATCGCGGCCATATTGCACGCGAGCCTGTGCCGCCGCGCCCTCGGCGTCCTTGGCGACGAACACCGAACCATCAGGACCGTACCAGGCCGGGATCCGATGACCCCACCAAAGCTGGCGGGAGATGCACCACGGCTGAATGTCGCGCATCCAGGCAAAGAACGTATTTTCCCACTGCTTGGGGTAAAACACCGTCTTGCCGGACTCCACCGCCTCGATCGCCGGTTTTGCCAGCACCCCGGCGTTGCAGTACCACTGAGTGGTCAGCAACGGCTCGACCGGCACGCCGCCGCGGTCGCCGTGCGGAATTTGATTGGTGTGCGGCTCGATCTTCTCCAAAAGTTCCAGCCGCTCCAGTTCCGCCACGATGGCGGCACGGGCGGCGAAGCGGGCCTGTCCGGCCAGCAGGCGCACGAACGCCGGGTCCGCGACCCCCGGCACCGCGGTCATGACATCCTCGATCTCCGCCAGCGTGACCATCGCCTGACGATCCAGCACGGACGGCATCGGCAGGTTGTGCCGGCGGCCCACTTCGAAGTCGTTGAAATCATGCGCCGGAGTAATCTTGACCGCACCGGTGCCTTTCTCCGGATCGGCGTAGTCATCGCCCACGATCGGGATCGACCGGCCAACAAGGGGAAGAATCGCCCGCCGGCCGATCAGCGCCCCGTACACCGGATGATCCGGATGCACCGCGATGGCGGTATCACCCAGCATCGTCTCCGGCCGCGTCGTGGCGACAATGATGAACTGCCCCGGCTTGCTCTCGATCGGGTAGCGCAAATACCACAGCGACCCCTTCATCTCGCGATTTTCCACTTCCAGGTCGGAAATCGCGGTTTGCAGCTTGGGATCCCAGTTCACCAACCGCCGGTCCCGGTAGATCAAACCCTCGCTGTGCAGCTTGACGAACGTCTCCTTCACCGCGGCGGACAATCCATCATCCATGGTGAACCGCTCACGCGGCCAGTCCAGCGACGCGCCCAGCCGCCGCAACTGAGTAGTGATCGTCCCGCCGGATTCCGCCTTCCACTGCCACACGCGTTCGAGGAAAGCCTCCCGCCCCATCTCGCGCCGGTCCTTGCCTTCGGTCGTCAGCAGGCGCTCGACCACCATCTGCGTCGCGATACCGGCGTGATCGGTGCCGGGCTGCCACAGCGCATCGTACCCCTGCATGCGGCGCCACCGCACCAGCGTGTCCTGGATGGTGAACGTCAGCGCATGCCCCATGTGCAGGCTGCCCGTGACGTTCGGCGGCGGAATCATGATGGTGAACGGTGGCGCGTTCGAGTCCGGGTCGCACGCGAAACTGCCGGCGTTTTCCCAGCCTTCATACAGCCGGGGCTCGATCTCGGCCGGGGCGAACCTGCTATCCAGTGTCATCGGTCTCTCTTGCGATTACGGCCCGGAGGGGGCGTGACGGCGCTGCCGCCCATCTTCACCCGGCGTGTCCGGGCCCCGATCCAGGCATGTTTGCGATAGTATGGAGCAATTGCCCTTGGGAACATATGGATTGAGCAATCTCATGTGGTGGTCAGCAACCTGCCGAGCGCCTTTACCACCACGCCTTCAGCGTCTGGGAGGTAGGCAACCCGTTCGCGCATATCGGACGCCCGGATCGCCGTGAGCTGCTGCGTCATCAGCAGGTATCGCAAGCCCGCGACTTCCAGGACCGGATTGATGCCTTCCACGGGCTTGAAACTGTCGGCTTGGATCAGCGGCACGACGACACATGTGCCGATCCTCAGGAGGTCCGACTGGACATTCAGCACCAGGCTCGCGCGACTGACGCGCCATACCTCCAACCGCCGCGGCGTGGCCATTAGAACAACCGCAGATCTTCGAGGATGAGGCCGTTCTCTTCCACGAAACGATCATAGTCGGCCATGGCCTCCCGGTTCGCTTCAACCCACCTTGCGTCTTGGGCCTCCTTCACCGCCAGCGGCGATGCCGTATTCCGCCGCCCGGCTCAGATTGACGTCCAGCGCGCGCGCCTCCTCGATCAGGCGTTCACTCAATGTAAGGTTGGTGGCCCGCTTGGGCCCAGCCACCGCCGAGATCCTGGTCATAGGCCCGCCTTGTCGCTGTCCGACTCAGAGTATGCGCGTAAGTGATGCGCATGGTCAAAGAACCGCGCGGCCGACCACCCTCTCGATCTCGGCGCGCACCAGGCGCTCCACCACCGGCGGCAGGTTCGCGTCCAGCCATTCCTTCAACATCGGTCGCAATTCAGCCCGCACCATATCTTCCAATGTCGGCCCGCCCGCATACACCTGCGTGGCTCGGCTCGCGTGCAGGCTGCGCATCAAATCCCCCACCGAGGACGCCGCGGCGGCGGCCGCCTCCGGTGCGACCAGTTCGCTCGGCATCGGGTCTTCCTTTCGGCTTTCAGGAACGATCGGCGGGGCTGCGTAAACGACCGGGGCCGCAACCACCGGCTCCCGATGTGTCTCCCGTTCGGGAACACGCGATTCCCCCAAGGGTTCAGGAATGGTCACCCGCATCGACTCGTCGAGCACCAGCACATCGTCCGCCGCTGCCGTGTGCGCCGGCGCGGCCGGGGTCTCGTCCTCATTCAAGATCCGCCGGATCGAGGCAAGGATGTCCTCCATCGATGGGTCCGCGCCATCCGG
>Ga0209698_10007871_pt1 | contig 11088 bp, 24 predicted proteins | sample LitLauG_LLR_2012_FD_187203 | JGI IMG/M metagenome (GOLD analysis project Ga0209698, IMG submission 187203) | Freshwater sediment microbial communities from Pennsylvania, USA - Little Laurel Run_MetaG_LLR_2012 (SPAdes) (version 2) | ecosystem: Environmental > Aquatic > Freshwater > Creek >... | reverse complement strand
TCGATGAAGGAATTTCTCAACAGCGTTCTCAAGTGGTTTTCTGAACGGACATTTTCTCTGATCGACATCATGATCTATGCGTCCGTACTAACGGAACTTATAAAGTCAAACGCAAGCTATCAAATTCTGTGGTTGATTCTTACGCTACTGATTACAATGTCAATCAGTGGAATTATTCGTAGGGTATCAGGAGCGAACTAATATGAACGACTCGCAAATTCTTGACTGGCTGCAAATCCACGCGTCTAACTGGCGACTGGTTGACGAAGGATCGAACTATGATCCTGCATGCAAGTATGAGCTTGACTGGATTGATAAGCATGGATATACTCGTCATGTATACGGTGCAAATCTTCGCGACTGCGTACATGGTGCACTAATTCAACAAGTTGATGAAATGATACTACGATGAGCGTAATAATTTCAATCATTGTTGCGATAATTGGTGCAATATGGACTGCACTAAAGGTCGTAGGACCAACGTGGAAGAAGATTGCAGTTGGAGTAGGCGTTGCGCTTGTTCTCCTGTTCATCGCACTATGCCTAAACTTTGGATTTCAAAACGTATTTTGGATGTTGATGATGATGGGCGTTTGTACTTACAACCCACACTGCATGTCATAGGAGTTCTAAATGAGAATCATTCTCGCAGTACTTTGTGTCTTGTTTGGAATTGCAGTTGCTGCAATCGCGATGGGATTCGTCTACAAGTTTATGATTATCGGAATGACAATTGGATATTATCTTGCAATCGCGATCGTCGGAATAGTACTCGTAGCAGTGGTAAGTTGCACTGCTGCACTTGTAATTGGCTCTGCATTCAGTCGTCGTAATTAATAGGAGAACGAAATGGAAGTAATTTTATTTGGTACGTTAATTGTTGCTGCAATTGTTTGCTTGATTACACTAGCGTTCATGTTCGTCAAGCACGGTAATTAAAATGAAGTACCTATTTGGATTAACGGCACTTTTTGGAATCTCTGCTGGGATTGTATCTGACATGGGTCCTGCGCATCAAGGACTATTAACAGCGCTAGGAATTCTAACAGGCGTCTGTGGGTTTGCACTGTTTATTACTATTCTCAAGAACGAGATGTAATATGAATCCCTACGTTGCAATTATCAGACTAATCCTTTTGTGCGTTGGTGGATACATTATCGGTTTCTATGTAGGAGCGAAATTTGCTCCAAACATGTTCCTTTCTATTGTTGCCGCAACGTTTGGATATGTTGTTTGGTGGAAATTACTTGATAGCGTCATAAATCTTATACAGGAATATATTAAAGGACGCTAATGTGGATTCATGGATTAAACGAAGTGAGTTGACTGCTCACCTAAAGTCAGTATTCAGACTTGACTGGCATGACATACACGGAATAAAGCACTGGGCACGTGTAAAGCGAAATGGGATTCTTCTTGCGCAGTCAGAAGGTGGAAGAACTGATGTCGTTGAGATATTTGCAATGCTGCACGACCATCAGCGATACAATGATTTTCATGATCCTTTTCACGGTCATCGCGCTTATCAAGCAGCAGAACTATTAAACGGTCAGCTATTTTACCTTGACCAAATTGGAATGGCTCTTCTAAAAGAAGCAATGGAAGGACACAGCGGCGGTATTTTACACGGTGATATTACCGTTCAATGTTGTTATGATGCAGACCGTCTTGATTTAGGCAGGTGTGGAATTACTCCTGATCCAAGGTACCTTTGTACAGCGACAGCAAAGGATCCAAACTTTCTTGCCGCAGCCTACGATAGGAGTAGGCAAGGAGAGTAAAATGTACTTCTTACTTGGATTCGTTATCATTTATTTGATGATCGTCATGTATTGCTATGACGAATTTGATGTATCTTTTCCTGTTTGTCTTGTTTATCCTCTTTTATTCACAATACTTTTCGTCGTATTGTGTATCACATATTTTTCTCACTCTGAATCCGATAAAAGTTGACTTTTTGACCAAAATATTGTACATTGACGTATGAAATCATATAAGGAACGCCAATGAGCATTGTAGTTTACGGGTTATTAGTAAGTGGAAAGCCCGTAGCCCACGAATTTGAGCAGAATCAGCTGAAAAATGCGCTGGATTGCTGCGAAAACATGCGAAATAACGGATTTACCCACGTTGTTATGTCATGTAATTACGATGGTCAGGTCGGAAAAGACGGCGTTGACAGCGTGAAGGACGGAAAATTACCGGATGGAACCGATTATGACTGGAGAAAACGGCGATGAAAACGATTTGGTGCCTGTTTAGTGTCGAGAATAACTACGATCAGCCATCAAACAACCTGATTGCATGGTGGTCTGACAAGCCTTCTGCTGTTGATCTTGAGCTTGTGATCAAAGTTGACCTGAGTATTGCTCCGATTGATGGTGAAAAAGTTCTAAAAGTATGGAGCGGTGAGGAAGTTCGCTTCAATGATGGGTGTGGTCTCGGTGGATACGACTATCGGCTCGAACAAATAGAAGAAGGAATTGTATGATTACTCAAGTTATGCGTGTAATTGACGACTATGGCACATCTTCGCGGATTGTTGCAACGCCTGAACAACTTTCAGTACTCCATGCAGTTGCAGCAGAGCTTGTCAAGCTGAGCTTTACCGTGCAATTTTTTCAGGTGGACGGATACGTTGACCGTTCGAATGAAGAAATTCAGCGCGCAGAGAAAATTTGTTATTGGATCAGTAGGATTATGTTTAATCACGACACATTTTTGGAGGCATATAAACAATGAACTATCTTAAAAAGCATCTCGCTGGTGAATTCTCCCTACCGCATGCATACTGGCTGAATTCTGTCCTGCTGTCAAACATCGCATACGCAATCGTATGTGGCTTGTTCGGACTGCTACTCGGTGCACTTGGAGTATCAGCTGAATTTATGGAGTCGAAGGCAATCGAAGTTTTCTCGCTACTGTTTGCAATTCCATTCGTGTGGTGGTCAGTTGAAGGAACGTGGAAGTCTGCTGACAATTGGATTGCAGCACATCCGGAAGTAAAGTTCTGGAACTGGGGTAAGGTTGCGAAGTTCTGTCTTGCACTTGGCGTCCTTCGCATTTTCATTGGACTGTTTCTTGCATTTATTGGTCAATAAGGAGATCGTAATGAAAAAGGATCCAGTAGTTATTATCGTTGGTTTAATTCTAACACTGATCATCGGCCTTGTTCTTGTACAAGTGGCTCGGGCGGATGAGAGTGCTGATCTAACAGCACAGCTGAATAATCTTGGCTCGGAATTTACCGCTCTGAAACAAGCACGTGAAGCAAATCTTCGAAAGAAGAGTGATCTTGATTGGGCTGCTCAACAACTGCTGCCGAAGATCCACGAATTTCAAACAAACCGTGCAAACTTGAATCGCCGAATGGATGCACAGCAAGCTCGTATCGATAATCACAACTCACGTTGTAGTGGTACGTATGAAGATGAGGGATATGTCAATGCTTGCAACGCTGAAAAGTCCCAACTTGATAGCACAAGCAGTGCACTGATGGATGAGAACAACAACCTTGAAACGATTCGTAATCTTCTTCAACAGAACGTACAAGTTCATGACGAAGAGGAGGCAAAAGTTATTGCAAAGGATGAACGTGAACTTGCTCGAATGCAAGAGATCATGGAGATGGCGAAGCCTATTATTGCTCGTCTAAAGGAAATTGCAATGCAGAACGATGGTTGCAAGGAAGCAATTCATCAAGTCGACTTGCATCCTGATAGTACGGCATACAAGGAACGCATGCACGCTGTTTGTGGTAGCATGTTCGACGGCAATTAAAGAGAGATAATGAAGAAACTGATATTATCAATTGCTGCAATTGCAACAATCGCTCCAGCGATTGCCCAGCACCACGATGGTGGTGGATTTCACGGTGGTGGAGAGCATCGCGGTGGGGAATGGCATGGCGGTGAACGGCATGGCGACAGAGACCATTGGCGCGGTGGAATATGGATTGGACCTGGCTATGGATATGATCCGTATTACCCGCTGTATGGATACGTTCCACCGCCGGTGTATGTTGAACCACCGTCATTACTCCCTCCTCGACAGGAAGCATGGTACTGGTGCCCAACGTATCAACAGTATTATCCGAACGTGCAAACATGCAATGTTCCATGGCAACAAGTATTACGATAATAGGAATAGCAATGAACAGAGATTTGTATCAACGCAAACTTAATCTGCGAGGCGAAAATGGAATTACGAAAGAACGGCAAACAAGCGAAGGATATGCTCGAATTGTTGCACGATCTGTTGAATCATGCGACAACGAACGAAGAGCGGATTATTATCGCAGGGAATATCGCGAAAATAGTCTCACAACTTCCGTCAGCTAAAAAACCTGTTGACAAATAATATAAAGTATAGTACGATGTCTTTCTGTTGTCATTCTCGATAAACGTTTTCAGGAGTTAATATGTCAAAGAACAGCAAGAATGCTCGTCTGCACAAGGAAGCAAAGGATCGCAAGCGTGCCGTTAACGGTCGTGCGGGTGCAGAGAGCAAGGGTCCGAATGGCCCTGCGCAGACGCAGCCGAAGCACGGCAAGGTTGATCGTACGAAGTACAATCGTGCGGACCGTAAGGGTCGCGATATGAATGCGACCGGTCGCAAGGGTCGTCAGGACGCGAATACGGCAGCGGAGTAATTTTTCTGGTTTTTTGCATTGAGTAATAAATATTCTACCTTCGCCATCGATGACTGTTGCAACAGATCATCATGGCGCTACGCCGCAAGACGTCGCGCGCGATGTTGAGCGGAAGTCTCTGACTCGGGAGAGTTGGGGGCTACCCAGCTGCAGCTGGGGACTACGGGAAAGATCGAATATGGTGGCATGCTCCTTAAACGAGTATGGATACCACGGTTCAATCGGCTTGTGGGGCGAGAGGAGGGGCCACCCAGCATTGCTTATAATGGAGAATAATATGATATTAAGAAAACTCGATCAAATGTTGTGCCATCACAAGCTTCGTATCGTCGATATGATGAAGACGAACTTCAAGACAACTGGTAGCGAAAGCAAGATGTATGCTGTCTGCCAGTGCAAGCACTGCTTCAAAATTGTCTATATCGAAGACTGCCGCGGTTAATTCTCTGTCGTATAAATAAACGATAACAATCGTTTAGAGATATGATATGACATTCAACCTGACAGATCCGACGTTCATCCTTTGCATCATTACAATCTTCGGATTCTTTATCCAGCCCATTCTTAATAAGCGGGCAGAAACGAACAAGGCAATTCGCGAAGAAAAGATCCAAGCTTTCAAGTCTCTTGCGAGCTACGATTTCAACACAGGAGCAATGGTTCCAGAGTACTGGGTCGAAGCATTCAACAACGTCCCAATCATTTTCAAAGACTATCCAGAAGTCCTTCGTCTTCGTTCCGAATTGTATCAACTATTGATGCAATGGAATCCTGCTCCAAATGCCGGTGTACAAATCAGTGGAGCACATAAGAAGCTACTTGCGGAGATTTCAAAAATTCTCGATCTTAATATCAGTGTTCCATATCTTGAGTACTACATTCCAAGCTATCGAATGGAAATGGTTCATAAGGAAGCAGAAGCAATGGATGCTATCAAAGACATTGCTATCAAGTTTGGTGAGATCCAGAAAGTTCAAGCGGAAACATTAAAGAAAATTCTCGACCATCCGGAAGATATAAAATGAGCGGATATACAGGTAATCCAGACGCAGAGGCAGAACACGCTCAAATAATGAGCGACAATGGTATTGAGCTTGCTCGTTCAATGCTACCAAAAGGCGAGTCTGCATTTGCATGTCATGATTGTGGAGAACCTATTCCACAAGCTCGTCGTGAAGCTCAAAAAGGTTGCAAGTATTGTATTGACTGCCAACCAAATCATGATAAACTCCCACTAATCAAGATGATCACAAAGATGTTGTAATTTTTCCAAATATCAGGTAATCTATATTACCGATCTTCTGGAGACCTTTCATGCCTACTATCCTCTACGTTGTTCTTGGTGCTGTCGTCATTTATCTGATTGGCGTTGGTATCAGTATTCTTCGTCGTCCTAATATTGAACAAGCGTATCGTGAGCTCGACGAAATGAATGAAGAGCTATCACGTCGTATTGGAGAATAACATGGCTACAATAATTATTGGTAGTATTGCAACAATCGGTCTGTGTTTTGGAGTATACCTAATTATTACGTCGTTCAATAATCCCCCACCGAAAAAAACGTGTTGCGGCAGTTGCAACAAGTCGTGTGATAAAAAGCAATAAGTATATCATCACACAGGAGAAGTATAGTGAACGACGACGTCCCTATGATCAAGCCGTATCAAATAAAGTTCGAGAAACTATCCCGAACTGATGATACATTGTCAGTAATCGTCTCGACAGAATTAACTCCTGACATGCTTGATTGTTCGTGGCCACCAGCGTATATGCACGAACGTGTTCTATTCTACTTCGACTATTCGGATCCAAATACATATCAACGTAAAGGACTTAATGAAGAGCCAATAATCGTTATCCTTGCAAAGTACACAATTCGAATTGAAGCATTTGAGCGAGCAGCTTTGGTGATTGATGCTCGCAATCAAGAGCGACACTTTCGAGAGCTCGATGATAAGCTGAATCAGCTTAACAAACAAGCTGGTGAATTCCGGCGCCGTCGCAGCGACAATGATAAAAACAAAGACAATAAAAACCCTCCCGACGAAGATGCTTGGAAGGGATATCTATAATGAAATTGTGGCAGCTATTATTGATAATATGGCTGCTAATTGCAGGAATGGCATATCTTGTATTATTGTGTGGGGGTAGATTTTTTTGGCAATTCTAAAATCGGCGAAATAAAAATCGGGGAAAGCGAGCCCTTTAAAAATCGGCGCGGTTGATGGTCCTAATGATAAGTAGGATAGTAATAAGACCAGTAAAGAGGGGGTTCCGATGTTATCTCCAAAACAACAAGAAAAAGTAGATACGTTTATTAATCACGTAAAGCGAGACTGCAAGAAAAACGGTGTTGATTTGCGATTATTGACGTCCTCTCATGTGCCATACGGAGACGAAGGAACGTCGATGTCATTTGTCAATGGCTATTTTAGCGATCAACCAGTTGAGCTCGTTGTTGGTACAGGAAAAGAGTTGGAAAAGTGGCTCCCAGTATTAGTACATGAATATGGACACATGCAGCAATGGAAAGAAAGCAGCCCTGCATGGATGGATTTAGAGCTCGATGATGTTAGTGTTTACGATGTCATGGATCAATGGCTTGCAGGAAATAGAGAACTTAATCCAATTGAGCGATTTCAAGTATTTTTTAAAGCACAACGACTTGAACTTGATTGTGAGAAACGTGCTATCGAATTGATTAAAAAGTTTGATCTCCCTTTAAATCTTTTAGAGTACACACAAAAAGCAAACAGCTACGTTTTATTTTATCACATTATTGATGAGTGCAAGAGTTGGTACAAGCCAGGGAAAGAGCCGTATGCGCTAGAGAGCGTGTGGAGGCACATGCCATCAACGTTTGATATTGATCACAGCGTTTTGACTGATGATCAACGTGTTGTCTTAAAAAGGTGCTTTGAATGAAGAAACTATTTTGTGCTACTTTTTTATTTTTGGCAGGTGCTGTACATGCATATGATTTGACAGCGGAAGTTAATGAGGGACGACACGGAGAAGTTCAATTCCGTTTTGGACCAACGTTTAAGTTGACTGATCATTGGAATCTTGACACCGGTGTATCGTTCGTAAAGTATCAAAATTTTCATGATGGTGTCGGATTAGTTGATGCAACATTAGCCCGTCGTTTTAACACACAGCACATGTATTTTGATGTTGGTACTGGTTTAGCGTTGTGGACAGAGAAAAAGTTTGACTTGCAAAATTCTGCCACGTTGTGGACGTTTTCGAATCGCTTTGGTGCTGGATATAAGTTGAACAAAAATACAGAAATTGGTGTTGACTATCGACACTATTCAAACTTGTGCTTCTCGCCAAATACGAGCAAAGACTTTCTTGGTTTACACGTTGGTATTAAGTTCTAATGCTTGACAAACTGATAATTGATTACTTGCCGTGGCTGTTATCAGCGATTTCAATATGGATGAATATTTTGATGGGCTACCGAAAGCCGTATGTATGGTTGATCGGATTAGCAAATCAGTTGCTGTGGTCGTTGTGGATACTGTATAGTCATCATTGGGGATTTTTACCAATGAATATTGCGATGTGGTTTATCTTTACGAGAAATCACTATCTGTGGAAAGAACAAGAGCGATTGAAGCAAGAAAAGAAGCTACGTAAACAACAAAAGAAACTAATTGTAAGGGATGCAATATGATCTACGTATACAAATGTCCTACCTGCGAAAAGGAAAAGGAAGTAATCGGTGCAAAGCTAAGCGACAAACCACCAAAGTGTCGTAAGTGCAAGATTGCTATGGAAAAGCAATTAACAACTGCAATGTTTCGTTTCCGTATTTCCGGTCGTTGACCTTTTTTCAATCTTAATGTAGTATACGGAACCTCTCACTGAAAGGATTCCGTCATGGCAATTAAGATTTTTGATCAGCTGTACGTTGGTCTTCGGACGCAAGGCAAGGACAAACCGTTTCTTGGTTTTGCAACGCCCCTCGAGAACAATGCAGCTTTCAAAAAGCGAAAGGATACCGTCGACAACTGGGCAAGTTCATATCTTCATTATTGGGATTCCGAATCGAAGACGCAAAAGCGTTCGAAGCCAGTCGAATCAATGACTCTCGATAACAAGCCACGCGCAGGATTCAAGATTACCGATGATGTCAAGCGAGTGTACTGGGGCGGTGGAAATGTCGTCTGGCGCGTTCTTGATCCGGAAGGATTCGAACTTGAAATCGCCAGCTCAAATCTAATGGCTCTGATTCAAACCGTCGGGATTCAAGCCGGTGGACTAATCAACGGCAAGTGTGCATACGCTCGTGATGGATCTGTCAACGTCCTCCTCCACGAAGGCTGCGACGAATATAAGAACGCATTCAACGTTGACAAGGCTGTCAAAATCACGCCGACTGATCTTCGTGTTGGCGACATGGTTCTGATTCCTGCTTCAAAATCTCCTGCTCAATTTCTTGGTCGATACTACATGGGCGAGTACATGCGATATCCCGATCAAGGAAAGTCTCCGATGAAGGTCAGTCAGTACTACTTCTTCAAGCTTCCTGGCGGCACACAAGAAACAACCGTTTGGTACGCAAAGCCAAAGATTCTTGCACGAACTGGTGTTAGTGTTGTTGACAACCCCGAGAAGATTATCAACAAATTCCTTCGCAAAGGATATCACAGCAGTGTCTATTCAAACGTCTCGAAAGATCCTACAACGTTCGTTCTTGGTTTGAAGCCGATCGCACAAGAGTCTGTTGCAAAACTGATTGTTCCGAGCGAAAACAAGATGTACCATCAAGATGTACGCGACAGGGCATGGTATGACAACAGGTCCAAGACAGAAGCTGATATGACCATTGCGCTAACGTACTTCAACTATTACTCATTCCGCAACGGTGATGTTGAAGGAACAGTTCTTGGAATTGCTCCCGACGGCACGTGGTATCGCCTCGAGGAATTGCAGTTGATCATCAATCGTTTGGGATATCTTGATCCGCTATATTGTGGAGGCCATCGAAATACCAGCCATATCTCAAAGATGGAATTCAATGCAGACCATACCGACGTCAAATTTGTTGAAGTTGATGCTCGTAAGATTGCAATGAAGACTGCTGGAATTACTCGACAAGAATTTGACGCGTGGCTCCAAACCCTCCAAATTGGCATTTTGACTGTTGATAAGAAGTAGTTGACGTTTTACCTAATTCATGGTAGTATGTCGTATACTCAACGTGTAGGAACTACCATGAATTCTTTCCAGAAAGACCTTTACGCTAACCTGATGAATCTCGTCGCAACAAACGAGGCATTCTATCATCAGGACTTCTTTGTTGATGGTACGAAGTATCGTATCTTCAACTACCGACTCGCTTCGTACTCTGACTTTTTGCTACCTAACGCCCTTGACTGCCGTGGCACGATGTTTGAAGTTGACGAGCATGGTGTTGCTATTCGCCTTGCTGCACTACCACAGCAAAAGTTTTTCAACTTGAACGAAAATCCTATGACTATCGGTCTCGATGCAACTCAGATTGTTGCTGTCGAAGTTAAGGCTGATGGTTCGTTGATGTCGACATATCTTCACAACGGCAAGGTTCGTTTGAAGTCGAAGGGCTCTACTGCTTCGGAACAGTGTATTGCTGCCATGAAGTGGCTCGACTCGCTCGAAGATCCTTGGTACAAGGAACGTCTGCAGTTGCTGACTGAAAACGGCAACACGGTGAACATGGAATGGTGTTCTCCTGAGCACCGTATCGTCCTTGGCTACATGGAACCACGTCTTACGGTTCTGAATGCTCGTAGCACGGAAGACGGTTCGATCGTTTCTCGTGAGAACTTGGAATCTGCTTTCTACTTCAAGCACATTCCTATCATCGAACGTGTTGTGTTTGGTGATGGTCCTACGTTCGTTTCGTCTGTAAAGGATATGAAGGACATCGAAGGTTTTATTCTGATCTTCGATGATGGCTTGCACTGCAAGATCAAGTGCGACTGGTATATGTCTTTGCATCACACGAAGGACAGCATCACGAATCCTCGTCGTTTGTTCGAAGCTATTCTTGACGAAGCCGTTGACGACCTTCGTGCCATGTTTGCAACGGATCAACTTGCTATGAAACTTATTGACGAGATGCAAGTCAAGGTCGATCATGTGTACAACGGTATGGTTAAGATGGTCGAGGATTTCTACGAACAAAACCTTGCTCTTGATCGTAAGTCGTATGCACTACTTGCAAAGGATCATTTTGCAGGTACGCTATACTTTGGTCTTGCGATGAACAAGTACGTTGGTAAGGAATTCAATTACAAGGAGTTCTTAAAGAACAAGTGGAAAGAACTTGGTCTCAAAGACGAGAAAGTAATTAATACAGAGGAGTAATCATGTTATTGACAATGTTTCTATATGCTATTGGTTTGTATTTAATCTGTGGGATCTGCACAATCATATTTGATGCAG
>Ga0209698_10007870_pt1 | contig 11090 bp, 10 predicted proteins | sample LitLauG_LLR_2012_FD_187203 | JGI IMG/M metagenome (GOLD analysis project Ga0209698, IMG submission 187203) | Freshwater sediment microbial communities from Pennsylvania, USA - Little Laurel Run_MetaG_LLR_2012 (SPAdes) (version 2) | ecosystem: Environmental > Aquatic > Freshwater > Creek >... | reverse complement strand
GTGACCGCCGACGCACCCGAGACCCGCCGGCTCCGATCCACGGAGCGTCGCGAGCAGCTCCTCGGCGTCGCCTCCGCGCTCTTCGCGCGCAACGGCTACGACGCGACGACGATGGACCAGGTGGCCCAGGCGGCTGGGGTGACCAAGCCCCTGCTCTACCAGCACTTCGACTCCAAGCACGCGCTGTACGAGGAGATCGTCACGACGGCGGCGACCGCGCTGCTCGACGAGCTCGCCGTCGCGGCCTCGCCGGAGTCGACGCCACGAGAGAAGGTCGAGCGCGGGCTGCACGCGTACTTCACCTCCGTGCTCGGCGACGACGTGTCGTTCCGACTCCTGCTCGCAGAGTCCACCGACGAGGACATCGCGCGCCACCTCGACGCGATCGAGCAGGCGATGATCGCGTTCGTCGACCCCCTCATCGACGCGGGCCTGGACCCCGACCACCGCCGCTTCCTCGCCGCGGCTGTCGTCGGCCTCGCCAAGTCGACCGCGACGTACTGGCTCGAGCAGCACGACGAGGGCGTCGACCTCGACGACGCGGCGCGCGAGGAGATCGCCGACCGTCTCGCCCGGCGCTGCGCGCAGCTCGTGTGGGGGGGGCTGCGCTCGGTCAGCCCCGACTGAGTGCGCGAGCGAGGTCCTCGCGCAGGTCGTCGATCGACTCGATCCCGACCGAGAGGCGCACGAGGTCCTCGGGCACCTCGAGGGCCGAGCCGGCGACGGACTGGTGCGTCATCGCGGCGGGGTGCTCGATGAGCGACTCGACGCCGCCGAGCGACTCGCCGAGGGTGAACAGCCGGGCCGCGTTGCAGACCGCGATGGCGCCCTCGCGCCCGCCGTCGACGCGGAAGCTCACCATGCCCCCGAAGCGTCGCATCTGGCGCTTCGCCACGTCGTAGCCGGGGTTGCTCGACAGCCCCGGGTAGTTGATCTCGAGGACCCTCGGGTGCGCCTCGAGCACCTCGACGAGGGCCTCGGCGTTGTCGCAGTGGCGCTCCATCCGCACGGCCAGCGTGCGGATGCCGCGCAGCACGAGCCACGCGTCGAAGGGCCCCGCCACGGCGCCCATCGAGTTCTGGTGCATCGCAAGGGCGGACGCGACCTCGTCGTTCGAGGTCACCGCCGCACCGCCCACCACGTCGGAGTGGCCGCCCAGGTACTTGGTGGTCGAGTGCACGACGACGTCGGCCCCGAGCGAGAGGGGCTGCTGGAGGTACGGGGTCGCGAACGTGCTGTCGACGACGAGCAGCGCGCCCGCGCCGTGGGCCAGCTCGGCGATCGCGGCGATGTCCGCGATGCGCAGCATCGGGTTGGTGGGCGTCTCGACCCACACGAGCGAGGTGCGCCCCGGGTGGATCGCCGCAGCCACCTTCTCGAGGTCGGCGAGGCGCACTGCGGTGTGCTCGAGCCCCCAGGGCGCAAGCACCTTGTCGACGAGGCGGAACGTGCCGCCGTAGGCGTCGTCGGGGATCACGACATGGCCCCCGGGACGGCACAGCGCCCGGAGCACCGTGTCGCACGCGGCCATGCCGGAGGCGAACGCGAAGCCCCTCGTCGCGCCCTCGAGCGCCGCCATGCATGCCTCGAGCGCGGTGCGCGTCGGGTTGATCGTCCGCGAGTAGTCGTGGCCGCCGCGGGACTCGCCCACGGCGTCCTGCAGGTAGGTGGAGACCTGGTAGATGGGCGGCACGACCGCCCCGGTCGCCGCGTCGGCCGCCTGGCCGGCGTGGATCGCCCTCGTCTCGAACCCCGCGTCGTCGGCCATGGCCGCGACGCTAGATCACGAGGTCATCGCACGAGGTGCCCGAGGAGGTCCTGGCGCGTGAGCACCCCGACGGGCCGGCCATCGGCGAGGACGACGACCGCGTCGGCGTCCTTCAGCGCGGCGAGCGCGGCGTCGATGGGCTCGCCAGAGCCCACGATCGGCAGGGACTCGGTCATGTGGCGCTCGACGGCATCGGAGAGCGCCGCGGTGCCGGAGAACAGGGCATCGAGCAGCGCGCGCTCGGTGACCGAGCCGACGACCTCGGCCGCCATCACGGGCGGCTCGGCCTTGACGACGGGCAGCTGGGACACCTCGTACTCCCGGAGGATGTCGATCGCGTCGCGGATCGTCTCATTGGGGTGGGTGTGCAGGAAGCTCGGCATCGAGGACGACTTCTCGTGGAGCACGTCGCCCACGGTCAGGTCCCCCGGCGAGGACCGGAACCCGTAGCGCGAGAGCCACTCGTCGTTGAAGACCTTCGTGAGGTACCCGCGGCCCGAGTCGGGAAGGAGCACCACGACGAGGTCGTCGGGCCCCGCGCGGCGCGCGACGTCGATCGCGGCGACGACGGCCATCCCGCACGAGCCGCCGACGAGCAGCCCCTCCTCGCGCGCGAGGCGGTGGGTCATGTCGAAGGAGTCCTTGTCAGAGACCGCGATCACCTCGTCGCACACCGAGGTGTCGTAGGTCGCGGGCCAGATGTCCTCCCCCACCCCCTCGACGAGGTACGGCCGACCCGTGCCGCCGGAGTACACCGAGCCCACCGGGTCCGCACCGATCACCCGGACGCCTCCCTCGGAGGCGTCCTTGAGGAACCTGCCCGTGCCCGAGATCGTCCCGCCGGTGCCGACCCCGGCCACGAAGTGGGTGACGCGGCCGTCGGTCTGGCGCCAGATCTCCGGGCCGGTGGACTTGTAGTGCGCCGCGGGGTTGGCGGGGTTCGCGTACTGGTCCGGCTTGAAGCCGCCGGGGATCTCCGCAGCGAGGCGGTCCGAGACCTTGTAGTAGCTGCGCGGGTCCTCGGGATCGACCGCCGTGGGGCAGACCACCACCTCTGCGCCGTAGGCGCGGAGCACGGCGACCTTGTCCTGGCTCACCTTGTCGGGGACGACGAAGACGCACTTGTAGCCCCGGCGCTGGGCGACGAGCGCGAGGCCCACGCCCGTGTTGCCGCTCGTCGGCTCGACGATGGTCCCGCCGGGCCGGAGGTCGCCGGCCGCCTCGGCCGCGTCGATCATCCCCTCGGCGATGCGGTCCTTCACCGAGCCGCCGGGGTTCAAGTACTCGACCTTCGCCAGGACCGACGCGCGCGCGCCGTCGACGACCGCGTGCAGCCTGACGAGCGGCGTGTTGCCGATGAGCTCGATGACGGAATCAGCGACCTCCACGTCGCGATCGTAGGCCCGCCGGGGGCGCTCAGCCGTGGAGCCGCCCGCGGAGCTGCTCGCAGAGCGCGACGAGTGTGGCCATCGTGGCGCGATAGACGGACTCGTCGCCGCCCGCGGGATCTACCACGTCGCCTCGGTCCGGCGGCTCAAGGGAGGAAAGGCCCATCTCCGCGACCCTCTCGGCCAGCGGCACGGCACCGCGCGGGAGGTCCTCGGCGAGCGTGGCGATGGACGCCGTCTTGGCGCCGGCTTCGGGGTGCACGCGGCGGATCCAGCGCACCTGGGAGGCCTCCATCGCCACGACGAGGTCTGCCCACTCGAGGTCTTCGGCGCCGACGAGGTGCGCACGATGGCCCCCGAGGGCGACGTCGCGCCCCGCGGCGAGCGCGAGTGAGCTCGCTGTTCGCATCGAGGCGGGCTGGCCCTCGGCGGCGTGGGTGCCCGCGGAGCGCACCTCGATGGGCTCGCCGCGCTCGTCCACGGAACCTACGAGCAGCGCAGCGGCGGCGACGGAGCGAGCGACGTTGGCGTGGCAGATGACGAGGAGTCGCGCGCGCCGGCTCACAGCAGCTCGCTCTTGCGAAGCCATGCGAGGGCGAACCAGCCCGCGATCGGCGGCAGGTACGCCGTGAACAGGCGTTGGACGAACACCGCGGAGACGGCGATGTCCTGGGGGATTCCGACCGCCGTGAGCCCGATGATCATTCCTGCCTCCACGACGCCCATCCCACCGGGCACCGGGGAGATCCCCCCGAGCACCGAGCCGAGTGTGAGCACGATGAGCAGCTGCGCGATCGACAGGCTCGCGCCAAAGGCATGCAGGGATGCGCCGAGCGCGTAGGCGACCAGCAGCTGGCACGCGACCATGCCGCCGAACACCTCGACGAGCTTCAGGGGATGCGTCGAGAGCTCTCGGAGGTGTGCCCGGATCTCGGCTGCCTTCGGCGCGAGCTTGCGCTTTGCGACCGCGCGGATCCGCGGGACGAACAGCACCACGCCGAGCGCGATGCCGATCCCGCAGATCACCACCAGCACCAACGTGATGGCGCTGCCATGGCCGTTGGAGCCCGTGGTGCCCGAGTGGAAGTTGAACGAGCTCAATGCGAAGGGCACCGCGATCAAGAACAGCGCGCCCTTGACGATCCAGCTCGCGGTCGACACCAGCACGCCCGAGCTGACCGCGCTCGTCGCGTCGAGCCCCTGCTTCTGGAAGAAGCGCACGCGGGCCCCGAGCACGGCGACGGTGCCGACCGCGAGGCCCGAGAACGTGTTCGACACCTCGAGCACCACGAGGCGCACGAAGGGGAGCTCGGTGGGGATCGACCCCTCGCAGCTGAGCGCCGACGATGGGTAGCACAGCACGGCGAGGACCGCGACGGCGAGGACCCACAGCAGGTTCGCCCCCCGGATGGTCGAGAACGAGCTCGCCACGTTGAGCAGCACGCCGATGAGCGCCCAGCCACCGATGAGCGTGCCGATCGCGAAGATCAGCGTGGCGACGCTGACTCGGGTGAGCTTTGCGAGCTCGGGTGGCGTGACGTCGATCGCTGACGCACCCTGCGTGCGCAGCTGCTCGAGCAGCTCGGAGTGCGGCTTGACGGTCGCCGCGAGCGCTGGAGGCAGGGCAGCCGCCTGGAAGTACGCCAACGCGCTGGCGAGTCCCTGTTGGCCTACGGACTCGAGCGCCTCGTGCACGGCGCGCTCCGGCCCGACGAGCAGCGCACCGATCGTGATCGCGGACGCCAGGTCGCGCGCCGCGCGCTGGGGCGAGGCCGCGGACGTCCCGTGGAGGAAGTCGTCGATCACGACCGTGCCGTCGTCACGGACCACGACGTGGTCCGGGTCGATCGAGCCGTGCGACAACGATTCCTGGGCGAGGGCGCCTACCGCATCGAACAGCGCGGCGACCGTCGCGTCGGACACCGAGTCGGGCTCCTCGAGCAGCGTGCGCACCGGCCTGCCGACGGGGCGCCTCGTGACCACGACCCCGTCTCGTGACGGCCCCGCGCGTCCTGCCGCGACGAGGTCCGGTCCGGCGCCGTTGAGCGCGACCTTCGCGCGAAGCGTGACATACGCCTCGTGCTCGGCCTGCTGCAGTCGCGTCACGAGCAGCGACTGGCCCTCGTCGCGATACGCGATGGCGCGACCGATCGACACCGCGAGCTCGGCGTCGCGGGTGTCTCTCCCGTAGACGCTGACGCGCAGCGAGGAGCTGTCGACTCCCACGGCGTCGTAGCGGGCCGCGCCCCAGGTCTGCTTGACGAGCGCGGTCACCGAGGCGGAGGGGACCCCGAGCTCGGAGAGCATCGCCGACACGTCGTCGGCGCCGGGCAGCCCGACCGGGGTTCCGGTGACGAGCCGCATCGTCACGGCGGCCCCCCATCCGATCAGCAGCGAGGCGAGGATGCTGAGCGGGAGACCGCGCGCGTCGAACATCGTGCACAGTGCGCCGAGGCCGAAGGCCAGGTAGCAGAGTCGCTGGAACGGGCGGGCCAGGTACGGACGTGCCGCGAGCGCCATGGCGACGGCGATCGTCAGCGACGGCACCGGGATGCCCGTGTCGACGCCGGGATACGAGCTCGACAGGTCCACGCCCGCGGTGACGCCGAACAGCCAGCGGAACACGCTGATGCCCACGAGGGCGATGGCGCCCGCGCCGATGACGTCGATCAGCACGTCGCGGCGGCGCGAGAACAGCGACGTCGCGATCAGCAGGCCCGTCACTCCGAAGGTGCCGGCCACTGCGAGGATCGTGAGGAGCCAGGTGACGCCGCGCGGCGGCGGGACCGTGAGGTGCACCAGCCAGTTCTGCGCCTTGGCGTCGTGGCGGTAGGCGAAGAGCACGATCGCGAACAGCACGAAGCACAGCAAGAGGCGCCAGGGGTCCGAGCCGAGGCGCGTGCGGATGCCGTCGCCCTTTGGGGCGAACACGACGGCCCGCCACCGACCCTTGACCGCGGGCTGCTCCCAGGCGCTGCGCTGGTCCGGCGACGCGGGGCTCGGCGACTCGGCGGTGCTCACGGACGCGAGACTACGAGTGTGCGCCGCACCCGGTGATGCTCGCGGCGCCGGCGGTGAGCGTTGCGTGGCGGACCACTCCCCCTCACTCGCCACATGCCGGTCGATGCCGGCGCAGGTCGCAGTGCGGAGTGGGCCGCCCATCGCAGGCACGGCCCGCGCGCAGCGCCTCGGGGGCCACGGAGACCTTGCGCGGTCGCGATGCACCGTGGCGCGGCTCCTTGCCGCACCCGGCCGCTGCCGTGTCTGCTGGTCGCCCGCGGCGAGCTGGGGTGGCGGCGCAGACGCAGGCGAGTTCCCCCACGTCCGCGTGCACCAGAGCCTCGTCCCAGAGCGCCTCTTCTTCGCTCAAGAACACCCGAGACGGCGACGCGCCGCGGCCAAGCGGCGGCACCGCCCTCCACGCAGCGTGCGCTAGCTCTTCTGGCGAACGAGCGCGAGTGCGAGGCGAGGAACGACGAACGACGCCACGAAGATCGGCAGGAACCGCTTCCCGGTGCATCGGAAGGTCACGGTCTCGCCTTCAGCTGCATCGACGGAGTGGGTCTTGCTCGAGTTGCGTCCGTCGCGGATCTGCAACGCGTGTCGCCCCGGGGCGACCGTGACGTCGAGGGTCTCGTTCATCGCGACCTCTCCGGCACGCTGTCCGTCCACCAGGACCTCGTAGGTGCCACGTCGCACCTCGGCTCCAATGGCCTTGTGTGTCAGCCTGAGCGTTGCGGACACCGCCCTCACCTCCTCGCGATGGCACCACCGTTGAAGATGGATTGTGCCAGCGCGCAGGGGTCCATCGCGCCGCAGGCGGCACGCTCCTGGGCGTCGAACGGGCCCGATCCCCCCGGCGTGCTCCAGGACTTGGCTGTCGACCTGCACATCGGGCACGTCAGAGGACGTCAGCGCGACGAACTCCCGCTGTGATTCACCCGTGACACCGAGGGTCGCGAAGGTCGAACAGATCGTCTTGCCTCTCCGTCATCCTCGATGCAGATGGGGAGTTGTGCACGCCTGGATGGCGCCCCAACGGCTCGACGGACGGTCCCGACAGGTAGCTTCCAATTCCAAAGGACCGCACGCGAGCGTCGCGGCGATCGCTGCCCACCCGAAGCGAGGACACGTCATGCCGGAGCTCCCTGCGATCGCTCACGTGGCGCTGACGGTGGCGAACCTCGAACGGAGTGTTCCTTGGTACAGGTCCCTCTTCGGCTCCGACCCGATTCTTGATGACGACACGGGTCCGTTCCGGCGTGTCGCCTGGCTTGCTGGCGGCACGGTCGTCGGTCTGACGCAGTTCCCCGACCCGAAGGGCACCGAGCCGTTCGACGAGCGCCGGGTGGGGCTCGATCATCTGGCCTTCGGCTGTGCCAACCGCGACGAACTGAGCGCCTGGAAGATCCACCTGGACGAGCTCGGCATCCCCAACGGCGGCATCGTGGACGCGAGGGGATACTCAGCATTGTCCTTTCGAGACCCCGACAACATCGCCCTCGAGTTCTTCGCGCCGCAAGACTAGGACCGGCGGAGCCGCTACCTCCTCTTCAGGCGGTCACTTTCGGTCCTCGCTTGGCCATGCGGAACACGGGGCCCTGGAGGTACGGTTCCGCAGATGTCAGGTCCAACTCCGTACATTCACTTCCCGGGAACGGCTCGCGATGCGCTGAGCTTCTACGCAGCCGTGTTCGGCTGCTCCGTGCAGCTGCACACCTATGGGGAGTTTCACCGGACCGATGGGCCGACAGAGGCCATCGCTCATGGCTATCTCGTCGGCGGTCCGGTGAAGCTGTTTGGGTCCGACGTGGCCGGCGACGAGCCTCCGGTCCGCTGCGAAGGATTGATGCTGTCACTGCTCGGCACGGCCGCGCCGTCGGAGATGGACGAGTGGTTCCTGAGGCTCTCTGAGGGTGGCCGGGTCCTCGATCCCCTTCAGAAGCGGCCATGGGGAGCATCGGATGGGCAAGTGGTCGACCGCCACGGCTTGCACTGGCTCGTCGGCTACGAGGACTGAGGGCGACGACGGATCTGGGCGATGCGCGATGCCGCCGGGCTGCCGAATGGCAGACAGAGCCCCGAATGCGATGTCGCGAAACGACTGCTGGTCGCCCGGTCGCTCCGAGACGCACCAGTGCGACGGTTCGGAGACTTGGCGGTGGGGGGAGCGCGAGCTCAGGTTCTGACGATGGATGCCAACCAGGCACGCGCTCCTTCGGAACTGGTCGTCACCTCGATCGTCGAATGCTCGATCGAGTCGACCTGCCAACCGCTGTCAAAGCTCGACTCGATGTCTAACTTTGGAGACACTGACACCACAAGCTGCACTCCGTTCGCCGGCAGCGTCAGCCCCTGATTCCCCCGTTGCTGTTCAAACGCTTGAACCGTCGATCCCGCTGACGCTGGAACGTGATCCCGAACGCTTGCCGCCAGAACGATTCCGCACGTGAGAAGAACGAGTGCTACGAAGACTCGCAGTTGATGCTTCACTGTCACACTCCTGTCGCCCCAAGGCCGCTGTCAGACCGAGGCGAGTTGACCACAGAACATGTCGCCCCGTCGTCTCCTGTCTACGGGCACGGTGAACGAGGTCCACTTGGAGCGAGACCTCACCAAACCGATACGCCCGAGGAATAGCCGCTCCGATAAGCGTCGTCTGGATCCGCCATTCGGCCATTGATTTGGTCGGACCTCCGACTCCGAAGATTCTGCCCCTGCCGGGTAGGAGTCGCCACGTCTGGTGCGGTGAGCGCCCGCCCCAGCCATTGGACCTCGGCCCGGTGAATCCGCGGATCGATCCGATGGCACCGGGCATCTCCGAATATGGGACAATTAGCGCGTGAAGCGTTGGGTCCTGACCCTCGCAGTGTGCGTTGCCGTGGTCATCGGCACGTTCGCAGTCGTGGTGCGCTCCACGTATGCCAGCACGGCCGCGGCCACTGGAACTGTGCGAGGTGCGATCGTGCTTCTCAATGACTCCCGGAGTGTCAATTCGGGAGGTCATGGGATTCCCGGGGTGGTCCGATTCCGGCGAATGGGGAGCGGTTGGTACCTGCCACAGGTCCTTGTCCAAACTGATGGCGCCGGCAATTTCGACGCATCCTTGGCCCCAGGCAGATGGATGATGTGGGGCTTCAGGACCGAAGGCCCCAACCGACTGCGGGGATGCGTGGCACAGATGGTCACGGTCCGAGCGTCGGAGTCCTCAGGTGCGAACCTGTTGTGCGGCTACTCCAGACGTCGCTGAGAGCTACGTCCTCATTAGAAGCCGCCGACCAGGTCCCATTCGGGCCTCGCTGCGCGTGCCAGCGAAAGCGTCCCCTACCGCTGCCGGGTGGCGGGCACCGCCCGGTTGCTCGAATTGCCCGCCCCACTGCGGCATCTGGTGGACGCAGTAATCGACGCACCGAGACCTATGGTTGCGTGAATGCCCCCGGACCCACCACCGGAGTTGATCGATCTCGCATTCTTTGCACTTGATCATGGGACTGACTCCGTCCTGGAGGCGGGAGGAGATCTGGTTCCCTTCACCGTTACCGAGGCCGACGGGCAACGGACTTTGCGCAGGTTTGTGGCGGATCGACTTGAAGAGGGTGTCAACTCCGCCCGTAATGCGCTCTCCACCACGAGCGGCGTCGAGCGAGCGGCCCTTGCATTCGAGGGCTACCTCACGTTCGAGGGAGGCAAGGCCCCCGCAGTGATCGTTGAGGCTTTCCAAGCGGGAGAGCCAGAGGGCATGGTCTTGGTGCAGCGCCATTCACGAACGGAGCGAATCGGCAATCCTGCGCTTCTTGGGAGCTGCGCCCCGCTCTTCTGAATCGTCCCATGTCTTGGACTTGCCGACATCGAAGTTGTAGCGCCCCCAACCGCCGGCTGGTGGGGAGGGTCTTGCCACCCCCGGAAGCCATGACTCCGCCCGCTTCGCCTCGGCCGGCAGTGCTTCCCGCCAGGTCCGACCACATTGGCGACGCCCCCGTCCTTCACAACGAGCGATTGCAGCCCTAGCCATGTCCTCCGTGCCTCATCCGTCGATCAAGCTCGTGGCACGAGCCGCCGCCAGCTCTCCAGCACGCGGAAACCAAGACGCTCATAGACACCCAGGACTTCGGGGCTCGCGGTGAGCACACCGAATCGCGCCCCGTCCGCGAACCCGTAGGCGAGCGCTCGCGACGTCACCGCAGAGCCATAGCCCTTCCCGCGGGCCTCGGGAATGGTTCCCACCGCGAAGATGCCCACGGCATCACCGGCCATCACCGACATCGCGCAGGTCACGGGCAGCCCTCCCACCTTGCCGAGGTGCCACTGGATCTCCGCGCACTCGAGGTGCGCGGGATCCAAGAGCTTCGCGGCACTCGAGGGCGGCGTACCGAACGAGGCCTCGAGCACCATGGCGATCGCGAGATCGTCCTGAGTGCGGCGCGTCGACACAGTGAGTTCCCATGGTTCCGAAAACTCGGAGTGGTAAGCACCTCGAGACGTCGCCATCAGGAGCGTCTCGTCCTCCGCGAAGAGCCCCACGTCGCGCAGCGACGCATCGACTTCCACGGGCACGTTCGGCCGGAGCCGCGCGCACCACGACACTCCGCTTGCCGCGAGCCGTGTTGCAAGGGCAGTCGCCTCCTCGGGGGCTGCGGTTGCATCGAGGCCATAGAGCCCGTTGTACGGACGCCCCGGCAGCGTGGTCATAAGCGCCAGCAATCCCGGCCGCGAATCGCGCCAGGCGCCAGTACGGCCATCTGCGACGCCCTCGCATGCCGCAAGCATTCCCGTCGCCGCCTCGTCGGCACTCGGCGCCCATTTCGACATGTGCTCGAGGCTAACTGGGGCAAACGGAACGAGTCCTGGCCAACGCCTCGAGTCGCCGATAGCAACGAGGTCTCGGCTCGCACTTTGTAGTTGAAGCCGAGCGCATCGGGGGTGTCCCACAACGC
>Ga0209698_10007869_pt1 | contig 11091 bp, 9 predicted proteins | sample LitLauG_LLR_2012_FD_187203 | JGI IMG/M metagenome (GOLD analysis project Ga0209698, IMG submission 187203) | Freshwater sediment microbial communities from Pennsylvania, USA - Little Laurel Run_MetaG_LLR_2012 (SPAdes) (version 2) | ecosystem: Environmental > Aquatic > Freshwater > Creek >... | reverse complement strand
GGAAGCGCCCAAGATGACCGAGCGTCTGCTCAAAGCCATAGAAAATCCAAACACTTCAATCATCGGGCATCCGACGGGCCGCATCCAATTGCGGCGCGACGCCTATCCCTTCGACATGAATGCGGTGCTCAAGGCCGCAGCCAAACACAAAGTCGCGATGGAGCTGAATTCCTATCCCGACCGGCTCGACTTGAATGATATTCACCTGCGCCAGGCCAAGCAGTGCGGTGTGAAAATCGTGATGAACACCGACGCGCATCACACTTCTCACATGGAGAAGATCCGCTACGGTGTGCTGCAGGCGCGCCGCGCCTGGCTCACGAAAGAAGACGTGCTGAACACGCTGCCGCCCCAGAAGTTCGCCAAGGCCATGAAGCATGCGTGGTGAAGAACAGTTTTGATCGGTGAAATTTTAGATACGGGGTGCCCCACTTCCGTTTTCGCGTCATAGGAGAAACAACATGCCGGACCAGCCAGCGAATCCCGCCAAGCCCGTCGCAACACCGCCGACACCTCCCGCCGCGCCAGCCGCGCCGAAAGGCCCCACCATCAACATTGGCGAAGAATTCGGCACCGCGAAGCGCAATCTTCCGCCTGCAAAAATCGTACTGATCGCGATCGCGGGAGTGCTGGTGATCGTGGTCATAGCTTCCTTCGTCAAGCGCGCCAAGCCGCAGGCCAGCGGATCGCTCGACAACGTCATCGCCGTCGAAATCCCCGGGCAGACTTCGACCATGGCGGCGCTCACTTTCACTCTGCGGAATACCAGCGACAAGATTCTTTACGTGCACTCACTGCAGGGAAAAATCAAAACCTCAACGGGCGACCAGACCGCCGATGCGGTGTCGGCCGTCGACTTCGATCGCTACTTTCAGGCCTTCCCCACGCTGAAGAATGGCTCGCAACCCGCATTAACCCCCGAGACAAAGATCCAACCGGGAGAATCAGCCACGCGCACAATCATCGTGGCCTTCCCGGTCACGCTCGACGCGTTCAATCAACGGCAATCCACAAGCGTAGTCGTGTGGCCCTACGATCAGACAGTGCCGGTCGTGATGTCGAAGTAGCACGAACTTCCCCGGACGAATGCGTCCGGGGCCATGTGAACCACGTGGGAGCGGGCCCCGGCACATGCATAGACAAATCTCCCAGGATGCGGTCTCATAACCAGATGAAATTCTTCCGCACCACTGTTGCTGCCTTCGCTCTCTTCGTTTCACTTACAGTGTTTGCCTCGCTCGCCTCCGCGCAGAAATATCTTTTCTACGTGGGCACTTACACCGATGGCACAAAAAGCAAAGGCATCTATGCGTTCCGCTACGATGCGGGAACAAAACAGACAACACCGCTGGGAGTAGCCGCCGAGAGCGTCAATCCTTCGTTCCTCGCGATCTCTCCCGATGGCCGTTTTCTCTACGCCGTGAACGAAGTTGGAAACTACAAGGGACCCAACAGCGGAGGCGTGAGCTCCTTCTCCGTCGACAAGACCACTGGCAAGCTCACGTTTCTGAATGAGGTGCCCTCGCGTGGTGCCGATCCCTGCTACATCACGGTCGACAAGACGGGAAAGTGGGTGCTGGTCGCCAACTACACCGGCGGAAGTGTAGCGGTCTTCCCGGTGCAAGAAGATGGCAAACTCGGCGAGGCCTCAGACTTCGTCCAGCACACTGGTCATGGAGCGAACAAAGAGAGGCAGGAAGGCCCGCACGCGCACTCGATCGACCTCTCGCCGGACAATCGTTTTGCCTTCGTAGACGATCTTGGGCTCGACGCATTGCTCACTTACAAATTCGACGCGAAAACCGGAAAGCTCACCGCGGTCAGTTCAGCCGTCACGCACTTCAATCCCGGCGCGGGTCCGCGCCACTTTGCGCTGCATCCCTCGGGAAAGTATGCCTACGTCATCGCCGAGATGGAACACACCGTCACAGCTCTCGCCGCCAACCTGCAGGACGGAACGTTCAAACCACTCCAATCGCTCTCCACCATTCCACCCGATTACAAGGATCGTAACGACGATGCGGAAGTGGAAGTCGATCCTTCGGGAAAATTCTTGTATGCCTCGAATCGCGGGCACGACAGCATCATCGCGTTTGCCATTGATCCGAACAAAGGCACGCTAAGTCCGCTCGGACTCATCGTGGGCACGATCAAGGAGCCGCGTAGCTTCGAGATCGATCCCACTGGCACGCTTCTCTTCGCAGAGAACCAGAAGTCGGACAACATTGTGGTGTTTCAGATTGATCCGAAGACCGGCGCACTCAACCCGAACGGGCAGCAATACAGCGTGCCGTCACCCGTGTGCTTGAAGTTTGTTCCGGTTCCGTGATGGGAGTATTCGATCCTGCTCGCGTCAGGAAACAGGCGTTGCCGTCGTTTCCGGACGCGCAGACCGGCACGGAGGAAAGGGGATGACGTTCAGGGTGGCGGGAATTTCGGGTCGCTATAACGACGAGATAAATCGATTTAACTTTCGTTTTTAAGTATATGATAATAAACAAGTTATTAGATTTCTTTTCAACAGGGTAGACGGGGTTTCGAACCCGTTGAATCAGCCACTTGCGACCTTATGCACCAAAGAGTGTGCACCCAGTCGTCGCAACCCTCTTGACACGCCCCCCTGCTATTTTTTCTGGATGAATCTTCGCCGCACCAGATGCGTGTTTGCGTCGGGCTTGATTTCGTCGTATTTCAGGCAGCTGATTGATCCGTCGACCTCGAGCACCGCGAGCGCGGTCTGATCGACGCAACTGATGCCGTGCTCGCGCAGCGCACGGTTCAATTCATCGACGCTGACACGCTCGCGTGCCATGTGGGATTCAATGATCTTTCCGTCATGCACGAGAAGCGACGGTTGCCCTTGCACGAAACGGCGGAAGGTCCGGTTCGTACCGGAGATTCCGGCAATCCCGTAGTTGAGGATCAACAGCGTGCCGGCCGCGACTGCGCCACCGGCCAGCGACGTATCGGGTCCGGTCATCGCGTTCTGCACTGAGTTCGAGAGCAAAAGTAAAAGCGTGAGGTCGAAGGGCGTCATCTGCCCGACCTCACGCTTTCCGCTTAAACGTACCCCAATCAGCACAAGCAGGTAAATCACGCCTGTGCGCAGAACAATCTGCAACAGCACGTGACTGCCCGGATAGAGCATCCGCCTAATTCCCGCCCGGGGTTGAGCTGGCGGTCACGGGCACTGGAGCACCCTTCGGCGTGCTCAGGTATCCGGTGGCCTTGTTCTTCTCGACCGTCCAGATCACGAGTTCAAAGAGCAGGTGGTCGCGTCCGGAGTAGAACTGGATCGGCTCGGAGATGTTGCGATCCTTCTTTTCGATCGTCTTGTCGTCGGCCGTCACGTTCAGGGTGAACTTGCCCTTCTTCGAGTCGGTCTTCTTCAACTGCAAGCTGACGGTCGACACCGGCTGCGGCTTCGCGCCCTTGAGCAGCGTGAATTCGTAGTAGTTGCGGTCGCCCTTGTGCTTGAGGACTTCGAGGTCGGACCTGGTATTGGCGATCAGACCGCTCTGAACCCCCAGGTCGCCAACCGCGCTCTGCAGCTTCGCCTTGGTCGCTTCCAGGTCGGCCTTGGTGCTGGCGACGTCAGTTTTCACGCCGCCGACGTCCGTTTTGACGCCCGCGATGTCGCCGCTTACCGCGCTGATTTGCGCTTTCTGTTCCTTCTCCAGGCGGCTTTCCGCAGCGCGCTGCGCGGCCTGCAATTCCGCGGTGCGTTGCGCCAGTTCCTTCTTCGTCATGCCAGCCTGGCGCGCGAGGGTTTCTTCCTGCTCCTCGGCAGTCTGCATGCGGTTCTGCAGCTCTTTCACCTCGGCCTGGCTTGCGGCCAGATCCTTGTTCAGCTTTTGCACGGAAGAATACGTCGCGTAATGCGCGTATCCGAATCCAGCGATCACCAGCACGGCCACGACCACCAGAATCCATTTGCCGGCGTTCGAGTGACTTTCTACGTGAATCTGTTCTCCTTCATCCGACATACACTCTTCCTCCTCAGGAAGTAACGAATTAGATTTGAAAGATTACTTCATTGTTTCAGTAGCCAAATTCAAGTGTCAATTAGCTCAGAGGATGCGCTCAGTTTAGGACAAAGATGCCTCTATCGTCGAAACGACAGGGCTTCTCGTAAAGCAGGGGCGGGATCGCGGCGAATCGTAGCGGCAGCAGATCCCAGCTTCTTCTCAAGCGCTTCCCTGCTCGCAGTCAGAGGCTTTAAGGCTGCGTCGTTGGAAGTTTGCATCAGCGAAGAGGATTTCACGAAACACGCATAGGCGAGGCGCGGAGGGAAACCGCTCTCCGCCAGGAACCGGCCGTAAGCGTACCAGTCCTGGGCGCTGGCGTTGTCATCGCCCGTGCCTTGATCCAATTGCAGCGCGTGCTGATAGAGATGGAGGGCCTCATCCAATTTGCCGGCCTTCGCCTGCAGTTCCGCTTCGTTTACGTCGGCCACGGTCTCCAGCTTGGGCTGCTGAGTCTGTAGCGCTAGCTTTTCGGCCAGGTGATAGGACTGCACCGCCAGCTCCGGTTGGGCGGAGCGCGCCTGGCAGTCGGCCATGCGCAACACGATGGCGATGACGCGGTCGGGCGCAGGGCGATCTTGTGCCTTCTGCCGGGCGACTTGCCCGAGAAAGGCAGCGTACTGGAATGCGGCGTCGTGGGCTTTGCCTTGGCGATCCAATTCATCGGCGATATAGAGATGCGCCAACGACTGCGCCGGATCGACCTTCAAGGCATCGTTCCAATTCGCGACGGCTTCGTCGGCGTGGCCGCGGCGTAAGGCAAGCAGCCCGCGATCCATCAGCAAGTTCGCATCCTTCGGCGAATATTTGAGCGAGGCTTCGGTCAGGGCAAACGCTTCATCGTAACGGTCCTGATCGATCAGCATCTGCAGGAGTGCCTGACGCGGAGCCGGGTCGGCGGGATTGGCTTGTATCGCCCGTCTCCACGCAGCCTCGGCGTCCTTCGATTCGCCATCTGCCTGTGCGCGCTTACCCAATCGCATCTGCAAAGAACTGTCGTAGGAGTTCAAAGAGGCGGCGCGTTGCAGGTCGTGCAGATCGTCGGCGTTCAGGGCCAGGTAGTAGCGAACCTGATCGACGCTTCCCCAGGCGAGCAGCACGAGGGCAGTCGTAACTCGGAGCGCACGAGCGGCGGTCGCATTTCCGGCAAGCCAACGGGCGGTGGCGATCAGGTGTCCACCGGCCTCGGACGCGGAATCGGTGATGCGTTCCCGCGTGTTGAGCAACAGCGAAGCGATGCGGCCATCGCGCAGCTTCCAGATCGCGCCGTCCAGGATGAAATGATGGATGTTTACCAGCGCGGTGAAGATCAGGAAACTGGCGGTGAAGTCGTGATGAAAGGCGCGGCTGGCCAGCCACGGTCCGGGCACGAACAACGCGATGCCGCCCAGCACCAGCACTCCGAAATAGGCGATTGGCCGCCAATTGCGCGTTGTCTTTTCCGCTCCCTCAGCCGCTGCCTCGCGCCGCGCATAGTAGCTCGTGATCCATAAATACTGCGCCGAATGCATCACCGCCAGCACGCCGGAACTGTAGCGGTTCTGCGGAACGGCGAGTCCCTTGACAAGCGAAATCGTGGCGGGCAGCAGGAACCACAGAAATTGCGACGAATAGAGCGTGAGCGAAGGAATCAGCTTACGAAATCCGACGCGCTTCATCCAACGCGATAGGCCGAATCCGGAGAGTCCGACGAAGGCCACGCCAAGAATGATCTGTTCCCACCGGCTGATGATTGCGGGAATCCCGATCGAGATGAACAAGGGATCGGTCGACGTTCCCGTGTGGAAGCCAAGGAACAGAATCAGGTACGACGCGATGAATGCGCCATACAGCGCCTTTTGTTCCGCTTTTTCCGGTTCGGCGCCCGCGCGACGGGCAAACATCATGAACAGGCCGTAGTTCTGTCCGCTGTAGTGCCACGGGCTCCAGGTCAGATAGATGGTAAAAATCCACGGAAGCAGACGCAGCCAGTAATGCGACAGCATCAGAGTCAACACGACCAGCGCCGTGATGTGAACGGTAAAGACGCGATATTTCTGGAAATCTTCCGCGCGATGGTAGGCGCGGTAGATCGTCGCCATATAATGCGGATAGTTGAAGAAAAGGGCCAGCGCATAAAACAACACCGACCATGTGCGGGCGCTCGAAGCCAGCGATAGATACGAGAGAAGCAGCAGCGGCGCGGACCATGCTCCGCAGCCCACGATCAGGTCGAGCCATGGGCTATAGATCCAGGGAGCAGCGGACTGCGCGGTCTTTTGCTGTTGTGCCATTGGTGTGAGCGGGCCACAGTCTTGCGCCCTTGCGGCGATCTTGCCGCCCGCAGCGCTCACTTGTGTGGCTTGATGAAAATTATAGGTGGGAAACGCAGGCACACTGATACCTGCCGGTATACAGGGCTGGTAACGAAAGTAACGACGTTTTTTCCTTAGAACTCGTGCACGAAGTCGAGCGGAACCTCTTCGGTGCTGCGCTGCTTCTTCAGAGCCATCAACTCGGCGGCTTTGTGCGCGATGTGCTCGGCGCTGACTTCAAATTCCTTGATCAGCTCCCAAGGCGCACCGGAATCTCCAAAGCGGTCTTTCACGCCGATGGCGCCGGTGATGAACGGGTGCCCATACAGCTTCGGACTTTCGGTGAGGATGCCGCTCACGCGCCAAGCCAGCGCCCCGATCTGGTGCTCCTCCGCAGTGACAACCACGCCAGTTTCGCGGGCCGCGCGCACGATCGCTTCGGCATCAATTGGCTTCAGGGTATGAAGATTGAGGACTCGTGTTTGGTAACCAAATTCCTTCTTCAAGATGTAGGCCGCTCGCATCGCCTCCGGAACCATCGGCCCACAGGCAATGATGCTCAGGTCCTCGCCTTCGTTGACGTACGAATCGGCCAGAACCGTTTCGAATGCATCGAGGAAGTCAGGACCCTCGCGCCGGAGGCGGATCACATTGGCACGTCCGAACACGAATGGAGTCTTCTCGTTGGTGACGATCGGCGTCGCTTCTCGCGCAAAGCGGATGTACTTCGGACCCTTATGATCGAGCAGGAGAAACGTTGTCGCCTTGCGGGTTTCGACGGCGTCGCAAGGCACGACCACCGACATGTTGGGCAGTCCCTGCATGGCGAAAAGATCTTCGAGCGCCTGATGTGTGGCGCCGTCGGGACCGACGGAGACGCCTCCGTGCGCGCCCGCAATCATCACGTTGAAATTGCCGTAGCAGATGGAAGTACGGATCTGGTCAAGGTTGCGCGCGGCCGCGAAGGTGGCGTAAGTGCCGAAGACGGGCAACTTCCCTTCCCGCGCCAATCCCGCGGCAGCCGCGGTGGCAGACTGTTCCGCGATGCCCATGCTGATCCAGCGCTTCTGGCGCTGCGGCTTGCCCGCATAGAAGTCACTGATGGTGATCGAGCCGGAGATATCAAGCCCGAGGCAGACTACGCGCTCGTCGTCGCCATTGTCGGCGAGGGACTGGCCAAAGCCTTTGCGCGTGGGCTCCATCTTGACCTTCATCGTGGAGGCGGCATTCCACCAGTAGTCCTGGCTGAACTCAGGCATTTTGTCGCGAAGCTTCGCATCGACTTCCGACTGGTAGGCCTTCGCCTTCTCGAGCAGCGCCTGCACCGGAATTTTTTCGCTGAGACCCAACTCCTTGAGGCCCTTGGTCAGCTCTTCGGCGTTGGGCGACTTGCCGTGCCAGCCGGCCTGATTTTCCATGAAGCTGACGCCTTTGCCCTTCACCGTGTCGGCAAGGATCAAGACCGGCCGTCCCTTCACCGTCTTCGCCTGTTCGAGTGCATTCACGATATGGTTCATCTGGTGGCCGTCGATGCGCATGACGTCCCAGCCGAAGCTGGCGTACTTCGCGGCCAAGGGCTCGACTTGCATGACGTCTCGGACCCAGCCATCGATCTGCAGGCGGTTGCAGTCAATGATGGCGATCAGGTTGTCGAGCTGATAGTGGCCAGCCTCCATCGCGGCTTCCCAGACTTGTCCTTCCTGCTGCTCGCCGTCGCCCATGATGCAGAACACTTTGTTCTTGCGGCCGTCGAGACGCGCGGCTAGCGCAAGACCAACCGAGATGCTCAGTCCCTGGCCCAGCGATCCGGTGGAAGCTTCGACTCCGGGCAGCTTCAGCCAGTGAGGATGCCCCTGGTAGGGGGAGTAGAGCTTGCGCAGTGTGACCACGTCGTCGATGGGGCAAAATCCGGCGAAGGCGAGCCCGAGATAAAGGCTTGGAGCCTTGTGTCCGGTCGACCAGATGATGCGGTCGCGGTCCAGCCAGTTGGGATTCTTCGGGTCATGGTTGGCGACTCTCAAATACAGCGCCGCCGTAATGTCCATGATCGAAAGCGTTCCGCCGGCATGGCCGGAGCCCGCGGCGTGCAGCGCCACGAGGTTGTAGCCGCGCATCCGGTTGGCCGCCGCTTCAAGTTCAACAATGGAATACTCGTGAATCCGTTTGCCGGTGGTGGAATCGATGAGAGCCATGGCTCCCCCTTCCAGAACAGAAAGGTGGACAGACGTACCTTAAGGCAGATTAGCCGGACGCCTGCTCAGTGGCTGTGATTTGAATCACGCGGGAGAGGCACACAAAACACCGGCAACCTTACCCTCTTTCTGCGCGCTCCTGCCGAACGGGATAGAATTCCGGAAACTGGGTGTCCTTTGGGGGGTTGCCCGATGAACAAGCTTTTACTGTCATCGAGAATTCTGGTTGCGCAGGGAATCCTGATTCTCGTGGTGGCGGCAATTCACTTAGCGGTAACACCGTTGCTGAGAGATACGATGCGTCATCAACTTTCGCCCGACGACTTCCGGTTCGTTTGGCCGCCGCTGCTGCTCACCTTTGTGGTCATGGGCATTCTGCTGATTCCGATTGGCGTGTCGACTTTGTATTGCAGCTCGGCAGTGCGGGCAGGGGAACGGTGGGCGTGGCGTGTCGGGATGACGAATGCCCTCGCCGTTTTGAGCCTGCCCATCGTGCTTGCTCTGACGATGGAGAAACATTACTTCACTGCGATACCGTTCCTGATCGCCGCGATTCTGATTACGATGGTGGGCCTGTCGATGTGCCTGCCGCTATGGTGGGTGCGCGGCGAATTGATCCAGAAATCCGGCTTCTAGGCGCGATGTACGGCAAAGGGGCGTTTAGTCGAAAGTCCAACGGGTAGATTTGGTCTGGAAGTGCTTCTCCCATAACGCGAACACGACCTGCGGGCGTACGGCGAAGACAGGTTCCTTCATGGAGAGGATGTCGTCTTTCATGGACGAGAGATCCCATTTGTATTTGCGCTCATAGACGGGGATGAGCCTGCGGCGGGCGGCGACATCAGCGATCTCGGCGGCTCCTTCCACGATGATGGCCTCGTGCGCGTGCTCGGTGGCGACGATGCATTTTGGATTCTCCGCCAGGTTGCGCGCCTTGCGCGATTGACTGCCCGTCGAGAACAGGAAGCGACCGTCCTGCCACAGCCCCCAGACGACCATGGTGTGCGGCGAGCCGTCGGGCTTGACGGTGGTGATCCAGTAGTTGTGGGACTTTTTCAGGCGCTGCTCGGCCCACGACCAGGAAAGCAGGCCTTTGGTGCCTTTGGGAAAGCCGTAGCCGGGAGCGTGGGGACGGCTGGACTCCGGCTTCTGGGACTGTTTTGAACTCTTCTTCGTTGGCATGACAAATCTCTCCAGCCGCTTTATGAGTTTATCTCGGATCTTTTATATGGGTGGCAAACGGTTGACATTAAGAATTGAGAAGCGCAAGCTGCCCTGCGGAAAACTATGCCGCAGTGATTCGGCGGCCCGGCCCTAGGATCCCGTCGAGGAAACCGTATGAACAACCCGAGGATACTGCCACTCCTGTGGACGGTGCTCCTGTCTGCTGCCTTCGGTCTGAGCTTTACGTTCCCGGCATGTTCGGGCAGTAATTCCTCCTCAACACCTCCTCCCCCTCCACCAAAAGCCGGGTTAGGAGGATCGAACTACATGACGTACCATCTGGATCCGCCCTGTAATCGAGAGCCCTACGGAGTCGTCTACAACTACGATACGGCCACAGCAACAATCAACTCCCAACTTCAGCAAATGTATACCAACGGCCAGCGAAGGCTGCGCATCCCGATCTTTCACGGCCGAGGGATCGACTCGGGGACGGTAATGGATTCGACCGGAGGCAATCTCGCTCCGCGTTTTCAAGCCAACCTCGCCAATCTGCTGGCGGCGATCAAAGCCACCGGCTTTGTGGAGATCGAAGTCTCCTTCAACCCTCAAGGCGGCAACGACCCGACGAAGTGGACGACCTTCAGCGCGGACTACTTTCAGGAGAATTGGACCCTGATCCAGAATCTGCATCCGATCATTGCCGGGGCCGGAATTCCCTATCACATCGATCTCTCGAACGAGGGCATACCGCCGGTGGGATACGCGGCATTGTTGCAGTACAGCCAGGAATTATGGAACGCCTACGTGCCTCAATTCGGCAGCAGCGACACGATCGGTTTTTCGATCATCGCCGACTCATCGCACGTCAGCCAGGTGAGCGCCGTATATGGACCGAGCGCTTATGGGAACAACGGCGCTCCGCAACGGTTCGACGTTCACATTTACAACGATCCCAGCAACAGCTTTGTGACAGTCTTCAATTCGCTGAACTCGCAGGGCTATCAGGGGATTCCGTGGGTGATCGGCGAGGCGTATTACAACAATGCCAACGAAGCGGCGGCCTTGCGCCAATCGATCACGAGCACCGGGCAGACGGTCCAATACCTGACCCAGTGGCCGGTGACGTCCGACCTGAACTGCGATCCGAATGTGAATGTGGCGCCGCCCGCGGATTTTTCGAATTACATCGCGCAGAGTTTCTGAACTGTTTTGGTGAGCTAGAGGTTCTTCTTGGTCCACTGATCGATGCGATCGAGTGCCTGCTGCAGGTTCTCCAGCGAGTTGGCGACGCTGAAGCGCAGGTAGCCTTCACCAAATTCGCCGAAGGCGGTGCCGGACAGAGCGGCGACTCCGGCCTGCTCCAGCAGCGCGTCGGCGAGCGGTTTCGACTTCCATCCCGTCTTGGTGATGTTC
>Ga0209698_10007868_pt1 | contig 11091 bp, 11 predicted proteins | sample LitLauG_LLR_2012_FD_187203 | JGI IMG/M metagenome (GOLD analysis project Ga0209698, IMG submission 187203) | Freshwater sediment microbial communities from Pennsylvania, USA - Little Laurel Run_MetaG_LLR_2012 (SPAdes) (version 2) | ecosystem: Environmental > Aquatic > Freshwater > Creek >... | reverse complement strand
GACCAGATCTCCATCATCATCGTCGAGGACGAGCCCGAGTTCCGCCGCCGGTTCGCCCAGATCATCGACAGCGAGCCGACCATGCGTCTGGCGGGGGTCGCGGCCAACAAGCGCGAGGCCCAGGCGCTTATCGACCGCGAGGATTTCGACGTCATGCTGATCGACCTCGGCCTGCCCGACGGCACTGGCATCGACCTGATCCGCAACGTCAGCCAGCGCAAGCCCGACGTCGACATCATGGTCGTCACCGTGTTCGGCGACGAGCAGCACGTCGTGTCCTCGATCGAGGCGGGCGCCACGGGCTACATCCTGAAGGATTCCACGCCGGCCGACGTGATCTCGTGCATCCGCCTGCTGCGCGCCGGCGGTTCGCCGGTCAGCCCGGTGGTTGCCCGCAGCGTGCTGCGGGCGATCCGCTCGCGCATGGGCGGCACGTCCGCCACGTCGAGCAGCACCGCGCCCGCACGCTCGACCAACGCCGAGAACAACCCCCTGTCGGCACGCGAGACCGAAATCCTGCAATTGCTCGCCAAGGGCATGAGCTTCAATGAAATCGGCGAGATCCTGGGCATTTCGCCGCACACGGTGACGGCGCACATCAAGAAGATCTACCGCAAGCTGGCGGTGCATTCGCGCGGCGAGGCGGTGTACGAAGCGAGCCAGATGGGCCTGCTCAAGACCTGAGCCCGCTGGCGCCCCGGATGCCGCGCTCGCCATTGCGCTCCGAACCTTCCTGGTCCATCGCACTGCGCTGCCTGGCGCTGGCGGCGGCGCTGTGCTGCGCCCTGCCGGGGGCCGCGGCCGTGCCGCTGCACAAGCTCGACTGGTCCTACGTCGCGCCCGATCCGCTGGCCCCTCCTGATGGCGCACCGCAGTCGCATTCCACGTTCGACCTGCCGCTGCATTGGTCCACCATCGAAGGCACGCCGCTGCACACGGTGGCGATGCGCCTGCAATTCGACCTCGCCGAGCTGCCCGACCAGAACTGGGCGCTGCTGCTCGGCCATTTCAGCGAGGGCGGGCGCATCAGCATCAACGGGCACTTCATCGGCGCGATCAGTGCCGAAAGCCCGACCCGCCACGTGGCGTGGCGGCGTCCGCAGTTGCTGACGATAGACCCGGCACTGCTGCAGGTCGGCGACAACCAGGTGCAGATCGAGACCCGCTACGGGCCCGGGGAGCACAACCTGGCCGGGGTCCAGATCGGGCCCCTGGGCGAGCTGTGGAACGCCTACGCCGTGCAGTTCTTCCTCGAGATCATCTGGACCTGGAGCGGCGCGGCCCTGGCCCTGCTGGCGGCACTGGCATTCGGGGCGCTGTCCATCCTGCGGCGCGAGAGCGCCTCGCGCCTGCTCGCGGTGGCGGCGCTGTTCTGGTGCCTGTATGCCGCCGCCGACCTCTTCGAAGTGATGCCCGCCGCGCTGCGCCTGGGCGTGCAGCTGGCGGGCCTGACCGGCTACGCCGGCTTCGTGGCCGCGCTGGCGATCGCGCTGCTGCGCCTGTCGTCCTGGTCGCGCGCGCGCGAGGCCTGGCTGATCGGGGTGTACGCGGCGGCCGGGCCCCTGCTCGCCCTGGCGACCGCTCTGCGCGCCGTGCCCTATCTCGAAGTGTCCTGGGGACCGGGTCTCTGGCTGATCTTCGCCGCCGTAACCGGCATGGGCCTGTACCGGCGCACCCGCGGCCTGCCCGCGCCACATCCGCTGGTGCTGATCGGCGCTCTGGCGCTGCTCATGGCCGCCTTGATCGATTTCGGCGGCGTCATCGGTTTCGAGCATCTGGAGGGGGCACCGGCCTTCAACATCGTCGGACCGCTGATGCTGGCGGCCCTGGTGATCCCGCAGGTCGACGGCTTCGTGCACACCATGCAGCAGGCCGAAGGTGCGCTGCAGGAACTCGAGATCCGCGTGCGCGAACGCGAGCAGCTGCTCAAGCGCAATTTCGAGCGCCTGCGCGAAAGCGAGCGCGTCAAGGTCGAGGCGCAGGAGCGCCAGCGCATCATGCAGGACATGCACGATGGACTGGGCTCGCAGCTGATGTCCTCGCTGATGCTGGTCGAGCGCGGCGCCGTCAGCAACGACCAGTTCGCGCAGATCCTGCGCGAGTCGATCGACGACATGCGCCTGGCGATCGACGCCCTGGCGGCCGAGGATGCCGATCTGGCCGCCGCGCTGGGCAACCTGCGTTTTCGCATGGAACCGCGGCTGCGCGCCGCGGGAATCGAGCTGACCTGGGACGCACGCAAGCTGCCCGAGGAGATCGGACTGCACCCGGACGTGGTGCTGCCCATCCTGCGTATCGTGCAGGAAGCCCTCACCAATGCGCTCAAGCACAGCCGGGCGCGGGCGGTGCGCGTGACGCTCGCCGCCGAGGGCCCGCCCGAGAACCAGTTCCTGGACATCCGCATCAGCGACAACGGCCGCGGCATATCCGAGGAGCGGGTGGGCGGCCGCGGGCTGCTCAACATGCGCAACCGGGCGCAGAAGATCGGCGCCCAGCTCAAGCTCGAGGCCGCCCCCAATGTCGGCACGACGGTGCACCTGCGCACGCGTCTGGGGCCGGTAACGCCCGGCGCGCGGGCTCAGCAAACCGTCCTCAATACGCAGGCCGTGATCGAGCGCGCACGCCAGCAGTAGCGCCGCCGCAGCGCGCGCGGGTCCGTAGCAAGAGCGCCGCTGCTAGCGCGCAGCGCTGCCGCTGCGCCGGCGCGCGGCGAAGCTGCGGCGGAACTTCTCCAGCTTGGGGCCGATGACGAACAGGCAATAACCCTGGGTCGGGTTGTTGCGGAAATACTCCTGGTGGTGGGGTTCGGCGCGCTGGTAGCGATCGACGGGCTGCAGTTCGGTGACGATGTCGTCGTCGAAGCGCCGCTGCGCCTGTTGCAGGAACTGCGCCGCCTGCGCCTGCTGCTCGGGCCCGTCGAAGAATATGGCGGAGCGGTACTGGCTGCCCACGTCGTTGCCCTGGCGGTTGGGCGTGGTCGGATCGTGGATCGCGAAAAACACCTCGAGCAGCTCGCAAAAGCCGACCCGGGACGGATCGAATTCGATGCGCACGACCTCGGCGTAACCCGTGCCGCCGCCGCACACCTGGCGGTAATCGACCGTCACCGTGTTGCCATTGGCATAGCCCGACTCGACGTCGACCACGCCCTCGAGTTCCTCGAACACCGCCTCCAGGCACCAGAAACAGCCGCCCGCCAGCGTCGCGAACGCATTGCCGTGACGCGGTTGCGGACCGAGCGGATGGCCAAGCGACATGGCGGACTCCCGTTGCGCTCTGGGTGGCGGCACGGGCGGTTGCGGCTTGCGCCTTGGCCCGCGAGTGCCGCCACGGCGCGCCGGTGGCCCGGTGCGCGCCGCCAGCACCGCGGCAAACCGCCGGCCCGAGCTTACGCCCGGAAGGCGCGGCGCGTTTTTGCAGCGCAATTCCGGCCTTGGGTCTGCTCAAGCTTGTCGCCTATAGTGCCGAAATCCGGCCACCAGGGGAGTTCGTCCCCGCCGCGGGTGGTCGCGCGCTGCCGCCCGATGCATCCCGCCAGCGGGAAGCGCGGCACCTGTGGAGAATGGCAATGACGTTCATCAAGCCGTACCTGATCCGCCTGTCGCACTGCGACCCTACCGGGACGGTCTTCTATCCGAACTATTTCCACATCTTCAACGCCTTGGTCGAAGACTGGTTCTACGAGGCGATCGAGATCCGTTTCGACGAATTCCTGATGGCGCGCCGGCTGGCGCTGCCCACGGTGCGCATGGAGGCGACCTTCGCCAAACCCACCACGATGGGCGAAACGGTCGATTTCTGGCTGACCCTGTCCCATGTCGGGCGCACCTCGGTGCGTTTCACGATGGGTGTGGACAAGGACGGCGAGCAACGCGTGCGCATGAACCGGATCGCGGTGTGCACCTCGCAGGAGACGCGCGAGGCCACGGACATCCCGGCCGACGTGCGCGAAAAGATGCTCGAGTTCATGCGCGAATAGACCGGCGCCGGCACGCCGGCGCCGCGCGTATCATCGCGCCCAGGCTGCGGCCGGGGCAGGAATCCTTGCCGCCGCGCCCGCCGCGGATTCTGGAGATGCGCGATGAACGAGCCTGGCCCGGCCGCCGCGGCGGCAGCCGCCTTCCATTGGGACGATCCCCTGCTGCTCGATGCGCAGCTCGCCGACGAGGAGCGCATGGTGCGCGATTCGGCCCGGCGCTATGCCCAGGAGCGCCTGGCGCCGCGCGTGGTGGCGGCCTTCCGCTCCGAGGCGGCCGAACCGCAGATCTTCCGCGAGATGGGCGAACTCGGCCTGCTCGCGGCCATGCTGCCCGCCGCCTATGGCGGCGCGGAACTCAATTACGTCTGCTACGGCCTGATCGCGCGCGAAATCGAACGCGTGGACTCCGGCTACCGCTCCATGATGAGCGTGCAGGCCTCGCTGGTGATGCTGCCGATCCTGCGCTTCGGTTCCGAGGCGCAGCGCCGGCGCTACCTGCCGGGGCTGGCCAGCGGCCAGATGATCGGCTGTTTCGGACTGACCGAGCCCAACCACGGCTCGGACCCGGGCAGCATGGCCACGCGCGCACGCAGCGTCGCCGGCGGCGTGCGCCTGAGCGGCGCCAAGACCTGGATTTCCAACGCGCCGATCGCCGACGTGTTCGTGGTCTGGGCCAAAAACGACGCCGGGCGGATCCGCGGCTACCTGCTCGAAAAAGGCATGAGCGGCTTGAGCGCGCCGGCCATCAAGGGCAAGGTGGGCCTGCGCACCTCCATCACCGGTGAGATCGTCATGGACGAGGTGTTCGTGCCGGCCGAGCAGGAATTGCCGGGCGCCGACGGCCTCAAGGGGCCGTTCACCTGCCTGGACTCGGCACGCTATGGCATCTCCTGGGGCGCCCTGGGCGCGGCCGAGGCCTGCTGGCATGCGGCGCGCCAGTACACCCTGGAGCGCCACCAGTTCGGGCGCCCGCTGGCGGCCAACCAGCTCATCCAGAAGAAGCTGGCCGACATGCAGACGGAAATCTCGCTTGCGCTGCAGGGCGTGCTGCGCCTGGGCCGCATGAAGGACGAGGGCAGCGCCGCCGTCGAGATCACCTCGATGATGAAACGCAATTCCTGCGGCAAGGCGCTCGACGTGGCGCGCCAGGCGCGCGACATGCTGGGCGGCAACGGCATCAGCGACGAATTTGCCGTGGCGCGGCACATGGTCAACCTCGAGGTGGTCAACACCTACGAGGGGACGCATGACATCCACGCCCTGATCCTGGGACGCGCCCAGACCGGCATCCAGGCCTTCTGCTAGAGGCCGGCGCGCCAAGACCGTAAGCCGGGGCGCCTTCAGGCGCCGGGCGGCAGCGTCCAGGGTGGCGGCTGCCGCGCAAAGAAGGCCGCCAGACCCGCTTGCGCCTCCGGCGCCGCGCGCTGCGCCGCAATCGCCTGGGCCGTGTGCTCGATCACCGCGGGATCCGGCAGGCCACCGCCAAGCGCCGTGAGCAGGCGCTTGACCGCCGCCTGCGACTGCGGCCCGCCCGCACACAGGGCAGCGCACAAGGCCTGCAGGCGCTCGTCGAGTTCGCCCGGCGGCACGACCTCGTGCACGAGCCCAAGCTGCGCGGCACGCGCTGCCGACAGGCGCTCGGCACTGAGCATGTAGCGCAAGGCCTGGCGCGCACCCATCGCGCGCACCACGTAAGGGCTGATGACTGCCGGGATGAGGCCCAGGCGCACTTCGGTCATCGCGAAGCTCGCGTCGTCGGCGGCAATGCACAGGTCGCAGGCCGCCGCCAGTCCGACGCCGCCGCCCAGCGCGGCCCCGTGCACGCGCGCCACCGTAGGAATGCGGGCGCCCGCCAGGGCCTGCAGCAGCGCCGCAAGGCGGCGCGCGTCCTCCAGGTTGTCGGGCATCGAGGCCGCCGCCGCACGCTGCATCCAGTTCAGGTCCGCGCCCGCCGAGAAGCTGCGGCCGCGTCCGGCCAGCACCAGGACACGCACCCCCGCCTCCTGCGTCAGGGCCGCCACGGCCGCGTGCAACTCGCGGATCAGCGTCTCGTTGAAGGCGTTGTGCACCTCGGCACGGTTCATCCAGACCGTCGCAACGGCCCCCTGGCGATCGATGGTGAGCGTCTCATGCACGATGGAACCTCCTGGTCACGCGGGCCTGCCAGGACCGATTGTGGCCCCGCCGGCGGGCCGGCGCACGGTGTGGCCGAATCCGGCAATAATGAGACCACACCGATTAGGCCACGACGACACGCATGCACACCACCGACCTGCTGGGCTATTGCGCCGCCACCCTGACCACGATTTCCTTCGTGCCCCAGGTACTGCACACCTGGAAGACGCGGCGCACCGCGGGCATTTCGCTGGGCATGGTGGCACTGTTCTGCCTGGGCGTGGCCTTGTGGCTGGGCTACGGCATCGCGCTGGCCGCGCCGCCCATCATCGTCGCCAATGCGATCACGCTCAGCCTGTCCCTGATGTTGCTGGTCATGAAACTGCGCTTCCCCGGCTAGTGCTACCCCGCGGAGGAAAACGGCCGCACCCGGCGCCGCGGTTCCACGCTGGGCGCGCCGCGCTGCTAGCCCGCGCGCTGCTGGCTGCCCAGCGCGGCGCGGCGCAGGCGGTCGTTGATGCCATCCCAGTCGGGTCCGGTGGGCGGCAGCGCGATCACCAGGCGCGCGACGGCGCTGTCATCGAGCTGGCGCAGGCATGCATAAAGGGCCTGGGCATAGCGGTGCGCATCGCCAGGCGCATCGAGGGCAATCACGGTGCGGCCGGCGGGCGCATCGTGCAGGCGCTGCAACAGCGGCGTGGGCGCCAGCACGCCCATGCGCAGGGGCGCCAGGCGCTCGCAATGGTCCAGCAGTTCGGCCGGTGCCACCAGGTCCAGGGGCGTGCGCGGGGCGTAGTGTCCGGCCACGCGCCCCGAGGCCCGCGGTGCGATCTCCGCGTCGCCGGCGATGGCCACCGGAGCGCCCAGTGCCGCGCCCAGGGCCGCGCTGCTGATGCTGCCGGGCCGCAGGATGCGTGGCGTTGCGCCGGTGCAATCGACGATGGTCGATTCGATCCCCAGCATGCAGGGGCCACCATCAAGTATGAGGTCCACCCGGCCCTGCGGCTTTTCCCCCAGATCGGCGCGCACGTGCTCGGCGCGGGTCGGGCTGACACAGCCGTAGCGGTTGGCGCTGGGCGCGGCCAGGGCGATGCTGGCGTCGCCGCGCTCGCGCGCATAAGCCAGCAACAGTTCCCGCGCCCAGGGGTGGGACGGACAGCGCAGACCCACGCTGTCCTGGCCGCCCGTGACGACATCGGCCGCGCGCGGCGCGCGCGGCAGCACGAGCGTGAGCGGTCCCGGCCAGAAGCGGTCCATCAAGGTGCGGGCGGCCGGCCCGACCTGGCGCGCCCAGGCCGAAGCCGCCGCCGCATCGGCCACATGCAAAATGAGCGGATGGCCGCGCGGCCGCCCCTTGGCGTCGAAGATCGCGGCAACGGCCGCGGGCTGGTCGGCATCGGCCGCAAGGCCATAGACCGTCTCGGTAGGCATGCCCACGAGCCCCCCGGCCAACAGCGCCGCCACCGCCCTGTGCACCTGCCGTGCATCGGGGCGAGGGCCGTCGTCGAGGGTGGACACCGTCACCGCGCGGCCCGCCTCAGCGTGGGCCGGACGCGGCACTGGCAAGGCAACGGGGCTGCGGCAGCTCCAGCGCGGCCGCAACCGCAGCAGCGCGCTCGATTGCCAGATCCAGACTCGGGGCGACGATGGTCACGTGGCCCATCTTGCGCCCGACGCGCGCCTCCGACTTGCCATACAGATGCAGGCAGGCCCCTGGCTGGGCGAGCACGCGCGCCCATGCCGGCGCGCGCGCCCGACCGGATGCGTCGAACCACAACTCGCCCAGCAGGTTGAGCATGACGGCCGGCGTATGCAGCCGGCATTCGCCCAGCGGCAAACCGGCCAGCGTCCGCACCTGCTGTTCGAACTGGCTGGTGACGCAGGCGTCGATCGTCGCGTGGCCGCTGTTATGCGGCCGCGGCGCCATTTCATTGACCACCAGGCTGCCGTCGGCCAGTTCGAAAAGCTCGACGCACAGCACGCCGACATAATCCAGGCGTTCGGCCAGCGTGACCGCGATGGCGCAGGCCTGGCGCGCCGATTCGGCCGCGATGCGTGCCGGCAGCACGCAGGCGGCCAGGATGCCATCGCGGTGTTCGTTCTCGCTCACCGGATAGACCGCGGTCGCGCCATCGGCGCCGCGGGCCACGATCACGGACAGTTCGCGCTGCAGCGCCAGGCGCGCCTCGAGCACGCAGGGCACGGCGCCCAACGCGTGCCAGGCCGCGGCCAGCTCGGCGGCATCGGTGACCGTCTTTTGTCCTTTGCCGTCGTATCCCAGGCGCGCCGTCTTCAATATGCCCGGGAACAGGCTCGGGTCGACCCCGGCCAGGTCCGCTGCGTTGCTCACCGCGGCATGTGGCGCGACCGGTACGCCGCAGGAGCGTACGAAGGCCTTTTCGCGCAGCCGGTCCTGGGCCACCGACACGGCGGCGGCGCCGGGGCGCACCGGTACGGCCTGCGCCAATTGCTGCAGGCTGGCCGCCGGAACGTTTTCGAATTCGGTCGATACCGCGGTGCAGTGCCGTGCCAGCTCGGCCAGTGCCGCGGCATCATCATAGGCGGCGACGATCTGGCGTTCGGCGATGCTGCCGGCCGGGCCGTCGGCAGCCGGGTCCAGGACGCACACGCGAAATCCCAGGGCCTGCGCCGCGTGGCAGAACATGCGCCCGAGCTGTCCGCCACCGAGCATGCCGAGCCAGGCGCCGCCGGCCGCGGCGCGCGGATCGCCGCGGGTCATCAGAGCGGCAGGGTCATGTTGCGCGCCCGCTCGCCCTGCGTGGCGCGGAACTGCGCCAGTTTCATCGCCACGACCGGATCGTCCAGCGCCAGCGTGGATACGGCGAACAGGGCCGCATTGGCGGCGCCGGCCTCGCCGATGGCGAAGGTGGCCACCGGTATGCCCTTGGGCATCTGCACGATGGACAGCAGGCTGTCTTCGCCGCGCAGGTAGCGCGAGGGCACGGGTACGCCCAGCACCGGAATCAGCGTCTTGGCCGCCAGCATGCCGGGCAGGTGCGCCGCGCCACCGGCCCCGGCGATGATGATGCGCAGGCCGCGCTCGCGCGCGCCCTCGGCATAGGCGAACATGTCGTCGGGCATGCGGTGCGCGGAGATCACGCGGGCCTCGAAGGGCACGCCGAACTCCTGCAGCAGTTCACAGGCATGCTTCATCGTGTCCCAGTCGGACTCCGATCCCATGACGACGCCGACCAGCGCCGGGCCGCGGCTCATGAGCGCGCCCGGCAGCGGGGCGAGGGTGTGCAGTCGGCGTTCATGGGTCACTCCGTGGCGAGTCGGTCGAGGGCCTCACGATAGCGCGCGGCGGTTTTTTCGATGATGTCGGGGGGCAGGGTCGGCGGCGGCGGGGCCTTGTCCCAAACCTGCGCCTGCAGCCAATCGCGCAGGAACTGCTTGTCGAAACTCGGAGGCGACTGGCCTTCGCGATACTGATCGGCCGGCCAGAAGCGGGAAGAGTCCGGCGTCAGGACCTCGTCCATCAGGCACAAGCGCCCGTCGGGGTCGAGGCCGAACTCGAACTTGGTATCGGCGATGATGATGCCGCGCGCGCGCGCCATGCGCGCCGCCTGCCCGTACAGCCGGAAGGAAAAATCGCGCACCTGCAGCGCCAGTTCGCCGCCGATGCGCTCGGCCATGGCATCGAAGCTGATGTTCTCGTCGTGGGTGCCCAGCTCGGCCTTGTGCGCCGGCGTGAAGATGGGTTCGGGCAGCTGCTGCGCCTGCCGCAGGCCGGGCGGCAGCGCGATGCCGCACACGCGACCGTCGCGTTGATAGTCGTTCCAGCCCGATCCGGCGAGGTAACCGCGCACGACCGCCTCGATGGGCAGTGGCCGCAGACGCCGGGCCACGACCGCGCGGCCCAGCACCTGGTCGCGTTCGCCGGGCGCCACCACGCTGGCCGGATCGATGCCGGTCAGGTGATTGGGGCCGAGCGCGGCCAGCCGCGCAAACCAGAAATCGGACATCGCGTTGAGCACGCTGCCCTTGCCCGGGATCGGCTCGCGCATCACGACGTCGAAGGCCGAGATGCGGTCGGTTGTGATGATCAGCAGGCGATCCGCGCCGACGGCGTAGGTGTCGCGCACCTTGCCGCGATACACGAGCGGCAGCGAGTGCAGGCGCGATTCGTAGAGCGCGCCCGCAGGCGCAGGGGGGGCGGCAGGCATCGGGCTCAGCCGTAATGGGACCAGAGGATCGCGCCCCAGACCCCGCCGGCCAGCAACAAGGCCAGCAGCACCGCGGCGCTGCCCAGGTCCTTGGCCCGCTTGGCCAGCGGGTTGATCTCGAAGCTGTGACGGTCGATGGCGGCTTCCACCGCCGTGTTGAGCAATTCGACGATCAGCACCAGCACGACCGTGCCGATCAGCAGCAGGCGCTCGATCAGCGCCAGCGGCAGCAGCAGCGCGACCGGCACCAGCACCGCGGCCAGGATCAGTTCCTGGCGAAAGGCGTCCTCGCCCGACCAGGCGGCGCGCAGGCCGTCGGCCGAATAGCGCAGGGCATTGACGACCCGTTGCAGGCCGCGCTTGCCCTTGAGCGCCCGGCTGTCGGCCGGCGCCAGCGCCCCCGGCACCGCCGGAGGCGGCGCCGGGCGGCGATGCGCGGGCGTGCCGTCCGTCATTGGCGCCTACGGATCATCCGGGAAATGGTTGACGACCATTTCCCGCGCGAATCTCCCCCCTGCCCCAACGGGGAGAGGGGCGGGGGTGAAGGGCGCATGTCAACCATCCCCGGCAATTTCAATTGCGCACGTGCTGGGCCAGCTCGCCCGCCTTGTAGCGCTGGGCCATCACGCTCAGGGGCTGGGCCTTGAGCTTGGAGGCCTGGCCCTCGCAGCCGAACTCGAGATAGCGCTGCTTGCAGATCGCCTTGGTGGCCTCGCGCGCCGGCTTGAGGAATTCGCGCGGATCGAACTTGGACGGGTTGTTGGCCAGGAACTTGCGCACCGCCGCGGTCATGGCCAGGCGGATGTCGGT
>Ga0209698_10007867_pt1 | contig 11094 bp, 13 predicted proteins | sample LitLauG_LLR_2012_FD_187203 | JGI IMG/M metagenome (GOLD analysis project Ga0209698, IMG submission 187203) | Freshwater sediment microbial communities from Pennsylvania, USA - Little Laurel Run_MetaG_LLR_2012 (SPAdes) (version 2) | ecosystem: Environmental > Aquatic > Freshwater > Creek >... | reverse complement strand
TTAGTTCTCGGGCGTTCGCGGCCGGGTGGGTTCCCCGTCGTGGCGCGCACTGGCGCGTCTGTCTATGCTGGCCAACGTTCAAAGGACGCCACATGGATCAGCGGTCGCTAGGGAGTTTGCGAGTCTCCGAAGTCGGAGTCGGGTGTAACAATTTCGGCACCCGACTGAACCAGGACGGCACCACCTCCGTGGTCCTGGCCGCGCTGGACGCCGGGATCAACTTCTTCGATACCGCCGATATCTACGGTGACCTCAAATCCGAGGTCCAATTGGGGGTGGCTCTGGGCTCGCGCCGTGACGAAGCCATCATCGCCTCGAAGTTCGGGATGCTGCACGACAAGAGCGGGTTCTGCGCGACGCCGCAGTACGTGCGCCAGTGCTGTGACGAGTCCCTGCAGCGGCTCGGTACCGACGTCATCGACCTCTATCAGTTGCACTTCCCCGACGAGGCGACGCCTATCGCCGAGACGATCGGCGCGATGCAAGAACTCGTCGCCCAGGGCAAGGTGCGCGAGATCGGCTGCTCGAACCTGACGGCGGACCAGTTGCGCGAGGCGGCGGTGGCGGCCGGCGGCGGGCCGCGCTTCGTCTCGATTCAGAGCCAGTTCTCGCTCCTCGACCACTCGCCGCTTCACGACGGCGTCCTCGAGGCGTGCGACGAACTCGGCATCGGCTTCCTGCCCTTCTATCCCCTGGCCAACGGCCTGCTGACCGGCAAGGTCCGGCCGGGTCAGCCCATCCCCGAAGGGACGCGGCTGGCCTCGATGCCCGACGACCGAAAGGCCCATTGGTTGGGCGAGCGACTGCGTTCTCGCGTCGACGCCCTGATCGCCTACGCCGACGACCAGGACGTGTCGATGCTGACCTTCGCCTTCTCTTGGCTGCTCTCGCACCCCGAGGTGTCCTCGGTCATCGCGGGCGCGTCCAGTGCCGCCCAGGTCACGGCCAACGCGCACGCGGTGAGTGAACTCTCGGCCGACCAACTTCGTCGGCTCGATGAATTGAGTGCGGACTAAGAGGCCTTGACGGCCGCGACGATCTTGGTGAGGGTGTCCTTGGCGTCGCCGAAGATCAGCGTCGTCTTGGGGTTGTAGAGCAACTCGTTCTCGATGCCCGCGAAACCCGGGCGCATCGAACGCTTCAAGAACAAGACGTTCTCGGCCAGGTCCGCGTTGATGATCGGCATGCCGTAGATGGGCGAGCTCTTGTCGTCCTTGGCCGCCGGGTTCACCGTGTCGTTGGCGCCCACCACCAGGGCCACGTCGGCGGTCTGGAGTTCGGAGTTGGCCTCGTCGAGCTCCTTCAACTGCTCATAGGGCACGTTGGCCTCGGCGAGCAGGACGTTCATGTGACCCGGCATACGGCCGGCGACCGGGTGGATGGCGTAGAAGACTTCGATGCCCTTGGCCTCGAGCTCCTCGGCGAGTTCGCGCAACACGTGCTGGGCCTGGGCCACGGCCAAGCCGTAGCCGGGGATGATCGCGACACGGCTGGCGAAGCTGAGCAGGACGCCGGCGTCCTCGGGTGAACCCGAGCGCACCGGACGCGCGTCGGCACCCGTGCCACCGCTGGCGGTGATGACCGATCCGAACGCCGAGAACAGCACGTTGGAGAGGCTGCGACCCATGGCCTTGCTCATGAGACGCGTCAGCAAGATACCCGATGCCCCCACCAGGGTTCCCGCGACGATCAACAGGTTCGAGCCCAGGGTGAAGCCCGAGGCCGCGACGGCGAGGCCGGTGAACGAGTTCAACAGCGAGATCAGGACCGGCACATCAGCGCCGCCAATGGGCAGGACGAAAGCGATGCCGAGGACGAACGACAGGGCGAGCAGCACCCACAGCAACGTGGTCTGGCCGGTCACCAGGATGATGATGATCAGGACCAGTCCGGCGACGCCGAGAACGGCATTGATGATCTGCTGACCGGGGTACGTGACCGGACGACCGGTCATCAACTCCTGCAACTTGGCGTACGCGATGGCCGATCCCGAGAACGAGACGGTGCCGATGAGGACGCCCAGCAAGACCTCGAGGGTGACGTAGGTCGCCGGGTGCGTCGAGTGGATGTGGACGAATTCGGTGATCGACACCAAGGACGCCGCTCCACCACCGACACCGTTGAAGATGGCGACGAGTTGGGGCATGGCGGTCATGCGCACGTAACGGGCCGTCGGCACCGCGACGACGATACCGATGGCCATGGCGACCAGCATCAGGGGCACGTGATAGAGGTTGTGACCGTCGACCTGCTTGAAGAAGGTCGCCACCACCGCGATGAGCATGCCCACGGCCGCGATCCCGTTGCCCAGGCGCGCGCGCTTGGGGCTGCCGAGTCCCTTGAGCGCCAGGATGAACGTGGTCGCCGAGACCAAATACAGCAGGTCGATCAGTGTTCCGCGACTCACGAGGCCACCTCATCCTTCTTGGCGGCCGGCGCCTTGGGCTTGGCCTTGAACATCTCGAGCATGCGGTCGGTGACCACGAAGCCGCCCACCACGTTCAAGGTGGCGAGGATGACGGCCAGGAAACCCAGGACCATCTCCAGGGTCGTGTCGGCCGAACCGAGCACCAGCATCGCACCGACCAAGATGACACCGTGGATCGCGTTCGAACCACTCATCAGCGGCGTGTGCAAGATGCTGGGCACCTTGGCGATGATCTCGATGCCGACGAAGATCGTCAACATCAGAACTGTCGCGTATTGCAGCAGGGCGTTACCCATTACTCGTTCTCCTTCGGTGCGCTGATCGCGACCCGTTCGACGCCGAGGGCCTCGGCCGTCGGTGCGTGATTGACCTGTCCGTCGCGCGCCACTGTCACGCCGATGACGACCTCGTCGGACCAGTCCGGCGAGAGCTCGCCCTTCGCTCCGAACAGGGCCAGGAGCTTCAAGACGTTGTTGGCGTACATGAACGACGCCGACGCGCCCATCTGCGCGGGCGGGTTGGCGAGACCGACGATGCGCACGCCGTGGTGGTCGATGACCTCACCGGCCACGGTGAGCTCGCAGTTGCCGCCACCGTCCGCCGCCATGTCGATGACCAGCGAGCCCTCGCCCATCGCTTCGACCATCGGCGCGGTCAAGAGGATGGGTGCCTTGCGACCGGGCACCGCCGCGGTCGTGATGACGATGTCGGCGTTGGCGACCTCGCTCAACAAGGCGGCCTGCTGCTGGGCGCGCTCCTCGTCGGTCAACTCACGCGCGTAGCCACCAGCGGCGTCGGCGGTCACGCCGAGCTTCACGAAGACCGCTCCGGCCGACTCGGCCTCCTCCTTGGCGGCCGAACGCACGTCGTAGGCACGCACTTTCGCGCCGAGGCGCTTGGCGGTCGCAATGGCCTGCAAACCAGCCACCCCCACGCCCATGATGAGCACCTTGGCCGGTCGGATGGTGCCTGCGGCGGTCGTGAGGAGTGGGAAGAATCGGTCGAAGTGCGTCGCGCCGGCGAGCGCCGCGCGATAGCCCGACACCGTGGCCTGCGAGGAGAGCGCGTCCATGTACTGGGCGCGCGAGATGCGCGGCAAGAGGTCGAAGGAGAGAATCGTGATGCGACGGTCGTTCATCGCGCGAACGATGTCGCGGGCCAGCAACGGCGAGAGGAACGAGAGGTGCGTCGACCCTTCGGGCAGCTGCGCGACCTCCTCGAGCGTCGGCGGATTGACTCGCAGGTTCACGTCACCCGCCGGCATGTCCACGATGGTGGCGCCGACCTGGGAATAGGAATCGTCACTGAAGTGTGCGAGCGTGCCTGCCCCTCGCTGCACCTCGACGGCCCAGCCGTCTGCCACGAGCGTCTTGACGGCCTCGGGGGTCAGGGCGACCCGCGTTTCGCCCGCGCGAGACTCCCGAAAGAGAGAAATTTTCATTCCCCCGTTTTAGCAGGGAAAGCAGGACGCCTCGGGAGGGCAATGGTCACATTTGGTTGGAATTCTCTCATCTGCGCGTCCTGCGCCGAGCGCCCGCGGGAGTAGAAATGTCTCGTGGAACTCACCTACGCCACCGTCTCCTCGCCGGTCGGACTCTGGACCGTGGAGGGTAGCGATGCGGGACTGACCCACGTGCTGATGCCCCACGAACCCGCGCCGGGCGCCTCACCACGACCCGGTGCGATCGTGCGAGACGCCGCGCGCCAGCTCGATGAGTATTTCCGACGGGGTCGTCGGACGTTCGAGGTGGCCCTGGCCGAGGTCCCGGCGACCGAATTCCAGCGCCAGGTGTGGCTCGTTCTTCGATCACTGCCCTACGGCACGGTCGCGACCTACGCGCAGGTGGCCGAACTCGCGCAACGACCGCGGGCGGCACGCGCCGTGGGCAACGCCAATCACGCGAATCCCTGGCCGGTCATCGTCCCGTGTCATCGCGTGGTCGCGAGCAACGGACTCGGTGGCTACGGCGGCGGCGAGGACGTCAAGCGATACCTGCTCACCCTCGAGGGAGGGCCGCCGTACCCCTAATCGCGTCGTTCGACGTTGTCGAATGACCGCGGCCTCGTCGCCGAGTCCGCCGGAGTCATCGCGACCGTGTGGCGTAGACCCCGGACGGCCACCCACAGCAACACCAGCGCCGAGGGGAACTCGACGAGCACTGCGAGCAGCAGCCCTTGGAACACGTCGCCCCGGCGCGCCGTCGTCACGTCGAACCAGCCGTCGGTCAATAAGAGAGTCGCACTGACGGTGGCGAAGATCACCAGCGTCGTGCTGCGACGCCACGCCGCCCACGCGGCACCGCTCAACATCGCCACCTGGGCGATATCGAGACCCACCCAGGCGACGTCCCAATGGTTGGCCACGTAGTGACGAGGCAGGTCCAGCCCCACGTAGATCGTCCAGACGGTCTCGGCCACGGCGCCCAACGTCAAGAGGCGCAGCAGTGACCAGCGGATGACCTTGACGGTTCTTTCCTCCATGGTGCCTCGCCTCGACCTCTCGCGTCTGGTGCGAAGAGGCCTAGTCCCAGCCTAATAACGGCGGATGCGGATCCGCATCGTCGAGCCCGATTCGACCGAGATGAAACGAGCATCCCCGCCGTGGCGCAGCGCGATCTCGGCCACAATGGGCAGTCCGAGCCCCGTCCCGCCCGAGGTGCGCGATCGCGCGGCATCGGTGCGCACGAAGCGTTGGAAGAGCCTCTCGGAATTGGCGACGTCCACGCCGGTGCCGTCATCGTGGACGCAGATCTCGGCCATGGGCCCGACGTAGCGGGTGGAGAAGGACACTTCCTCATTGGCGAATCGCAGGGCGTTGTCGACGATGTTGCGCACCAGACGCCGCAACATCGCCGGGTCGCCCCAGACTCGCGCCGGTTGCACGCCCGCCGTCGAGATCGACAGTGTGGTGATCTGGCGCACCCGACGGGCCTCCTCGTCGAGGATGTCGTCGAGGTCGACCTCTTCACGGCGCATCTGCTCGCGGCGCTCGTCGCTGCGCGCCAGGAAGAAGAGGTCATCGACCAAGGAGTCAATGCGGCGACCCTCGCGGCGGATCGTGTCGGTGAACTCGACCCAGTCGGTCTCGTCCAAGTGGTTCGAGGCCCGATCCACCGTGGCCAGCAGCGTGGTCAAGGGGCTGCGCAGTTCGTGCGAGGCGTTGGAGACGAACTCTTGCTGGATGCGCGAACTCTTCTCCAGGCGGTCGAGCATCGCGTTGAGCGTGCGGGCCATGCGCGACACCTCGTCATCGCCACCCGTCTCGGGCACTCGTTCGGTGAGGTCGTTGGAGGCAATGGTGGCCACGCGGCGTCGGATGGCCTCGACCGGCGACAACGTCAGTCCCACCGCGAACCACACGATGATGGCGACGATCAACAACAAGAGTGGCACCGCCACCAACAACACCACGAGCAGTCGGTGATTGGCGCGGGCGATGGACTGTCCGTAGACGAAGCCCACCGCCAGGCCGGGTCCGCGCGCGGTCGTGACCGGTTGGGCTTGCGCGAGGCTCAGTTCGCCCCGGAGCGGGCTCGACTTGACCCAGGACAGCAACGTGACGACGTACTGGTTGGCTGGACTCAGACCCACCACCCCGTGGGAGATGATCGGAAACTTGAAGATGGGCTGACTGGCCGCCCACACCTGGTTCTGCGCGAGATTCATCACCTGGACGACGACGTCGTTCTTGGTGTTGAGCACGAGCGGCTTGGACCCCGGCAGGATATTCTTGGCGTCACGCACCTGTACCTGGAACAGGTTCTGACTCACGTTGCTGGACGCCTCGGCGTTGTCCGAATGACGCACCAGGATCAGCACCGCCGCACTGGTGGCCACCAGCACCAGCGCAATGACCAGGACGAAGATGAAGGTGAGGCGTGCTCGAATCGACAGGTGGCGACGCTTCATACCCCGCTCGAGAACACGTATCCCACCCCACGAATGGTCTTGATCCGCGACATCGATCCCTTCGTCTCGAGCTTGCGACGCAGATAACCCACGTAGACCTCGACGACATTGGGGTCGCCATCGAAGTCGCTCCCCCACACCGCGTCGAGAATCTCTGCTTTGGTGACGGTGCGGTCCACGCTCTCCATCAGGTACTCGAGCACTCGAAATTCGCGCGACGTGAGCTTGGCCTCCACGCCCGGGGCCGAGACTTGTCGACTGATGGTGTCGAGAACGACATCATCCACCACCACCTTGCGACTCTGACCGCGTTCGAACCGGCGCAGCAGCGCATTGATGCGTGCGAGGAGGATCGGCCACTCGAAGGGCTTGCGCAAGAAGTCATCGGCCCCGGCCTCGAGTCCCTCAATCTCATCGAGGTCACCGTTCTTGGCCGTCAGCATCAACAGTGGCGTCTGGATGCCGGCCTCGCGGATCTCGAGGCAGACGCTGAACCCATTTCGCTTGGGCAGCATCAGGTCCAGCACGATCACGTCGAAGGGCGACTCCAGGGCGGTCGACAGTCCCGACTGGCCATCGTGGCGCTGCTCGACCGCGAAACCCTCGTCGCCCAGCAAGTCGGCGATGGCCTGGGCCAGCGCCTCGTCATCTTCCACCACCAGCACTCGGCGCGGGACATCGGTCATTGCAAGTAGAGGTTACCGTTCGCCGACTCCACGACGGGGAGTGGGGTGAGTCCGTGCGGGGCCGGTCCCGAGACGACCTGTCCCGTGGCGATCTGGAACTGCGAACCGTGACAGGGACACACCATCAATTGCGAGGACGGGGTGTAGCCCACTTGGCAGCCGGCGTGCGGACAGATCGCGTCGTAGGCCACGAAGTTCCCCTTGGTCAACTGAAAGACGATGCCCGGATCTCCCGAGGAGGGGATGGTGAAGGTGGCCGCCGAGCCGACCGGCACCGAACTCGCGGGTCCCAGCAGCGTTCCCTTCGTGCCACCAGAGCCACCGTGGGGCAGCGTCGTGGGCGTCGAGGCCTTCTGGCCGGAGGCGGCGCTGGCCTCGAGGTGACCCACGGCGGTGGTGAGGAATCCGGTGACCGCGGCCGCCCCCGCCACGACAGCCACCGTGGTCGAACCGAGAACGACCGCGCGACGGTCGTAGGTCGTGATGGCCACGGGCGTCACCTGGGGAGGGCGCGAGTGCAGGACCGGGCACTGCTGCGCCGCGCACGGCTGGTTGTGCAACGCCGTGCAGTGACCCTTGTGGAAGTTGCCGCACAGCGTCTGCACCGTCTCGAAGGGCATCGCCACGAGGGGTGACCGACTGAACCCGGCCTGTTTCGCCGCCGTTCGTGCGATGAGCGCATCCGCACTGAGTCGAGAACCACCCCCGGCGATGATCAAGGGCATCCACGCGAAGAAGAACACGATGTCGGCGCCCGTGAAATACGGCGACGAGTGAAAGCTCACCGCGAGGAAGAGGTTGAGGCTGAGCAACGCCCCGGCGATCGCGGCGACGCGGGTCTTGAGACCGGCCAGGGTACCAATGCCGATGGCGAGCTCGCCGTAGGCGATGACCCAGCCGATCAACACGGCGTGGGGAACCATCGCGTGCAGCAGCGAGTGAATGGGGCTGAAGCGCGCCGCCCCGATCAACTGGGACTGGATCGACGACGCCGAACGCGCATCGAAGAACGCCGGATTGGCGAGTTTCTGCAAGCCCGCGAAGGCGAAGGTCACGCCGAGGAACAATCGCAACGGCAGGAGCGCCCATTCCGACAGGGCGCCGGCGCGCGCCGGGACCAGTCCGGAAAATCGCGAGGGCGACGGTGAAGGACGCGGCATCTCAGGATTCTAAGTCCGGCTTAATAAATCCGCGCGGTGCGCCGTGCGTGGGTAAGGATGGCGGGGTGATCAGCGCATCCATCATCTCCTTCGTGCTGCACGAGATCCATTCACTGCCCTCGCTCCTGGTGTACGGCCTCGTTGCGCTCCTGGTCTTCGGCGAGGCGGCGCTCTTCGTCGGTTTCGTCTTGCCCGGCGAGACGACCGTGATCGTGGCCGGCGTCGTCGCGAGCCAGGGCAACATCAACATCGGCGTCTTGTGCGTGCTCGTCGTGCTCGCCGCCGTGGTGGGTGACTCCGTGGGCTACGCCGTGGGACACCACTTCGGTGACCGGCTCTTGACCATTCGCGTCCTCCAGCGCCACCGCGAGGAACTCGACGCCGCGATCGCCAGCATGCAACGGCGCGGTCCGGTCTACGTCTTCCTCGGCCGCTTCACCGCCTTCTTGCGCGCGGTGATGCCGGGGCTCGCCGGCATCTCCAAGATGCACTACCGGCGCTTCCTCCTCGCCAACGCGCTGGGCGGCTTGGTCTGGGGCGTCGCGTTCTGCCTCTTCGGCTACTTCGGCGGCTCCCAATTGCCCAAGATCGAGAAGTACTCGGGATGGGCGTCGATCGCCTTGGTCGTGATCCTCGTCGTCAGCGTGGTCGGCGTGCACTATCTGCGCAAGTTGGCCCGGCGCCGACGCCAGAGCGGCACCGAGGCCTAGGGGACCCGAAGTTCGCTGGCCACGTCAGCGTCGACCCGCACCCACTGTTCACCGTGGCGCGCCAATAGCGCGCGCGGACTGGTCAAGGGACCCGCCCCGCGCACCAACGACCGCACGTGGACCTCGTCGACGTCGTAGTCCTGGTAGGCGCCCACGTCGTCGAGATCGAGCACGGCACTGGTCACGAAGGTGGCGCCGCCCACGGAGCGCACGCCCGCCTCGATGGCCCGGAGGTTCGTGGCGGCGCTGAGAGCATCGGCGTGCGCACCTCGTCGCCACGGTGGCCCGGCCCGCTCATCGAGGAAACCTCGGGTGAGGTCCTCGCGCGCCGCGAACACGCTCCACGAGTCGGCGCCGAGCGAGGAACTGACCCAGCTCACGTAGTCAACGGCCACCGGCATCACCCAGGGCATCAACCACGCCTCCTGGCCCAGCCACGCGGGCCACGCCGCGTCGATGGCGGCCACGTTGACGAAGAGTCCCTGGCGTTGGGCGTAGGTGACGACCTCGGCGTAGCGCGCCAGTGCCGCGCCGTCACGACGTCCCCGGTGCGGTTCGAGCCGGGCCCACGACACTTCGAAGGAGACGCCCACCAGACCCATCTCCGTGGCGAGGTCGAGGACTCGTTCGTAGTTCTCCCAGAGCCCCTCGCCCGACCCGGGCCCGGGGTGGCGACCGAGGGCGATCGTGGGTGAGAAGCACGTCGCCGGTTGGTAGCGACCGTCGAATCCCCCTTCGCACGCGTAGGCACTGAGTGTGGCGAGGACGCGGGGCTTCGTGGGCACCGGGACAGTTTCGCACGCGCACCGACGTCCGGTAGCGTGGGGCCAGCGCCCACCGAACGCGGGCGAGGGCCACGTCGGCGAGGAGTCAACATGTCCGAGGAACTACTTCGTCAGCGTGACGGACACGTCGAGATCCTGACCATCAATCGCCCCCACGCCCGCAACGCGATCAACCTGGCCACCGCGCAGGCGATCAGCGCCGCGCTTGACGAATGCATGGTCGACGACGACGTGTGGGTGGTCATTCTCACCGGCGCGGAGGACAAGGCCTTCAGCGCCGGTATGGACCTCAAGGCCTTCGCGCACGGCGAGTTCCCCGCGACCGAAAAGGGCTTCGGCGGGATCACCGAACGCCATTTCCCCAAGCCGCTGATCTGCGCGGCCAACGGGTCGGCCTTCGCGGGTGGTTTCGAGATGTTGCTGAGTTGCGACCTGGTCGTGGCGGCCGACCACGCCGTCTTCGGCATCCCCGAAGCCCAACGCGGCCTCATCGCCGGCGCGGGCGGACTGATACGCCTGCCGCGGCGCATCGCACGCGCGGTCGCCCTAGAGATGGCCCTCACCGCCGAGCCGTTGTCGGCCCAGCGCGCCTACGAAGTGGGTCTCGTCAACCGGGTCGTGCCCTCGAGCGACGTGCTGACCACGGCGATGGCATTGGCCCAGCGCATCTGCGCCAATGCACCTCTCGCCGTTCGCACCTCCAAGCGCGTCCTGCTCGAAGCGATGGATGTGGACGAGCAAGATGCCTGGGCCCTCAACAACGCCGCCTTCGCCATGATCGCCGCGAGCTCCGACGCCCTCGAAGGGGCCATCGCCTTCGCCGAGAAGCGAGCACCCGTCTGGCAGGGTAAGTAGTCATGACGAGCGCCGCTACCACCGCGCTGCACCTCGCCTCCGCGTCGACCATCGTGCGCTTGAGCCTGCACGTGCTGGCGGCGTGCGTCTGGCTCGGGGGCCAGATCGTGGTCGCCGGGCTGTTGCCCACCGTGCGCACGCTCGGTGAGGAGGCGCCGCGCGCGATCGCTCGCGCCTTTGGCCGACTGAGCTGGCCCGCGTTCTGGCTACTCGTCCTGACCGGGTTCTGGAACTACGCCGCCGTGCACGGCGACACCATGTCGTCGGCCTGGAACACCGCATTCGCCCTCAAGATGATCTGCGTCGTGGTGGCGGGCGTGGGCACGTTCTTACACACGCGAGCGCGCACGCCGCGAGCCCGGGGAATGTTCGCCGGCCTCGGGACCCTCGCGACGTTGGCCGCACTGGTGCTGGGCGTCGCTCTCGCGGGCTAGTGCAGCCGGTAGACCACGGCCGAGGTGAGCGCCGCGCTCACGACCACGACGGGGAACGGCGCCCGGGCGAGTAGCGCCGCGAAGGCCGCCGCGATTCCTGCCACGCGGTGGTCCAGAACGATATGGG
>Ga0209698_10007865_pt1 | contig 11094 bp, 9 predicted proteins | sample LitLauG_LLR_2012_FD_187203 | JGI IMG/M metagenome (GOLD analysis project Ga0209698, IMG submission 187203) | Freshwater sediment microbial communities from Pennsylvania, USA - Little Laurel Run_MetaG_LLR_2012 (SPAdes) (version 2) | ecosystem: Environmental > Aquatic > Freshwater > Creek >... | reverse complement strand
CGTTCACTGACGTCTCGCGCCAACTCGTCGAAGAGGTCGGCCACGTCTTGGTGACTCCGGCGGTCAATTACATCGAGGTGGCCCGCCGCTGGACCTCGGCCGTGCGCGCCGCCTACGTCGCGCCGAATTATCTCGACGAGATCATGACGGCCGCCGCGCGCGATATCGACGCCCTCGTCATCCGCTGAGGCGAGCTGACCGCGGGCGCCGCGAGCTCGCGGCTACGTCGCGATGTTCTCTGGCGTGTCGAATCTCGTGGCCCGCGCGAAGATGCCCAGATCGGCCAGCGCGAAGACCGCGATCACCAGTGGCACCGCGTGGATGGAGGTCAAGGACACCATCAGGCTCTCGATGGCCGGGCCGACGATGCCGCCCACCATCATGCACAAGATGAGGGTGGCCAGACCATCGGCGTCGCCCGGACACAGCGTGGTGTACCAGATGAGGCCCATGGGATAGACCGAGGCGATGATCAGTCCCAACGCCGGATACGTGAACGGTGCGAGACGGTCGATACTCGAGGCCACGTAGAGCACGACGGCGAGGGAGAGTCCCCCGAGCACGAGGACACGCTCGGACCACCGCGCGGCGAGGGGACCACCCACCATGCGACCCAGCGCCAGTCCACCCCAGAAACCCGCCGTCACCACACTGGCCAAGGACTGCGAGTAGCCCACGCGGTGCAACTGCGGGGCGATCCAGCCCGACGTGCTCGTCTCGATCGCCACGTACAAGATGTAGGCCACGATGAACGTCACCAGGATCGATCGACGTCGACCTCGCGCGAAGAGCGCACTGCGGTGTTGCACCACGCGAAGGGGAGGGGCGACGATGTCGCGATAGAACGCTGCGAGGAGAAGGGCCGATACGCCGACCGCGGCGAAGAGGAGGGGGAAGTTGTCGGGTCGGACCACGATGATCATGACGGGACCGAGAACCGCACCCACACCGTAACCAGCGTTGGCCAGGCTGAGACGGTGTCCGCGATGCTCGACCTCGGTGCGCACGAGCAGGGTGTTGAGCGAGAAGTCGCCGCCGCCGAAGGCCAGGCCGATGACGAAGACCCCCGCCAAGAATTCGAACCAGTTCCGCGACGCGCCGGCGCCCAGTGCGCCACATCCCGCCACCACCATCAAGCTAGCCAGCGCAGTCTTGCCGTCGAAGCGTTTGACGCCCAGATAGCCAAGGGGTACGCCCAGGAACGCCCCGACGAAGAAGACGCTCAGTACGACGCCGGCGCTCGGCAACGAGAGATGGAAGCGGTGCGAAAGACTGATGAGCAGTGGACCAAAGAGTGAGGACGTCGCCCCGAACATCACGAAGGTGGCGGTGGCGTTGGCGAAGGCGACGGAACCAAAAGTGACGTCGCTCGACGCGGGCCCGTCGAAGGAGGGAAGCGACGACATCTCTTCACCGTGGCGGCGCGCAGCGGCGTCGTCGTGTGCGAGTCCCGATGACGTCGCGGCTCATGAGCCGCGCGGTTCATCTCCCCAGGTGGCGGGGCGCAGGTAGTTCCTTTGGACCGTGCGTTGAGTCTGGTAGCGGGCGAGGGCCTCGTGGGTCGAGCGACGGGTCGACACCTCGGCGACCGGGACGTCCCACCACGATGCGGAGTCCGGGGACGCGATCGTCGGGTCGTCCTCGATGTGCACCACGGTGATGGTGGCGTTGGCCCGCGCCTGTTGCAACGCGGCGCGGAACTCGTCGAGGGTGGTCGCCGTGATGACCTCGGCGCCGAGACTCGCGGCGTTGGCGGCGAGGTCGAGGGGGAGCGTGCCGCCCGCCAATTGACCCGCGCTATCGCGGTAGCGATACTGGGTGCCGAATCGTTCGACACCGACCGATTCAGAGAGGGCGCCGATCGACTGGAATCCGTGATTGACCACGAGGACGACGATGATCTTGATGCCCTCTTGGACGGCGGTGATGATCTCTGAATTCATCATGAGGTACGAACCGTCGCCGACGAAGACGAAGACTTCGCGCGAGGGATCGGCCAACTTTACGCCGAGGCCCGCGGCGATCTCATATCCCATGCACGAATAGGCGTATTCGACGTGATATCCCTTGGGGTCGCGGGTCCGCCACAACTTGTGCAGGTCGCCGGGCAGACTGCCGGCCGCCGCGACAATCACGTCGCGGTCGTTCGTGGCCGCCTCGACGGCGCCGATGATCGCGCTCTGGGCCGGCAACGGGCGGTTGTCGAGGGCGTACGCCGCCTCGACCGTCTCGTTCCAGGCGAGTGCCGCCGCACGATAGCGCTCACGGAACTCCTCGCTGACCTGCCACCCGTCCAGTTGGCGCGCGAGCGCCTCGAGGGCTTCGCGCGCGTCGGCGACCACGACCGCCGCCGCCAACTTGTGCGCGTCAAAGGCGGTCACGTTGATGTTGACGATCCGCACGTCGGGATTCTGGAAGACCGAGTACGAGGCGGTGGTGAAATCACTCCAGCGGGTGCCGATCCCGATGACCACGTCGGCGTCGCGCGCCACGCCGTTGGCGGCGCTGGTGCCGGTGGCGCCCAGCGAGCCGAGGCTCGCGGGGTGGTCGAAACGCAGTGAGCCCTTGCCCGCCTGGGTCTCGGCGACGGGAATGCCGGTGCGCCGACACAAATCGCTCAAGGTGTCGGTGGCGCCCGCATAGATCACGCCGCCGCCCGCGACGATGAGTGGTCTCTTGGCCTCACGGACGAGGCGGGCGAGATCTTTCATCTGGCCACGATCGGGCCGTGGTCGCCGCACGTGCCACACGCGGGGCGCGAAGAGGTCATCGGCAAAGTCGAACGCCTCGGTCTGCACGTCCTCGGGCAGGGCCAGGGTAACGGCCCCCGTCTCGGCCGGGTCGGTGAGCACGCGCATGGCCTGCATGAGGGCCTGGGGCAACTGCTCGGGCCGCCACACGCGGTCGAAGTAGCGCGAGACCGGTCGCAGGCAGTCATTGACCGAGACGTCGAGCGACCTCGGGTCCTCGAGTTCCTGCAACACGGGGTTGGCCCGGCGAGTGGCGAACACGTCGCCGGGCAACAAGAGCACGGGGATGCGATTAGTCGTCGCCACCGCTGCTCCCGTCACCATGTTGGTGGCGCCGGGACCGACCGACGTCGTGCACGCGAAGGCTTGGAGTCGATTCGCCATCCGCGCGTAGCCCACCGCGCTGTGCACCATCGCTTGTTCGTTGCGCGACAAGTAGTAGCGCATGTCGTCGGCGCTCTCGAGCAGGGCCTGACCCAGACCCGACACGTTGCCGTGGCCGAAGATGCCGAAGCAGCCCGCGAAGAAGCGTTGGCGCTGCCCGTCGCGTTCGACGTCTTGCACCGATAAGAAGCGCACCACTGCTTGGGCGACGGTCAGTCTCATTGTCTACCTCGATGTGACGTCAGGGGAAGTCGGGGGTCGATCTCTTGGCCCGACCACGAGTCGCGGATCCACGCGTGCGACGGGTCATCACAGAATGCCATGGTGCGAGGCAGCGCGTCACCCGCCAACACGTTGAGGAAATACACGTCGTAGCCGGGGGCGGCCATCGTCGGGCCGTGATAACCGAAGGGGATGCAGATGGTGTCGCCCGTCGACACTTCGGCCAAGACGTCGATCTCGCGACCTGGTCCGGAGGAGTACACGCGCTGGTACCCACCGGGACCGGGAGTGCCGGGCCCTGCGCCGCCGCGTACCTCGAAGTAGTAGATCTCTTCGAGCTTGGCCTCGCCCACGCGCACTTCGTCGTGCTTGTGCGGCGGGTACGACGACCAGTTACCGCCGGGCGTCAGGACCTCGACGGCGATGAGTCGGTCGGTCTCGAATCCGTCGGGGGAGGCGAAGTTGTTGCACTGGCGACTCGCGCGGCCCGCCCCGCGAATCTCGACGGGCACGTCGTCGGCGCGTCCGTAGCGCGCCCTCAGACGGCGTCGCGCCTTCGCCCCGGGCAGGGCGAACCGACCACCGGCCTCGCTGTGGATCGTCGCGGTGCTGTCGCGAGGCACGTAACAGAAGTCGCTGACTCGTGAAAAGACGTCCTCGCGTCCCACGAGGTCGAACACGTCGGTGTCGCAGGTGACCACGCAGCTGCCCGCCAGGGGCAGAACGATCCACTCCGCGTCACCGGCATCGAAGGTGAAATCCTGGCCCGGCGAGAGGTGCAGTGTCTTCAGGTACGAGAACTCCCAGCCCGCGCCGTCGGGAGTGATGTCGACGCCAGTCCCATCGGGCGAGGGGTCACCCGCCGGCTGATAGAACCGCTCATTCATAACAGGCTGGCGGCCGTCTTGACGGCGCCGGCCACATCGTCATCGTGCGGGTAGAGCAGATTGCGCCCGACGGCGAGGCCGCGGACTCCGGGCAGGGCCAAGGCCTTCTCCCACGAGCGAAACATCTCATCGGGCTTGTCGCTCTGGTCGCCGCCGAGCAAGACGAGCGGCAGCGTGGAAGCCTCCGCGACGCGCGCCATGTCCTCGACGACGGGAACCTTCAGCCAGGTGTAGGCCGACGTGGCGCCGAGAGCCGAGGCGATGGCCATTGACTGGATCACCGCGTCGCTCGTCAAGACGTTCGCGGGGCGACCATTCACGGTGGCGTTGAGGAAGGGTTCCACCATCGCTACTTTGCCGACGGCCGCCAGTTGGCTCACCGCATCGGCGCACGCGCTCAGTGTGTTGACGGTGCCGATATCGCCGAAGTTGATGCGCATGAGCATCTTGCCACCATCGAGTCCCGCGTCGACGATGGACTGAGCGGTGTAGCCGGTGAAGCGGTCGTCGAGTTCGAAGCTCGAACCCGGGAGCCCCCCACGATTCATCGAACCAAAGACGAGCTTGCCCTCGAGGGCTCCGAGCAACAGCAGATCCTCCACGATGTCCGGGGTGGCCAACACACCGTCGACGCGAGGATTGGCGAGGGCCTCACACAGTCGCTCGAGGAGGTCGTAACGACTCTCCATGGCCCGGGCGTTCTTTCCGACGCCCAGCATGCCGCGCGCGCTGTGATCGGCGGCGATGACCAACAACTGGTCGTGGGCCCCGAGTGGTGCGTGGCCTCGACGAGCGGCGGCGGCCTCGGCGAAGGCCGCGGGGCGCACGAATCGCGTGTCGGTGAGAAGGGTGCGTTGCTGTTGGTTCACGAGTGTTCCCTTTCGAGCAAGTCCTGAATTTCGTCCATGGTGGGCATCGCTGCGGAACACGCGAGGCGCGACGCGACAATCGCTCCCGCGGCGTTGGCGACGTCGATGGTCTTGGCCAACGGCCAGTCGTGCAAGATGCCGTGACAGAGTGCGCCACCGAAGCCGTCACCAGCCCCGAGGCCGTTGACGACCTGCACCTCGACCGGCACTGCGACCACGCGCTCGTCGTGCGACTTGGCGAGCACGCCGTCGGGGCCCATCTTCACCACCGCCAACGTGCAGCCCAATTCCAGGAGCCGGTCGGCCGCCTCGTCGGGCTCACGTGTCGCGACGCACACCTCGACCTCATCGAGGTTGCCCACGGCGATGCTCGCCAGGCCCACGGCGTCTCGCACGCAACGACTCGCTTCTTCGCGCGAGGACCAGAAGACGGGCCGGTAGTCGAGGTCGAGCACGGTGGGATGGCGACGGACTCGAGCCTCGAGCGCCGCCATGGTCGCAGCGCGACTGGGCTCGACGGAGAGCCCGCTGACCGTCGCCCAGAAGAGTTTGGCCGCGGCGATGGCGGTGAGATCGAGTTCATCGACGAAGATCTCGAGGTCCGGTGCCTTGGGTCGGCGGTAGAAGTAGATGGGGAAGTGGTCGGGAGGGAACGTCTCACAGAAGGTGACCGGTGTCTGGAGTTCCTCGACGTCGGTGACGAAACGGTCATCCACCCCAAAGCCGCGCAACGCCGCGTGGACGTATTCTCCAAAGGGGTCAGCGCCGGTGCGCGAGATCAGGGCGGCCGAATTCCCCAGGCGAGCGGCGGCGACGGCGACGTTGGCCGGACTGCCACCGAGGAACTTGTCGAAATGCTGCACGTCGACGAGGCTGCCGTGCTCGGTCGGATAGAAATCAACGCCGCAGCGCCCCATGGTGATGACGTCAAAGACCGGAGTCGCGGCGTCGGGCACCGTGCTCACGAACCCCGTGACCTCGAAACGCGACGGCGGGGCGCGAGCGAGGACCCGCCGTGCGCGACGTCAGCGGGCGACGTCGAAAATATCGCTTGACCCGAGGGGGCGGCGCGGTAAGAATCGAGACCACACATATGTCCTGACAATAGCACTATGTAGATTGGACGACAGCAGACTTTTCTCCCCGTATGTCACTAAGGATTGCAATGACCCCTTCCACGTCTCCGACGTACAACCCCCTGGCCTCGATCATCCTGGACCGCGATAGTCCCGTGCCGTTGTATTTCCAATTGGCCCAACAGATCGAGAACGAGATCCACGAGGGGGGCCTTCGCACCGGAGACCGCTTGGAGAACGAGGTCAAGATCGCCGAGGACCTCGGGCTCTCGCGACCGACGGTCCGTGCGGCCTTCGGCTACCTCGTGGACAAGGGGCTGGTCCAGCGACGTCGGGGCCAAGGTACGACGGTCACCAAGGAGAAAGTGAGCCGCAACGTCAAGCTCACCAGTCTCTTCGACGACCTCGCGGTTGCGGGGAAGAAACCGACCACGAAGGTGCTGCACAATGAGGTGATTCGGCCCTCTGACCTGGTCAAAGAGGTGCTGGGCATTCCCGACGGCCAACTGGTGATCTACCTCGAGCGCCTGAGATACGGCGACGGAGAACCGATCGCCCTGCTGCACAACTACATCCCCACGTCCATGGTCACCCTCAGCAGCGAGATGCTCGAGGAGCACGGCTTTTACGAACTCTTGAAGGCCGCGGGCATCTTCCCTGACCACGCCACCCAGCGGATCTCGGCCAAGAATTCGTCCGCCGTTGAGGCCCGATTCTTCGACGAGCCCAAGGGGACCGCCCTACTCACGATGGAGCGCACCACCTACGACGAACGGGGTCGCGCCATCGAATTCGCCCAGCACGTCTACCGGGCCTCGCGCTACGCCCTGATCAGCACGGTGACCGCGGAAGGGGAGATCCAGAGTCACCCTTTGTAAGGTCGAATGATAGTAGTTGTTGACATTAAGTCACATAGGCGTTACTGTGGCCCGAAGTGCACGCCGGGGCGACCTACCTCCTCGAGTGGCACCCGCAGTGCGATGAATTTCTTTGGAGCAGTTCGCGAAGAATATGGAGTGGCAGTGGGGACAGGACGAACGTGCGGGGCATTTGTTGTCGCGAGTCAGACTGACAGCGCACTCGCGATGGCCGATGCGACGGGGCTGACCGCGTGAACGAGATCCGCTTCGACCACGTCTGGAAGCTCTTCGACGGCAACGTGGTGGTGTCGGACCTGACCCTTGATATCCACGAAGGCGAGTTCCTCGTCCTGGTCGGCCCGTCGGGCTGTGGCAAGACCACCTCGCTTCGCATGCTCGCGGGTCTCGAACGCCCGAGTCACGGTCGCATTTGGATGGGCGACAAGGACGTGACCGATCTGCCCACCGGTCAGCGCGATATCTCGATGGTGTTTCAGAGCTACGCCCTCTATCCGAACATGACGGTCAAGAAGAACTTGGCCTTCGGACCCAAGGTCCGCAAGGAGCCTCGCCAGACGCTCGATCAGCGCATCAACGACGTGGCCGACCTGCTCGGGATCCGCCACCTCCTGGATCGTTCGCCGGCACAGTTGTCGGGCGGACAGCGCCAGCGCGTGGCTCTCGGACGCGCCCTGATCCGTGAACCGCAGGTCTTCTTGATGGACGAACCGCTGTCGAATCTGGACGCGGCGCTGCGCGTACAGATGCGTTCGGAGTTGATCAGGTTGCACAATCGCCTCGAGAGCACGACCACGGTGTACGTCACCCACGACCAAGTGGAGGCCCTCACCATGGGTGACCGCGTGGCCGTCCTCAAGGACGGTGTCCTGCTCCAGGTGGACAGCGCCAACGACCTCTACGAGTACCCCGAGACGGTCTTCGTGGGTGAATTCATCGGTTCACCCAAGATGAACGTGGTGCCCGGCACGCTCGAGATGATCGAGGGCGTCGCCACGGTGTCGTGCTTGGGCGTGTCGGTGGCCCTGTCGGCGCAAATGAGGGGCCGCTTGAATGCGACGACGAGTGGTCCGGTGCTCGTGGGAGTTCGCCCGCACGACCTGCACCTGGCGGGGGAGCGCTCCGACGAGAGCGCAGCGGTCGCGGGCGTCATCGACATCACTGAACACACGGGCACCGAGGTGTTCGCCACCGTCGACGTGCCCGACCAAAAGGTCATCGCCCGCCTGGCCCGTTCGCCGTTGCCCCAGCACGGCCAACCGGTCCAGCTGGCGTTCGACCCGGGTCGGATACTGCTGTTCGACGTCGAGTCGAAGAAGAGTCTGTTTGGTCGGAATTCAGAGCGGGAAAGGATCAGCGTCGGGTAGGGGAGGCTGCCCGGTTAGGGACGTTTTAGAAATACTCAGAACAGTTCAAATAGGAGAGAGAATGAAAATAGCGAGATTCATGAAGAAAGCAACGGTGAACAAGTTGGTTGCCGGCAGTGCCGTGATGGCGTTGGCCGCGGGATCGACGGTGGTCATCGGCGGCACCGGTGCGGTCGCGGCGAGCAAGGTGACTATTTCGGTCGCTTACGCCGCGGACACGACCTTTGACACGACACCCCTCGGTCTCACGTGGTGGACCCAGGTGAAGAAGGAGTTCCAAGCCAAGTACCCCAACGTGACGGTCAACCTGATCGCCATCCACGGCGGCGAGCCCGACTTCTTGACCAAGATCGCGTTGTTGTACCACAACAGCTCGACCGCTCCGACCCTGACGCAGTTCCCCTCGACGGAGATCGCGCTCTATCAGTCATCGGGCTACCTGATGTCCATGAGCTCGCTGCTCAAGGGTTCGTCGTGGTTCGCCCAGTACCCCAAGGTCATCCAGAACGAGGGCAACATCGGTGGCCAGATCTACGCCGTGAGTGCCGGTGAGAACAACAACGGCATCTACTACGACAAGGCCATCATGCAAAAGGCCGGGATCAAGTTGCCGTGGCAGCCCAAGAACTGGAACGACATCATCACCGCCGCCAAGGCCATCAAGAAGGCTGAGCCCAAGGTGATTCCGCTCTGGCTCAATGCGGGAACGGCCGCCGGTCCCAACGGTGCCGGCTACGGCATCTTGAACTTGTTGGCCGGTTCGTCCAACCCGACGATCCAGACCTCCAGCGGCAAGATGGTGGTGGGCTCTAGCGGCCTGTTGCAAGCGCTGAACTTCTACCACACGGTCTTCGCCGACGGACTCGGAGCGCCGACCGCGCAGCTGTTCAGCCCGAACAACGCGCCGAACATCCCCTCGACGGACTTCGCCAAGGGTCAGCTCGGCATCGCGGTGAGTGCGAACTTCATCGGTGGCAACTGGACCAAGCAGGTGAGCTTCCCGTACTGGCCCCAGGCCTCGACCGCCATGGGCGTCGCGGGTCTGCCCACGGCCAGTGGCAAGGGCTACGCCTCGACGCTGTCGGGCTGGGACTACGGCATCTCGAGTCACGCGTCAGCGGCACAGGTCACCGCGACGATGAACTTCTTGAACATCGCCCAGGACTCCACCAACCTCATCGACGCGGCCAACTGGGCCGGGTGGGTGCCGCCGGTGCAGTCTGACTGGACCGTGCCGCTCTACACCAACTTCGCCGCTCCCTTCAACGAGGAGTTCGGCAAGTTGCTGCCCTACAGTTCCGAGCTGCCTTCGAGCTCGAACTACTCGGTCTGGGTCCAGGGCATCGAGCAGGCCTCGGGTCTGATCGCCCAGACGCCCAAGACCACGGGCGCGCAGGCGATGGCCTCGATGAAGAGTTTCGTGACCAACCAGCTCGGACCGAGCGGCGTCACGACGCTGCCGTAACGAAGTTCCCCCAAGGCAGTAACCCGCAGTAACGAGGACGTGAAGGGCCGGTGATGATGTCAACAGTTGTACTCGACACCACCACCGGCCCTGACGTCGCTCAACTCTGGAAGACCCGTCGCGATAAGGCGCGCACGCAGTGGTCGAGTCTGCTCCTCTTGACGCCGGCTCTGGGCCTCTTGGCCGTCCTCTTTCTGGTGCCGATGGGCTTCGCGGTCTACCTGGGGCTGACTAACTTGACCTTGGTCGGTCCCACCTCGGTGCACTGGGGCTTCACGGGGATGGAGAACATCACCCGACTGAGGACCGATACGGAGTTCTGGAGTTCGCTCTGGACCACGGCGTTCTTCATCATCGGCTCCATTGCCGGTGTGGTCGTGCTCGGTTACGGACTCGCGTCGTTGCTGATGCGCGCCACCGCGTGGCTGCGCGTGGTGGTCGGCGGCATCGTGGTCGTGGCCTGGATGATGCCCGCGGTCACCGCCGGCATGACCTGGTACGCCTCAACCACCGGCAACGGCACCTTCGCCACCTTGTTGGGCACGCCGAATTCGAACTTCCTCGACGCCCAGCCCTTGTTGATCGTCACTCTCGCCAACATTTGGTCGATGACCGGTTTTTGCATGCTCGTGATGGGCGCCGCCCTGCGCAACATCCCTTCGGAGGCCATCGAGGCGGCGATGGTGGAGAACGCCTCCACGTTCCAGCGCTTCCGACTGATCGTGCTGCCCCTCATGCGTTCGACGATCATCGCGGTCGTCCTCTTGACCGCGCTGTTGTCGCTCGCCAACTTCTCGCTGATCTACATCATGACCCAGGGTGGTCCGGGCACCGCGACCAACATCTTGCCCCTCTACTCGTACCAACAGGCCTTCAGCTACAACAACCTCGCCTACGGCGCGCTGATCGGCAACGTGATGGTGCTCATCGCCACTGTCTTTGGCGTCCTCTACGTGCGAATCGCGGGTAAGTCATGAGCAAGGACGTCGCGACGCCGGCTCCGGCCACCATCACCACGTCCGATGGTCGGGTGATCGAGTTGCCGCCGGAGAACCACGAGACCCAGCGCAACACCGTGCGCAAGATCACCGGTAACACGATCCTGGGGGGCCTCGGCCTCATCTTCCTCGCCCCGATGCTCTGGCTCTTGCTCGCGTCGATCGACGCGAGCAAGAGCCAGAGCATCGGGGCGAGGA
>Ga0209698_10007864_pt1 | contig 11094 bp, 7 predicted proteins | sample LitLauG_LLR_2012_FD_187203 | JGI IMG/M metagenome (GOLD analysis project Ga0209698, IMG submission 187203) | Freshwater sediment microbial communities from Pennsylvania, USA - Little Laurel Run_MetaG_LLR_2012 (SPAdes) (version 2) | ecosystem: Environmental > Aquatic > Freshwater > Creek >... | reverse complement strand
CCCTACCCCTCCTCGCCATCCAAATCTCCCAGCCCATACCGGCGCAGCTTCGCGTAAAGCCCCTGCCGGCTGAGCCCCAGCATTTCCGCCGCCGACGCGCGGTTGTCGCGGGTCAGTTCGAGCGCCGCCTCGATGCACAGGCGCTCGATCAAATCGGTCGTTTCGCGCACGAGGTTCTTGAGCGGCACGCGGCCGACCAGATCGACGAATTGCTCGGCCGTGCGGGGAAGCTCCCGCCCGCCTAACCGCTCTTTGCCCGCCCGCCAGCCGGCGGCGCGGATGGTGAAGCCGATGCACGGCTCCGCCCCATTCAAAGCGCTGACCGCGGCGATCTCGACATCCTCCTCGGCGCCGAATTCGCCGCGCGCGAGCGTCGAGAAATGGCGCACGGCGCCGTGGGTGCGGATGTTGGTGAAGAGCAAGTCTACGTCGACGCCGGGGCGGCCGATCCAGCGCTCGAGCGGCTGGCCGCGCACTTGGGCTTGCGTCGTCGCCTGCACCAGGTCGAGAAAGGCGTTGTTGGCCCGCAGCACCTTGCGCTCGGAATCGGTGACGACGAACGCCTCGGGCATCGCGTCGACCAGCGCCAGGGTCTGCAATTCTTCGTCCGCGACGCCCTTGGCGCCGCCGCCCACGCGCGACAGGATCACCAGAAGATTGGCGGCGTTCTCCTGGCGAAACAGCGAGCCCGACAGCAGCAGCGGCGTCGCATCCTTGGCCAGCGTGACATGGACGTTGTCGACGCGCGGCGCGACGCGGGCGGCGGCGACGAAGCTCTGCGAAGCGCGGCGGCTGCCCTCGTCGAACAGATCGTCAAAGGCGTGGCCGATCAGCTTCTTGGCGTCGCCGCCGATCAAGGCGGCGGCGGCCGGGTTGGCCTCGATCACGCGATGGCTCGCCGAATCGACGATCAACACCGCCTCGGAGGCGAGCTGGAACAGCAGGCGATAGCGCTTTTCGGCGCTGCGGATGCGCGAATATTCCCGCTCCATCGACTGCTGCGCTTCGGCCAGGCGCTGTTGCAGCGAGGCCATCGCGCGCAAATCGCGCCCGAGCGCGACTATGCGCCCCTCGGAGCCGAAGCGCATCGTGCAATAGCGGACCGGGATGTCCGCTCCGCCTTCGACCGGGTGGTTGACCTGGCGCCAGCGGGTGGGCGCCTTGGCATTGGCGTCGCGCACCAAATCGGCGATTTTCGGCCGGCTTTCGACGGTGACGATGTCCAAAAACGAGCGCCCGACCCAGCCGGTGTCGGCTTCTTTGGCGAGATCCGCATCGGCGAAGGAGGCGTCGAGGATCTTTCCGTCGACGTCCAACACCAACGCGACGTCCGACGCCGCCGCGATCAACGCGCCCGCGCCCTCCGGCCCTAAGGACGCGAGGCTGGAAGCGGGCGCGGTAAAACGCCCGACCGCCGTCTGGCTCACCGCTTCCATCAATTTGGCTTCCTCCGCCAATGACAACGAACGCGGACACGCGGGGTGGACGCGAAATTTTACATGTTAATGCGGCTCTCTACCAATCCGCGCGCCAAAAGAATAGCGGCGCGCATGTCGCAAATGGCGGCGTCCGCGCCGATTTTTTGGGCGAGATCGGGCTGGCGGGCGACCAGGGGACCGCCGAGGAGGATCACAAGGTCTCGGCCGCGCGGCGCGGCGCGGGCGGCGCGAACCGCGTGGCGGAGGGGTTCGACATAGCGGTCGCAAGAGATCGAAAAGCCTAGCAAGGCATAGGGCGTCTGGGCCAACTGGGCCTCAAAATCGTCGGCGATTTCCGCCGCGAAGCCGGCGGCCCGGAACATCCCCTGAGCGATCTCGACGCCCAGACGGTGCGTCTCGCCGGGCGCGAGAGCGAACAGCGCACGGGGGCCGGGCGGGGCGGCGGCTGTCGGCGTCAGCTCGTCCAACAGGTCGCGCGCCGCCGCGCTCAGGCGGCCAAGTCCCTCGGTGACCCCGACGAAATCGAGGGAATCGCGCTCCCACAGCGCGCCCAGACGGCGCGCGGCGAGGGGGAGCGTGTCGAGCAAGAGCGTTTCCGCAGAGCCTCCGCGCCGACGCAAATAGGCGATATAGTCCCGCGCGCCCTCGCGCTCGGGCCCGATGGCCAGGCTCGCAAGCCGCCCTGGATCGCCCTCGTCCCGTCTCCCGCTATGGGCGGTGAGGAGGCGAGGCAAGATCTCGCCGCGCACGATTTGAAGCAGAGACCGGCGAATGTCCGGCGCGCGCGGCGGGGCCGCCGGAGGCCGCTCAAGCACGTCGATCGCCTGCATCGATCCCTCCGCGTGACGGCCCGTCCCGGTCCGGGGTCGATGGCTCGAACCTCCGGCCAAAATCCAGGCCCGCGCGCCCAAACCGCTTGGCCTCGGCCCGCCTCAAAATCTAGATTGCCGTAAAATAAAAATTACGTCAATCTAGATTGACACATGGCGAGGCCGAGTCCTACACTCCCATCGTTCGGAGGGTTCATGGCGCGGCGGCTGACGCCTCGCCGGACCTTCAAAGGCGGGGAGGCCTTGAACGGCATGCGCAGGGAACGGCCACATAAGCCGCCGCTATATACCGCCGAACAGCGGCAAAAGCGCGATTCCTCGCCTTGGACCCTGGTTCAGGGCGCGCTCGCCCCGGTGCAATTCCTGGTGTTCCTCGTCAGCCTCGCGCTGGTCGCCCATTTTCTCCTGACAAATAATGGTCAATATGTTGCGACGATGTCGGTCGTCGTCAAGACGCTGACGCTCTACGCGATCATGGTCACCGGGGCGATCTGGGAGAAGGCGGTTTTTGGGCGCTATCTCTTCGCCCCGGCATTCTTCTGGGAGGACGTGTTCAGCATGCTCGTGCTGGCGCTCCACACGGCCTATCTCGCCGCCTTGGCGCTGGGCGCGTTGAGCCCGCAAAACCTTATGCTGCTGGCGCTCGCCGCCTATGCCGCCTATGCGATCAACGCGGCCCAATTCCTCCTCAAATTGCGCGCCGCGCGGCTCCAAGCGGGCGCCCCGCCCAGCGGCTTCGCCGGTCTCGGGGCGATTCCATGAACGCGCTGGCGCCGATCGACCAAGGCTCCGCCGCGCCGGTTGCGGGCTGCGACACGCGCCAGGTTTTGCGCGAGCGCGGCCAGCGCGAGGTGTTTTGCGGCCTGACCGGCATCGTCTGGCTGCATCGCAAAATCCAGGATGCGTTCTTTCTGGTCGTGGGCTCGCGCACCTGCGCGCATCTCATCCAATCCGCGGCGGGCGTGATGATCTTCGCCGAGCCGCGCTTCGCCACCGCCATCCTCGACGAACGCGATCTCGCGGGGATCGCCGACATCGACGACGAACTGGACCGCGTGGTCGGGCGCCTCTTGGAGCGCCGGCCCGAGATCAAGTTGCTGTTCCTCGTGGGCTCCTGCCCGTCCGAGGTGATCAAGATCGATTTGAAACGGGCGGCGGCGCGTCAAAGCGTCAAGCATTCGCCCCATGTGCGCATTCTCGCCTATTCCGGCAGCGGCATCGAGACGACGTTCACGCAAGGCGAAGACGCCTGCCTGGCCGCGCTCGCGCCCACCTTGCCGGTCGAGCCCGCCGGGGCCGAGCCTTCGTTGCTCGTGGTCGGCGCGCTCGCGGATGTCGTCGAGGACCAGTTCGCGCGGATGTTCGGCGCATTGGGGTTGGAGCGCGTACGCTTCTTCCCCATGCGCCGGGCCAACGACGCTCCCCCTGTCGGGCCCGGCACGCGCTTTTTATTGGCGCAACCGTTCCTCGGCGACACCGCCCGCGCGTTGGAGGCGCGGGGGGCCAAACACATCCCCGCACCCTTCCCGCTCGGCGCCGAAGGGACCTCCCAATGGCTGCGCGCGGCGGCGAAGGAATTCGGCGTGCCCGACGAGACGTTCGAAGCCGCCACGCGCGAAGCGCGCGCTCGGGCGGAAAAATACGTCGCCCGCCACCTGGGGACACTGAGCGGCAAACGCGTTTTTCTGTTCCCGGATTCGCAGCTCGAAATTCCGCTTGGCCGCTTTCTTTCGCGCGAGCTGGCGATGGAGCCGATCGAAATCGGCACGCCCTATCTGCACCGCGAACACCTCGCCGCCGAATTGGCGCTGTTGCCCGAGGGCGCGCGCCTGAGCGAAGGCCAAGACGTCGAAAGGCAGCTCGACCGCTGTCGCGCGTCGAAGCCCGATTTGATCGTCTGCGGTCTTGGCTTGGCCAATCCGCTGGAGGCCGAAGGCTTCGCCACCAAATGGTCGATCGAGCTGCTGTTCACCCCCGTGCAGGGCTACGAGCAGGCGGGCGATCTCGCCGAATTGTTCGCGCGCCCGCTCAACCGCCGCACCCGCCTGGCGGATTTGCCATGCAACTGACCGTCTGGACCTACGAAGGCCCGCCGCATGTCGGCGCGATGCGGATCGCCACCGCGATGCGCGGTCTGCATTACGTGCTGCACGCGCCCCAGGGCGACACCTACGCCGATCTGCTGTTCACGATGATCGAGCGGCGGAGCGAGCGCCCGCCGGTGACCTACACGACCTTCCAGGCGCGCGACCTTGGCGGCGACACGGCGGAATTGTTCAAGTCGGCGGCGCGCGACGCCTATGAGCGCTTCAAGCCGCAGGCGATGATCGTGGGCGCCTCGTGCACCGCCGAGCTGATCCAGGACGATCCCGGCGGCTTGGCCAAGGCGCTGGACTTGCCGATTCCGGTCATCGCGCTCGAACTGCCCGCCTACCAAAAGAAAGAAAATTGGGGCGCGTCGGAGACGCTTTATCGCCTGGTGCGCGCGCTGTCCGGGGCCAAGCGCGAACGCCCCGCGCACCAGCGTCCGCTGTGCAACATCCTCGGCCCCACGGCGCTCGGCTTTCGCCACCGCGACGATCTCGTCGAGATGCGCCGCCTGCTCGCCGACCTCGGCGTGGACGTTAATGTCGTGGCGCCGGGCGAGGCGACGCCCGCCGATTTTGGCCGACTCGGCGATGCCGATTTCAACGTGGTGCTCTATCCGGAAGTGGCGCGGCTCTCCGCGCAATGGCTGGAGCGCAACCACGCGCAGCCCTTCACGAAAATCACGCCCATCGGCGTCGGAGCGACGCGCGACTTCATCGAAGAGATCGGCCGGATCGCCAAGATCGACGTCGCCCCCTACCTCGCCGCGCAGGGCTCGCGCCTGCCGTGGTATTCGCGCTCGGTCGATTCGAATTATCTCACGGGCAAGCGCGTCTTCCTCTTCGGCGACGCCACCCACGTCATCGCCGCCGCCCGAATCGCCAGCAAGGAGCTGGGCTTCGAAATCGTCGGCATGGGCACGTATTCGCGCGAATTCGCCAGGGACGTGCGCGAGGCCGCAGCGCTCTATGGCCTGGAAGCGCTGATCACCGACGATTATCTCGAAGTCGAGGAGCGCGTCGCCGCGTTGCAGCCGGAACTGGTTTTGGGCACGCAGATGGAGCGCCACATCGCCAAACGCTTGGGCGTGCCCTGCGCGGTGATCTCGGCCCCCGTGCACGTGCAGGATTTTCCCGCGCGCCATTCCCCGCAGATGGGCTTTGAAGGCGCCAACGTGATCTTCGACGCCTGGATCCATCCGCTGATGATGGGCCTGGAGGAGCATCTGCTGGCGATGTTCCGCGACGACCCGGAGTTCCATGATTCCGCCGCGCCTTCGCACTTGGGCGCCAAGGCCAAGCCCGCCCCGGCGCCGGAACCGATCGTCGTCGCCGTCGCGCCCGCCGTCGGCGATCCCCAATGGAGCGCGGACGCCGAAAAGGAACTCAGGAAAATCCCGTTCTTCGTGCGCGGCAAAGCGCGCGGCAACACCGAGAAATTCGCGAAGCAGCAAGGCCTGACGACGATCCACGTGGGAACGCTCTATGACGCCAAAGCCCATTTCGGCCGATAGCGCGGCCCGCTTGAGCGTGACCATCGTCACGCTCGACAACCACCTCGCCGGGGCGGTCGACCGCGCCAAGCGCACGCTCGCGCGCGAAATTCCCGGGCTCCATCTCGCCTTCCACGCCGCCGCCGATTGGAACGACCCGGCCGCGCTGCAAAGCTGCCTCGACTCGATCGCCGCGTCCGACATCATCGTCGCCACCATGCTGTTCATGGAGGAGCACGCGCAGGCGGTGCTGCCCGCGATCCAAGCGCGGCGCGAGCATTGCGACGCGGTGGTCGGCTGCATGTCGGCGCCCGAGATCGTCAAACTGACGCGGCTCGGCCGCTTCAACATGGACGGCTCGAAGCGCGGCGCCTTCGATTTCCTCAAGAAACTGCGCGGCTCGAAAAAGCCTAACGAGACCGGGGGCGCGCGCCAACTCGCGATGCTCAAACGCATCCCCAAAATCCTGCGCTTCATTCCCGGCGCGGCGCAGGACGTGCGCGCCTATTTCCTCACCCTGCAATATTGGCTGGCCGGCTCGGACGAGAACGTCGTCAATCTCGTGCGCTTCCTGGTCAACCGCTACGCGGACGGGGCGCACGCGCATTTGCGCGGCGCGCTGAAATCGCCTCCGCCCGTCGATTACCCCGAAGTCGGCGTCTATCACCCGCGCCTTCCCGGCCGCGTGAGCGAAAACGCCGCGAAGCTGCCGGTTCCGCCCCGGCGCAAAGGCACGGTCGGCCTGCTGCTGATGCGCTCCTATATCCTCGCCAATAACACCGCGCATTATGACGCCGTGATCGAGGCGCTCGAAGCGCGCGGCCTCGCGGTGATCCCAGCCTTCGCCAACGGGCTTGACGCGCGCCCCGCCGTCGAGGCGTTCTTCCAAGGCAAGGGCGGCGCCAAGATCGACGCGCTGCTTTCGCTGACCGGCTTCTCGCTGGTGGGAGGCCCGGCCTACAACGATTCGAACGCGGCCGCCGCGATGCTGGGCGCGCTCGACGTGCCGTATCTGGCCGCGCAGGCCCTCGAATTTCAGACGCTGGAGCAATGGGAGGAATCCGAGCGCGGATTGTCCCCGGTCGAAGCGACGATGATGGTCGCCATCCCCGAGCTCGACGGCGCGACGGCGCCGATGGTGTTCGGCGGACGATCGAGCCAAGGCGGCGCCGATTCCTCGCGCGACATCCGCCCGCAGCGCGAGCGCGTCGGGCGCCTGGCCGAGCGCGTCGAGCGGCTGGTGCGCCTGCGCGCCAAGCCTAAGTGCGAGCGCAAGATCGCCATCCTGCTCTTCAACTTCCCGCCCAACGGCGGGGCCACCGGCACGGCGGCGTTCTTGGGCGTCTATGAATCGCTGCATCGCACGCTGATCGCGCTCAAGGCCGACGGCTACCGCGTCGACGTGCCGCCCTGCGTCGACGCGTTGCGCGAGCGCATCTTGGAGGGCAACGCCAAGCGCCACGGGATGGCGGCCAATGTCGCGGCGAAAATCTCCGCCGAGGACCATATCCGCCGCGAGCCGCATCTGCGCGAGATCGAGGCGCAATGGGGCCCGGCGCCGGGCCGGCACAACACCGACGGCTCCTCGCTGTTCGTGCTGGGCGAGCGCTTTGGCGACGTGCTGGTCGCGGTGCAGCCGGCCTTCGGCTACGAAGGCGATCCGATGCGGTTGCTGTTCGAGCGCGGCTTCGCGCCGACCCACGCGTTTTCCGCTTTTTACCGGTATCTGGGGGAAGACTTCGGCGCCGACGCGATCCTCAATTTCGGCACCCATGGCGCGCTGGAATTCATGCCGGGCAAACAAACCGGCCTGTCCGGCGCGTGCTGGCCGGAGCGGATGATCGGCGCGATCCCCAACGTCTATCTCTACGCCGCCAACAACCCCTCCGAAGGCGCGCTCGCCAAGCGCCGCACGGCTTCGACGCTGGTGAGCTATCTCACCCCCAGCCTCGCCCAGGCCGGGCTCTATCGCGGCCTGGTCGATCTCAAGGCGTCGCTCGACCGCTTCCGCGTCAGCGACCCCGAGGCGACCGAAGAGCGCGGGCGCTTGATCGCGCTCGTCCAGTCGCAAGCCGCCGCCATCGACCTTTGCCCCGCCGAGCCCGCCTGGGGCGAGGAGGCCGTCGCGCGGATCGACAAGCTCGCCGCGCAGATCCTCGAAGTCGAATACACGCTGATCCCGCACGGGCTGCATGTCGTGGGACAGGCGCCCAGCGCGCTCGAGCGCCTGGAGACGCTGACCGCCGTCGCCGAGGCCGCGACCCCTTCGTGGGAGATCCGCCACGCCGTCGCCTCCCTCGTGGACGGCGGCACGGTCGAGGACGCGTTGACGGCGACGGGCGTGACGCCCACCCAAGAGCTGCGCGCGACACTGGCCAAAATCGCCGAAATGAACCGGCTCATGGCCGAGGATCATGAATTGCCCGCGCTGCTGCGCGCGCTCGACGGCCGGTTCATCCCGCCCGTGGCCGGGGGCGACCTGATGCGCTCGCCGGAAATCCTGCCCACCGGGCGCAACGTCCACGGCTTCGACCCCTATCGCATCCCCAGCGCCTTCGCGATGTCCGACGGCGCGCGCCAGGCCGAGCGCGTGATCGCGCGCCATGTCGGCGACGGCAACGCGTTCCCCGAAACGGTCGCGGTCGTGCTGTGGGGCACCGACAATTTGAAAAGCGAGGGCGGGCCGATCGGCCAGGCGCTCGCGCTGCTCGGCGCCAGGCCGCGCTTTGACGCTTATGGGCGCCTGTGCGGCGCGGCGCTGATGCCGTTGGCCGAACTCGGACGGCCGCGCATCGACATCGTCGTCACGCTGTCGGGCATTTTCCGCGATCTGCTGCCGCTCCAGACACGGCTGATCGCCGAGGCCTGCTATCTCGCGGCGACGGCGGACGAGCCGAGCGAGAGCAACTTCGTGCGCAAGCACGCCCTCGCCTACGACGCCAAGAACGGTTGCGGCCTCGAGACGGCGGCGCTTCGCGTGTTCAGCAACGCCGAAGGCGCCTATGGCGCGAACGTGGGCATGTTGATCGACTCCGGCGCCTGGAGCGACGACGACGAAATCTCCAACACTTATTCGCGCCGCAAGTCTTTCGCCTATTCGCGCAAGGGCGAATCGAGCCGGCAGGCCGCGCTGCTCGGCGCCGTGCTGGAGACGGTCGACCTCGCGTACCAAAACCTCGACAGCGTCGAGCTGGGCGTGACCAGCATCGACCATTATTTCGATAGCCTGGGCGGAATGGGCCGCGCCGCCAAGCGCGCGCGGGGCGGCAAAGAGGCGCCTGTCTACATCTCCGACCAGACGCGCGGCGAAGGCCGGGTGCGTTCGCTTTCCGAGCAGGTGGCGCTCGAGACCCGCACGCGCATCCTCAACCCGAAATGGTACGAGGGCATGCTGAAATACGGATACGAGGGCGTGCGCCAGATCGAGGCCCACGTCACCAACACGATGGGCTGGTCGGCGACGACGGGCCAGGTCGAGCCGTGGGTCTACGAGCAGATCACCCGCACCTTCGTCGCCGATCCCGCGATGCGCGAACGGCTGGCGTCGCTCAACCCGGCCGCGTCCGCGAAAATGGCCAACCGCGTCATGGAGGCCCATGCGCGCGGATATTGGAAACCCGACCCCGAATTGCTCGCCGCGATGAACCAGGCGGGCGACGAGCTGGAAGACCGGCTCGAAGGCGTCACCACGGAGATCGCCGCATGAACGTCGCCATCCGCAATCCCGTCCGCCCCCAGCAGCCCCCGGGGTCCGTGCAAGTCGAGCTCGACCCGGAGGTCAACATCGGCACGGCCAAGGTGTTCGCCATTTACGGCAAAGGCGGCATCGGCAAGAGCACGACGTCGTCGAACCTGTCGGTGGCCTTCTCGAAGCTCGGCAAGCGCGTGCTGCAAATCGGCTGCGACCCCAAGCACGATTCGACCTTCACGCTCACCAAGCGCCTCGCCCCGACCGTGATCGACGCGCTGGAGGCCGTGCAGTTCCACTCCGAGGAGCTGCGCGTCGAGGATTTCGTCGCCACCGGCTACAACGGCGTGATGTGCGTCGAGGCCGGCGGTCCACCGGCCGGCACCGGCTGCGGCGGCTATGTCGTGGGACAGACGGTGAAGCTGCTCAAGGAGCATCACCTTCTCGAAGACACCGACGTCGTGATTTTCGACGTGCTCGGCGACGTCGTGTGCGGCGGCTTCGCCTCGCCGCTCCAACATGCCCAGCGCGCGCTGATCGTCACCGCCAACGACTTCGATTCGATCTTCGCGATGAACCGCATCGTCGCCGCGATCCACGCCAAGTCGAAGAACTACGAAGTGCGTTTGGGCGGCGTGATCGCCAACCGTTCGGCCGACACCAACGAGATCGACCGCTACAACGACGCGGTCGGCCTGCGCCGCGTCGCGCATTTCCGCGATCTCGACGTGGTCCGGCGCTCGCGCTTGAAGAAGTCGACGCTGTTCGAGATGGAGCCCTCGCCCGAGCTGATCGAGGTGCAGAACGAATATCTGCGCCTGGCGGACCAGCTCTGGTGCGGCTTCGAGCCGCAGCCGGCCAAGCCGATGAAGGACCGCGACCTCTTTGAATTCTTGGGGTTCGACTGATGTCGACGCTCTCCTACGGCGCCAGGCGCGAAGACCTCACCACCTATTTCGACCGCACGGCGGTCGAAGCCTGGAAGCGTCTGACGTCGGACGCGCCGGTCGGCCGGGTGCGGGCGAGCGTGCGCGCGGGGCGCGAGGAAATGCGCGCCACGCTCTTGTCGTGGCTGCCCGGCGACCTCCGCGGCGCACGCCTGCTGGACGCGGGATGCGGCACGGGGGCGTTGGCGGTCGAAGCGGCGCGGCGCGGCGCGGACGTGCTCGCCATTGACGTCTCGCCCAACCTGATCGCGCTCGCCAACGAGCGGGCGCCCAAGGATTTGGGGAGAGGCAAAATCACGTTCGTCGTCGGCGACATGCTCGATGCGCGCCACGGCGGCTTCGATTTCGCCGTCGCGATGGACAGCCTCATCCACTACGAAGGCGCCGACATCGTCCTCGCGGTGGCGGCCCTCTCCAAGCGCGTCAGCCGCTCGATTCTGTTCACCGTCGCGCCGCGCACGCCCGCGCTCAGCGTTATGCACGCCGTCGGCCAATGGTTCCCGCGCGGCGACCGCGCGCCCGCCATCGTGCCGATCGGCCAAACCGATCTGGCCCGCCGCCTTTCGACCAACGCCGATCTCGCGGGCTGGCGCCAGGCGCGCACGCGGCG
>Ga0209698_10007863_pt1 | contig 11097 bp, 8 predicted proteins | sample LitLauG_LLR_2012_FD_187203 | JGI IMG/M metagenome (GOLD analysis project Ga0209698, IMG submission 187203) | Freshwater sediment microbial communities from Pennsylvania, USA - Little Laurel Run_MetaG_LLR_2012 (SPAdes) (version 2) | ecosystem: Environmental > Aquatic > Freshwater > Creek >... | reverse complement strand
CCCCGCCGGCGCTTCGCCTACCCACCCCAGCTGCTGCTCGTGGACGGGGGACTGGGCCAGCTCCACGTGGCCACCCGGGTCCTCGACCGCCTCGGACTGAGCGAGCGGGTGCCCGTGGCCTCCCTGGCCAAGCAGTTCGAGGAGGTCTACCTTCCCGGGACGTCGACCCCGGTCCGCCTGCCCCGCCAGTCCGAGGCCCTCTACCTGCTCCAACGGTTGCGGGACGAGGCCCACCGGTTCGCCATCTCGTACCACCGGACGCTGCGAGGCAAGCGGATGACGGTCGGCGCGCTCGACGGGGTCCCGGGGCTCGGGCCCAAGCGGCGGAGCAGGCTGGTCGAGCACTTCGACGGGCTGGCCGGGCTCCGAAAGGCGACCCGGGACGAGTTGGCGGGCCTATCGTGGCTACCGGAGGCGGTGGGTGACGCGGTCTTCGAACGGCTGCACAACCCGCTGCCGACGCAGCGGTGAGCAGGTGGCAGTCAGGACCGTGCCGCACAGGAGATTCCGTGCAGTACAGGAGATCGTGCAGTTCAGGAGATGAGGTCCGATGAGTGAGTACCTGGTGGTGACCGGCATGTCCGGGGCGGGTCGCTCGACAGCGGCGGCGACGCTCGAGGACCTGGGCTGGTTCGTGATCGACAACATGCCGTCGGCGCTGATCTCCAAGGTGTCCGAACTGGTCGACGGCACCGGTTCGGAGATGGAGCGGGTGGCGTTCGTGGTCGGCCGTGGCGGAGGCGACCTGGACGATGTCCTGCCCGCGGTGGACGGCCTGATCGCCGGGCGCAACCGGGTGCGGATCCTCTTCCTCGACGCGGCGGACGACGTCCTCATCCGACGGTTCGAGGGAACCCGGCGTCGCCACCCGCAGGCCGCCCGAGGGGTGGTCGACAGCATCGCCGACGAGCGGGCGCTCCTGGCAGGCCTGCGCGACCGTGCCGATCTGGTGGTCGACACCGGTGAGCTGAACACCAACCAGCTGCGCACCCGGCTCCTCGAGGTCTTCGGCGACGAGGAGTCGGGCAGCACGATGCAGACGTCGGTGCTGTCGTTCGGCTTCAAGCACGGCGTGCCGCTCGACGTCGACCTCATGTTCGACTGCCGGTTCCTCCCGAATCCGTACTGGGACGAGTCACTGCGCAGCCACAGCGGACTGGAGCCCGAGGTGCGGGCCTACGTGCTCGATCGGCCCGAGACGCTCCAGTTCCTCGACAAGTTGGACGATCTCCTCACCATGCTGATCCCGGCATACATCAAGGAGGGCAAGTCCTACCTGACCGTCGCCATGGGGTGCACCGGGGGTCGCCACCGCTCGGTCGTGCTGGCCGAGGAGCTCTCCCGACGGCTCGACGCCCACGGGCTTCCGACGACGGTGTTCCACCGCGACGTGGACCGGTGACCCCGGTGGCGCCGTCGGCCGGACGTCCTGGCGACCGTCCCCATGTCGTCGCCATCGGCGGGGGCCACGGCCTGGCGGCCACCCTGCGGGCCGTGCGCACCTACGCCGGGCAGGTGACAGCCATCGTGTCGGTGGCGGACGACGGGGGTTCGTCGGGTCGACTCCGCGAGCTGCTGCACATCATCCCTCCGGGGGACCTACGCAAGTGCCTGATCGCCCTGGCCGAACCGGGCTCGCTCCTGGCCAGCGCCTTCGACCACCGGTTCACCGAGGAGGAGCTCGCCGGGCACTCGCTCGGCAACCTGGTGCTGGCCGGGCTCATGGACGCCACCGGTGACCCGGTGACCGCCCTCGACGAGGCGTGCCGGCTGCTCGGCGCGTCGGGCCGGGTGTTGCCCAGCACCACCGAGCCGGTCGTCCTGAAGGCGCAGGCCGCCTGCGGGTCGGTGACCGGGCAGGTGGCCGTCAACGGGACCGACCACATCCTGGCCGTCTCCCTGGTCCCTGCCGATCCGCCGGCACCGCCGGCCGCGGTCGACGCCCTGGCTGGAGCCGACCAGATCGTGCTCGGCCCCGGATCGCTGTTCACCAGCGTGCTGGCGGCCGTGGCCGTGCCCGGCATCCGCGATGCGGTCAATGCGTCACGGGCCCAGCGGGTCTACGTGTGCAACCTCCGTCCCCAGGACCCCGAGACGGGCTCGTTCGACGTGGCGATGCACGTCGAGGCGCTCCTGGCCCACGGGGTGGAGGTCGACCGGGTGGTCTGCGATTCGTCGGGGATCGCGGTGGGAGATCCGGCCGTCCCGGTGGTCGACGTCGCCCTGGCCCGACCCAACGGCCTGGCCCACGATCCGGGCAAACTGGCGGAGACCCTCGCCGATCTGATCGGATGATGCCCGGTGCACCCTGGATGCCCTAGCGTGGACGTGCTCCTCGTGTGCGGGGGCGACAGGACCGACAGAGGGCGCGCGGGCAGGTGGCGTGCCGCTGGGACGACGACTCGACGAAGGATTGAGGCACGAGAGCAATGACCGTACGGATCGGGATCAACGGCTTCGGGCGCATCGGCCGGAACTACCTGCGGGCGGCTCGCCTGCTGGGCGCCGACGTCGAGGTGGTGGCCATCAACGACCTGACCTCCGCGGAGACACTGGCCCACCTGCTCAAGTACGACACCACCCACGGCCGCTTCGGCGCTGACGTGTCCGTGGAGGGCTCGTCGCTGGTGCTCGATTCGGGACCGATCGCCGTGCTCGCCGAACGCGACCCGAAGGCACTCCCGTGGGCCGACCTGGGCGTCGACGTGGTGATCGAGTCCACCGGGCTGTTCACGTCGAAGGAGACGGCGTCCGCCCACATCGAGGCCGGTGCGCAGCGGGTCATCATCTCCGCCCCCGGTACCGGGGTGGACGCCACGTTCGTGGTCGGGGTGAACGACGACCAGTTCGACCCGGCCACCGACTTCGTCGTCTCCAACGCGTCGTGCACCACCAACTGCTTCGTACCGCTCGTGAAGGTCCTCGACGACACCTTCGGCATCGAGTCGGGTCTCATGACCACGGTCCACGCCTACACCAACGACCAGAACCTGCTCGACCTGCCCCACAAGGACATGCGCCGGGCCAGGGCTGCGGCGGCCAACATCGTGCCGTCGTCGACCGGCGCGGCCCGGGCCACCAGCCTGGTCCTCGAGTCGATGAAGGGGCGCCTCGACGGCTCGTCGCTCCGGGTACCGGTTCCGGACGGCTCGATCACCGACTTCACCGCCGTGGTCCCGGGCGAGGTCACCGTCGACCAGGTGAACGCGGCGTTCGCCGCCGCTGCCGCTTCGGGCCCCCTGTCGAAGGTGCTGGTCTACACCGAGGACCCGATCGTCTCGAGCGACATCGTCGGCAGCCCGGCCTCGTGCACGTTCGATGCCGGCCTCACCATGGTGATGCCCTCGGCCTCCGGCATCACGCTGGTGAAGGTCCAGGGCTGGTACGACAACGAGTGGGGCTACGCCAACCGGCTGGTCGACCTCTCGCTCATCGTGGGCGCCGGGGCCTGAGCCGGTCCGGACGGAACGTACACGTGCACCGAGGGGAGACGAGGGCATGAGCGAGTCGGACGAGAACCCACTGCTGGACGGCCTGCCGCTGCTCGGCGACCTCCCCGACCTGGACGGGGCCAGCGTCCTGGTCCGGGTCGACTTCAACGTCCCGCTCCGGCCGTGCGAGGGCGAGCCCTCCAAGGTCACCGACGACTTCCGGATCCGGGCGGCCCTGCCGACCCTCGAGTACCTGGTGGACCGGGGGGCGACGGTGACGGCCTGCACCCACCTGGGTCGCCCGAAGGGCGCGCCGGACATCCGCTGGGAGCTCGGTCCGGTCCGTGAGGAGCTGGCCCGACTCGCACCCCAGGTCGAGCTGCTGGAGAACCTGCGGTTCGACCCGGGCGAGACGGCCAACGACGCCGACTTCGTGGAGAAGCTGGTCAACTCCCATGACGCCTACGTCAACGACGCGTTCGGGGTGTCGCACCGGTCACACGCCTCGGTCGTCGGTCCCCCCAAGCTCCTGCCCAGCGCCGCCGGACTGCTCCTGGAGAAGGAGATCGAGTCGCTGGGACGCCTGCTCGGCACACCGGACCGGCCGTTCGTGGCCGTCGTCGGCGGGGCCAAGGTGGCGGACAAGCTGGGCGTGCTGCAGGCGCTCCTCCACCATGTCGATGCCCTCGTCGTCGGGGGCGGCATGGCGTTCACGTTCCTGGCGGCGCAGGGCCATGACATCGGGGGCTCCCTGGTGGACCGGGACCGCATCGACGAGTGCCGCCAGCTCCTGGCGTCGGGCACCCCGATCCTGCTGCCGACCGACATCGTGGCACTCGAGCCCGGAGCGTCCTTCGGGTGTGACTGCAACGGGGGTGAGGTGCGCACGGTGGGCGCCGACATTCCCGACGGGTGGCAGGGCCTCGACATCGGTCCCGAGTCGGTGGCCGCCTATGCCGCCTGCATCGCCGGGGCGGGCACCGTCCTGTGGAACGGTCCGATGGGGGTGTTCGAGGATGCACGGTTCAGTGCCGGCACCGCCGGCGTGGCCGAAGCGATGGCCGCCTGCTCCGGCTACACCGTGGTCGGCGGTGGGGACAGTGCCGCCGCAGTCGACGAGCTCGGACTGGACCACGAGATCAGCTTCATCTCCACCGGTGGTGGTGCGTCGCTCGAGCTCCTCGAGTTCGGCGACCTCCCCGGCCTGGCCGCACTGCGGGGTGCCTCCAACGCACCTGCCCCCCGTGCGCCGCGGTGAGCCCGGCAGGCGCCGGACGGCGGCCGCTGGTCAGCGGAAACTGGAAGATGAACCTGGACCATCTGGAGGCGATCCACGCCGCCCGTGACCTCGGACTGCGGCTGCAGGCCTCCGACGTGGCGCCGCTCGACGTATCGGTGCACCCACCGTTCACCGACATCCGTTCGGTGCAGAGCGTCCTGGAGGGCGAGGGGATCCCGGTGGCACTGGGCGCCCAGGACTGCGCCGTCGAGGACAGCGGGGCGTTCACCGGTGAGGTGAGCCCGGTCATGCTGGCCAAGCTCCACGTCGAGTACGTCATCGTCGGCCACTCGGAGCGGCGGACGCTCTTCGGCGAGACCGACGCGGTGGTGGCGGCCAAGGTGCGTGCCGTGCTCCGAAACGGCATGGTGCCGATCTGCTGTGTGGGGGAGACCGTCGACGAGCGGGACATCGGTCTGACACAGGAGCGCCTGACCGCCCAGGTCACGGCCGCCCTGGGTGGCGTGCCGGCCGAGGACGTGGCGGCCATGGTCGTCGCCTACGAACCGGTGTGGGCCATCGGGACGGGTCAGGCGGCCACGCCGGAGGACGCCCAGGAGGCCTGCGCGTGGATCCGGGGCGTGGTGGCGTCGGTGGCCGGTGAGGACGCGGCAACCCGGGTCCGGATCCAGTACGGCGGATCGGTGAAGGGCGACAACACCGGATCCCTCATGGACTGCGCCGACGTGGACGGTCTGCTGGTCGGGGGAGCGAGCCTCGACGCAGCCCAGTTCACGGACATCGTCCGCGCCGCGTCACGGCCCGGCCGCTGAGTTTGGTAGCGTCTCCGATGGCCCTGATCCCGAGGAGAGCCCCCCTGTGTTGACCGCCATCATCGTCGTGCTCCAGATCGTCTGCTGCCTGGCGCTGATCTTCCTCATTCTCATGCACTCCGGCAAGGGTGGCGGACTGTCCGACATGTTCGGCGGGTCGGTCGGCTCGGCGGCCGCGGGCTCGACCGTGGTGGAGAAGAACCTGGACCGGATCACCGTGGTCGTGGCCGTGGTCTTCGCCTTCACCAACATCATCCTCCTCCTGCGCCTGCAGTGAACGAGCCCGGCGCCGAGCCCGTCGAGCGCCGGCCCCGCATCTCGTCCCTCTGGCGCGAGCACCGTGCCCGCTGGACGCTGCCACTGGTGATCGTGGTGATCATCGGAGCGGTGGCCATCGTCGACCACCTGGGCAACCGGCAGATCAGCCAGGTCGACCAACCCGCATTTCCTGCGCTCGTGCAGGTCACCGGGGGTTCGTCGGTCGTGCACCTCGGTGGTGCGTGGTCCGGGTTCAATCCGAACACGCCCGAGGGCGCCTCCTCGTCGAGTCCCACGTTGCTGGTCAAAGTCCTGCCCAGTGCCTATGTCATCAGTCCGAAGTTGGTGCCACAGGTCAACACCGACCTCCTGCTCAGCGTCGAAGCGACCTCGACCGCTCCCCTGACCATCCAGTACGTGATCAATCCCAAGGCGGAATGGTCGGACGGCGTCCCGGTGACGGCGGACGACTTCGTCTACGCCTGGCAGTCCCAACGGGGTGACGGCGTGGACGTCGATGGACAGCCGGACCGGGTGGCCTCGACCCTCGGCTACCGGGACGTGGCGTCGGTCACCGGCTCCCACGCGGGGCGGACGGTGACCGTCGTGTTCGCGACGCCGTTCGCCGACTGGCGGATCATGTTCAACCACATGGTGCCCGCCCACATCGCCCGGAAGGTGGGATGGAACACGGGTTTCGCCTCGTTCAACCCTGCCGTCGACCTGTCCGCCGGTCCACTGGCGCTGCAGTCGGTGGCTTCGGGCACCGCCGTGCTGGTCCGCAACCCGATGTGGTGGGGCACGCCGGCCGCGCTGAGTACGGTGACCGTGTCCGACAGTCAGGATCCGGCAGCGTGGATCGCCCCACTGGCGGCCTCGGACACGGCCGTGTCCCAGCCCGGGTCGTTCGCCCTGGGTTCGCTCAATTCGGTGTCCGCACTTCCCAACACCCAGAGCTCGATCCACCCGTCGCTGGCCCTGCAGTCCCTCGAGTTCGACGTGCATTCGGCGGTGGGGGGCCGCCTGCCGGTTCGACAGGCCATCGCCCATGCCGTCAACCGGACCGCGCTGCTGTCGGCGTTGTTCGGCGACCTGGACCCGTCCCTCGTGGTGAACGACAGCCACCTGGTGCTGGCGTGGCAGAACTCGTATGCGGCGTCGACGGCGGCGGGGGAGTACGACCAGGTCGATCCCATGGCGACCGACAAGCTGCTTGCGACGGTGGGGTTCGCCAAGGGGCCGGGTGGCCTGTACGTGGACGGTGCCGGCAAGCCCCTCGTCGTCCGCATGGCGGTGGAAGAGGGTGACCCCTGGATCGACACCACGGCCACCGCGCTGGTGGCCCAACTCAGGGATGCCGGCATCACGGTGACCACCCTGCCGGTGGTGGGCCAGGCCGGGCTGGCGGCCGCGGCAGCCACCGACGGCTACGACATGGCCCTGGTCACCCGGATGTCGGGCCCGTTCCCGTCCATCACCCAGTCCTGGTACTCGACCGGAACGGGTCGGCACCCGGCCGACAACGAGGACTGGAGCAGGTACGACGACCCCCAGGTGGACGAGCTGTTCGTCCAGGCGGAACAGGCGCTGAACCCGGTCACCGGGGCGACCATCTACGGGCAGATCGACGACCAGCTGTGGGACCAGATGGTGGCCCTGCCGCTGTTCGGCGAGCCGGGGCTCGTGGCCAACGGCGTCCAGGTCGCCAATGCGGCGTACAACCCGTCGACGGACGGGGTCCTGTGGAACGTCGACCAGTGGTCGAAGATGCAACCGGCACCGACCACCGGGCACTCCTGAGTCGTCGGTCGCTGGCGGCCAGGGCTCCGGCGCGGACGGGGGACCCCCGTGGGCGCGCTACCATGCCCTTCGCCCCGATGTCCGCATCGGTGTCACTTCGTCGGAGTGGCGGAATAGGCAGACGCGCTAGCTTGAGGGGCTAGTGTCCGAAAGGACGTGGGGGTTCAAGTCCCCCCTCCGACACGCACGTGCGATGCCTCTGGAAGTCGCAGACGGTCGACCCCACAGAGGACACATCCTCTTGGTCTTCGGGGCTGGAGGCTGATATCTCGGTGTGGGGTCCCGTGTGGGGTCCAGCGTGAGGTCCCCGAGAAGCTCTCCGACTTCGCTCAGCACCCGGACATCGAGGTCACTGACCAGGACGATGACCTGTGTCCCTTCTGCGCCCGACCCGCGGATCGGCTGTGCGCCAGTTGACGGCGCCGTGCGACGAAGTCGGGCAGCGTTCGATGTTGTTGCATGACAAACTCGCAAGTCATGCGGACCACACCGGGGCTTCGGGCCGGCGCCTGGCCAACGAGGCAGTCGGCAACGGTGTGCGGGGTGGTCGTCGCACTGGTTGCGATCGTTCTTTCGGCCTGCACTCGGGTCGACTCAGTATCGCCAGTCCGCGCTGAACCGGCCTTTCCGGGAGCGTCGCCCGGTCCCTATCCAGTGGGTCATGTTGTGGTGACGGTTCCCGCCAATGGCGATCGGCCCAGCCTCACCGTCCATGTCTGGTACCCGAGTCGGTCCTCGTCGGGGCCAAAAGCCAGCTATCAGATCATCCCCGGGGTGAATGTGCCGGCGCTCCTTGCAGTAGACGGAGCCCAGCAGTCGTCCGGCCGGTTTCCTCTCGTCGTCTACTCACACGGATCAGGGGCGTTCGGGGCAGTGGCCACGTACTTCACCGAGGTCCTGGCGAGCCACGGGTACGTGGTGGCCGCACCGGACCACCCTGGCGACACCATCATCGACGCGGCGCTGGGGATCAGCAACACCAACTCCCAGTCGAATGTGGCGAATCGCATCGACGACCTGAGCCGGGTGATCACTGCGTTGACCATGCCGACGGCTTCGGCGGCCTCGGATGTCTCCAGAATGATCGAACCCGGCAAGATCGTGGCGACCGGCCACTCGCTCGGCGGTGCGGCGGCCGTGGGACTCGCCGCCAGCGACCCCCGTGTCGGCATGGTCATCGCCATGGACCCTACGTCGGGGACGCTCACCCGGGATCAGCTGGCTGGGGTGAAGGTCCCCGTCCTCATGCTCTGGAGTGCCGACGGAATCGACGCGTCCGAGCCTCAGGCCTACGCCGCCATGCCCGGTCCCTGGTACCAGGTGACCCTTCCGAGCGCACATCACGACGGATTCACCGACCTCTGCTCCTACCAGAAGCTGCTCCCAACCTGGATCCCCGTGATCCAGAAGGCCGATCCTGGATTGGATGTCCAGGCAGGTCTGGCCAGCTTCGACTTCCCGCTCAACTGTGATCCTCCGACCCTTCCGCCCGCCCGCGTCCACGAATTGGTCGACGGGTATTCACTCTCCTTCCTCGAGTACTCACTGCTGGGGAAGCACGGCTGGAAGAGCACCTTCGAGTCGTCAAGAGCCGACGCCGGCTTCGCCCAGAGCGGCGCCTACTCCGGGTCGAATTCGGAAGGCTGACGCCCTTTAGGGATGGCACATCGCCGGCCGGTTGGACAACCTCTGCAACCCGTTGCAGGCAGGAGTTACCCGATGGACGGCCGGCGGCGTCGACCTCGTGGTCCGACTCGTGGTCCGACCAACAGCGAACCTTCGCATCGGAGCCCGGATCGGTGCAGACCCCGTCCGCCTTGGGACCTCACCACGCATCGAGCAGTCGTACCGGCAAGCCGGGTCAATTCGAACGGGTGCCCCTGAACGCCGGACTTGCCCACGCCGCCGTGCGCCGCAGTTGACCGAACCAGCCGCGCACCCGGTGCCCATTGATCGGGCATCGCCCGTTCGGCACCGGACGGACACCTTCGATGCGAGCATCCTGACGCGATGGCGGCCCTCGGGACCGTGCGCGATGATCGTCCACGAGGGGCGTCAATTCTCCCTGGGAGCGGAGGCGGAACATGGGCAGCGGGAACGATCGAGGGCAGGGTCGCGCAGGTCGTGGATGGCGGCTGACATCGCTGCTGATCTTGGGGGCACTCGTCGTGGCGCCGCTCTCCGGCGTCGTGGTCGCCTCCACCGTGGGGGAGGCAGCCGTAACCTCCGGCCCGAACTTCGCCGTCGCGACGACAGTGCTCCCGGTCGCTGTGGCCGGTGGTGCCTACAGCCCGATCGCACTGACCGCCACGGGGGTGACACCCAGCGTCAGCCCCGCCACGACGACCGTCACGTGGGGCAAGGGAGCGGTCACCGCACCGGCGACGGCGCTGCCCGCCGGATTCACGCTGTCCTCCAGCGGCGTGCTGGCGGGCAAGCCGGCGGCGACCCTCGCGCCAGGCTCCTACAACGTGATCGTCAAGGTGACGGAGAAGTACGTCACCTACAGCCTCAATGGCCTGCCGATCCACACCACGAGGACGGCCACCGCCACACTCCCCCTCGAGGTGGCGTCGACGGGGACACCCGGCGTCCTGGCCGTGTCGACCGGCGACAGCTTCACCTGTGCGCTGGTCACCGGTGGCACGGTGAAGTGCTGGGGCTACAACGTCTACGGCGAACTGGGCAACGGGACGACCACCAATTCCTCGACCCCGGTAACCGTGCCCGGCCTGTCCAAGGTGACCGCCCTCGCGTCCGGCGAGGCGCACACCTGTGCGCTGCTCAAGGGCGGGACCGTGAAGTGCTGGGGTGATGGCGGGTTCGGTCAGCTCGGCGACGGGTCCTATGCGGACCATTCCGCGGTGCCCGTGGCCGTCACCGGGCTGACCGGGGCCGTGGCCATCTCGGCCGGAGCGGAGGACACCTGTGCCCTGGTCAGCGGCGGAACGGCCAAGTGCTGGGGTGACAACACCTACGGCCAGCTGGGTAGCGGTGCGATCCCCGGATCCGACCTCCCGGTGACGGTGAGCGGCCTGACCGGTGCGGTGTCCGTGGTGGCAGGCGGATTGACCACGTGTGCCGTGGTCGCCGGTGGGTCCGTGGAGTGCTGGGGATTCAACAAGGACGGCCAGCTCGGCGACGGGACGACGACCGACTCCTCGACCCCGGTGACGGTGAGCGGACTGTCCGGCGTGACCATCCTGACCAATGGTGGGCTGCACGCCTGTGCGTTGGCTGCCGCAGCGCAGGTCGAGTGCTGGGGCACCGACATCTTCGGCGCGGTCGGCAACGGCGCGAACGTCAACTCCCCGGTTCCGGTCCCGGTGCATGGTCCCCTGACGGCATTCGCCGTCGCCTCCTCCCTGGAGGACTCCTGTGCCCTGGTCATCTACGGGATCGTGGGGTGCTGGGGAGTGAACGACCGGGGGCAGCTCGGCAACGGAACCACCACCGACTCCAACATCCCGGTAGCGGTCACCGGGTTGTCCGGGGTGTTCGCCGTCTCGACCGGCCCGCTGCACACCTGTGCCGTCGTGAGCGGGGGAACCGTGGA
>Ga0209698_10007862_pt1 | contig 11097 bp, 9 predicted proteins | sample LitLauG_LLR_2012_FD_187203 | JGI IMG/M metagenome (GOLD analysis project Ga0209698, IMG submission 187203) | Freshwater sediment microbial communities from Pennsylvania, USA - Little Laurel Run_MetaG_LLR_2012 (SPAdes) (version 2) | ecosystem: Environmental > Aquatic > Freshwater > Creek >... | reverse complement strand
GGATGTGCCCAACCGCTTTGGCTCCGGCAGGGACGATAATTTCTCCGTCCCGCTCATAGTTGTACTCGATCACCGCCAGGACGGGAGTTCGCACCGCGGTGCTGGCCGCTGATTCCAGACGTGCACGCAATCGCGTTCCCGTGGCCAGACCCAATCCCAGTTCCGGTGCTGGGTCATTGATTTCGCGGGCCTGAGCACTGCCCGAGTTGGCAGAGACGTTTCGCACGTAGATTAGCGAAGACTTCTCCATGACCTCGCGGTCTGCTTTACCCAAGTCTGGAGTCTCGGCACCGGCCGAGCCTGGCTGATACGGCGGCGCTTGCCATGGCTGCTGGTCTCCGAAAGGCGGTATCGACCCTAACGTTCCCGATCCGCTCGCTAACCTCCTTCCCGCTGCCGGCTTCGTTGCGGTTCGTTGTAGGTCGCGTTCGTTTAAGAAGCCTTCGTGAGATTCTTTTGTGACGGTCCGGCCAGAATCGGTGATCGGAAATAGGCTCTTGTCGTTGCTTGCGGTGCCGCTCTCCAAGGCCAGGTCTTCAGTAGCAGTGGCGCCACGACTCTTCACTTTCTGCGGCACGCCCCGATGGGGCATAGACGTAGCAACGAAAATCAGCAGCGCGATGACGATCGCTCCAGCCCCGATGATTACAAAGCGGTTCTGTTGGATCCGCTGCCTGGCTCTCAGTTTTGCTCTTGTTGCGAGCCCAGGCAGTGGCGCGGTTGCGTCCGCAGGGAGTGGCTCGTTGTTTCGAGCCTCATTTTCCGCTGGCTCCGGAAGGACTGCAGCGTTGCCGTTGTCGTTGTGTCCGTTTGGATGAATCACCTTGCACCTCTCGAGACCGGAGCCACAAACGCAATCGGCGCCAGGACCGGACGGTCGACCTCTTCCGCTTGGGCAACCGCGAGCAAGAGTCGTTCCCGGGATTCCTTGAAGGTAGGCCGGTCGAACACAATGATGCCATCGGCTCTGGCGCCAGGAGCGAGTCTACGTGAGGTAATCCAGTAGTCCTTGATCGCGACCGGCTCGGCCTTAATCGTTTTTCGATGCTTGTCTTTCGATGTCCCCGCAAGCTGTACTTGCGGCGGCAGTACTTCAATGGTCCGTGCAGAAGAGTTCAGAACGGCGAACGGCACGGCCATCTGTTGCTCTTTCTCTATCGCCTGTCCTACCGCAACCTGCAGTTGCTTGCCTTCCCAATGTGGATTCTCAATCCGTTCTGCCCTGAGCAAGTCCTGCTCTTGTCTGCCAGGCTTCTCCGGGGCAGTGCTGGCTGGCTGATTTTCCGTAGCAACGTTTTTTGTCTCGCCAACCAGAAACACGGGGTGAGTCGACGCAATCAGAAAGCTGTGCGGGCGCTCACAGTTGAGGACATAGTCCACGGGCTCACTACGGTCTGCCTTGCCTTGGCTGACCAAGCTCAGCGAGATCTCATGGCCTCCTCTGGTGGTAATCAAGGCGTTGGTTTGCGCAGGTTTTACGCTGGTTGCTTTGAAAAACACCAACTGCGGCTCGGCTTCGGAGTGGTCGGCCCGAAAGGTTCCCGGATCGCCCAGTACGACCGAACTCACCTCCTCCAGCACCCGCACCGAACTGACGTATCCTGGCCGCAAGTGCAAGACCACAACTTGTTCTGGGTCAAGATTCAAGCTCACGATTCGCGCCTGTGGAAGATCGGACTGCGCTGAAGCTATATGCAATAGCAGGAGACTGGCCGTTGTCAGATGCACCAAACTCAAACAAATTTTCATCTCACATCTCTTTCCGAACTGGTGTTCGTAGTTCTTGGTTTAATTGCGGCTTGGCGGAGGTAAGTCGTTCTAATTCCTGCCACGTAGGCAATTACGTCGGGATTTCGATAGGCGAGGTCTCGTCTGCCGATTACGTCTTCGCCAGCGTAGTAAGCGGCAGCCACTAGCCTGAGATCGTTATGAAATCGTCGCATCAACCACGCGAGATAGCGCACGCCCCCGGAAACGTTTTGATCGGCACTGCACCGGTCTATCACCCCGAGTCGCTGAGCGGTCAGGGGCATTAACTGCAGCAGTCCTGCAGCGCCTTTGGGAGAGACCGCGCATGCTTGCCAGTGCGACTCGCGTTCGACAATGGCGCGTACCAAGGCGACGGGCACCCGATAATGTTGGGCGTAGGCTACGACGTAGTATTCGGCTTCGAGCCGTGCCTGTGGTTTGGGCGATTGCGCCCAGCAGATCGAGATTGCACAGAGCGCTTGGGCCAAAATGAGTTCCAGCTTCATGCCGCTTTACCTCGCAGAGCCTCGGCGCTGTACTGCTGCGCGTCAAAGATCAAGCTGGCAAACCCATCCCGCAAGAGCAGCTTGCGTCGATCGGCCTCGGTTTTGGCCAGCAACGGCAGGAGAATGTCTCTCATCTCCGGCGTAATTTGTTCACTTCCCAGAACTTTGAGTGCCTGCGCGAGATCGAGAATCTCTGAGACAGAGGGTGGTTTCTCCATGCTCCAGCCACGCAAAGCCTTCGCGAGTCCCGCCATACCGGCATGGAATTCGTGGCTTGAATCCGGCGTCCTCAGTGCCACAATCTCTGCTTCCCGCTCCGCGGTGGGGTGTTCAACACGAAGATAAAAGCTGCGCCGGCGCAGCGGATCCCCGATGCGCCGCTCCTCGTTGGATGTGAGTACAACAAAGGGAATGCTCCTGGCTCGAATCGTTCCGAGTTTCGGAATGCTCAGTTGCCAAACACTTAGGAGTTCCAACAACGTGGCTTCAAATGCGTGGTCTACTTTATCCAGTTCGTCAATTAGCAAAACACAGGGCTTTTCGTACTGGAGAGCGCGCAACAAAGGCCCGGTGCTGAAAAACTGCTGGCCATGCAATTCGGTCTGCAGGGACTCCCAATCGACGCTACTGGACTTGGACTTCAACTCGACGCAAAGCCTCTGCAACGGCTCATCGAATTTCCCAATGGCTTTCTCTTCGTTGATGCCTTCGTAGCACTGCAAGCGCTCGACACTCGTATTTGCAGCCCCGGCAACGGCATATGCGAGTTGCGTTTTGCCGCTGCCCGCTGGGCCTTCGAGCAGCAGTGGCTTCTGGAGCCTCGCCGCCAAGTACACCGTTGTCGTGGCAATCGAATCGGCGATGTATCCAGTCGAGCTAAGCCGGTCGCTGACTTCTTCAAGAGAGGAAAACATTTGTGGCTCCTGTCCCGAGAGCATGTTTCCGATCCCGATGCGTCAGAAACGTAACGCCGAATAGAATTTCGGTCAAATCGCCTGACCCGCACTTCGTCTTACTGCTTTCGGGGACGACATCTGGATCGAGTGCAAGATTCCGAGTCTCTTAGGCTGAGGGAATCTTGTGGCTGTATGCACTTTGGGTGGTGGACCGCGTGAAACCACTGGCTCGTCACAAGGGAAGCTAAATACATGCCGCCCAAGAGGGTTGTCAGTGGCGACGGTTCTGCTTCGATCAAGTCGGGGACCAGCGATTGAGGTCGTTTGACTGAAATCCACTTTCGGTCTAAGAGAACTGCAAATCACGCGCTCCCGCCAGACCGTCGTAACCGGGGGGCCACACGGCGCCGGCAAATTGTGTCACAGGCTGATGCGCGTCAACCGCGGATGACAGAGATCCCGCGACGATGAGGAGCCAATGTCAACCCAGCCTAGTCCGGTCAACCCGGTTATTCCGCCTCACCTCGAACCTTACGTTGACAGCAAACGGGCAGCCGTATTCCTAGCCCTTGACTGGAAGAAGGTGCAGAAGTTGTCTCGTGAGGGCAAAATTCCAGCACACCCGGTCCTCAGCGGACCCCGCAACCGCCGCAGAACTTGGCGGTACAAGCTCAGCGAACTTGACCAGTGGGCTCGCACTCAGCGAGACTCCATCCAGCCGGGAGTGCCACCTCTTCATAAGGAGAAGTGATGGCACGATTTCAGAATGGGTGGCTTCAAAAGAAGCGACGCAAATCAGGGGATATTTGGGTGTTCTGCTACCGTCGGCAGCGACCGGAAGATGGCGATTGGGTGCAAGCCACGCCCATCAAGGTCGGCAAGATCAAGGACTATCCGAGCGAGGAAGCAGCTTGGCGGCGAGTAGACGAACTCCATCTCAATCCTAATCAATCACCCTTTGAAGTGGGTGCGAAACCCCTGTTCGGGGAACTTGCGGCCCACTACATACAAAAAGAACTACCCGAGGATCAGACGCAAGCCACGATCGAAAAGGCCTATTCGACAATCCGCAAGTACAAACGCTATCTCACTCGCTGGGCCTTGCCACGTTGGGGAACCATTCCAGCTCTGGCAGTCCATCCGCCTGATGTAGAGGACTGGCTGAGGGAACTCAAGAAGAAGTTCGAGCTCAGGAATCCAACCCTGGGTGAGATCCGCAAAGCCATGAATAACGTCTACGTGCACGGACAGCGTCAGGGATTTCTACCCCGCACCACGGATGGGAATCCCATCGGCTTCGTGCGCCAGTCGCTTGCCAGCGACTTCGAACCGGTCATCCTTACACTACCCCAGGTACTTGACATCTTCGACAACCTGGATTTGATGCGTCGCACCATGGCTCTCACCGATGCTGCGACGGCACTACGCGTTAGTGAAGTCCTGGCCCTCAAGTGGAACGACCTGGATTTTATTGACCATCTGATCCAAGTGCGGCGCGCCTACGTCGACCGCCGTTTTGGCCCGCCCAAGTCGAAGGCATCAAAAGCTCCCGTGCCCATGCATCCGCTGCTGGCGGCGCATCTTCTTGCCTGGCGCAAGGAGACGCTCTATCCCGGAGACGAAGACCTCGTGTTTCCCAGTCTTCGACTGAAAGGGCAGAAACCACCCGCAGCGAACATGCTGGTCGCGGACTACCTGAGAGTAGCGGCGAGGAAGGCCGGAGTGGTCGCGCCACCACGTACCTTCGGTTTTCACACCTTCCGAAGAACGCTGGCCTCGGTGTTGGTGAAGATGAAAGTCGATGTCAAGACGGTGCAGGAGATCCTGCGGCACCAAAACTTGAAAACGACTCTTGAGATCTACGCCAAGTCGATGTCGGAAGACAGGCTGCTGGCCCAGGGGATGTTTCTTGAGCTGCTGTTCAGCCACAAGAAACCTGAGCTACTGGATGGTGTTGTGCTGCAGCAATAGCACCAACTGCCGGTAAACTGCCGGTAATATGAAGAATGGAAAGTGATGCTAAAACCTTTGAAATGTGGTGGCCAGGGACGGAGTTGAACCGCCGACGCCAGCCTTTTCAGGGCTGCGCTCTACCACCTGAGCTACCTGGCCACGTTTTCGCAGCCCGTCCGTGATCGCGGGCTTCGAGCACTGTTCACTTCACGCTGGTTGTTGGTCGGAATTCAGACCGAACCATCAATCCAGAACGCCGGACGCGTGCGCAACGTCCTCGATTATAGCAACCGCATTTCATTCCCTCAATGGCACGCCACTCTACGGCGTCGCCTGACGCCGCTTTTCAAGAAATCCTGATATTCCCGTCTTCCAGCGTTATGGGCACACAGTATGTGAAGTTCGCGAAGATCCGTGGCTCAGCTCTTACACCGCGAATCCCTTAACGAATTCAATCAGGCTTCGCAGTGCGATTCCCGACGGACCCTTCGCGATCCACGGCTTCTGATCTTCCATCCATGCGGTGCCGGCGATGTCGAGGTGAATCCACGGTGTGTCTTCGGCGAATTCTTTCAGGAACATCGCCGCGGTGATCGCGCCGCCCCAGCGGCCGCCGCTGTTCACGATGTCGGCAATCGAGCTGCGAATCTGTTCTTTGTATTCGTCGTCGAGCGGCAAGCGCCACATCTTCTCGCCTGCTTTTGCATTCGCCGCTTGAAAACGAGAGTACATGTCGTCGTCGTTGGTGAAAACGCCCGCGTTCGCATACCCGAGGGCGACCACCACCGCTCCCGTTAACGTAGCCGCGTCGACCAAGTGGGTGCAGCCAAGCTGACGCGCGTAATACAAGCCGTCGGCAAGCACCAGCCGGCCCTCGGCATCCGTGTTGATGATCTCAATCGATTTCCCCGACATCGCGATCTGTACGTCACCCGGCTTCTGCGCTTTTCCGGACGGCATATTCTCCGTTGCGCACACGATGCCAATCACTTTCACCTTGGGCTTGAGCAGCGCAATCGCGCGCATCGCGCCGATCATCGTTGCGCCGCCGGCCATGTCGTATTTCATCTTCTCCATGCCGTCGGCCGGCTTGATGGAAATTCCTCCCGTATCGAACGTAATTCCCTTCCCTACGAGCCCGAGCACGGGTTTGGCCGGAACTCCTGCCGGATCGTAGGTCATCACGATCAGTGCCGGAGGTTCGTCCGATCCTTGCGCGACGCTCCAGAATGCACCCATCTTCATTTCTTTGATCTTGTCGGCGCCGTACACTTCGCACTTCAGGCCCACTTCTGCGGACATCTTTTTTGCGCGCTCGGCGAGGATCGTCGGTGTCATCCGGTTGGAAGGCTCGTTCACCAGGTCCCGCGTAAAGTTCTGCGATTCTCCAATGATCCGCGCCTCGTTGGCGGCTTTCTCGAGGGCCGCTTTATCTCCTCTCGCCACGATCGTGAGATCGTCGATGTTCTGGTCCTTGCGATCGCTGCGATAGTAGTCCGGATCGAAGTTGCCCACATGCGCACCCTCGACAATCGCCCGCACCGACTCTTCCGCCGGCATGCCCGAAGGTGCAACCAACGCGAAGCTTCGAATCCCGCGCGACTTCAGCGTGCGCACAGCAGTTCCGGCGATGCGTCGCAAGTCATAGCTCGAAAATTTCTTCGCGCTTCCTCCTGAAACCAGCAGCAACCGCTTCGCTTTCAGGCCGGTAGGTTTGTGCAGCAGGTTCGTCTCAAACGGTTTGCCCGTGACTTCCCCGCTGGCGAGCAGATCGGCCGCCACCGACTGCACGGCGGAATCGGCTGTCGCAACTTTCAACGATGGCTTCTTGTCTTTTTCTACTGGTGATGGCTCGGCATGATCGAGCACAACGGCGACCAGCGCTTCGGTTTCCACTTCACCAGGGGCAGAGAGAGAAATATTCGTATTCATAATAGAAGATCAGAAATCAATGACACTTTCAGTATCGTCGGCACCGACCTAAAAGCGCAAGCGGCGCCCCGAACTACCTGCGACGAAATGAAAATGAGCGGCCGATCACGCCGAGAGCGCGCTGGGAAAGCGTTGCTGGAAGTCGAGCAGCCCGACCCATTGCGGCGTAATAATAATGCGCACCATCGAAGAAACCATCCCGCGCAACTGATTCACCCACGCCTGCCCCTGTTGTGCCCCGAAATATCGGTCCGCTGCGGCGATGTATTCAGGAGCAATCCCGTCGCAGGGTTCCAGTCGCGCCGTCCCGCGAATCAAAAGCACCTTGTGCGGAAACGTGTTGTCGTCAATCGTCAGCGAGACTTTCGGATTCACCTTCAACGCTTTCAGTTTTGGCGCTTTGGGTGGAGTAGCCATCACGATCTCCGTCCCATTCCAGTGAAACCAGATGGGCACCACCCGCGGGCTGCCGTCGGGCCAGACATATGCGAAACGCGCAGGAATTTTCGACACCAAAAGTTCCTGCGATGCCGGGTGCTGCAACAAGCTGAGGTCCCCTTGCTTAACAGCTTGCATAGGCTTTTCTCCTTGAGGTTCTGAGCCACCAGTAAACGAACATCCGTTTCGCAAGGCATTGTACTACTGCGTTCTTTTTCCCCCGACGTCTGACGCCCGCGTGACGGTGTTCTGGCGCCTAAGGTATGATTTGGCCGCAACTCGATTGGGTGAGGGCTTCATGCGCATTCGTTGGAAGCAGTTCGCCATTGTCGTTACTTTGAGCTTCGGTCTCATCACGCTGGCACGGCACAACCCTGCAACAGCGGCCCCACCGCAAGCGGCGGCCCCTGCGCAAACCTCCGCGGCAACTGCGACGACCAATAGCTCACTGGCAATTCCCGACACCACCGTCGCAGTTAATTCCTCGAATCCCATGTCGCAGCGCATCGTGCATTACGAGATCGACGCCAAATACGATGCGACCAAGCACACCATCGACGCGAACGAAGTTCTCACCTACCACAACCTCACCGGACAAGCGCTTGACCACTTTCCTTTCCATCTCTACCAGAATGCATTCCAACCCACGTCCACATGGGTGCGAGAAGCCAAGATCGCAGGCAGCCGCGACACCGGCTACGACCAGTGGGATCAAAAAGAATTCGGTTCAGAAGAGATTCAGAGTTTCGAAGTCGTCGGCCAAGGCAATCTAACTAAGGACCTCCACTTCATCGCGCCAGACGACGGCAATAAAGATGATAAGACCGTCGTCGATGTCCACCTCCCCAAACCAATTGCGCCCAACGCCTACGTGCAATTCCGAATCGCCTTCCACGACCAGATGCCCGAAACGCAGGCCCGCTCAGGATGGAAGCGCGACTTTCTCCTCGGCGGACAGTGGTTTCCGAAAGTCGGCGTGTGGTGGCATGGCGCCTGGAATTGCCACCAGTATCACGCCACCACCGAGTTCTTTGCTGACTTCGGCGTCTACGACGTGAAGCTGACCGTGCCGCAGAATGAGGTCATCGGCGCCAGCGGCGTCGAACTCAGTAACGTCAACAACTCCGACGGCACAAAGACCGTCACCTACCACGGCGATGACATCCACGACTTTGCCTGGACTGTCAGTCCGCGCTTCAAAGTTCATGAGGCTACCTACCGGGCGCAGATGGGCCCGGTGAAACTCCGCTTCCTCATGCAACCCGCGCACTGGAGCCAGGCCGAGCGCCACGAGCGCATCACGCGCGAAACGCTCGATCGCTTCGAAAAATGGTACGGCCCCTATCCTTATAAGACGCTGACCGTCGTCGATCCCGAGCCTGGTTCCGCCGCCGGCGGCATGGAGTATCCCACTTTCATTACGGGGGATTCGAATTGGTTAGAGCCGGATGGTGTTCGTCTGATCGAACTCGTCGTCGAACACGAATTCGGACATCAATACTGGTACGGCATGGTCGCCACTAACGAATTCGAAGATGCCTGGATGGATGAAGGCATCAACAGCTACTCTGAAGTAAAGGTGTTGGATTCGATCTTCGGCAAGGATACATCGATGATCAACCTGGCCGGCATCACGCGCGGAGAGCGCGAATCCCAGCGCACGGGCTACAACAGCGCGGCGGACCTCGACCCCATCGCGCAGAAGGCTTATGACTATTACAGCTTCGGCTCCTATGGCGCCATCACTTACGGCAAGACTGCCAGCGTGCTGCTGACCCTGGAGGGCATTATCGGCGAAGACACGATGACCCAGGCGATGCACACCTATTTCATGAAGTATCGCTTCACACATCCCACCAAGGAAGATTTCCTGAAGACGATCGAAGAAGTGTCCGGCAAGGATCTGCGCTGGTATTTCAATCAGGCCGTGTACGGCACGCAGGTGCTGGATTACGAAGTACGCAGCATCAATTCCTTCCCGGTGAACTGGTACCAGGATAATAAGGATAAAAAAGACGTCCCGAAAGGGAGCAAGGACGACACCGTCTACCAATCCTACGTCTCCCTGCATCGCAAACAGGATTTCATTCTGCCTATTGAGGTCGAGATCAAATTCGACAACGGAGAAAAAGTCCGCGAACACTGGGACGGACAAAGCCGCTGGATCCGTTACAGCTATCAGAAGAAAGCGAAAGTGGTCTCAGCTGAAATCGATCCCGACCACACGGTCCAGATCGACCACAACAATTTCAACAACAGTTTCGTGGTCGAGGGCGATGCGAAGCCCGCTCACAAGCTTTCCAACTACTGGCTGTCGTTCACGCAACTGATGAGCCAAGTCCTGGCCTGGTGGGCGGTTTAGACTGACACGATTCACCGAGAACGAGGATTCCACGACGATGACTGAGAACAGAAGCTTACTGAGCCACGGCCTAAGCCTGGTAATGCATAACAAACGCTATATCGTCTGGTTCTGGCTGCTGAATCTCGCACTGGCGTGGTCTGGCACATCCTCATTTCGCAATAGCGCCGAGGCAATTCTCGATCACAGCCTGTATAGCCAGCGCCTGCTGCATGGCTTCGATCTCGGCGTTATGTTCGATCTCTTTTCGCATCCAAATTTCGGTCCCATGAACTCGAAAGGCGCCCCCGCGACTGGATTTGCCTTTCTCTTCTTTATTGCGACTGCCCTGTTTCTGCCCGGAGTGTTTGCCGGCTACTCATCCACCTATCGCCTGCCCCGCGACGATTTCTTCCGCGCCTGCGGACGAAATCTCTGGCGCTTCATCCGGCTCATGATTATCGCCGGAATTGTCATGGGGATCATTGCCGGGATTCTCTTTGGCATCAATAGCGCAGTCGCCAAAAAAGCCGATCAGAGCACCAACGAACTCCTTCCTTTTGAACTGCAGGTAATCGCGCTGGCGGTGATCTTCTTAGTGATGACCACGCTGCGCATCTGGTTCGACCTCGCCGAGGCCGACACGGTTTTGAACGATCAGCGCGCCGTACGCAAATCGGTCGCGACCGCGTTTCGTCACACCTTCCGAAGCCTGGCGCGATTGCTGTCGACCTACGTGGTCGTTACCATCGTCGCTGCGATTCTTTTGGTTGGTGGATTGTGGTTCTGGATCCACTTCGTGCCCTCGACCAGCGTGGCCGGAGCGTTTCTGGTCGCCCAACTGACATTGTTCTTGCTGTTGATTCCGCGCTTCTGGCAGCGCGGCATCGCGGTCTCATATTGGCACCAGAGAATGCTGGTCCCGGTGGTCGCAGTCCAACCCGTAATCACTCCGGAACCGGTCGCTATCCCTCCTGTCTCCGAACCCGCGCCCGTGGTTCCCGAGGCACCGCCTCCCGCTCCACAATCCTGAGAAGGTTTCTTGAAAGAGGGATACACTCGCAAGAAGGAACAGTTGGGCGGAAGCGCGTTTAAGAAGCGCAGGAATTGAGGAGAGCAACCAACTGGGAAGGGCACGAATCGGAAAGGGCACGACTTCCAGTCGTGCCAGACATGCCCGCCTAATATCTCGGCTTTAGCCGCTGAGGGTGCTCTTTCCTCGCCCTCACGTGCGCGTCCCCCACTCGACTCACAACACCACGATCGTAATCCCCAGGTTGCG
>Ga0209698_10007861_pt1 | contig 11099 bp, 8 predicted proteins | sample LitLauG_LLR_2012_FD_187203 | JGI IMG/M metagenome (GOLD analysis project Ga0209698, IMG submission 187203) | Freshwater sediment microbial communities from Pennsylvania, USA - Little Laurel Run_MetaG_LLR_2012 (SPAdes) (version 2) | ecosystem: Environmental > Aquatic > Freshwater > Creek >... | reverse complement strand
GCTGGTCGGCGCGTTGCAGGGCTACGGCGTCAAGGACGCCTGGATCTTTGCGGCGCTCGGCGTCGGCCATCTGATCGTCACCGTTCTGGTGCTGAAGGCGTGGGGCCGCGAGGGCGTGCGCGATTTCGGCGGCGCGCTGTTCAAGCTGTTGTTTCGCGTCGAGACGCGCGGCTTCGAGAACATCCCGGCGGCGGGCGAGCGCATCATCTTCGCGCCCAACCATGTGAGCCTGCTCGACGGCCCGCTGCTGCATGCGGTGCTGCCGGTGGACGCCGCCTTCGCGGTCGACACCACCATCGCGACGGTGTGGTGGTCGAAGCCGTTCATGGCGATGATCCGCGCGTTCAAGGTCGATCCGACGCGCCCGCTCGCCACCAAACATCTGGTCAATCTTGTCAAGAACGCCGAACCTCTGGTGATCTTCCCCGAGGGGCGGCTCACGGTCACCGGCGGCATCATGAAGGTTTATGACGGCGCGGCGATGATCGCCGACAAGGCCGACGCCTGGGTCGTGCCGGTGCGCATCGAGGGCGCGCAGCGCTCGACTTTGTCTTATATGAAGCCGTGGCAGATCAAGAAAGCGTTGTTCCCCAAGATCACCATCACCTTCCTGCCCAGGGTCAAGCTCGCCATCGATCCTGATTTGCGCGGCAAGGCGCGGCGCGCGGCGGCGGGCGCGGCGTTGCAGGACGTGATGATTGAAGCGATGGTGCTGAACTCGGCGATGGATCGCACTCTGTTCGAGAGCCTGATCGTCGCCTGGCGCGACCGCGACGCCGGCCAGCCGATCCTCGAAGATCCCGTGTCGGGCAAGCTGACCTACGCCAAACTGGTGCTGGGCGCGCAGACGCTCGCCGGCAAGCTCGCGCCGATGGGAAGCGTCGGCGAGAACGTCGGGCTGATGTTGCCCAACGCGAATGGCGTGGCGGCGACGTTCTTCGCGCTGCAATCGCTGGGCCGCGTGCCCGCGATGCTCAACTTCACGGCGGGCGCTCAGAACCTGCTCTCGGCGGTAGCGGCGGCTGAAATCAAGACCATCCTCACCTCGCGCGCCTTCGTCGAGAAAGCCAAGCTGGGGGCGCTGGTTGAAGCGTTGCAGGCGAAAGCCCGCATCGTTTATCTGGACGACCTGCGCGCTCAAATCGGCTTGGTTGATAAGCTGAAGGGCTTGATGGCGGGTTCAAAGCCGCTCCACGCGCGCAAAGCCGACGACCCAGCGGTGATCCTGTTCACCTCTGGCTCGGAGGGGACGCCCAAGGGCGTGGTGCTGTCGCATCGCAACATCCTCGCCAATGCGGCGCAGGCTTTGGCGCGCATCGACGCCAATGCGGGCGACAAGGTGTTCAACGCGCTGCCGGTGTTCCACTCGTTCGGCTTGACGGGCGGGTTGATGATGCCGCTGCTGTCGGGGATACCGGTCTATCTGTACCCCTCGCCGCTGCACTATCGCATTGTCTCGGAACTCGTCTACCAATCGAACGCGTCGATCCTGTTTGGCACCGACACGTTCCTCTCCGGCTACGCGCGGGCCGCGCACGCCTATGATTTCCGCTCGCTGAGATTGGTCATTGCGGGCGCGGAGGCGGTGAAGCCGGCGACGCGCGAGACGTTCAATCGGCGCTTCGGCCTGCGGATACTGGAGGGCTACGGCGTTACCGAGACGGCGCCGGTGTTGGCGATGAATACGCCGATCTCCAACAAGCCCGGCACCGTGGGCCGTCTGTCGCCGCTGATGAAGGCGCGGCTAGAGCCGGTCGAGGGCGTCACCGACGGCGCGCGGCTGCATGTGAGCGGGCCGAATGTGATGATCGGCTACCTGCGCGCCGAGAACCCCGGCATCATCGAGCCGCTGGCCGATGGTTGGTACGACACTGGCGACATCGTCGCCATCGACAACGAAGGCTTCATCTCGATCAAGGGCCGCGCCAAGCGCTTCGCCAAGATCGCCGGCGAGATGGTGTCGCTGGCGGCGGTGGAGACGCTCGCCGGCGCTGTCTGGCCGGGCGCCGACCATTGCGTGGTCGCCGCGCCAGACGGGAGAAAGGGCGAACGGCTGGCGCTGCTGACCACGCAACCCGACGCCGGCCGCGAAAGCCTGTTGGCGCTGGCCCGCGCGCGCGGAATCCCCGAACTCGCTGTGCCGTCGGCGATCCTGCGGGTCGAGAAGCTGCCGGTGCTGGGATCAGGCAAGGTCGATTATGTCGGCGCGGCGGCTTATGCACGGGCGGCGCTGGCGCCTGCGGATGCCGCTTGATTGTTTGGCGACGTGAGCGCCCGTCGCTCTACTGACTCCCTCCCCTGCAAAGGGGGAGGGACGTCCGAGGGAACATCAACCTAATGCGACATCAGCGTCGGCATTTCGATATCCGAAAGCATGTCGCGCGTCGCGCCGCCGAGCACGAACTCGCGCAGACGTGAATGGCCATAGGCGCCCATCACCAGAAGATCCGCGCCGCCGCGTCGTGCATGTTCGCGCAAAGCCGCCGCTACGCCGCCTTGGTTGATGCGCGCCTGATTGACCGTCACGTCGCGGCAGAAGCGCGAAAGATGTTTCGCCAAATCGCTCGTCGACGCCTCCGGACCCAAGTCCTTCTCGCCGAGGATGGAGATGATCTCCACCGACTCGGAGTCGGTCAGGAACGGCGTGGCGTCGCGCACCGCGCGGGCGGCGACGCGGCTGCCATCCCAGGCGATGGCGGTCTTCTTGAACGTGTCGAAACGGTCCCATTTTGGCGGCGCGAACAACAGCGGGGCGCCGGCGCCGAACAGGAGATCGGCCGCCAGTTCCTGAGTCTGAGAGGCGGCCACGCCCGTCGGGGCGGCGAACACGCAGAACTGGCTAAGACGCGCCAGCCGGATCAGGCGCGGCGTCGCCAGTTCACGGTCGGCCAGCACGATCTCAACCGAGGCGACCACGCCGACGCGGTCGGATTCGGAGCGGATCAGCGCCGCCGTGGTCTCAGCTTCGTGTTTGCGCGCCCTGTTCTGCGCCTCGATCCTCTCGAAAGTCTCGTTGGTGGCGAAATAAGCAAGGTCGCCGGTCGCGGGGCTGAGAAACGGCGGGACGACGACAATCGCGTTGAGATGCGCGCGTCCGCGCTGCGCCAGTTGCTCGGCGCAGCGGATCGCCGGAGCGGGATCGGTCTCGCCGTCGGCGAGCAAAGCCAGAGAGAGGGTTGCAAACGTCATGGCGGCCACTTTGCTGTTGGTATGAGGCGAACATAGCCGCTCTCCGGACTCTATGCGTTGATTTGAATCAGTCTCGCCCAGGAAAATAAACGGTCAGGCGAAGTCAGCCTCGAGCGCACTTCGCCGCGTACCTTCTGCGCCATGGCGACGAGGACCCGGGGCTTGAACGCAAAGGCGCGGTCGTGGACAGCGTGACCATGCATTTTCTGGGACTGACCGAAGCCCGGACGGCCCGCCGCATCGTCGCACGCGAACCCGCGCGGCTGCATTTCGCCGCCGCAGACGGCCTCGCCACGATCTGCGCGACGCCGCTGCCGAAGCGGCTGTGGCGGGGACGCGCCCATCCGTTCGATATCTCGCTCGACGTGCAGCGGCTGATCGCCATGGCGGCGACGGAAGGCCCGTTTGTCGCCGCCGCGCCGGGCTCTGAGGCGCCGGGGTCGGTCGAGGCGCTCGCCGCGCTGGGCAATCTCGCGCTTTACGCCGATATTCTCGCCCGCTTCGGCTTGCGCCGCGAGCATCGGATCGCCATCGATTGGGACGCGCGGGCGACGCTGCGCGCCTTCGCCGAACGCGACGCGCCGGAATTGACGCTGGCCCGGGCGCTCGGGGGCGACCTGTTCGGCCAGGCCATCGCCTGGGCGATGGAGACCGAACGGCGGCGTCTAGGCGATTGGGCGTTGGCGCAATTGCAGGACGCCGTCGAAGACCTGTTGACGCTGCCGACGCGCGACGGCGACCAGATCCTCAACGCGGTGGCGATGATCGGTCCCGGGGGTCAGGCGGCGTTCGACACGGCGCGCGCGCGCATCGCCGCCGCTCTGTCCGGTCAATCGCGCATCTGCTGCGTGGGGCCGCTGCCGGCCCTCTCTTTTGCGGTGATCGACCTCAGGCGCGCCGATGCGGTCGCCTCGATCCGGCGTGCGAGCGCGATGGCATGAGCAAAACTCCGCCTGACGCTGGGCTGGACGGCCCGTTTCGCGCGCCCGAGCGCCTCGCGCTCGTCTTGCCTTTGCTATCCGTCGTCGGCCTGTCGCTGGTCGTCTCGGCGGCCGCGACGGGGCAATCGACGCTGGTGGTGGCTTTGCTGGCGGTGGCGGGTTTTGCGCTCTGCGCGGTGGCGCCTATGCTGATGCTCGAACTCTATCTCGGCCGCCCGCTGCGTGCGGCGCTCGCGCATTTGCGCGCCGCACGCGACGGGCGTGAGACGCAGGGCGCGGCGCCGGGAGGCGTAATCGGCGATCTCGTGGCGGCCGCGCGCGACATTGGGGCCGGACAAGCGAGCGCGGGGCAGTTGCGCGAGGCGCTCACGCAATGGCGGCAAATGGCCACTGTCGGCGACGAGACGATCCGCGCCTTCCGTCGGCAATGCGAGGAGCTGGCGGAGGCGAGCGTGCAAGGCGAGGCGCTGTGGCGGCGCTCCGCGCAGACGCAGTTCGCCGAGATCGCCGACGCGCTGAAATCGATGAAGGCCATTGCGCCCGCCCCTTCCGCTGAGGGGGCGACAGAGCGCATCGAGCAGATGCTGGCCTATCTCGCTGACGCCGCCGAGCGGCGCGACGGGCGCGACAAGCAGGACGACGAGGGCTTTGGCCGCATCGAGCAGACATTGACCGATATCGTACGCTTGATGGGTCGCGAGGCGCAGGCGTTGCGCGAAACCGTCTCGGCCGCCGCGCTGACGGTGCGCAACGATATCGCTGCGACGGTGGCCGACGACAAGGGCGTGCAAGGCCGGCAGGCCGAGCGGCTCGAGGCGCTGGAGGCGCGGGTTCTCACAAAGCTCGACACGGCAGGGCGCATGGAAGCCGAGGCGACGCGGCGGGCGTTGCTGGAAAGGCTCGACGCGTTGAGCCGGGCGCAACCGGGGCCGGAGGTTTTCGCGCGCGAAATCGCTGTTCTGGTTGAGCAGACGCAGGCGCAGGCGGGTCGGCTTGAGGAGATCGAGGGCAATGTGGCGCGCAAAGTGGGTGAGCGCGAGGACAAGACGTTGGCCGCGCTTGGGCGCACAGCCGACAAGTTGCGCAACGCCATCGACCGGCTCGATGCGCTTTCCGCTTCCGCCGCGACAGTCGCCGCAATGCAGAACGAAGACCTGCGCGCTGCGCTGCAGGCGGTGGAGAGCGAAGTGGCCGCAGTGGGGGCCAAGTTCGAAGCGGGCGCCAGCGAATTGACCCTGGCGGCGAGCGTGAACGCACAGACCCTCGCCGCGCTGCGCGCCGACATCGGCACGGTGAAGGCGCGCGTCGCCGAAGTCGCGCCACGCGTCGCGGCGGCGACCGAGACGCTGGCGCAGCGGCTTGTCGGCCGGCTGGACGGGATGGCCCGCGAGGCTGCCTGAGACGCGTGGGTCCAATCAAACATAGTCGACCCAGACGCCGCCCGCATCCGCCGAGCGCACACAGGCCGCGACCCAGCGCACGCCATCGAGACCCGCCTCAACGTCGGCGTAGCGCAGGTTCGCTAGCCGGGGAGCGTCGTTCTCGTCGCTCGCCTCCATAGCCACCGCGAAGCGCGCGTAGAGATTAGCCCAGGCGTCGAAATAGCCTTCGGGGTGGCCGCCGCCGATGCGATCGTCTTCGCGGGCTTGCGGGTAGAGATAGGGGCTTGCGCGGTCGAGAACGCGCTGAGGCTCGCCGGTCGCCTCGATAATCAGTTGGTTGGGATGTTCGTCCCACCATTCCAGCGACGCGCGCGAGCCGACGATACGCAGTTTCTGGCTGTGCGAGGCGCCGGCGTTGACCGCCGAAACCCAGACGGTTCCGAACGCGCAATTGTCGTATTCCATCAACGTGACAGCATTGTCTTCGAGCGGCGCGCGGCCTTTCACGAAACTTTGGCGGGCGCATAGCAGGCGCTTGATTGTCAGATGCGGCAGGATCGTGCGCGCCAGATAGATCGGATGCGTTCCGAGATCGCCCAGCACGAAACTGGGGCCGGCCACGCGCGGATCGACGCGCCATTGGGCCGCCACGCTCGACGCCTCCACCGGCAACGCGCCGCCGCCGTGGGCGAATTGCAGGTTGACCAGCCTGACCTCGCCGAGATCGCCATTGGCGACCATCGCGCGCGCTTGCTCGATCATCTGATAGCCGGAATAGCCGTAAGCGACGCCGACGATTTTCCTTTGAGTCCGGGCTAGGTCGCGCAAGGTCTCGGCCTCGGCGACCGTGAAACAAAGCGGCTTTTCGCACACCACATGCAGGCCCGCCTCAAGCGCGGCTTTGCTGATTTCGAAATGGCTGGAGTTGGGCGTGGCGATGGTGACGGCCTCAACGCCGTCAGGGCGCTTCGCCTCGGCGTCGAACATCTCGCGGTAGTTGGCGTAACAACGATCCGGCGCGACGCCGAGCTGCTGGCCGAGCGCGCGGCCCCGCTCGGCGTCCACATCGAAGGCGCCGGCGAGTAAAGTGAAATTGCGGTCGCGCAGAGCGGCGGAGCGGTGGCTGTAGCCGATGTTGCTGGTGGCGCCGCCGCCGACGATGCCCCAGCGAATCGGCTGCTTTGTATGGGGAACGCCCTGCCTCAAGAGTTGCTCTCCTCAATGGCGACGACGAACCTGTCGAACTCGTCGCTGTCCATCGGCACGACATGCTGGGGCGCGGGATAGGCGCCGGTCTCGACGTCGGTGACGAATTCGCGGAACGCGGCGATGCGCTCTTGTTGCAGGCGGGCGAATTCGGCGGCGAAATTGCGGTAGGTCTTGGCGTGACGCGGCTTGTGGCCCGCCGTGTGGCCGAGCACGTCCTCGGTGAACAGATATTGCGCGTCGGCGTGCGGCCCGGCGCCCATGCCGAGCATCAGCATCGGCGTGTTCTTTGTTATCAGCTCGGCGACGCGGTCGGGCACGACCTCCAACTCGGCGCCGAAGCAACCGATGGCCTCCAGTCTCTTGACGTGCCGCCAGACCGCCAACGCGGCGGGCGCTGTCTTGCCGACCGCCTTCCAGCCGCCCGTCCAGGTGTTTTGCGACGGGATCAGCCCGACATGGGCGACGACGGGGATGGCGTTGTCGCAAAGCGCTTTCTGGATGTCGAGCGAGGCGGCGCAGTAGAAACTGTCGCCGCCGAGCGCGGCGTAGCGGAAGGCCATGCGCAGATAATCTTCCGCCGTGACGATGGATTCGTCGCCGTAGATCAGGCCGACCTGCACGAAACAATCGCCTGCGGCTTCGCGCATCTCGGCGGTGAAATAGCGCATCTCGATGGACAGCATGTGGACGCCCGCTGCCGCCGCCGCTGCGGCTTCTTCCAGCGTAGTCACATAGAGCATCGAGAACTTTTGGCCGCGCGCCTTCAAGGCGCGCAGGTCCGCGACAGTCGGCCTGTTGTTGCGCTGAACCATGTGTCAGACCTTCCGACGCCGGCGCTGCCTGTATTGGTCGGCGATCACGGCGGCGACGATGACGACGCCCTTGATGATCTCCTGATAATGCGCGTCCACGTTGAGGAACGTGAAGCCCGAGGTCAACACGCCCAATATCACTGCGCCGATCACCGTGCCAGTGAGCCGCCCGACGCCGCCCGACAGCGACGTGCCGCCGATGACCGCCGCGGCGATGGCGTCGAGTTCAAAGCCTGCGCCGACGCCCGCCTGACCGGAGATGGCGCGCGCGGTGTGGACCACGCCGCAGAGGCCGGAGAGCACGCCGGCAATCGTATAGACCACGACGATGTGGCGCTCGACGTTGATGCCGGATACGCGCGCGGCGAGCGGGTTGGCGCCGATGGCGTAGGTGAATTTGCCATAGCGGGTGTAGCGCAGCGCGATGTGGAAGATGAACGCCATCATGAGGAAGATGATGACTGGCCACCAACCGGCGCCGATGGCGGCGTAATCGTCGGATAAATTGCCGATGGGTTGGCCGTCGGTGTACCAGTCAGCCACGCCGCGCGCGGACACCATCATGCCGAGCGTGGCGATGAACGGCGGGATTTTGGTGTAGGCGATCAAGGAGCCGTTGACCGCGCCCGCCACGAGGCCGCCCGCGAGGCCCGCCAGCACCGGGAAGAGCGGGTTGAGGCCGGTGAGGCCGGGATAGATGGCGTGGGTGTAGCCTTCCCTCTGCGCGAGGCTCGCCGCCAGCATCGCCGTCATGCCGACCAGCGAGCCTGAGGAGAGGTCGATGCCGCCCATGATGATGATCTGCGTGACGCCGACGGCGATGATGCCGATTTCCGATTCCTGAAGGATCATGATCTTCAGGCGTAGCGGATTGGCCATGAAGCTTTGGCCGACGATCAACCAACCTAAGGCCTCAAACAGCAGCATCATGCCGATCATCACGCCGAGGATGCTGAGTTCGGGCGGCAGCCGCCGGGCGCGGCGTTTCGGCTCCGCCGGGGCGGCGGACAGGGCTTGTTCGCTCATTGCGCGGCCAGCTCCATGATTTTCACTTGCGTGGCGTCCTTGCGGTCGACGAGGCCCGTCATGCGGCCTTCGTGCATGACCAGCACGCGGTCGCTCATCCCCAGAACCTCGGGCAGCTCGGAGGAAATCATCAACACCGCGACGCCCTGCGCGGCCAGTTCGGAAACAAAACGGTGGATTTCGGCCTTGGCGCCGACGTCGACGCCGCGCGTTGGTTCGTCCAGAATAAGGATGCGCGGGTTGGTCAGCAACCAGCGCGCGATCAGCACCTTCTGCTGGTTGCCGCCCGACAGGTTCATGATCGGCTCGTGCAGGTCGGGCGTGCGCACGCGCAAGCGCGCCGCTTGCGCCTCGCAGAGCTTGTCGATTTCGCCCTGCTGGACGAAGCCCGCGCGCGAATAGCCGCGCCGGAGGATCGCCGCCTGCATGTTGGCGGTGATGTCGAGCAGCAGGAAACAGCCGCTCTCCTTGCGATCCTCGGTGAGGAAAGCCATGCCGGCGTCCATCGCCTGACCGGGGTTGCGCACCACGATTTCTTTGCCGTCGATGAATATTTGTCCCGAGGTCGCGGGCGTGACGCCGAACAGCGTCTCCGCCACATTGCTGCGACCGGACCCGACGAGGCCCGCCAGTCCCAGTATCTCGCCCTTGCGCAAGTCAAAACTGATGTCGTGAAAGCGACCGTCGAGCGTCAGGTTCTTGACCGACAGGATCACGTCGCCAATCGGCACGTCCTGCTTGGGAAACATCTGCGTGACTTCGCGCCCGACCATCAGCTTGATGATGTCGTCGCGCGTGACGGCGCTCGCCTCATATTCGCCGACGAACTTGCCGTCTCGAAACACCGAGACTTCGTCGGCGATCTCGAACAGCTCGTTCATCTTGTGCGTGATGTAAACGATGCCCTTGCCTTCCGCCTTCAGCGCGCGAATGATGCGAAAGAGATGCGCGACCTCTTTCTCCGTGATTGCCGAGGTCGGCTCGTCCATGATGAGAATGTCGCTGTCGTAGGACACGGCTTTCGCAATCTCGACCATCTGTCGGCTGGCGACCGAAAGATCGAGCACCTCGATCTCCGGGTCGATGTCGATCTCCAGCCGATCAAACAACGCCTGCGTGCGCCGTCGCATCTCGCCGTGATCGACGAAGCCGAGGCGGTTGCGCGGCTCGCGGCGCAGCCAGATGTTCTCGGCGACCGTCATATAGGCCATCAGGTTCAATTCCTGATGGATCATCGCGATCCCGTAGCGCAGCGCGTCGAGCGGCGAGTTGAGTCTTATCTCAAGCCCTTTGAGGCGAAACGAGCCGGAGTCTGGGGTGTAGATGCCGGCGATGATCTTCATCAGCGTCGATTTTCCGGCGCCGTTCTCGCCCATCAGCGCATGGACATGACCGCGCTTCAACCGAAACTGCACGTCGTCGAGCGCCAGAACGCCGGGGAACGCCTTGCGGACGTTGGCGACCTCCAACAAATATTCGGCCTTGGGGATCGCGCCGCTCTCGCGCAGGACTTCGGCGGTGGTCGGGCTGAGCGTCCCCATGTTTCATCCTGCTTCCAACGCGCCCGGCGGCCAGGCCGCCGGGCGCTGTGTCAGATCAGTTCTTCTTGGCGAACTTGTCCATGTTCTCCGGCGTCACGAGCTGGAAGGGGATGTAGACCTTCTTGTCGAGGGACTTGCCCGCCGCCAGCGCCAGCGCGGCGTCAACCGCGCCCTTGCCTTGTCCCGCCGCGTCTTGGAACACGGTGACCTTCAGGTCGCCCGCCTTCATCGAAGCCAATGCGTCCTGCGTGGCGTCGACGCCGCCGACGATCGCCTTCTTGGTGTCGACGCCCGCCGATTTCAGCGCCTGAAGCGCGCCGACAGCCATCTCGTCGTTGTTGGCGACGACGGCGTCGAACTTGAGGCCCTTGGAGAGCCAGTTGGTCATCAGGTTCTGCGCCTTGGTGCGGTCCCATTCGGCGGTCTGCTCGGCGACGATCTTGATGCCGTCGCACGGCGGTTTCGATATCACATCATGAATGTCGGCGGTGCGCTGCACGGCGGCCTGGTTGGAAAGCTGGCCTTCCATCACAAGGATATTGCCCTTGCCGCCAAGCATCTTGCAAATCTGCTGCGTCTCCAGCGTGCCGGACTCAACTTCGTTGGACGCGACGAAAGCGGCCTTGGGGCCGAGATTGTCGACGTCGGCGGGCTGGCGGTTGACATAGACCAGCGGCACATTGGCTTCGGCGGCGAGCTTGGTCATGGCGGCTGTGGCGGAGGTGTCGACGGGGTTGACGATGATGGCGTCAACCTTGTTGGCGATGAAGTTCTGAATCTGGCTGAGCTGCTTGGAGACATCGTCCTTGGCGTCCTCCAGCTGAAGGCTTACGCCCGACTGGGTCTTGGCGTAATCGCTCATGCCGTTGCGCAGCACGGTGAGGAAATTGTCGTCGAACTTGGCCATCGACACGCCGATCTTTGCGGCCATCGCGGGCGTCGCCAGCGACGTGCCGATCAGCAGGGTCAAAAGGATGCGCTTCATGTTGTCCCTCCCAT
>Ga0209698_10007860_pt1 | contig 11099 bp, 6 predicted proteins | sample LitLauG_LLR_2012_FD_187203 | JGI IMG/M metagenome (GOLD analysis project Ga0209698, IMG submission 187203) | Freshwater sediment microbial communities from Pennsylvania, USA - Little Laurel Run_MetaG_LLR_2012 (SPAdes) (version 2) | ecosystem: Environmental > Aquatic > Freshwater > Creek >... | reverse complement strand
GATCCAGGACCCGACGGGCGTGGTGTTCTGCATCTGGGAGGCCAAGGACCACACCGGGACAACGGTGGCGGGTGAAAACGGCACGGCCTGCTGGGCCGACCTGAGTTCGCCGGACACGGACCGCGCCCAGAAGTTCTACGCCGCCGTCCTGGGCTGGACGTACACCGACACCGGGGAGCAGTTCGGCGGCTACGTCGTCGGCCGGCTGGGCGGCGCGGCTACCGCCGGGATCGGGCCGCAGATGGGCGGCCCAGCCGCATGGTTGCTGTACATGGCCACTGACGACGCCGACGCTACCGCCGCCAGGATCGGCGAGCACGGCGGAACCGTCGTGCTGCCCCCCGGCGACGTCGGCGCATCCGGGCGGCTGGCCGTTGCCGTGGATCCGACCGGTGCCGTGTTCGGGCTGTGGCAGGGCGGCGACCACATCGGGGCCGGGCTGTACAACGCGCCGGGCGGCATCACCTGGGAGGACCTGCGCTGCTCGGACCCGGCCGTGGCCCGCGCGTTCTACACGGCAGTGTTCGGGTACGAGTACGAGCCGGTCCCAGGGGCGCCCGAGGACTACATGACCTTCGCCGTGCCCGGGGGCGCAGGTCCTCGCGGCGGCATCGGGCCGCTGATGGGCACAGGTTCCGCGTCGCACTGGCTGACCTACTTCTCGGTGGCCGACGCCGCGGCCGCCACTGCGGCGGCGGTCGCTGCCGGGGGCGTGGCTTCGGTCCCGCCGTTCCAGACGCCGTTCGGGCGAATGGCTGCCATCACCGACCCCGACGGCGCGGTGTTCTGGGTGGCTCAGACCAGCGGGGCGCACTGACGTCGGCGCGCCGTCACAGCCGGGCGGAGAAGAACTCCAGGATGCGGTCGCTCATCATGGGCAGTGTCTCGTGCTCGAAGTCCGGGTAGAGAAGATGCTGCTTGGCGGACCTGATCTTGTTGTACACGGCGAACTGCGTGGAAGGTGGGCAGACCGTGTCCATCAGACCGGTGGCCATCAGTACCTCGGCTTCGATACGTCCGGCCAGATGCTGGATGTCGATGTAGCCGAGGGTGGCGAACATGGACTCGACATCGGCGTGGGTGGGGTCGAAGCGGCGCAGGTGCTGTCGCAGCTCCTCGTACGCGTCGGTGGCCAAGTCCATCTCCCACGTCCGCAGATAGTCCGAAAGGAACGGGAAGATCGCTGCCACCAGCTTGACCCTGGGTTCCAGCGCCGCACAGGCAAGGCTCAGGCCACCGCCCTGCGACGCGCCGGTGACTGCGACCCTCGCAGGGTCCACCTCGGCCTGGTCCATCACGATGCGGGTCAGCTGCACACAGTCAAGGAAGATCTGCCGGAACGCCAGATTACGAGGATCGTCCCCCAGCCCACGCACGATGTGCCCGTTCAAAGTGTTGCCCCGGACACCGCCGGGGTCGACCGACCGACCGCCCTGGCCGCGGCAGTCCATGGCCGCGACACTGTAGCCCTGAGCCACGTACGGGAGCAGATCGAACCAGTCCGGGCTGCGGGCGGAGTAGCCGTGGAACACCACCACCGCCGGCTGCGGTCCTGCCGGCGCGGGCCCCACCGGGTGGGCGGCATTCGGCCGCAAGTACTTGGCATAGATGCGGGCCCGGCGCACACCGGTGAACGTCAGGTCGAAACACTGCGCATACCGGGCCGGATGCGCGACCGGGTCGACAGTGACCTCGCCACGCACCTGAGCAAGCTCGGACAGGGCGGCGGACCAGTAGTCGTCGAAGTCGTCCGGTCTGGGATTGCGCCCCCTGTAGGAACGCAGCTGATCCAGGGGAAGGTCGAAGGCTGGCACTCGCCGAGACTAATGCTGACGCACCCGCACGGTCATGCGCTGGGATCGGCGTCCCAGACGCCGGGACACCGGCAGCGCACCGGCCGGCGCCTACCCGTCGGGCAGCTCCTGCCCTGCGGGCGACCCTTGTCGACAGCCGCGGCGACAGCCGTCGATGACGGCCTGGACCGTGCCGGGGAGCAGTGGCAGGCCCTGAGGTCATCGCGTGGGGGACGAAGCCGACAGCCCTTCCCACGTCGAGGTCACCATGTCGTTCAGGTCGCGACGCGAGGACCAGCCGAGTGTTCGCTTGATCTCGGTCACATCGGCAACCACCAGTGCCGGGTCTCCCGCGCGGCGGCCGACGATCTGCGGGAGCAGGTCCGAGCCGGTGACCCGGCGCACACACTCCATGACCTCCAGGACACTGGCCCCCCGCCCGCACCCAACGTTGAAGACCTGGCCGCGCTCACCGCCGGCGGCATGCTCAGCTGCCACCAGGTGGGCGTCGGCGAGGTCCTCGACGTGGACGTAGTCCCGGACACAGGTTCCGTCGAGGGTCGGGTAGTCCTGCCCGTACACGACGGGGCTGGCTCCGGACTGCACGGCTCGCAGCGCCCGCGGGATCAGGTTGCGACCCGCGCGCTCAACCAGGTCGCTGCCGCCGGCGCCCGCGACGTTGAAGTACCGAAGCGCCACCCAGCTCAGTCCGTGTGCGCGGGCCGCGTCTGCGATGACCTGCTCCCCCATCAGCTTGGACCTGCCGTACGGGTTGATCGGCTCGGTGGGCGACGCCTCGGTGACGGTGCCGGTGGAGGCGTCCCCGTACACCGCAGCCGAGGAGGAGAACAGCAGCGTCTTGGCCCCCGATGCCACCATCGCTCGCAGCAGCGACACCGTGCCGGCGGTGTTCACCTGGTAGTACTCCAGCGGCTTATCAACGGACTCGTCCGCGGCCTTGAGCCCTGCCAGGTGGATGACGCCGGTGGCCCGGCCGGTTCCCAGTGCGGCGGCAACAGCGGGCTCGTCCAACACTGACGCGGTGACCAGCTCGACCCCGACGGGCAGCAGGTCCGCACGGCCAGAACTGAGGTCGTCGAGGACAACCACCTCGTGGCCGCTGCCTATCATCGCCCGGACCACGTGCTGGCCGATGTAGCCGGCGCCGCCGGTGACCAACCATCTCATCAGCCTTGGCTCCCGTCGCTGCGCAGTCCAAGGCGCACCCGCCCGGCACCGGTCACAGTACCGCGGGCGCCCGCCCCGCCCGGCCGAACAGGTACCGGGACGGGGCGCTGGGCCGCCCCGCCCCGGACCTGGTCCGGTGTCTATCTGACCTAGTGGTGGATCATCTCCGCGAGGGGGATGTCCGGGTTGAACTCGATGGGCTCCGAGGTCAGCCCTTCACGTTCCCGACGCGCCTTCAGGAAGGCGTAGATCGGCAGACCGATCAGGACCATGATCAGCGCCTGGTACACCGCCGCATAGCCGGAGGCCGCGGTCACCCACAGGGAGAACAGCACCGAGGCGATGGCGATGGACAGGTCCCGGCCGAGCATCCAGCCGCTGACCTTGCGGCGACGGGACACCAGGAACGACAGCTGTGCACAGGCTGCGAAGAAGTACGGGATCGCAACGGTCACCACCGACAAGGACACCAGGTAGGTGAACACTTTGACGCCCAGAGAGTTGGGGTTGCTCGGATCGAGGTAACTCCAGCCCATCAGCAGGGAGGCCACCGCGGTGGACACCGCGATCCCGAACCACGGGGCGTTGAACCGGTTGGTCTTGCCGAACGACTCCGGGAACAGCACGTCCCTGGCCGCCGCGCGGGCGATCTCGGCCGTCACCAAGGTCCAGCCGATGAGGGCTCCGAACCCGGAGACCACTGCTACCAGGGCGACGAACCAGCCGACCCAGCCGTGCCCGGGGAACATCACATGGAACGCCGACACGAACGGGGCGGTGTCGCTGGCGAGCTTGCCGCTGGGGACCAGCCCCATCACGGCTGCGGTGACTGCGACGTACAGCAGCGCGCACATACCCGTTCCCAGCACGGTGGCACGCCCGACGTTGCGGCGCGGGTCACGTACCTTCGACGTGGCCACCGAGGTGGCCTCCACGCCGATGAACGAGAACAGCGCAACCCCGGACGCCATGGACACTGCCGTCATCAACGACCCCCCGGATGCGTTGAACGCCGGGTAGTTGCTGGTGGCGAAGGCGACAAACAGCCATCCGAAGAGTGCCACGAACAGCAGGGGCAGGAACTTCAGGACAACGGTGATGTTCTGGAACCAGGCCATGGACCGGGCGCCGAACAAGTTGATGACCGCCGGGATCCACAGACCGCACATCGCGATCGCGAACAGCGGCCAGTTGTTGTTCGCCGGGTAGGTCCAGCCCCAGGCCTCAGTCGTGAAGGCCTTCACGTACAGGACCCACGAGGCGACGATGGCCGCGTTGCCGGCCCAGCAGGTGATCCAGTAGCACCAGGCAGTGAGGTAGCCGGCGAAGTCACCGAACTCGTGCCTGGCGTACGCGTACAGGCCGCCGTCGCTGGCGGGGATCCGCTTGGTGAGCTGCCCGAACATCAGTCCCAGCAGTACGGCCCCGACCGCGATCACGGCCAAGGTGAGGATCGAGACCGTCCCCGCTCCAGCCATCACCGCGGGCATCGTGAACACTCCGGTGCCGATGATGCTGCCGATGACCAGCGCGGTCGCGGACGGTAGCCCCAGTGCGCGAGCGGCACCCTGCATGGGCGTCGTCACGGGGGTCTTGTGTGTGGTCGTGTGGACGGCCATGGTGACCAGCCTCCTTGGACAAGACACGAACAGGCTGTCGGATGCCACCGCCGTCCGGCAGGGCCCAAAGTCCATGCCCGCACCGACATCCGGGCGGCGAGCCCGCACCACGCTGTTCGCTCCAGGTTTGTTGGCTCCGCAGACCCGACCGGCCACACGCCACGGCCACGTCACACCAGGCCACGCCACGCCACGGGCCAGATTCCGATGCCGGCTCCGGCGCCGGCCCGCTACTCCGCGGCGAGGTCCCTGACGTTGAAACGCCATCCACCGGCCAGGGCGAGCACCACGCCGGCGCCCAGGTACGTGGCCACGATCCGCCAGTTCGGGTCGACCACCGGCGCCAGGGCCACGTGGTGCAGAAGCGAGGTGTCCATGACCCAGTGGTTGATGTGCACGGCGGAGCCGAGCATCTCCAGGAGAAACGCCCACGCCAGCAGGCCGTAGCCGACCAGTGACGTCCATCGGGGGACGAAGCCGAACACGAAGACCAGCAGGCCCAGCAGCGCCAGCGCCGGGGCAGCCGCGTTGACTCCGGCCAGCAGCAGCTCACGCAGACCCAGGGCGCTGTGCTGGGAGCTGGCGCCGACCCAGAACGCCACACCGGCGAAGACAGCGATCGCGGCCGCCGCGACGGCCGCGACCGCGACCCGCCCCGCCAGCCACCCGGAACGGCGCACCGACCGCACCAGCAGGTTGTCCAGCAAGCCGGTGGCTTCCTGTTCGCGGACATTGCTCATGGCGCTGGCCACGTACGCCATCACCAAGGTCATCACGATCAGGAAGATGACCCCGGCGTAGAGCCGGGCCCCCGCGTGCTGGGCACTGGCAACAAGGTCCCCGCCGAGGCGCTTGAGCACAGACGACGACGCGAAAGCCTTCCCCGCGGACTGCGCGAAGCTCCCGTACAGCAGTCCGGCCACCACACTGGCCAGCACCCAGGCGGCCAGCGACCCGCGGTTGAGCCGCAACACCAGACCAAGCGGCGACCCCAGCAGCCGGGTACGGGCCTTCGCCTGGTCGCTGTGCGCGATCGTGCTCGCCCCGAGGTCGCGGCCCGCGAGCGCCACCGTCACCGCCACCAGCACAACCACCAGGCCGGCTACCGGGACCAGCCACCCGACGCTCAAGGTCCCCAGCGGATGAACCTTCTCCAGCCACCCCAGCGGGCTGGCGTACACCAGTGCACTGGCTGCGGGTGCGCTGTCGCCGAGGGCGCGGAGCATGAACGCTGCCCCCAGCACCGCCGACGCCAGACCAGCCGCCCGGGCCCTGGTCGCCATCAACTGGCTGGACAGCGCCCCCACCGCCATGAAGACCGCAGCCGCCAGGGTGGGCACGGCGGCCAGCGCGAGCACTTGCCCGGTGTCCGGGGTCAGGCCGGTGTGCCGCGACGCCGCGGCCGTCGCAACCGCCGTGCACACGAACATGGCTGCCAGGCCGGCGCACATTCCGGCCACGGCACCGAGTACTGCGCGGCGCGCTGTCGTGGCCCCGCTCAGGAACAGCTCGAGGCGACCCGCGCTCTCCTCGCCCCGCAGGACCTTCGTCGACAACAGGATGGCCCACACAGACACCACGACCGGCCACACGCCCAGGGCCCGCCAGTCCACGAAGACGCCCACGGTGTCGATCCGGGGAGTCTGACCCAGCAGTGCCACCAGCCCGACGTTCGACGACAGGGAGTCCAGCAACACCTGGCGCGCGGCACTGGTGGGGGCCAGGTCCCGGTAGCCGACGGCGGACGCGTAGATGTAGGCGCCGATGGCCAGGCCCCACGCCGCGCCCGACCGCAGCGCGCGGACGGCGATGAACTGGGCCAGGACAAACTGAGGGAGCCGGTAGCGGCGCACGGCGCCGGTGGTGCGGCTGGCGGTGGTGGTGGTGGCGCTAGCTGACATCGTCAGGCCCCTGTTCGGGGGAGTGGTTGCGGCGCTCCCGCTGGCCGTACAGAGACAAGAACAGCTCCTCCAGAGACGGCTCACGGCTCAGCAAAGTGGTGGGGTGGGCAGCAGCCAGGACAGCAAGCAGCTCATCGATCGGGCCCCGAACCTGACAGGAGAGCTGGTGACCTGACACTCGCACATTGCTCACTCCGCGCAGCTGGTCCAAAGTCGGCGGCGGCCCCGGGAAGGTTGCCTCCACCGACAGCGCCGACAGGTGCCGCATCTGCGCCAAAGTCCCCACCTCGACGAGCTGGCCGGCGCTCAGGATCGCCACCCGGTCACACAGCGCCTCGGCCTCGGCGAGGATGTGGGAGGACAAGAACACTGTCTGCCCGTTGCCTTTGGCCTGCAGCACGCACTCACGAAACGCCTGCTCCATCAGCGGGTCCAGGCCGCTGGTCGGCTCATCGAGGATCAGCAGGTCCGCGCGGGTGGCCAGCGCGGCGATCAGGTTGATCTTCTGCTTGTTCCCCTTGGAGTATCCGCGGACCTTACGAGAGGGGTCGAAGTCGAACGCCTGCACCAGCTCGTCCCGGTAGGCCACGTCGGTGCGCCCGTGCATCCTGGCCAGCAGGTGCAACGTCTCGGCGCCGGTCAGGGACGGCCACAGCGCGGCCTCGCCCGGCACGTAGGCCGTCCTGGCATGCACGGCCCTGCGTTGGGCTCGAACATCCAGGCCGAAGATCTCGGCCTGACCGCTGGTGGGCCCGATCAGCCCGAGAAGCAGCCGGATGGTCGTCGTCTTGCCGGCCCCATTCGGCCCGAGGAACCCCAGTACCTCCCCACGCCGCGCCTCGATGGTCAGGTCCTGCAAGGCGACAGTCGACCCGTAGTGCTTGGTCAGAGCCTGCGTGCGCAGCACCACGTCCGCGGCTGCCTCATGGTCACGGCCCAGTCCAGCCGTCGCCGCCGGGTCAGCCCGCTCACCGTCCAGGGCGGTCCGTGCGTGCGCCCCCGTGCGATTCGTCTGTGACATGTGCCGACCTACCTCCGCGATGCCGCTGGACCTTCAGGATGGCCCGGCCGGGCAGCGGTCACCACGGACGAAGGGCCCAGACCGTCCACAGACATCGCCGGCGCACTCACCTTCGGCTTGCGCCGCCGATAGGTTCCTGTGGCCCGACCACCGGAGCGCGACCAGCGAGGAGGACCGCACATGGGTCTGGCAAGCCACCACCCAGCTTTCACCGCTGCCGCGCACGTCATCCACGCCGCTAAGTTGGAAGTAGCCGAACTGACGAGCACCCCGTTGGCGGCCGACCAGGTCGTCGCGGGCTCCCCCGACGTGCACATGATGTCCCTGTACGAAGGCCCCGACATCGGTGTCGGTATCTGGCAGCACTCGGCCGGCGCGAGTACCGACGTGGAGGCCGACGAGATGTTCATCGTGCTGTGCGGGCGGGCCACAGTGCAGATCGCCGGCGCCCCCACGATCGACGTCGGCCCTGGTGACGTGGGGTTCTTGCCGGCCGGAGCCCGCACCACGTGGACCGTTCACGAAACACTGCGAAAGGTGTACATCGTCCGGCCCTGACCTGCGCGCCTTTAGTTGACGGCGTCGGCTGGGTCGCTGAGCCGACCACGGGACTGATCGGGGGAAGCAGCAGCACTCTCGGCGCCGCTGACCGAGCAGGTCGCCACCCATCAGCGGGGGTCATCCGCGTCGAACGTTCGCCCGCTGACGGCATGAGCCCTGTCCTACCTCGGGTTGCAGGTGAGCGCGGCCCGCCCGGTGGGTCCCCCGCGCGCCCGTCGCGGGTTCGCTTCGTCGGAAGGAGCTCGCCTCCGAGGCGACGGCGATGGTGATGTCGCTACACAGGCTGACCGTCGCAGACGGCTACGCCTATCTCAGCCGTCAGGTCGCCTCCGGCGACAGCACCCGCCGGCGCGGGCAGAGTTTGGAGGATTTCTACTCCGAGACCCGAAACCCGCCCGGCAGGTGGCTCGGATCGGGAGCTGCGGACCTCGGTGTCAGCGGTGAGGTGAGTCGCGAGCAGATGCTTGCTCTGTTCAAGCACGGCGCCCATCCCGAACGCAAGGCCCTGGTCGCCCAGCAGGTGGCAGCCGGGACGCACCTGGAGGCTGCCCGCAGCAGCGCACAGCTCGGTCGCCGCTTCGCTGTGTTCTCCCATGGCCGGCGGCGCGCCGTCGCCGGATACGACCTGGTGTTCAGCCCCGTCAAGTCTGTGAGCCTGCTGTGGGCGCTGGGTACCGAACAGGTGCGGCGCGAGGTCGAGTCCGCGCACGCCGAGGCTGTTGCGGACGTCGTCGGCTGGGTGGAAGCCAACGCTGTGGTGACCCGACCAGGCGCCGGCTCCCGGGATCCGCAGAGCACGCACGGACTGATCGGCGCCGCGTTCGACCATCGGGAGTCCCGACACGGCGATCCCGACCTGCACACCCATGTCGCTGTCTCGAGCAAGGTCCGCTCGATGTGCGACGGACCGGGCGGGCAGGGGAGGTGGCTGGCTCTGGACAGCGCAGTGCTTCACTGCGCTGCGGCAGCAGCCTCGGAGCGCTACACGACCAGAGTCGAGGACGCTCTCGTGCGCCGCCTCGGAGTCGACTTCGCGCCCCGCGCTGACACCCTGAGCCCAGGCAGATCGGTGGTACGGGAAGTGGTGGACGTCCCTGAGGAGCTCATCGGACACTTCTCGCGACGCCGAGCCCACATCAGCGAGCGCCACTGTGAGCTGATCAGTGAGTTCCGGTCCCGCCACGGCCGCCATCCCAGTGCCACAGTGCAGGTGCGCATGGCCCAGCGGGCCACTTTGGAGACCCGGCCGAACAAGGGACCTGCCCGGCCGCTGGCAACCCAGCTCGCCGACTGGGCCAAGCAGGCCACCGCGATCAGCGGCGCCGCGGCCCTGGCAGGGCTGCCCACCGGCGGCAGCGGACCCGTCGTCGCCTCCGACCTGCCGGCGGCGCAGGACCTGGCGACGGCCACGCTGACCGCCCTGGCTGCTCGCCGGGCCAGCTGGGGACGCTGGCACGTGATCGCAGAGGTCGAGCGGCAGACCCGCCCCCTTCGGCCGGGCTCACCAAGCCAGCGAGATGCCCTGGTACGGGAGGTGACCGAGGCCGCACTCGGCCCCGCCGGCAGCGTGGCACTGGGTGGCGCCCACCCGGGGCCACCCGGGTCGCTGCAGCACCGCCGGCCCCATAGTCCGGCGGCCCTCGACACCGGCCAGTACACCTCGCGCGCAGTCCTGGAGGCCGAGCAGCAGCTCGTGGCCGCCTCCCGTGAACGGCTGCGGTGGGCCGCCGGCCGCGGACCATCCACTGGGCGGTGCGTCAGCGAGTCCAGGCCCTCGGAAAGCCACCTGAACCCGTCGGCGGATCTGGTGTCAGCGTTCGCCAGATCCGATCGGGTCCTGGTGGCGGCAATCTCACCGGCAGGCCCGACCAAGACGGCCGCCTTGCGGCAGGTGTGCGAGCAGTGGGACCGGGCCCGAGTGCGCGTGGTCCCGCTGGCGAGCTGCCCGCAGTCGGCCGACGCCCTCGCCGGTGAGCTGGGGCGACAAACCGCCGACATCACTTCCTACCTGGCAGGGCTCGAGCGGCCGCCTGCGCGCGATCGGGCCCTGTTCCGGCTGGGAGCCGGCGACATGATCCTGGTGGACGAGGCCGGTTTCGCCGGGACACCGCAGCTGGCCCGGCTCCTGGGTCACGCACGCGCCCACGGGGCGGCGGTGCGGCTCCTCGGCGACCAGGCCCAGCTGGCGGCCGTGCCATCCGGCGCGGCGCTTCGACTGATCACCAGCGAGCACCAGGGCCCACAGCCGGGGGTGCCGGTTCGGTTCCTGGACCCCGAACAAGCCACGGCCGCGGCAGCCGTAGCTGCCGGTGACCCGAGGTGCGTCGACTTCTACGACACCCGCGACCGGCTGCGCGCCGGCAGCCACCACGACATGGTCGAGGCCGCCTACCGGGGCTGGGTCAGCGACATCCGCTGCGGCCAGGCCAGTGTGATCTTGACTCCCAGCTGCGCCGACGCGACCGCCCTGTCAGCCCGGGCCCGGGCGCTGCGTATCACACTGGCAGAGGTCGGTCCCCGCGGCGTCCCACTCGCCGACACCACCGAAGCATCGGTGGGCGACTGGGTGCTGACCCAGGTCAGCGACCGCACACTGATCACCTTCAAGGGACGCGACTTCGTCAAGACCGGTGACCCGTGGACCGTCATCGAGCAACACCCGGACCACTCCCTGACTGTGCAGCACCAGCGCCACCGCGGCCGACTGACGCTGCCCCCGCACTACGTCCACGAGCATCTGCAGCTCGCGTACGCGGTCAGCACCGAGAGGGCTCGCGCGATCGTCGTCGACACCGCGCACCCGGTCGTTGGGCCACGCACGTCCCGGCAGTCAGTGCACCTAGCGGTAACTCGCGCCCGCGCCGGCACAACCTTCTACCTGACCGACGACGAGCCGACTGCAGCTTCGACGCGGCCGCAGCGGGAACGAGCGCGCCGGCTCCTCACCGAGATCGTGACCCAGACCCACGACACCGGCCCCCGAACCGTCCACCGAACCACGGCGCCGCCCTACCCG
>Ga0209698_10007859_pt1 | contig 11100 bp, 12 predicted proteins | sample LitLauG_LLR_2012_FD_187203 | JGI IMG/M metagenome (GOLD analysis project Ga0209698, IMG submission 187203) | Freshwater sediment microbial communities from Pennsylvania, USA - Little Laurel Run_MetaG_LLR_2012 (SPAdes) (version 2) | ecosystem: Environmental > Aquatic > Freshwater > Creek >... | reverse complement strand
CACCGGGGCAGGGGAGGGGGGAGGCTGCTTTTCAGGTTCTGCCTGAACCGCTACGGCAGGAGCCGAAGTTGCGGTGTCGTCGTCGCCACGCTTCGCCTTGATGATGCCCGCCAGAGCCGAGGCGGTATCCGGTTTCTTACTCACGCTGCCTGCTCCTTAGCGAGTGCAACCAACTCATCACCGACGGCCGCATAATCTTCCCACCCGAATTGCGACCGGGGGTCTTTCACATCGGTGATGATGACACCCTGCGTCCCAGCCGTCTTGAACGCTTTGAGGTGTCGGATACTTGAGGCAAAGACGGGAAGCCCGGCCTCTGTGAGTGCCGCGTGAGCAACTTCACCGTCTCGTGCTGGCTTGGGAGGGATCATCGTTAGCAGGATACGGAACCGTTTGGCCTCAACTTTCCGCAGGGCATCCACCGTCAGCATCAAGGCGTCAAAGCTCAGGCCATCGGTCGTGGTAGGGATCACCAGCACATCGCAGCCATCGGCCAGCACCTTGAGCACGTCGGCATCCGGCCGTGCGGCCGTATCGATGACGAGGTGTTCGTAAGCCCGTGCGACTTTAGCGGTCATGGCCTCGTCTGCCACGTCAAAGGGCAAGCTACCGCGTGCCTTCCATGCCGAACTGCTCCGGTTAGGATCGCCATCAATAAGAACAGTCTTGTTCAAACGCTGGAAATATGCGGCGAGGTGTACGGCAGTTGTCGTTTTCCCTACCCCTCCCTTAAACGATGCCACGGTAATAATCATACGCTTCTGCTCCTAGTGGTTTAGGTACTCAAGTACCTGAATACCTGACGAACAGGTACTTGAGTACCTAGACGCTGAGCCGAAGATTAGCCGCAAACCCACATACTGGCAAGCCTGAAACGACGGGGAGAAACAAAAAAGATACCTAAGTACCTAAATACCTAACATGAGGAAATGGCGTCCCTCTTTGAATTGCCCGCTTGCATGCATGGTTCCATTGGTAGCAACCCGCCGCGAGCAGCGGCCGGGCTTTTCAGGACTTCGCTTCCGCTCCGGTCACATGGGCGACCGGCTACCTGCTTCCTTCCCATCCGTGTCGCAAACATAGCCCGACCACCAGAACCGGCATCCTTGCCCTGCAAATGCCCATTCTGACCGCGTTTCTCCCTTTGGCCGTAATTCCCCTCCCCAACACCGCATAACGCTTCCAGAGCCATCCTACGCGGTTTTGGTCCCTTCCTTCCCGCCGTCGCGGAGCTGGACACAAGGGTTGCGAAGCGACGGCGGGGTTAGCCGGGCTATGCCCGGCTCTTTTTTTTTCCAAATCACAGGGGGAGGTGTCCCCCTACGCGGGAGAGCCGTCAAACCTGCCGGGCGGCACAGCCAAACACCGCATTCGCTAGGCGGCAAGCCGCCAACCTCATGCAGCCGTTTGTTGCTGGCCCAGAGGCTATGACAGCCGCTACCCCCGACCGATGGCATCCATTCGGTTTTATGGCGAGGCGGCGAGCGAAGACGCTCACCGGCCAGAGGCCATAAAGACCGTAACAGCCAAAGGAGTAGTGATATGGCAATTCTTTTTATAGCACTGTCAGCCGCCAAGTTTCCGCTAGGGCAGGTGGTTATGACATCTAACGCCGCCGCCCGGCTTCCAGCCGAGGACATCCAGCAGGCTTTGACCCGCCACGCCGCAGGCGATTGGGGCGAGGTATGCGAGGAGGACAGGCAGGAAAACGAGCTTTCGCTGAAAAAGGGCTTCCGCCTGCTTTCGGTTTACCGCTCCGGCGAAACGAAATTCTGGATCATCACCGAGGCCGACCGCAGCGTGACTACGGTGCTGATGCCGGAGGATTATTAAAAGGAGCGGGGCAGGTTGTAGCCTGCCCCGTTTAACAAGGAAATTTAAAATGAAGAGGAGCCATTTACTATGAAGCCTTTATATAAGTCAACACCAATTTTAATCGGAAAACATGAATGGCGGGTGATCGTCACCACGTTTTACCTTGGCGGTAACTGCCTTGAGTACCAATGGCGACCGGCGAAGCCGGACGGAGCCGCCAACGCCTTGCGGGAGGGGTGGCGATGCAGCAAGGACTGGCCACGATGGAACGGAAACGACACCTATTGCGGCCTGCCGAAAACGCTGGACAAGCTTTATTACCGCGAAATCAGGGAGTTGGATAAGCATCTTTGCCGCGTAGCTCGGGTTTCCCCGCAGATGGATTTATTTGCCGCCTGACAGTTCGCCCCCCACCGGGCCGGGGTTTCCCCGGCCCGGCTTTTCGCCACCGCTTGACCACCACCCTAGAATTGTATCGTACGATACAGAACACGAAAGGCCCCCGCCATGATCGCCAAACCGACCCGCACCTACACCAGCCTTGACGCCGCCTACGACCATTTCAACCGCGAGCTGTTCGGCGGCCAGCTCCCCCCGTGCCTCATCACCATGCAGCGGCACAAAGGGGCCTACGGCTATTTTTCCGGGGGACGGTTCGCCGCGACCGACAACCCGCAGGAGGTGACGGACGAAATCGCCCTGAACCCGGCCCACTTCGCCAGCCGCCCCACGGCCCAGACCCTTTCAACGCTGGCCCATGAAATGGCCCATCTCTGGCAGCACCATTACGGCACCCCCTCGCGGATCGGCTACCACAACAAGGAATGGGCCGCGAAGATGCGGGAAATCGGCCTGATCCCGACCGATACCGGCCTGCCCGGCGGCAAGGACACCGGCCAGAAGGTTACGCACATGATCGAGCCGGGCGGACGCTTCGAGCAGGCATGCACCGCTTACCTTGCGACCGGGACCGCGTTTCTCTACCACGACCGGGCAGGGGAGGGCGACGGGGCCGCACGCCGGAAGAAAGCCGCCAGCAAGACCAAATACACCTGCCCGGCGTGCGGCCTGAACGCATGGGCCAAGCCAGCCGCCCACCTGATTTGCGGGGATTGCCGCGAGGAGCTGGAGGCCGAGGAGCCGCAGCAGGAGGGAGGTTGACTGCCGCCGTGCCTTTCCGGCACGGCGGGCGCTCGCTCTGCTCGCTTCCTTTCACCGCTGATCCGCGTTGGAACCACCCGGCTATGACTTCCTGCCTCACGCCTCATGCACATCGAGCACTTCGGCGAGGTCTTCCGCGTGCTCCCGTGGCCGCTTCCAGTCGGCAACGTCGATCCGCGAGATAAACGGCTCATTGTCTGGTGTGCTACCAACCGCCCGGAAATCCCGGTCCGCTTGGCGAATCCACGGCATCCGCCGCAGGCTGATGTAATCGAAAATCCGTTGCAGGTTGCGGCCATGCACCGTGACCAGCTTCGGCTGGAGGTCGGCAAACACGAAGCTGAAGACCTGCCCATTGGCGGTAAAGCCGAGTTGACCGATCCCCATATGGACGTATTGAAACACGATATAGGCACTTCCCCCGATGCGGAAACCGTCCTTGCCCATGACCAGCACGAGGCGGCTTACCTCGTTTTCAACGAATCCCCCCGCCGCATACGGGTCAGTGAGGGCAGGGAGCAACGCCGCTTTTTCCGCAGGCGTTGCGTCCGGCTTTGCGGCCGGTTCTTCCGCTCGTGGTTCTTCCCTCCGGTAAGCGGTTGGGTCGAATGTTCCCCTGAGATATTGCTTATCGTTCATAGGCCATTTCCCTTTGCCGGAACGTGTCTCTCATCGCAGATTTTGCCCATGTATCGGCGAGGTGCCGGTTAGGCCCGATGGCCGCGGCGGCTTTCTGTTGCACTTGCCGGTACACCGCCCGCACCTTCTCCATGAAACGCCGCATCCGGGTTTCCGCCCGTGCCAGCGGCACGGGCGTCGATGGCTTCGGCTTCAGCAGCTCCGTGGCCGACAGGCGGTTGTCGCCGCGTGCTATCGCCCTCAGCATTTCGTCACGCGGCAAGTCAGTGAAGATCATGCCGCGTTCCCGACCGCGTGAAACCGTGACGTATCCTTGTTCCGCCGACATCGCCCCGAGCGAGTTTTTATTCATTGCGGCCAGCACGATATCATCCGTTTTGCTTTGTGTCGCGGGACTTGTTTGCACCAGACCGTGCTTGATGTGCCCGAAGCCTTTGCTGACCACCCAGCCGTTGGAAAGGACGAGATCGCCCCCCGGCGTAAACGCCTTGATTTCGTCAATGCGGCCATTATCGACGCGGTGTTTCTTGGTCACGTCCCAGCCGTTGCCGGTTATGCGTACCGTGTCGCCCACGGCAAAGTTGACCTGCCCTTCGCTGTAGACCGCGAAATGCTCCGGGTTGAGCTTGCCCAGCACCGGCAAGACCTCGCTGGCCTTCACCCTGTCGCTCGCTTTGAACGGCCCCGACTTGCGGTAGAACTGGATAACCTCATCGCCGCCATAGCGGCTGGCGTCCCCTTTTTCCGCATCCGTCCAGCCAAGCGGAGTAAGGCGGGTGAAAGCTCTTTCTTCGCCGGTAATCAGTCCCCGCTCTTTCCTGAGTTCCCGCAACCGTTCGCTGAGTATGTCGCCGTCCTTATGCGTCGGGTCGATCACCAGCACCGTTTTCCGTTCGCCGCTGGCTTTGCGTTCCTCAATCGCCTTGCCGTATTCCGCCACCAGAGCGTCGTGGCCGTGCCCTTCGACAATCCAGCCGTGCTTTCTCAGGATGGCATCGCCGGTTTTCAGATCGCCGTCGCGGATCGCCGCGACCGCCCCGGCATAGTCCCCCTTTTGCCGCTGAATCGTGGTCAGCTTGGCCACCGGCAGGCCCGCGTAGTCTTCCAGCACGGTGAGCATGTTGCCGTGCCGGTCCACCGCCTTATGCTGCTTCGGATCGCCCTGAAGGACGATCCGGGCGTCCAGTGACTTCGCCACCTCGCAGAGCCGGTCTAGGTCTTTAATCGTCAGCAACCCGGCCTCATCCACCCAGATGATGCCGCCGCCGCGTAGCGTCTCCTGCCGGTCCTTGTCGCGTAGAAACGCCGCCACCGTGTCGGCTTCCCTGAAAGCGGCGGGAGCGTTGCCGCCCTTCAATCCTTCCTTCCGCAGCGTCGTGCGTGACGCATCCGCCGAGGGAGCCAGCAGCACGACCGGGGCACCGAGCTTGTCCAGTGCCGGGGTCATCATCGTCGTTTTGCCCGTGCCCGCCCCGCCGCGAATCAGGATCACCTGATCCGTGGAATCCCAGACGTGCCGGACGGCTGCTTTCTGCTCAAGGGAGAGATGGGCCAGGTCGCCGGCAGCACCGGCAACCCGGCCCATCGCCAGAGGCGAAAACACGCCCTTGCCGTCGCGGGCGAAGCCGATAATCTTTTCTTCCTGATCCAAGACCGCCCGCGTCGTTACCTTGCCACCCTCGAACAGCACGCCCTGCCGTTTCGCTTCGGCCTCGAAATCGCCCGGCAACGCCCCGCCCATGCTTTTTTCCATGGCGGTGATCGCCAGCCTGTTGAAATCGACCACGCTGTTACGCTGGAACTCGTGGGCAATGGCATAGGCCATCGCCTTCGCCGCCAGCTTCTCCGGCTTCGGGTTCAGCCCCCGCTTTGCCCGGTCTATCGTCGCCGCGACCGCCCGCCGTTCCTTTGACGTGATACGCCCCGCCCAATACTGGCGGAGGTCCTCCAGCGTCATATCTTCCCGCTTTTCCTGCCGCGTGGTTTTGGCCAGCTTCGCCGCCGCCACTGGTGACAGTTGATCCGGGGCGTTCGGATCGCGTTTCTTCATGGCCGCGACGATCTCCTTTTCCTTCGCCTCGATCTCCTGTGCCCGGCGGCTGTTCTTATCGTTGATCGCCTGCCAACCCTGTTCATGGCCGGGAGCCGCCTTGATGTCCCATGTGTGGTATTTCATGCCGCCGTGCCCGTCCGGCTGGAGCTTGGTTTCGATCTCGTAACCGAGTTCCGCCAGCTTGGCCGACATGCGGGCATCGAAGGCGTGAGAAAAATACTTACGCATATCAAACACCGGGCGAACCTTGAGGGCTTTCCACTCGCGTTCCACCGGGTCAAACGTCGCGTTCGCCACGACGAAATGGATATGCCGGTCCCAATCCGGCCTGCCGTCCTGTTTGGTTGGCCGGGAATCGGGATGCTCCACCGCCAGCCATACCATGTTGCGGGTAACGCGGTCTTCATCCTTGCCGCCCTTCCTTACCCGCGTTGTGGCCATCGCCTCGACATCGCCCATGGCTTCGTTGGCCACCTCCCAGAACGCGGCCCGGATGCGGCTGTCGCCGCACTCTAACGCCGTCGTCACGCCTTTGGGCAGGCTGGCCGTGAAGTCCCATGCCGGTAGCCGGTCCTCGATCAATTGGGCGGTAAGCTGCTGGCCCGTATGCGGGTCTAGGCCATTGAGGAGACGCCGGAACTCTTCGAGCCTCGGCGTGGCGTCCAGTCCAAGCATCGACGCCGCCTTGCCGCCCCATTCGCGGTGCAGGTCGTCCTGCTTGATGTAGTATCCGCCGTCGGTCTTCCCGAAGTAGTCTTCGGCCCGCTTGGCGTCTTTGAGGGGAACCATGTTCAGCATACATTGCTCGCTCCAAGGTTGATGAATCATAGAAACGGATCAACCGAAGGCAAGCATGAAAAAAGTAGTAGTCTGATGCCCTCTGCATCCTGAGAGGAAAATTGAGCGGTACAACTCGATCCGCCGGTCCGGATCGGGCACCGAAAACAAGGGGGAGGGGGTGCCGCCGCTAGTTAGAAAACTAACTCGGATCGAAAGCGACCAACATCAGGAGGGGGAGTTATCCACGCTGCCGGAGCGTGACCAACACGAGCGAAGGCGGGGTGGATAACTATGCGGCCAAATACAGACCGGGAAGGAAAGGGGTAGCGTGAGGCCCGAATCAGGGCGTCACGGGAAATCCGGGCCGTCGCTTTTCGGCTTCGACCGCTTGCCGCGTTCTTTGCCCGTCCAGAGTTTCACCGTCGGTTCAGGTTCGCGGACTTCCTCAACGGCGATGACTTTCGTCACCGGCTTGCCGCTGGCGTGCGGGTCGGGGTCAAAAGGTTTGATGGTCAGCTCTCTTAGGAATCGTTCTGCGGCAGGCTCAGGTAAGGTAACGGACATCTCTATTTCCAAGCCCTTTCCGCCAGATCCCTTCTCGACAGAAAACAGCTTGAAATAAGCAGGGTCGGCACCCATTGCTTCAAGCCGGGCCTGCATTTTTTCCATCTCACTTTGCGGGGCGGGCAACTTTATAGTCGTTCGCTCTTCGCTTCGGCTCTTGCCAGTTCCTTTTTTCGCCATTCGTGGTGCTAAGTTATATGTGATACTAACGCAAGATATTATACTACAATTGCTCAGTAGTAAACAATCGTTGATTCTCATGGTTCTAACGACGAGCCTGCCTCGACATTGAGGGAATCATCCTTACTGCAACAAATCATCGAGTATCAAAAAACCCTTGATCAACCAGCCGGTGCATCCAAGCCTCTTTGTCGCCTTCAAAGGAATCTGGCGGTAGGAACGCAGCAACTCTGGACGGCCGCGACCGTTCTTCTGGCGGTTCCAGCCGACGCGGCGGCTCTTCAAACTTTGGAATACGGTATGGACCTTCAATTGTAATGATATTTAGATCGTCAAGGTTTCCATGTATGTATGCGACAAGCAACGCTTGCAAGGCATACGCCCCCATTTCCAAGCCTATAGACACGCTGCCCGGAGTTACGCGGCTGGGGATGATTTCACGACCGCCTAGCCGTTCAATCAGAACTTCGAGAAATTTCGTCAAGTCTTTGGATTCATCAAATTCCTCAAACGGTGTGGAAATTTTAATTGATACTTCCCATGTCCGTTGCTTTGGCTCAATGCGTGGTGGCGGTGGTGAGTCGATCAGGTCGGCAAAGTCAGCATCAAGAGCATTGGCGATCCGTTCGATTGTAAACATCTGCATTTGGGCAGATTGTTCGGCACTCCTAATCGTCCTCTCAGAGCATTTCGCGTTGGCCGCCAATCTCTTCAAAGTCCACAGCTTCGCCTTCCGCATCCTTCTGATGGCGTCACCGTTGGCCTTGACTGAAGTTTTGATTTCCATCCGCTTGCCGCTTTCTTGCCGAAACTTGCCACTCCGATGGAATCCCCGTTGCCGTAAACACTTTTTATTATTTTGGCGTCGATCATTCAAACCGGAGGCTAAATGTGCTCAGCAAGAAGCCCGTTTCGTGGCTTAAGGAGAACCCGAACCAGCCCCGCAAGGATTTTAACGACGCGGAATTGCGTTCGCTAGGGGCGTCAATGCTGGCCCTCGGCCAGCTCCAGCCCATCGGGGCGACGCCCGACGGCACGATCCTTTGGGGCGAACGCCGCTGGCGTGCCGCCCGGCTTGTCGGCATCGGGGAGCTATCGGTCATCATCATCGACCGCGTGCTCTCAGGCACCGACAGCCGCTTGATGGCCCTTGTCGAAAACGTCCACCGGGCCGACCTGACCGGCTACGAAAAGTGGATGGCTTGCTACGAACTCCTCACCCTTAACCCGGCATGGAACCAGAAAGACCTTGCCGACCATCTCCATCTCGACCCGTCGCAGGTGACGCGGCTGCTCAGCCCCTCGAAATGCGTGCAGGAGGTTCAGGACGCACTGAAGGCGGGCAAGATCACCATCAGCGACACCTACGCCATGAGCAAGCAGCCTGAGTCAGAGCAGGCGGGCCTGCTGGCGTTGAAACTCTCCGGGGCCAGCCGCGACGACCTCGAGCGGCAGGGCCGCAGCAAGCGGGCATCGGGTACGCCCGCCGTTCGTGCCAGCAGGATCAAGTACCCGCTCTCTTCCGGCCAAACCGTCACCGTCGCAGGTGACGGCGTGTCGCTGGAGGACGCCATCGAGGCCATGCAGACGGCCATCAAGGCCATCCGCAAGGCCATCGACACCGGGCTGGACGCCAAGACCGCCCAGGCCGTGTGGCGTGACATGGCGTCCGCCGGTTAATCCACCTTTGTTTATCCCCACAGGCAATCAGGGTTTTCGAGGTTTTCACAGAAAGGACACATCCATGCTTTTCGCGACCATCGGCGACGCCATCGCATACGTTTGCCTCTTTATGTGTTTCTTTCTTTTCGCGGCGGGCCGTGCCGTGAAGATGATCAGCGGCAGTTCTGTGGGCCGCTCCGCGACCAAAAAGGGGGCGAGCTACCTCATCAGGCAACTTTTCAAGTGAGGGGGACACATTGGGTGCTTTCTTCTTGACGATGTTCATGGCGTGGTACGTCGTCGTCTACTTCTACGCCAAGCTTTTCGCCGCCGTGGACACGGAGGGCGAATTGAAGGAGACCGCCAGTCAGAGCTTTCTCTCATGGCTTGACCGGAGGCTCAAGTAACCCACGCGGGGCCGGACAGCCAACGGCCCCGCCTTCCATGACCCAAACCATGAGGGGGGCGAAATGCGGATTCTTCGATTGCTGAACAAGCTGAGCATCATCTTTGCCGCCTATGCGGTGGTGCTAGTGGCCTGCCAAATACCCTACGCATGGCTGGTCCCGGTGCCGCTCATCATGTGGCGGCTTTCAAAGAAGGGCTACCAGCTTTCCAGCTATGGCACCGCCCGGTGGGCAACCCTTACCGATTTACGCGAACGCCGAATGCTCGACGCGAACGGCAGCGGCCTGATTATCGGGCAGGTGCAGGAAAGGCCCAGCTACTCAGAAGGGTTGCAGGCCCTTTTCAACAGGCGGCTGACGGCACAGGATGCCGTGACCGTCTTCCAGCAAAGCTGCCAAGGGCGGCTGATGCCCAAGCCACGTTACCTTGTCCGCACTAATACAAGCGTCCATACGCTTGTGGCCGCTCCCACTGGCGTCGGGAAGGGCAGGTCTTGCATCGTACCATTTTTGACAACCAGTTATGAACCGGCCGTTGTTATTGACATCAAAGATGGTGAGAACGCCAAAAAGACCGCCTATGTACGCCAGCAAATGGGGCATCGCGTGGTGCTTCTGGACCCGTACAAAATCGTCACCCAACGCCCAGACACATACAACCCCATGGCCCAGATCGACCCCGATTCCCCCACGGCCATCGACGATTGCCGTGCGTTGGCTGAGGCCATCGTGGTCAGGACGGGCCGCGAAAATGACCCCTACTGGAACGACTCAGCGGAAATCTGGCTGGGTTCGATGATGTGTGCCATGGTGGCCTTCGCACCGCCGCACCAGAGGAATTTGCAATCCGTGCGTGCCCAGCTTGCCGACCCGGAGAAACGGCAAGCCACCATCGAGATGATGTGCAAGTCGCAGCAGTGGCAGGGGATGTTGTCGCGTTTCGGGCATTCGCTCAAGAATTATCAGGGCAAAACGCTCGACACGGTGTTGACATCCACAAATCGGCATCTCGCATGGACTGACAGCCTCGCCATCGCCGAAAGCACCAGCCAAAGCACTTTCAACCCCGCCGACCTGCTCAAAGGCCGGATGACGGTTTACCTGATCCTGCCCTCGATTCAGGTCCGGACCCAATCGCCTTTATTGAGGCTGTGGATTGGTTCCATGCTTCGCGTCTGTATGAATGGAGGTCTTCAATCCCGATGAGTGTCAATTTCTTGTGCGATGAGGCCAGCAGCTTAGGCCGCTTGGAGCCGATTTCAGACGTTCTGGCCATCGGACGCGGATTCGGTATCAAACTCCAGCTTTACTATCAGGATTTAGGCCAGCTCCGCAAATGCTGGCCTGATGGTGCCGACCAGACCTTGCTGGCCAACACGACGCAGGTGTTTTTCGGCGTCAACGACCAGTCAACGGCGGAATATGTGAGCAACCGACTTGGCGAGCAGACCATCGTTGTTTCCAGCGGCGGCACCACCACGGGGGAAGGCTACACGAACCAAACCAGCTCGCAGCAAGGGCAAGGCGGTAGCAGCAGTTCCAGCTTCGCAAGTGCGATGATGGCGGTATGCCGTACCAACCAGTGCGGCCATGCGAGCAGTTCGGTCACGCGCTGGAGCGCCACAGAGGAAGTAAGGCGCCGCTCGCCGATCTGGCTGGCGACCTCTTGCTCGACGAGTGAACTCAGGGGGAGACCGGGCGCCTCGCCCAGTAGAAGGCGACCAGCGTCCTTCACTAGCCGCGCCAGGGCATCGGGGTGAGCCTGACGCAGTGTATCAATAGCAGTCTCGCGTATCGACCCCACGTCGCAGATGGCGTTGACCAACAATGATTCAGGAA
>Ga0209698_10007858_pt1 | contig 11100 bp, 5 predicted proteins | sample LitLauG_LLR_2012_FD_187203 | JGI IMG/M metagenome (GOLD analysis project Ga0209698, IMG submission 187203) | Freshwater sediment microbial communities from Pennsylvania, USA - Little Laurel Run_MetaG_LLR_2012 (SPAdes) (version 2) | ecosystem: Environmental > Aquatic > Freshwater > Creek >... | reverse complement strand
ATGTGCTTATTTAAATTGGACCGGTACTTTCATCACTTCCTTACCCCTTAAAAATTCAACGGTGGTTTGATCACCCCGATTAAATTTCGAAAGCGCTTCCATATAACTATGAAGGGAGATGACCGTATAATCACCCAGTCTGGTGATGATGTCTCCACTTTTCAACCCTGCTTTTTCTGCGGGCCTTCCCTCGCTGATGGCATCGATACGCAGTCCGCTCCCGGCAAAACTATAATCCGGCATGATCCCCAGGGTAACATTAAATGACGGTGAAACTCCAAATTGTTTATCCCTGGTTTTAGCAAAGGGTGGCTTGTTCAAGCCGTCCATCTTTTCGGTCATGGCATAAATCAGCCGGATCACCTGTAGTTCACCATAGTAGTTGATTTTATCGGCCTGGTCTGAAGGTTTATGATAATCGGGGTGAATGCCGGTAAAGAAAAACAATACCGGGATGTTTTTCAGGTAAAAAGAGGTGTGGTCACTGGGTCCTGTTCCACTGGAATCAATGTTCAGTATAAATATTTTCCTGTTAAGGGTGCTGTTAATCAGATCCGCCCATTGCGGAGAAGTGCCATAACCACCAATGGTCAGGACATGGGTACTGTCATTGAGTCGTCCGATCATATCCATGTTGATCATGAAGCTGATCTTATTCAGGGCAAGGGTGGGGTGTTCGGTAAAATATTTCGACCCGATCAGTCCTGACTCTTCACCGGAAAAAGCTATAAAAAGATAGTTGCTGCGCAGTCCTTTGGTTTTCTTGAGCAATCTCGCCAGTTCCAGGACTCCGGCGGTACCACTTGCGTTGTCATCTGCTCCCGGATGGATTTTTTTTTCGGCACCCCTGTACAAAGAATTCCCCTCCTCGCCGTAACCCAGATGATCATAATGTGCACCAATCACCACCGTATTCGGTGCGCCAAGGTCCAAGAATCCAATGACATTGTGCCCCCATCTTTTTTTCTCTTCCATTTCTATGTCGATTACAACATCCAAGGATTGGGAAACATCGCGCAGGAATTTTTTACGGCCTGCATTGGTCACATAAAGCACTGGAACTTTTTCTGCCTGTATCCCTTCTGCCGGATCAAAAACGATTCCGTCATCTATTTTTGAGCTGTTGTAAAAGATTACGGCATTGGCGCCTTTCCCGGCAAACAATTTTGTCTTTTCCCGAAGCACTTTTCCCAAATCAAAATGTGGATTACCCTGGTTGCTTTCCAGAATTTCCCTGATGTCATAAAACCAGGGTGATCCACTTTCCTGTAAGGCAATGGCCGGAGTTCCCTCAACCCTGCCCATAGCACTAAAGGACATGGGAATGAATTCCGTATTGAGCACCAGGGGGATATTGTTTATGGTAAACTGGGAACGGCTGATGTCCTTACCATCGTAAATTTCAAAACGCTGCAGATAGGTCCCGCTGTCACCGAGGGGTTTGAGTCCTGTTTTAGAAAAGGATGCGATGATGTAGTCGAAAGCCATCTGCTCCCCCGGGGTACCGGAACGTCTTCCTTCCAGTTTATCATTGGATAAATAACCAATATCCGTCTGGATTTCTGCAATGACTTCCTTGTCTGCTTTGCGAAGCTTTTGCGAAATGGCCGAAGGAGGGAATGACTGGGCAAGAATCAGCAGGAGTAAAAAGCCTCGCTTCATGAAAATCGATTTACGAATAACCAGGCATAAAGTTAAAGAGACAAATGCCATTCCAAAATCGTATGAAATTAAGTTACTTTACCCTATATACCCCGCGTCCATAAAAAATGTTTCGGTATTCTTTTCCTTGTAATTCCGGAAGGATTTTTCAAAAATCGCTTTCACCAGCTCCGGAACCGGTCATGCTACTCCGTACCAGGTGAAAAGCCTGAACCCTGGTTATCCCGGCGAGGCCTTATAAAAACCGGGCTCTGGCCTAACTTTTTCACCCCATCATTTCATTCCATTTCCAGGTATGGATGATTTCAGTCGTTTGGCAAGCCTGGTCAACCTAAACGGTTTTTGCGGATGGGTGATGACACCGTCAAATCCCCCTGCTGTTTTCGTTTCCGTCGAGGGAAGGGGAGAATTTTGGGCTGGAACACCCCGTGGTTCACCGTCCCTGGCTCAAGGTGAGACCCTGAACCGCTTTGACCTTTGTCCGGCCCCAGACAGGTCTGTCCTCCGCCCAATACCCCCCGCAAACGATCGTTGCGGCACAGAGGGGTTCTTTTTTTCCGTACCGGTATTGCCGAAATTCCCCGGCCGGGCTGCAGGTCATCGGATATGGGTGCCCGGGAGTTTACCCACCCCAGCAGATCCCCGCACTCCGTTCTGGGGAACGGGTTCCCCCGGATCTACCGTTTTCGAGCCTCAGAAAAAGTTAAAAATCCCGGATTTTTTTCAAGACCAGCTTGAATGGATCAATAAAGCCCTCAAAACTTTCCCGTCACAATATTTTTCCTTTACTTTTGCAGATTAGCCTTTTCCCAACGGTTTCAAACAGGTACTAGGCTATAGAAAACCGAAAAGTTGAATGGCCCTACCGCACCTTATTAAATACGTCTACACGAACGGAACGGATGAAGTAATCCGCCGGGGGAAAAAAATCCATGCGATTGGCTACGTTGAACTCATTGAATACGATGAGTTGTTTGAGACGGTCACTTTCCGGATCAAAGACGACAGCTATTCCACCTACTATAAGGTTTTTGTTCAGAAATTCCGGGATGCAAAATCTTTGTCCGTGCGTTGCAGCTGCCCGTATAACCTGGGTGATATCTGCAGACATGAAGCTGCGGCCTTAATCCAGTTGCAGGAACTGCTTGACCGCAACATGCTGAAGGCAGAAGAGATCCGTTATGACCAGTCGCATACGGTGATAAAAATGAAATCCATTGATCTGAAGACCATCCGGCTGCTTTGTTCGCGGACAGTATATGAAGAAGCCGGTCGTTTTTTACAATCCAATAAGGCCACCATTGAACAGGCCTCAGATGAAACCGTGACGGCCAGCATTGAACTGGACGGCATAGAATATCCTGTGGTGATCCGAAAAAATGAAGAACGAAATTTTGATACCAGTTCTTCCTACCCCGATGAAGACCACCCACTTTGTCTTCCGAAAGTGATCTTGTTTCTGCAGTTGCTGCAGGCCCATGGTGCCTATTATTTTGATACCATCCGCAACTGGGATAAGGAAAAAAATAAACTGCTGGAAGCCTACGGTTACAGTTTGTCTGACGACCTCAAGGGTAAATTTGAGTTTTCTTATAAGGACGGTAAACCCTTCCTAAGGGTATTGGACCTATCCATCAAACGGGTCAATCCGGCCGCTTTGTCCCGTCCCAAACCGGAACTGGAAACGGAAGTGGCCGAACAAGAGTTAGAACCCGAGTTAAAAGGGGGAAATGTACAACGCCTGGGTGTGGTATTTAATTTTAACCACGATGCCTATCCCGGCTTTTTATTGGACGCGGTCGTCGGCGAAAGCAACGACCAACAGACGGCCTATGTGGGAAAGGTTGAAAAACTGGAGCTGGCCAAATTTGTCAATACCGAAAAATTCAATGAACCAGACCGGCAGCTGGTTTTTTCCCTGCGTAAAACACAGGAGGCTGAGGTCAACAAATACCTCAACCGCAATTCGCCTTTTAGCGGAATGTGGGAAAATATTATCCATACCGAAGGGGAAGAGCTTCCCGACGATACCAAGGCCCTGATCATCGAATACCTGCATCCACGTTACCGGAAACTTTTCAGTGAGTTACATGAAAACCCATTCATCTTCTTTCTAAATGGCCATAAGCCTTTCAAAACGGCCAATCTGCAGTCGGTAAACCTTTCACCGGATCCCGTAAGCCCCTGGTTCAAAATTTCTGCCAGCAAGAATACCATTGAAATCAGGGTTTTTACCCGGATTACCGGACAGTCGATCGATTTAACTCAGAATAAATGCAACAGCCAGGTTATTCTTTTTCTGAATAACTGTCTTTACCTCTGGGACAAGCCCGAGGATATTGCCGTCATTTCCAAATTCACCGATGGCCGCCTGAGCATCCCCCGTTCCGAGTGGCCAGAACAGCTTCGCCATTTTATCATCCCGCTTCAGAAAGAATACCACGTCGAATTTGACAACGAACTCATCCGCGAGGTGAAGAGCGGAGATCCGGAGAGAAAGATATTGTTACAGGAAAAAGGAGACTATCTGTTATTCCAGCCTTTGTTTTCTTACAAGGGATTTGAAACCACGTCCATCGGGAAGGATCAACTCGTGGTTCCCGACGGTGACAAAGTACTGCTCATTCAGCGCAATAAGGAAAAGGAAGCCGCTTTTATCAGCCAGCTCCAATCCTTACACTCCCTGTTCATCCAGCCTCAGGGATCGTCGGGTCTGGCTCTGCGCGGCAGTGATGTTTTGAAGAACAACTGGTTTTTTCTGTTCATGGATGCCATGCAGGACCTGAAGGTGACCGTGCAGGGCTTTGATGCGCTAAAAAATTTCCGCTTCAACACTTCCCGTCCACAAACCAAAATACACATCAGCAGCAGCACTGACTGGTTCGACGCGAGAGTGGATATTATTTTTGGCGACCAGAAAGTAACCATCGCCGACGTTAAAAAAGCCCTGGCCAACAAACAACAGTTTGTTCCACTCAACGATGGCACGCTGGGTGTGCTGCCGGACGAATGGGTTAAGCGATACGCTTTGCTTTTCCGTGTGGGTGAGGGCAAGAGTAATGAGCTTCGCTTATCCCGTTATCACCTGAGTGTGATCGATGAACTGTACGAGAACAGGAATGAAGAAGAGCTGATCATTCACCTGGAAAAAAAATACGAACAGCTTAAAGAATTCAAAAAAATAAAGGAGATTGATCCGCCGGCGCATCTTGCACATATTTTACGGCCTTACCAGGTTCACGGATTCCACTGGCTCAATTACTTGCATGAAGTGAATTGGGGCGGCATCCTGGCCGACGATATGGGTTTGGGAAAAACCATCCAAGCGCTCTCCTTCCTGCATCATTATAAAGAAAATTACGGGCATCTGCGTGCACTGGTCGTTTGCCCAACGACCCTGATTTTTAACTGGGAGAATGAAATCAATAAGTTTGCTCCGGGACTCAGTTACCGTATTCATCATGGTGGTGAACGCCTCCGGCACAAGGAAGCCCTGAATGCATTTGAAGTCATCATCACCACCTACGGAACACTGCGCAGTGACATCAAGTTGCTCATGGACATCCCGCTTGACTATGTGGTATTGGATGAATCGCAGGCCATTAAGAATCCGGCCAGCAAGGTAACCAAAGCTGCCTGCCTCCTGCGGGCAAAACATCGCCTGTGCATGAGCGGCACACCGCTACAGAACAATACCTTCGATATTTTCGCCCAGATGAATTTTCTCAATCCGGGTATGCTCGGCAGCATCGAATTTTTCCGTCAGGAGTTTGCGATACCCATCGATAAATTCGGAGAACCCGACCGAAAAGACCACCTGCGGAAATTATTATACCCTTTTATCCTGCGCAGAACCAAGGAGCAGGTAGCCCGCGACTTACCGGAAAAAACGGAAACCATCCTGTTCTGCGAGATGGAAGAAGAACAACGTAAAGTATATGATGCCTATCGCAATGACTACCGGGACAAAATCCTGGGTACGATTGAATCGCAGGGCATTCAGAAATCTCAGCTTACCATTTTGCAGGGACTGATGAAACTCCGGCAGATCTGTGATTCCCCTGCCATTCTGAATGAAACCGATAAATACCCGAATCACTCCATTAAACTCGATGAGCTGGCCAGGGAAATATCGGAAAATATCGGCAACCATAAGGCGCTGGTCTTTTCCCAGTTCCTCGGTATGCTGGCCCTGATCCGGGAAAAGCTGACCGAACTCGAAATTCCTTACGCGTATTTCGACGGCAGCACCACCGCTCCTGACCGAGAAAAAGCCATCCGGGAATTTCAGGACAACGACAGCTGCCGCGTCTTCCTGATCTCCCTGAAGGCAGGAGGAGTTGGGCTCAATCTAACTGCTGCCGATTATGTATATATCGTTGACCCCTGGTGGAACCCTGCCGTAGAGCAACAAGCCATCGACCGGACCCATCGAATTGGGCAGACCAAAAACATATTCGCCTATCGGATGATCTGTAAAGACAGCATAGAAGACAAGATCCTGCAACTACAGGACCGTAAACGCCTTCTGGCCAAGGACCTGATTGCCGACGATGATGGTTTTGTGAAAAGCCTCTCCCGTGAAGACGTGGAATACCTCTTCAGCTAAATTCCACAAATCTGCCGGATTGGCCTGTAAATCAGCCGTATTTCCCCTATTGCATCGTTGTCATTTTTATGCTAATTTAGACGCCAAATCCCATGCTATGAGAAGCACAATATTGACATTCGCCTTTCTGCTTAACGCGGTATGGCTTTTCTCGCAGGATAATGTCTTTTCTAACAAAACCAATGTAGCCCTGGAGAAGGTCATTAGAGATTATCCCAACCGGTTCCACAATATTCGGGGTGATATGATTTCCCAGCATGCTGAGGTTGCCGAATACAAGTCTACCGTTTCGGTTCCGGGTGCCAGCTATTGCAGCATCTGGAAGTACAATGTTGCCAATAATGAAGTCTATAATTGGAGTTGCGTGGCATTCAATTCCCCCAATTTCATGCAAGCCCGGATCAAGTATAAAGAAATTTATGACCAGATCGAAAACACCATCATCAAGATAGACGGTCAGAAGCCCTTTATCCTGAATGCCCAGTACCGCACGCCGACAGAGCTGCACAATATGAATTCGCTTACTTTCGAGCTGCTTCCCCTGACCGAAGAAATGAAAAACCTTAAAGTGGACCTGAGTCTGGAAAAGGAGTCCAATATCTGGAAGGTCAAATTGAATGTTTACGAAGGGGAACGCAAACTAAACGGGATAACCGCCGCCCTCCAATAGTGTTTTTTCTATTTCCCGTTTCCGATCCATCTCTTTTTACAGATTACACCATCAGGATATATTCTTTGAGGGTGGATTCAATTTCCTCCAGTTTGAATGGCTTGGAAATATAGTTGTTCATGCCGGCATCCAGGCACCTTTCCTTGTCTCCTTTCATGGCATCGGCCGTCAGGGCGATGATGGGGATACCCGACTGTGCCGTCTGCATTTTTCTGATGATCCGGGTAGTGGTATAACCGTCCATTTCGGGCATATTCACGTCCATGAAGATGAGCACAGGGTCATAGTGCGGCAGGGACTCGATCACTTCCCGTCCGTTATGCATTTGAATTACGTCAAACCCCATTCTTTTCAGCACTTCTGAAATCAGCATCATATTGATGGGGTCATCATCCACTACCATCACACTGGCTGCCTGGGTAATTTTTTCCATGGATCCCAAAGAAGGATGCAATGAATCGTTTTGCATATTTTTTTCAAAAAGGGAAAGTAAGGTGCTGTTGAGTTCGTGCAATTTTACCGGTTTGGAAATGAATTTGTTGATCCCGATTTTATCAGCCTCATGCTGGTACAGATTTTTTTCCAGTGAAGAAAGCATCAGGATAAAGGGCTGGCTGACGCCGGGCATCGTTTCCTTGATTTCCTTGACCAGATTGATCCCATCCATGCCAGGCATATGATGATCCGTGATGATCAAATCAAAGGGCTGTTCGGATAACCTGGCTTCTTTGATTTTCGATAAGGCCTCCTGACCATTGGACGTCGTTTCACAGTAGATCTGGAAATATCCCAGCGTCTCTTCCATCAGCTGCAGGTTGGTGAGGTTATCGTCCACCACCAGTACTTTTTTCAGTAAGGGTTTCGGCTGAATCTGGATCTCAGGCTGATCGTTGGCCACTTCCAGCGGCAGACAGAGGGAGAACGTACTTCCTTTCCCCGCTTCACTTTCTACAGTCAGTGTTCCATTCATCAGTTCGGCGAGACTTTTGGAAATGGCAAGCCCCAGTCCTGTACCGCCATATTGCCGGGTAGTGGAATTATCGGCCTGGGTAAAACTTTCAAAAATTTTCTGCAATTTGTCTTTAGGGATGCCTATTCCGGTGTCCTTGACCTGAATGATAAAATACAAATATTTTTTCCCTTCGTGTAAAAATGTATCGCCCTGCTTGCGTATGGAAACATAGATCTCCCCGTCTCTGGTAAACTTAATGGCATTGCCCATTAAATTCACAATGATCTGCCTAATTCGCACGGGGTCGCCCATGAGCTGCGAGGGAATATCATGATCCACCCGGTAAAGCATTTCCAGTTTTTTCTCAAAAGCCTTCAAAGTCAGAATGTCCATGGTTTCTTCTACAAGTTCATCCAGTTTGAACAGGGTATTGTCAATCACCATTTTCCCGGCCTCAATCCTTGAAAAGTCAAGGATGTCATTGATAATCTCCAATAGTCCATAGGCAGATTTTTTTACATTTTTCAGATAATCCCGCTGCGTTTTCTGAAGTTCTGTGGTAAGCACCAGATCAGTGAAGCCTATGATGCCGTTCATGGGCGTACGCAGCTCATGGCTCATATTCGCCAGAAATTCACTCTTGGTGCGGTTGGCTGTTTCTGCCGCCACTTTTGCCTGAATCAGTTCATCTTCGATTTTTTTGCGCTGAATGGCTGCACTCAGGGAGGAGGCAAAAGACTGAAGAATCGAAAATTCACCATCCGTCCACTCTTTTTCTTTTTTGAACTCGTCAAATCCCACAAAACCCCAGAAGAAATCATTGACGAAAATCGGAATGGATAAAGTAGCCTCCACCTCCTGCCTTTCAAATATGTTTAACAGTTTTTTATCGTCTTCTTTCCACCGGTAACTGACAAAGGGCTTTTGCTCCCTAAGCGGCCGGATAATGGGTTCGATGGTTTCGAAACTCAGATTGGTCATCCTTGGATTGTTCAGCCGCGACTCGTTCCCGTTGGCATTCCACTCGTGGGTAATGGATGAAAACCATTTATCGTTTTCCTCTTCATACCTATTTTTAAAAACGTATACCCGGTCCACCAGCGTCTTGGTCCCGAGAATTTCGATTCCCGCTGCTATGGCCTGGTTCAGGTCCGTATTGCTCAACAACAGATGGGTGGCTTGTGAAACGGCGTAAAGCAACTGATCCTTCTTTTTAAGCTTTTCCTGGGCAATGCGCTGCCCGGTAATATTTCGGGAAGTACAAATCAGTTTGATTACTTCGTTATGATCCACGATGGGTTTAATGATGGTTTCGAGCCATAGGTAGCTGTTGTCTTTTTTACGTATCCGGTATCGGATAATCAGCGACTCCTGATCTCGCAAGCCAGGGTTTCGCCCCGGTGTAACAAATTTGTACCGGTCATCGGGATGAACATAATCCAGCATGGCTGTTCCGATGACTTCTTCCACTTCATAGCCCAGCACATGGGTCAGGGAGGGGGAAAGATACCAGATGGTACCATCGGCGGCATGCACGCTGATGATGTCCTCTGAATTTTCCGCCAGGAGACGGAATTTCTGTTCACTGTTTACCAAGGCGTTTTCAGATTCCTTTTGAGCCGTGATGTCCTGGGCGATCCCAAAACAACCGTGCATGTCCACCACTTTCCCCTTCAGGAAGAGATAACGCATCCAGCCATGGCAGGTAATCACCCGGAATGAAAAAGAACTTTCATAATCTACATGGTCACGGTTGAGAAAGATCTCTTCAAACTCAAACTTAGCGGTATCTTGGTCTTCAGGGACAACAAATTCTTCGATGAATTTATGCAGGGGCATTTTGTCCGATATATTTTCATCCATTACCAGCAGTTCTTTGAACTCATTGCCCAGTTTGATTTCCATGGTTTCAAAATGCAATTTCCAGGATCCCATGCGCGCGTACGTCATGGCATAGGACAGGGTTTGAATCGCTTCTTCCTTTACTTCCTGGGCGATGACCTTATCGGTCACATTCAAGCCGATGCCCTGAATTTCGCTGACTTCACCATGTTCATTGCTTAAGGCAAGCCATTCCCAGTCCGTCCAAACAAAATCCTGGGTATTTTTGAAAGGCTTGCGTATCTGGAGTTTGACAATTTTACCGGGGTTATTCCAGCATTCTTTGGCTACTTCCCTGCATTTGATCAGGTCATTTTGAAAAATGGTTCCCAGAAAAGGTTTATTCATCACATCTTCTTCCTGGTAGCCAAAGGCTTTCAGAAAAGCCTGATTGGCATAACTGAAATTTCCCTTCCGGTCTATGCGGATCAGGTAATTTGTTTGGGATTGCAACAATGAGTCCAGGTGTTTTTTTTCAACTTGTAGTTCATTCTGGGCTTTCTGAAGATCTCTGAAGTTGTTTTCGCCCTTTTTGAATGCCGGCTCGAGTACCAGTATGATCAGGCAGATGATGGCGATAACCAGGGAAAGGAGTTTCCCCACTTCAATCGCGGACGCCTCCTTGTTTTTTTCGTTCAGGTAAATGGTAAACTCGTTGGTAATGTCCCGCATGAGCGGCAGATACTTGTTCTCACTCTCCATCAACTGTTGCAGGTAGAGGTGCCTGTTGATCCGAAAAAGGATGGAGTCTTCCTGTACGATATGCTGTCCGATGCTTTCTATACTGTGGTAGTAGGGGTTGATGTAGGAAAAGAGGATTCGTATTTTGAAAACGTGAGCCGGAAGGGGGGTATTTGTCCGGGCGATGCGTTTCAGCAGGAGATCCTGCTGGGATTGAAATGCAGCCAGGTTAACGGCCAAACTATCCTTCAGGTTATTGGTTTCAGCGCTGCCATACAGATCACTTCCTATGAGCACAGCCTCTTTGGCAATCACCTGACTAAGGGTCTGCTGCCGTCCGGCAAGCGACCGGGCTGTGGTAAGTTCTTCATTTTCAGCAGATTTCTTGTTTACCAGGTAATAGCCAAAGTAGTTGCACAATAAAACGGTGGCAAATAAAACAATGGAAATGCGAACGAGTTTGCGGAAGGGGCTCTGCATAGTAAAGGATTATCCTTTTAACGCAGAAATCAGGTTTTTAACTTGTCCGTTGACTAAAAAAAACACTTAGACAAGGTCTTGATAACTAAGTACTTTTAGTTTCTTACCGGTCAGCATGCCCATCCCGGGTGCAGGTTGCGTCCGCGTTTGGGATATCAGTCGAAT
>Ga0209698_10007857_pt1 | contig 11101 bp, 6 predicted proteins | sample LitLauG_LLR_2012_FD_187203 | JGI IMG/M metagenome (GOLD analysis project Ga0209698, IMG submission 187203) | Freshwater sediment microbial communities from Pennsylvania, USA - Little Laurel Run_MetaG_LLR_2012 (SPAdes) (version 2) | ecosystem: Environmental > Aquatic > Freshwater > Creek >... | reverse complement strand
GGCCGGAATCGTCGCGGGAGTCACGGGGCTGCGGAATTTCGCCAGATCGGGAGGCAGCAGGTCGTCACGCCAGGGGTGATGCAGTCGGATAGGGTCAACCGGGTGAAGGAAACGCGGCAATTCCCGGTGGATGCGCGGGCGGATGGTGTAGGCGGCGTACTCGCGCTTGTCGCGCAGGCTCATGGGGACGATGCAGGAGGAATCTACGGCCAGACATTCGGTGCCGAGCCGCGCAGGAACAGACGCGTTGTACGTGGCAGGCATGAAGGCCGGATAGTCGTCGGTTATCACGGTACGGGCACGCGATGCCAGGCGGTAGAGCAGATCGTTGGGATCGGAACCGCGTGAGCGGTAGTAGAAAAAGTAACCGGCGCGCAGCCGGGCAAGGTCGCGGGCGGTATCGGGAACGCCTTCGAGAATGAACGTGTGAAGGCGATAGCTGGCATGGGGATGGGCGCAGGTTAGGCCTTCGTAGACGAGCAGCGGGAGCCGGTGGGCGTTGGCGAGATCCGCGGCGTGGGCGAGCGCGTGGTTGAATTGCGCGCGGCGGTTGGCCTGCATCCAGTAAAGAATGTAGTCGGCGGACTGGCGAGGGGCGGCGGCGTTCAGCGGGCGCAGGCGTTCCGGATCAACTGGCATTTGGGGGCGATTGGCGGCCGGTGCGCCGGAGCAGACTTGTATATGATGACGCCACAGCCGGACGCGATGCGGGGAATTGGCCTGGCAACCGGGAGACAGCGGTCCGCGTCACTGCAGTCATGACACACTTTACCTCAGCAGTTCCTGTCTGCGCCGTTGCGGGTGTGAGAAACTGACGGCGTCATGCCCGGATTCCGACGGCGCGCCGCCGTTCTGTTCATGCTCTTCGCCGCAGTATCCGCTGGCACCGCCCAGCAGGAGACAAATACTCCGCTGAACGGCCTGCCGGGAGACTCGTCGGCGACGCATGAACAGTTGCAATATGCGATCGAGTGGCGGCTGATTCCGGCCGGCACCGCACAGATCGACTGGAATGCGACGCCGCATTCAGCGGCTGCCAGCGAACTGAAAATGCATCTGCAGTCGGCGGGACTGGTATCGCGGCTGTTCAGGGTGGACGACGAGTATCAGGCGATGCTGAATCAGAATCTCTGCGTGCAAAACACGGAGACGATGGCGCATGAAGGAAGCCGCAATCGCGAGACTCATGTGGCCTTCGATCCGTTGCAGCGCAAGGCGCACTATGCGGAGAAAGACCTGAATAAAAACACGACCGCGACGCAGGAAGTCGACATCCCGCCGTGTGTCCATGATGTGCTGGGCGGGTTGCTGATGCTGAGAAATCTGAAGCTGGAGCCGGGCAATGTAGTGCAGATACCGGTGAGCGACGGGAAGAAGTTTGCCCAGGTGCGAGTGGAATCTCAGCGGCGCGAGGATTTGCTGACGCCGATGGGGATGCGCAAGACGATTCGTTACGAAGTATTTTTGTTCGATAACGTGATGTACCGGCGTTCGGGCCATCTGCACATCTGGCTCACGGACGACAACCGGCGTTTGCCGGTGCAACTGCAGGTCCGGTTGCAGTTCACAATCGGGACGCTCACCTTCCGTTTGTCGAAGGAAGAGAAGTCATGAGGCAACTGGCGATTTTTCTGATCCTCACCGCATACCCGGCAGTCCGGACGGGGCTTGCCCAAACGCCGTCGCAAACCGAAGCTTCGCCGACGGAACTGGCTACGCGGATGCTTCAACTGATGGAATCGACGGCGGTGGTGGTGCCTGGGTTGATCGAGGCGAGCGCGCCGGTGAAACAGAGTGCGCAGTCAACCTTTGCGGCGTTGCAGCGGACGCGGCGCAGTCCGGCGCTGATGTATCGGTTCATGAGTCAGATGAGGGCGTATGCGGCGCTGGCCGATTCCATGCCGCGTCCCAACAACTTCCCGCCGACAGCGGATGCGCAGTTTGCCGAGTTGCGCGAGGACCTGCAAAGGATGCAGCAGTACTTCGAGACCATTCTGCAGGCGGAGAATCAGGAGGCGCAGCAGAAGGATTCCGATCCGAACGATCTGAAACACTATGCCGCTGTGAACGCGAAAGTGCCCGCTCCGGGGGCGATCCCGCGGGTGGTGTTCCTCGGTGACGAGACCACCGAAGTCTGGCGTCTCAATGAATATTTCACCGGGCGGGATTTTATCAACCGGGGCATTACCGGGCAGACCACGCAGCAGATGCTGGGGCGTTTCCGCCAGGATGTGCTGGGGCTGAAGCCGAAGGTGGTGGTGATCCTCGGTGGCAGCGCCGACGTGGCGGGCGGGATCGATCTGAAGCAGACGGAAGACAATCTGGCGACGATGGGCGATCTGGCCAGGGCGGCGGGGATCAAAGCAGTATTCGCCTCGGTGCTGCCGGTGAACAGCTATCACAAGGATCAGGATCCGAAATACGACACCGCGAGCGCGCGGCCGCCCGCCACGATTGCGGCGATCAACCGATGGATGGATGGCTACTGCGGGAATCCGGCTGCGGGGTGCATTTATCTGAACTACCATCCGGGCCTGGTGGATACGAGCGGGATGATGCAGGCGTCGCTTTCGGACGATGGCCTGGTGCCGAATGCGAAGGGGCTGCGCGCGATGTCGCCGCTAGCGCTGGATGCGATCGGGCGGGCGCTGACGAGCCTTGGTGAACCGCCGCTGCCGGACGCGCAGAAGAAGCGCAGCCGGTTTCTGCCAGGCCTGCCGAAGTAGGATCACGTCTGCGGATAGGGCTCCACACGTCGCGTTCGAAGTCGCTGGAAGATGCTGCGGTAAAAGCGCATGAGGCCGGCGCGAATACTTTTCAGATCTTCTCGGCGAGCCCGCGAATGTGGCGCGCCAGTGCGCCGGATGCGCTGGATGTGAAGCGGATGCGGGCGGCCCGCGAACGCTTCGATCTCAATCCGCTGGTGATCCACACGAATTATCTGGCGAACCTGGCGTCGCTCGATCCTGAGGTGCGCGTGAAATCGGTGGCGTCGTTCCGCGGGGAACTGGAGCGTGCCCTGGTGATCGGCGCGGAGTATCTGGTGCTGCATCCGGGCAACTACAAAGGCCAGCCGCTGGAACAGGGGATCGCGGCGTTCGTGCTGGGCCTGGCGGAAGCGGCGAGCGGCGTGAAGCCTGGAGGGCTGACGGTGCTGCTGGAGAATACGGTGGGGTCAGGCAGCCAGATCGGCAGCCGCTTTGAAGAACTGCGGATGATTCGCGATCTCGCTGCGCGCGAGACGGACCTGCCGATCGCGTACTGCTTCGATACGTGCCATCTTCTCGCTGCCGGCTTCGATGTGGCGCAGGAGAAGGGTCTGGAGGAGACCGTGCTAAGTGCCGAACGCGTGCTGGGCATGGAACTGGTGAAGGTGATCCACGCCAACGATTCGAAGGGCGCGCTGGGTTCGCATCTGGACCGACACGAAACCATTGGTGCAGGGAAGATTGGCGAAGAGGGATTTGGCCGTATATTGACGCATCCGGTGCTGCGCGGCAAGCCATTCATTCTGGAGACGCCGATGGAGGACGATGCGGCGGCGCGACGCGATGTGGACGCGCTGAAGAGGCTGAGTTTGCGAAACTAAAAGTTTCCCCCTCAACATGCCCGAAAAGACGTACGACCACAATCAGATCGAATTGAAATGGCACGAGCGATGGGCCACGGCCGAAGGCGCCGGGCTCTACCGGGCTGAGGAGAATTCCTCCAAGCCGAAGTACTACGTACTGGAGATGCTGCCGTACCCGAGTGGCGCGCTCCACGTAGGGCACATCCGCAACTACGCAATCGGCGATGCGCTGGCGCGTTATATGTGGATGCGCGGGTACAACGTGCTGCATCCCATGGGCTGGGACGCGTTCGGGCTGCCGGCCGAAAACGCGGCCATCGCTAACAAGCGCTCGCCGCGGGAGTGGACTCTTTCCAACATCGAAAAAATGAAGCTGACGCACCGGCGCTTTGCGTTCTCCTACGACTGGGACCGCGAAGTGACCACCTGCGAGCCTGAATACTATCGCTGGAACCAGTGGTTCTTTCTGCGCATGATGGAGCGCGGCCTCGCGTACCGCAAGCAGGCGATGGTGAACTGGTGTCCGGAATGCGGCACGGTGCTGGCCAACGAGCAGGTGGTGGATGGCTGTTGCTGGCGTCACGAGACCACGCCGGTGGAGCAGCGCGCGCTGGATCAGTGGTTCCTGCGCACTACCGCTTACGCGGATGAGTTGCTGAAGGACATTGAAATTCTGGAGGGCAGCTGGCCGGAGCGCGTGCTGACGATGCAGCGTAATTGGATCGGGCGCAGCGAAGGCGCTGAGGTGGATTTCAGCATTGGCGGATACGGGCCGGTGCGAGTGTTTACGACGCGCATCGATACGATTTACGGGGCGACCTGCATGATCCTTGCGCCTGAGCATGAGATTGTGGCGTCGAAGCTGACCGCGGAGATGAAGGCGCACGCCAAACGCATGATCGACGCGCGCGCGGCACAGGGGCCTGGCGACATCGAAAAGGAAGGCTTCGATACGGGTCTGCGTGCGCGGAACCCGTTCAGCGGCGAGACGATCCCCGTGTGGGTGGGTAATTTCGTGCTGATGGGCTACGGTACGGGCGCGATTATGGCGGTGCCCGCGCACGATCAGCGAGACTTCGAATTCTGCCGCAAGTACGGAATCGACATCCTGCCGGTGATCCGGCCGACCGATGGCGTTCTGCCCGACGTCGCGGTGATGAAGGAAGCTGCCGACGCGTACGGTGTCGTCGAAAATTCCGGGCCTTACAGCGGCAAGCCGAGCGACGACGCGAAGAAGGAAATGGCCGCCGGGGCCGAACGCGAAGGCTTCGGCAAGGCCGCCGTAACGTTCCGCATCAAGGATTGGGGCGTTTCACGACAGCGTTATTGGGGCACGCCGATCCCGGCGATCCACTGCCCGGTGGATGGGGTGGTGCCTGTGCCGGACGATCAACTGCCGGTGCTGCTGCCGCGCCAGGTGGAGATCACGGGCCAGGGGCGGTCGCCGCTCGACGAGGTTCCGGAATTCGTCAACGTCGTGTGCCCGAAGTGCGGCGGCCCGGCGCGGCGCGAAACGGACACGATGGATACGTTCGTCGATTCGAGCTGGTACTTCTATCGCTACTGCGACGCGAAGAATTCCAACGTGCCGTATGACAAGGACAAGATCGCGTACTGGTTTCCGATCGACCAGTACATTGGCGGCGTGGAGCACGCGATTCTGCATCTGATCTATTCGCGCTTCTGGACGAAGATGATGCGGGATATCGGACTGACGACCTGCGACGAGCCGGTGAAGAAGCTGTTCACGCAGGGCATGGTGGTGCGAAACGGCGCGAAGATGTCGAAGTCGAAGGGCAATGTGGTGCCGGCGGATGACATTGCGGAGATGCGCGGGGCCGATACGGCGCGTATGTTCGCGCTGTTCGCGGCGCCTCCGGAAAAGGATGTTGATTGGAACGATGCGGGCGTGGAGGGGATTTACCGGTTCCTCGGCCGCGTGTACCGTTTCGCGACGAGGAACGTGCCGGCGCCCTCGACGGGGGATGGCTCGGCCGATGCGAAGATTCTGCGCAAACTGCATCAGACGCTGGAGCGCATCACTATCGACTTCGACCACCGCTGGCATTTCAATACGTCGATCGCGGCGATTATGGAGCTGGTCAACGAGCTCTATGCCGAAGAAACGCGGATCTCGCAGGGGACGCTGACGACGGTGATCCGCACGTTGACGCTGATGATGGCGCCGTTTGCGCCATATATGGCGCAGGAGTTGTGGGAGGAACAGGGCCACGCCGGGCCGGTTTTCAAAGAGACCTGGCCGCCATTCGATGCCGAACTGGCGAAGGAGACTGAGATCGAAATCCCTGTGCAGATTAATGGCAAGCTGCGTGCACGTATCCACGTGCCAGCCGGGACCGGCGCTGCGGAGTTGGGTCAGATCGCGCAGGCGGATGAGAAGGTGAAGGCGCTGACGGAAGGCAAGGCGATTGTGAAGGTGATTGCGGTGCCGGATAAGCTGGTCAATATAGTGGTGAAGTAGGTTAGCTGTCTAACTGTTGATTAATGAGGAGGGACGATGGAGACCATCAGGTACGTCGTAGTATGTCTGGCAGCGATGCCGTTTCTGGCTCAGTTGTGCATGGCACAGCAGGATGCTAAGGACTGCAGGGACTCCCCGCTGGTGAGCCGATTTCCGGGGAGTATCATCACCAACTGCGTGGATAAGGCGGACGAACTCGCTGCGTTGCCAATGGGGACCAAGCCGTCAAAGAAGGTGGAAGGCGAGTATCATAGGATCACTTACAAGTTTCCCTCCACTGCGAGCAAGGCTCAGGTGGTGCGTAACATCAACACGGCTCTGAAGACGGCGGGCTATACGTTCGACTACGACTCCGGAGACTATGGCGATTTTACGGTCCACAAAGGCAAGACGTGGATATCGGAGGAGATTACCGGCACCGGCAATATCCAGCAGACCATCGTGATCGAAACGCAACTGACGCAGGAAGTGGTTGCCGATGCCGCCGCGCTGTCAGGTGGACTGGCCAGCACCGGGCACATGGTCGTGAACGGCATTCTGTTCGACACAGGGAAGGCCGAGGTGAAGCCGGAATCTGCGCCCGCTCTGCAGGAGGTCGCCAAGCTCTTGCAGCAAACGCCCCAGCTAAAGGTCTACGTGGTGGGTCACACCGACAATACCGGCGCAGTGGCAGCCAATATGGATCTTTCGGCGAAGCGCGCCGCGGCCGTTGTGGATGCGCTTACGAAGCAATACAACGTGGCCGCCAACAGACTCCAGGCCTTCGGCGACGGTCCGTATGCGCCGGTGGCGTCGAACGACACCGAGGACGGCCGCTCGCTGAATCGCCGGGTCGAACTGGTCAAGCAGTAACTCGCGCCGGCAACCTCGTTGCGGCAGGATCGCGAATTACTTCAGCGCGTCAGCCACCAGCTTCGCCTGCTCTTCGGCGTGCCGTTTGGCAGAACCCACAGCAGGGCTGGCGTTCAATGCGCGGCCCGCGTAATGAATGATGTGGCCGAGACCCTTGAACATGCTATACGCGAAGCGCCACGCGCCCATGTTGCGCGGTTCTTCCTGGCACCAGACGATCTCGACGCCCGGGTTATAGCGCGCGAGGATCTTGCGGATGATGTCGTCCGGGAATGGATAAAGCTGTTCGATGCGAATGATCGCCACGTCCTCGGTCTTGCGCGCGGCAGCCAGATCGTAGTAAACCTTGCCGGTACAGAAGACGAGTTTGCGTACGCGCGTCGGGTCCATCAAATCGCCGATCACTTCGCGGAACGACGAGCCCGTGAGTTCGCTGAAACTCGATATAGCAGCAGGCGACCGCAGCAGGCTCTTGGGCGTAAAGATCACCAGCGGCTTGCGCTCGGTGGTCATCTGGCGGCGCAGGATGTGAAAGTACTGGGCGGGCGTTGAGCAGTTCGCCACACGAATGTTGTTCTCCGCGCAGAGCGTGAAGAACCGCTCCATGCGCGCGCTGGAGTGCTCCGGTCCCTGGCCTTCGTAGCCGTGCGGCAACAGCAGAGTGAGGCCGCTCACCTGACTCCACTTCTGCTCGGCCGTGGTGAGGAACTGGTCGATGATGATCTGCGCCCCGTTGGAGAAGTCGCCGAATTGCGCTTCCCAGAGCGTGAGCGTCTGCGGGTCGGAAACACTGTAGCCGTATTCGAAACCGAGCACGGCGAATTCGCTGAGGGAGCTGTCAATCACTTTGAACGGCGCCTGCTTTTCCGCCATGTGTTCCAGCGGGACGTAGCAGTGGCCGTCTTCGAAATCGTAGAAAGCCAGATGGCGCTGGCTGAAGGTACCGCGGCCGCAATCCTGACCGCTCAGGCGCACCGGCACGCCTTCGAGGACAAGGCTGCCGAAGGCGATAGCTTCGGCGTACGCCCAGTCGACGGGACCGTCTTTGGCCAGTGTGTCGCGGCGTTTGCGGATGAAGGTCTCGAGCTTGGGATGAACGTGGAAGGACGACGGCAGGAACGTGATGCCGTCGACAACCTTTTCCAGCATGTCGCGTGAGATAGCTGTAGTGAAACCAGCCGGGGCCGGCGGAATGGGTGGCTGCAGAACCCACGGGCCCGAGGCTTTATTCACGTCGTAGGCCGTGTTGAGGCGCTCGGAAACCCTTTTCCGCATGGCGTCCACTTCCGCGACGGTCAGGGCTTTCGAGGCCACAAGGCGCTGTCCGTAAAGCACGGCAGCCGAGGCCATTTCGCGAATCTTCCGGTACATAACCGGCTGCGTGTAGGCCGGGTCGTCACCTTCGTTGTGGCCGTGGCGGCGATAGCAGATCATATCGATGACCACGTCGCGCTTGAACTGCCGGCGGTACTCGAAGGCAAACTGCGTGACGTGGAGGCATGCTTCGGGATCGTCGCCGTTCACATGAAAGATGGGCGCCTGGATAGTGCGCGCGATGTCGGTAGCGTACGAACTGGAACGCGATTCTTCGGGCAGCGTGGTGAAACCGATCTGGTTATTGATGACCACGTGGATCGTGCCGCCGGTTGCGTAGCCTTCGAGCTGCGACAGATTCAGCGTCTCGGCCACCACGCCCTGTCCGGCAAATGCGGCGTCGCCATGGATCAGCACGGGAATCACGCGGGTGCGGTCGCTGTCGCCGAGCCGTTCCTGCTTGGCGCGCGCCATGCCTTCCACAACAGGGTTGACGGCTTCCAGGTGGCTGGGGTTGGCGGCGAGAGTTACGACCACTTCATTGCCGGCGGGCGAAGCGTGAATGCCGCTCGCGCCGAGGTGATATTTGACGTCGCCCGAGCCCTGCACCGAAGCCGGGTCGATGTTACCTTCGAATTCCGAGAAGATCTGGCCGAGCGGCTTGCCGATGATGTTGGCGAGCACGTTCAGGCGGCCGCGGTGGGCCATGCCGATGACGACTTCCTGCCCGCCCGCGTCGGCGGCGAGGTTGGCAGTTTCCGCGAGGATCGAGATGCCGGCTTCGGCGCCTTCGAGCGAGAAGCGTTTCTGGCCGATGTAGCGGCGGTCGAGGAACAACTCGAATTCTTCGGCGCGCAGGATGTTTTCGAGAACGCGGAGTTTCTCCGATTTGCTCAGCGCCGGAGTCGGCGTTTCCATGTAGTTCTGCAGCCACAGCTTTTCGGCTGGCCGCTGGTTGTACATGTACTCGTAGCCGATCTTGCCGCAGTAGGTAGTGCGCAGCAGATCGACCATCTCACGGAGCGTGGCCTGCTTGCGTCCGCCGAGAGCCGGCTGAAGCGAATCGGTGTAAAAATTGCGGTCCAGATCCCAGATAGTGAGGCCGTATGTGAGCGGATCGAGCTCGGGGTTATAAGCCGGCTCGCCGCCGAGCGGATCGAGATCGGCCATCAGGTGCCCGCGCACGCGGAAGGCATGGACGAGGTGGGTGACCGCCGCCTGTTTCACCACGTCGCTCGAAGGTTCGGGGACTGCGGCAGCGGTGTCGCCGGTCTTGTCTGCGGCCCACTTCACAGGCTGATACGGAATCCGGAGGGCGGCGAAGATGTCGTCGTAGAAGCCGTGGTCGCCGTCGAGCAGCGCCTGCAGCGTGCCGAGGAAGAGGCCAGATTCCGCGCCCTGGATGATGCGGTGGTCGTAGGTGCAGCTCACCGACATCACTTTGCCGATGCCGAGCGAGGCGATCATTTCTGCCGAGACACCGCGGTATTCGGCCGGATAATCCATGGCGCCGACGGCGATGATGGAGCCCTGTCCCGCTACGAGTCGCGGGTTCGATGCCATGGTGCCGACGGTGCCGGGGTTGGTGAGCGAAATGGTGGTGCCCTGAAAATCGGGGACGCCGAGTTTATTGGCGCGGGCGCGGGCGACGAGGTCGTCAAACGCGGCCATATACTGCGTGAAAGTCATCGCGCCGGCGTTTTTGATGCTGGGTACGAGCAGGCTGCGCGCGCCGTTCTTGCCAGGTACGTCGATGGCGAGGCCGAAGTTGATCTGAGGCTTCACCACGCGGAACATCTCGCCGGCGGCGTTGGCTGCGAAGGAGTGATTGAGCGAGGGGTTGGCGACGACGGACTTGACGATGGCCCAGCCGATTAGGTGGGTGTACGAGACTTTACTCTTGCCAAGCAGCGCCCGGTGGTGATTGATGAGGCGGCGGTTTTCGTCGATTACTTTGACGGGGATAATGCGCTGCGACGTGGCGATCGGGATGGTGGCGCTGATCGCCATGTTCTCAGCGATGCGCGCGGGGGCGCCACGCAGGGGCATGAGTTCTTCCGAGCCCGAGACGACTGGCGCGGGGGCGGCTGGTAATGCAAAGGCAGCGGGCGTGGCGAGAGCGACCGGGGCCGCGGTTGCGACGGCGGTTATTCCGTTGCCGCCGTTGGCCTTGGTAGCGCCATTGCCTTCGTGTTCAAACACAGATTTCCAGGAGGTATCGACCGACGCGCGGTCGTGACGAAATTCCTGCAGCAGCTCTTCTTCAAACCACGCGTTAATGCCCGACTGGGGGCCTGAATCTTGTTGCATAAATAGGGGGGATGCTTCGACTAAATCTCTGTTCTTTATGATAGCCGAAGGTTCTGCGGGGGCTGGAAGGACAACGGATATAAGCACGGCGCGCGGAGTGAATCCGCGCGCCGTGCAGGCATTCAGGACTGGTGTTACCGCGCAGCGGGGGCTGCGGAAGCTTCCGCCGGGGCGGGCGTTGGCATCGGCGTTCCGTCCAGTACGAACGTCAGCATCTTCGGGAAGATGGTATTGGCGGTGGGCGAGGGCGGCGGTGCGCCAGGCTCGGCAGTGCGCGCCACAACGAGGCCCGCGCCACCTGCCACCGTGACGTACTGCTTGCCATCGATCATGTACGTGATCGGCGGAGCCATGCCGCCGCGGAGGCCGGTCTGGATTTCCAGCAGTTTCTCGCCCTTATTCGCGCTGTACGCCATGAGACGGCCATCGGGGACCACCTGAAAAACCAGGTTGCCGGACGTGGTGACTGTACCTCCACCGATACCGCCGCCACCGGGCACGGCCCAGCGCTGTTTCTGCGTGACGGGGTCGTACGCAATGAGCACGGCGCGCTGGCCGGGGATCGGATCGGG
>Ga0209698_10007856_pt1 | contig 11102 bp, 8 predicted proteins | sample LitLauG_LLR_2012_FD_187203 | JGI IMG/M metagenome (GOLD analysis project Ga0209698, IMG submission 187203) | Freshwater sediment microbial communities from Pennsylvania, USA - Little Laurel Run_MetaG_LLR_2012 (SPAdes) (version 2) | ecosystem: Environmental > Aquatic > Freshwater > Creek >... | reverse complement strand
CAGCGGCATGGTCGGACTGCTGGTGATCCAGGCGCTGCGGCTGGCAGGCTGCCGGAGCGTGATTGCGGTAGATGTGGACGACGCGAAACTGGTGTTAGCGGCGCGCCTGGGCGCCGACGAGGCTTTGAATTCGAAGAACGCCGACGTGCCGACTTTCGTGCGGGAGCGGACCGGCGGGCGGGGCGCGGACATTGCCGTCGAGGTGGTGGGCACCACCGAGCCCATCCAAACCGCGCTGGCCTCGGTGCGCAAGGGCGGCGTCCTGACCCTGGTGGGCAACATTTCTCCGGCGGTGGAATTGCCGCTGCAATCGGTGGTCACGCGCGAGATCAAGCTGATCGGTTCCTGCATTTCGGCCGGCGAGTACCCGGCGTGCATCGACCTGCTGGCCCGTGGGGCGATCCGCGTGGAGCCGATGATCACCGCGCTGGCGCCCCTCGCAGACGGCCCGGCGTGGTTTCACCGCCTGTACAATAGAGAACCGAACCTCATGAAGGTGATACTGCAACCGTAAGGAGAACTCTCTTGGCGAACATCGGTTTTATCGGTCTGGGCATCATGGGCAAGCCCATGAGCCGGAATCTTCTGAAGGCCGGCCACAAGCTGGTGGTCTACGACGTCGTCGCCGCGCTGGTGGATGCGGTGACGGCGGATGGCGCGACAAGCGGCGAGTCCTGCCGCGACGTGGCCTCCCGCTCGGAAATCGTCATCACGATGCTGCCGGACGGGCCCGAAGTGGAGCAGGCGATTCTGGGTCCGGGCGGCGTGCTGGAAGGGATCCGCGCCGGCTCGGCCGTCATCGACATGAGTTCCATCAGCCCGCTGGTGTCCCAGAAGGTGGGGGCGGCCTGCGCCAAGAAGGACGTGAAATTTCTGGACGCGCCTGTGAGCGGAGGCGAACCCAAGGCCATCGACGGGACTCTGGCCATCATGGTGGGGGGCGACGCGCAGGTCTTCCAAAGCATGCAGCCGATACTCGAGAAGATGGGATCGAGCGTAATTCTGACAGGCCCCGTGGGCGCCGGCAACGTGACCAAGCTGGCGAACCAGATCATGGTGGCGTGTAACATCGCGGCCATGGGCGAGGCGCTGGTGCTGGCCAGCAAGGCTGGGCTCAATCCCGAAGTGGTTTTCAACGCCGTGAAAGGCGGCCTGGCCGGCAGCACGGTTCTGAACGCCAAAGCGCCCATGGTGATGACGCGCAATTTTAAGCCGGGCTTTCGCATCCGGCTGCATCAAAAAGACCTGCGGAACGCTTTGCTGACGGCGGAATCGATGAAAGTAGCGCTGCCGCTCACCGGCATGGTGCAGCAGATGCTGATGGCTCTCATCAACAAAGGCAAGGGCGACCTGGATCATTCGGCGATCGTGACGTTCATCGAGGAATTGGCGGGAATCGAAGTGAAGAGCGCGTGAGGGGCTCGGGTGGGGCACTCGTCCGTTCGCAAGAATGCAATCAGAATGCCGGATGGCGCCACGGATGCAGTTGACAGCGCCGGTTCGCTTTACATATAAAGAGCAGTGTTTAGGAGCTCAGATGAAAAAGCACTACGCGATCGGCGCGCTGGCCTGTGTCTTGGCGGTCGTTCTTGCCGGCGTTACCGTCCGCGCGCAGCAACCTGCGGGCAGGGGCGCGGGACGGGCGCCGACCGCCCCGCCGGCGATCATCTGGCCCTCGCCACCGCTGGCGGATGGGCCGATCGTTCTCGATACCGGCATCCAGCATCAGATCCGCCTGATCGTGACGAAGGGGCTCAACCAGCCGTGGAGCATGGCATTTCTCCCGGACGGCAGTATCCTCGTTACCGAGCGCCCCGGACGCTTACGCATCGTCCGTAACGGCGTGCTCGATCCCACTCCGGTCGCCGGCGTGCCGAAGGTGCGGGCGCAGGGCTTGGCCGGTCTGTTGGACCTGGCTTTGCATCCGCGATTCAGCGAAAACAAGCTGGTCTACTTCACCTACCATAAGCCCGCCGACAATAGCGAGACCTCCGGCAACAACGGCGGAATCATCACGCTCGCCCGAGGACGCTGGGACGGGACGGCGCTGGTCGACGTCCGCGACCTCTTCTCCGCGATCCAGAGCGGCAATGCGTCGCGCATTGTCTTCGGCAAAGACGGCATGGTGTACATGACGGTCGGCGTGGGCGATCCTCCCGCGGCGGCGCGGGCACAGGACCCGAACGATCTGGCGGGGAAGGTGCTGCGGCTGCGCGACGATGGGACTGTCCCGGCGGATAATCCCTTCGTCAATCGGCCGGGGCACCGGCCTGAGATCTTCACGCTGGGTCATCGCAATGCGTTGGGGCTGGCGGTCCAACCGGACACGGGCGCCATCTGGGAATGCGAGGATGGGCCCAATGGCGGCGACGAGATCAATATCCTGCAGCCGGGCAAGAATTACGGTTGGCCCGTGGTCAGCTTCGGCCGTTTCTATCTCGGACCCCGCGTGACGGAGAAGCCGTGGCAGGAGGGGATGGAGCAGCCGCTCGTCTTCTGGGTGCCGGCCATCGCCATTTCCGGGATGACGTTTTATACCGGAGACAAATTTCCCAACTGGAAAAACAACGTCTTTGTAGGCGGCATGCGGCAGGGCGAAGTGCCGCGCTCCGGCCACCTCGAGCGGATCGATTTCAACGACAAATGGGAGGAACTGCACCGCGAGTCGATGCTCCGCGAACTCCAACAGCGCATTCGGGATGTGCGTCAGGGTCCCGACGGCCTGCTGTACGTATTGACCGCCGAAAATGAAGGCGCGCTGATGCGCATCGAACCGTTCCAGCCGTAGCACAGGCATTCTTGCCGGTGTCGGGTTTATGGCCGTCAGTTCACTGCTGTTTCACTGCAACTCCCGGAACAGCACGGGGTCGAACGCCTCCACCCCTGTGATGCTCCACAGATGGTTCACCGATACCCAGGGGAGCCAGCCGCGGTGACCCCCAAAACCGCGGCGCGTCCCCAGGTTGAAGTTCTCCTGCTGCCAGCCGGGGCCGGCCAGGTCGTAGGTTCGGCCGGGCAGAGCCAGCATGGCTTTGGTGTTGTGCAATAAGACGCGCGCTACGTCCAAATAGTGCGGGTCGTTGGTGTACCGGTACAGTTTGGCGTAGGCCGGCGTTGACCAATCGAGGTACTCGTCCACGCCGCCGCCCCCGCCCCCGCGCGCGGCGATGCCTTGCAGACCGACCGTGGGAACTCCCTTTTTCCAGTGAAGCTCGGCGTCATTGGCATCCACGGGCATGGGCACGTTCCAGATCCACAAGTAGGTTTCGGCGTAGGAGGCAGCGGCTTCGGCGCGCGCCAGCCAGACGCGGTCGTGCGTCGCTTCGAAGAGCGCGAGGAACGCCTCGAGCGAGAGCATGCCGGCCTCCTTATCGATGACATCGGGATTGTCCATGGTGCCCCCCACGAAGTAGCCTTTCGAGCCGTAGTTCTCCCAAACGAACTGCGCGGCGCGCGTAGCCTCCTCCAGGTAGCCCAGCTTCACCAGCAGAGGCACGGGGTTGTAGCTGGAGCTTCCGGAAGGCTCGACTACCGTGCTGGTGCCGGGGCTCCAGGCCCGTGGGAAGGAGCCATCCGCGCGCTGTTGCGGCAGGAGCCACTCGACGAATTGCCGGCTCCAGACGAGCCATTCGGGATGTTCCCGACCCCGGCTTTTTTCGCGCCCGTACGCCCCCACCAGCACGGTCAGGTCCTCGGAAGGCGCGCGCAGAAACAGACGGGCGCCGGCCTTGAGGTTCCCGCGCCAAGAGGTTGGCGGCAACGATATCGTGGCTTCGCCGGTGAGCAAATCGAAGCCTTCTCCCGCCGGCGGCGACATGGGAACTTGCCGGATGAAGGACTCGATGATCGACAGGCCGAGGTCTCGCATGCGCCGGCCGCGCCCGCTCGCGTCGCAATCGCCTTCCCGCAGCAACTGATCGGCGGCCTCGATGTTCTTACCCACGAACCCCATAACGGCCCGCATGTCGTCCGGCCGGTTCCACGTATTTCCGGTAGTGGCCTGGAAGATCCAGGGTATCGCTGACCGGCCCTCGACTGTGACGACGCGATCCGCCAGGTGATCGAGCAGCGTGCGCCGCACCAGTTCGACATCGAGATGGTTCACGGGGGGATTCAGCGTCTGCCAGGCCCAGCGCCAGGTGTTCCGGGTGAGGGCAGGGAAGGGCTCGTTGCTTCCGAAGCGAAACGAGAGCGTGTACTCTTGCGTGAATCCGTCATGGATGCGGTGATAACGGCGGAGGCGCGGCAGGCTCCCCGGGAACCAGTAGCCGAACTCGACCCCGCCATTGGCCGCGGCATTGGCGCCGAATGTGCCGAACTGGAGCCGGTCATCGAGCAGGACAGTGGCAACTTTGGCGCTGATATCCTCGTAGGTGGTATCCGCACGTGGCGTCGGGTCGAGCACCGCCACGGACGCCCCGTTTTTGAAGGACAAGGCGAGCATGGGGGCGGCCAGGCAGTCTTCGCGGAATGCCAGGCTGGGGGCATCGCCGATTGGTTCGCGGTAAAGGGCGGCGGGCGCGAAGTAGTTGAGGTCGTGCCAACCGGTATCGGGCGCTGTGGAAAGGACGAGCGCCGAATAGAACCCGCCCGGCGCTTTGCCGGAGACTTGCACTTTGCGGTGCACCGAGAGGTTCGAGTCTTCCATGCTCCAGCGGTCTTCGACCCGGAAGACGACACCGGGGCCATAGGGGAGCTCAGCGCGGGCGATGGCCGTATCGCCGATTCTCCGGACTGATCGATAGGCGGCCGCCAGGGACAGTATGTCGTCTTCGCGGCGGAAGACTTCCAACTGCGCCGGCTTTGGCTGCAACAAGCGCGGAGCGGCAATCTGCAGGCCCCATTCGCCGTTCCCGGTGGGCACGAAGGCCAGGGGTCCGAGTTCGATGCGTTGGGCAAAGGCTACAGCGCCCGAAATCAACAGCAGACTGCAAATGCGTTTCATGATCCACCTGACTTTTTCTGGTACGGATCGAGAATCTCGATATACTTCCGCAACACATCGCGCAGGGCAGCCGCGTCCGGCTTCCCCTGGCGCATCAAATCCACGGTTCGAGTGGGCGGCTCCCGCATGGCGATGAGCTGGGCGGCCTCCAGCAGGTTGGCCGCCATCTCCGCAATATCCAGGCCTTCCTGCCAACTGGCATCGGGCTGAGCCAGCCATTGCCGGGCGTTTCCCACGGCTTTGGTGACCCAGCCTTCGCGATCGACATCCTCCGGGATGATTTCCGGACCGCGGTTGCGGAACAAGCCGAGCACGGCGGCGGCAATCGAGGGATCGCGCACCGTCCCATCCGGGTAAAAGACGCCGTGAACCGTGCCCCACTGCCGGGTCATCATGAGCTCCCAGATATACCAGCCCACTCCGGCGTTGTTGTGCTCCTGGATCGTGACATCGTAGGGGTTGGCGCGGCCTACGCAGCCGATCTCGGTGTTGAACAGGGGCTTACCCACTTTCGCGGCGAACTGTTTCGCGCGCTGGATATTGGCACGGATGGTCGCGCGGTTCTGCATGTAATCGTGGAACGACAGCACGTCTACGGAATCGGCCAGCTCCTCCATCCCGGGCACAAACGCGAAACCGATGGTCACCGGTGTGTTGGGGTCGAGTTCGTGGAAGACACCCGCCATATACCTGGCGAGGTTGAAGCGGCGCCGGACCCTTTCGAGTGGTGTGGTCGGCCAGTCGGGTTCGTTGGTGACGTCCCAGAAGGCGAGGCCAGGCTCGCGCCCGATGGTCTCCACCAGGTCGGCGGCCCACTCCCGGGCGAGTGGGCGGGCGGCGTCATCCTGGATCATCTGCGGGGTGTAGCCGACCACCGGCATGACGCCGATGCCCCGCTGATGCGCGGCGCGCACGAAGTGAATCAGGTTCGTGCGGAAGGCGGGTTTATCGGCCGACCAGGCCTCATAAGTGAGGAACACGCGCACTTGATTCAGGTTCAGCCGCCGGGCCAAGTCGAGATCGCGCTCGGTCTCCGCCGGATCGTATTTGAGCCAGTGCTCGGTGTGATTCCTGGTGGGAGCCGATTGGTAATTGAAGCCCCGGACGTTGGACAGGTCCTTGGGAACATTGCGCGCGAAAGCCAGCGCGGCGAAGCCGAGAGCGACCACTGTTGCGATTTTCCTGGTAATATACATATAATCAGGTCTGAAAATATAGTATAGCTTGAGGTGCACAGTGGATCTACCCTCTTCTCGTCGCCGATTCCTTGCCGCCGGGTTGGCGTTGCCCGCTTTGGCGTCAGCCTCGCGCTCCGCCACACCCCGTTCGATCGTGCCGGTCCAGTTTCACCCCAGTGGCCTCCAGTACCGGACACTCGGCAAGACCGGTCTGAAAGTGACCAGCCTCGGCTTCGGCTGTATGATCACCTCCGACGGCAGCGTGATCGAGCGGGCCGCCGACTTGGGAATCACTTATTTCGATACCGCGCGCAGCTATCAGAGCGGTAATAACGAGCGCATGGCGGGCGCCGCCCTGAAGGCGAAACGTAAGCAGGTAGTGATCTCGAGCAAAACGGGGGCTAAGAATCGCGTAGACGCCCTGCAACATCTGGATACCAGTCTCAAAGAGTTGGCTACCGATTATCTCGACATCTGGTATCTGCATGGCAAACAGAGCCCCGGCGAGGTCACCGACGACCTGATCGATGCGCAGCAGACCGCCAAAAAGGCGGGAAAGATCCGGTTCTCGGGGGTCAGCACCCATGCCGGACAGCCGGAGTTGATGCCGTTCCTCGCCAAGAACCCGAATATCGACGTGATCCTGACCTCGTACAACTTCACCATGGAACCGGTCATGACCGCCTTAATCGAGCAAGCAGCTAGAGCGGGCAAAGGGATCGTCGCCATGAAGATCATGGCGGGAGGCTTCCGGCGTCTGAAGCCGGACGATCCGGCTTACAAAAGCCTCAAGAAAGACGGCGGCATGCTGGCGGCGCTCAAATGGGTGATCCACAACCCCAACGTGCACACCACTATTCCCAGCATGACGGACATGGACCAGTTGGACGAGAACCTGAAGGCCATGTCACAGCCGTTCGGCGCTCCGGATGAAAAACTGCTGGCCGCGCAACTCGAGCACATCACGCCGCTGTACTGCCGCATGTGCGGGAAATGCGAGGGCACGTGCCGCGAAGGCTTGCCGGTCGCCGATATCCTGCGCTTTGTGACCTACGCCGATGGCTACGGGCAGTTTGCGCTGGGACGGGAGCGGTTCCTGGAGATGAGCCCCGAGCATACGAATGTGAAGTGCAGCCAGTGTCCGGATTGCACCGTCGAGTGCCCCTACGGCGTGGCCGTCACGGCCCGGTTGATTCGCGCCCAGGAGCTGTTCGCATGCTGAAGCTGCTGTGCGGGCTGGGCCTGCTGACGAGCGGTCTGGCGGCTGCCGAAGAGCAGGCGCCGAGGCTCACCTGCAGCCTGGTGCCGGGTTGGTCGCAGACAGGCGCGGCCCGCAGCTACCGGGCCGACAACCTGTTTGAGTACATGGACGGGAACGCGGAAGGCTACCTGATTTTCGGTTTAAGGAACATGCAGGGGATTTCGTGTACCCGCGCGGGGATGGAACTGGTTATCGACATCTCGGATATGGGTGACCGCGATTCCGCTTACGGAATCTTTGCCGCCAATCGCGATCCGCGCCACGCGATGGACACTCTCGGGATGGGGGGCCAGATAGTGCCGCGGCGCGCGATTTTTGCCAAGGGACAATACTACCTGGAAATCGGCGCCAATCCGGAAGGCGATTACACAGCCGCGTTGAAGGAATGGACGGCGGCGCTGGATCGCGCGGTGCCTGGCAGTTCGTCGCTGCCGGAGGCGCTCGCGTGGTTTCCGCCGGAGAAACAGCAGTCGCTGTGGCTGGTGCCCGAGAGCGTGCTGGGTGTGCGGCTGCTCCGACGCGGCTATGTGGCGCAATACGATTTTGGCAAGGCGTTCGTCGTGGCGGAAGAGACGGCGGAATCGGCGGGAACCGTCATGCGGAAGCTGCGCGACCGCTTCCGCGAAACCACGTTGGCGCCAGTCGGCGATGAGGCGTTCACGGGGAACGACGCCTATCTGGGTCGGCTGTGTGTTTTCCGGATCGGCCGGTATGTGGGTGGGTATGCCAATGTTGCGGAAGGCGAGGACGCTTTGCGGCTGGCGAAGACCTTGGCGGGGCGAATTCGGTAAGGAGACAGATCATGCGGCTCTATTTTACGCGGAGAAATTTTCTGAGCACGGGCGCGGGAGCACTGTTGACCGCCACCGAGCTGCGCGGCCAGTCGGAAGCCATCCCGGTGGCGGGTGTGCCGGTCCAGGAATACAAGCCGCGATCGATCGTGGCGCTGACCAGCGGTGACACTCGCCGCAAAAACGTGTACGACGCCCTGGTCGCCATCGACGACCAGATCCTTCCCAAGCTGAAAACCAAGAAGCGCGTTCTGATCAAACCGAACAATGTAGTGGTGGTCAATCAATTGGCCTGTACCCACGCGGATGCCCTGCGTGGAATATTGGACTACCTGGAGCCCCGGTTTAAGGGGCCGATCACCATCGCCGAATCCGCCGCCGGCGACACGTGGACCGGGTTCCACAACTTCAAATACCCCGAGATGATCAAGGAGTACAAGCGCGATATCGATTTGGTGGACCTGAATCAGGAGGGCAAATTCGTCAATCAGGCGCTGCTCGATCAGGACGCGCATGTAGTCCCCGTACGCCTGGCTGCGCGGGCCTTCGATCCCGATGCGTTCGTCATCAGCACGGCGCCTCTGAAAACGCACAATTATGTGGTCGCCACTCTGTCGGTCAAGAACATGGTGCTGGGCGCACCGCTGCATACGGCGCCTGGCGCCACCGAACGGTTCAACCACAAGGCCAGTTACCATGCCGGCTTCCACCTGGTGCACTACAACATGCTGGTGACGGCGCAGGCGATGCAGCCCTATTGGGGCGTCGCAGTGCTGGACGGCTACGAGGGTATGGAGGGCAATGGGCCCGCTTCCGGCACCCCCGTGCCGTCGCGGCTGGCGATCGCCTCCACCGATTTCATCGCCGCCGACCGCGTGGGTGTGGAGTGCATGGAAATCGACCCCACTTGGGTCGGCTATCTTCAGTATTGCGGCCAGGTCGGGCTGGGCAATTACAATCCGGCCAAGATCGATATTCGTGGCCCGCAGATCAGCGCGGTGCAGAAGAAGTACCGGTTGAACTCGACCGTCGATCAGCAGTTGCAGTGGATGACGCCGCTCGATGTTGAGGACGGCTCGTGGATTGGGCCGCGCGGCCGCCGTACCGACGGCCGCCCAAATGTCAGGTAGCGCAGGCATTCCTGCCCGTGTCCGTATGGTGCTTACGGTAACGCGCCGACTTTGGGCCAGCCGTCTTCCCACACCATCGTCGAGATCTGCAGGGAAGGCTTGCCGCTGGTTCCATCGTAGGCGTGGAACACCAGGTAATCGCCGCCGGCCTCTTGCAGTACCGCTTCGTGTCCGGGACCGCGCCAGGTCGGCGTCGTAGCTTCGATCACCAGCGTGCCGCCGCCCTCCGTCATCGGTTTCCCGCGCCTGTCCGTATAGGGGCCAGTGATCTTGGAAGCACGGCCGGCCACCACGTTATACGTGCTCTGTGCCCCGCGGCAGCAGCGGTCGAAGGACACGAACAGGTACCAATAGTCGCCATGGCGAACGATAAACGGAGCCTCAATCGAGCCGCCGATGGGCGGCGTTCGTGGACGGCTAGCCAGTTCATACATCGTGGTGTCTTCACTCGACAGCTTGCCGCTGGCGGCATCGATGCGCCGCATTTTGATTCCGCCCCAGAAGCTTCCCCAATTCAGCCAGACGTGGCGCTGGTCTTCGATCACAAGGTTGGGGTCGATGGCGTTCCAGTCGTCGGTGTCTTCGTGCGACCGGAGCACCAGGCCTTGGTCCACCCAGCGGTATTTGGGACTCTTAAGATCCAAAGTCAGGTTGGTGGCCAGCCCGATGGCGGAATTGCGGCTGCCGAAGGACGACACGGCGTAGTACAGGTGAAACGTCCCGTTAAAGAAGGAGATGTCGGGCGCCCAGGCGCCGCGGGCGTTCGGAATCTCCGTGATAGCCCACTCCGGGAGTTTGTCGAGTACGTAACCTGCGATGGTCCAGTGATGCAGGTCGGAGGAAGTGCGTATGGGGATGACGCCTTCGTTCTGGCGGCCGCCGGTACTGAAGACGTAATACGTGACGCCTTCTTTCATGATGACGGGGTCGTGAACGCCTTCGAGGTCGCCGTCGAGTTTAAGGACTTCGGGGGCGGCGGCGAACGCGGAGGCCGAGAATGCGAGCAGGATGAGAGGCTTCATATAGGGATTGATCCCCTCCCTAACCGCCGCGGCTCAACAACTGAGCCGCAAGCGTCAGGGAGCGGCAGGAGCGTCTTCTAGAACGAGAAGCGCAGTCCGAATTGGAACTGGCGCGGCAGAGACGCGCTATTGATGCTGGTCACCCGGCCAAACGTCGTGCTGGCCAGGTTGCTGCTGATCCCCCCCAGATTCACGCGGTTAAAGGCGTTGAACGCATCCGCGCGGAGCTGGAGGTCCGACTTTTCATGGAACCAGGGCAGCTTGAACACGCGCATCAAGGAGAGATCGGTGTTGGCCAATCCGGGGTTGGTGAACATGTCTCGTCCCAGGTTGCCCACCTGTCCGAGCGCCGGTTTGGGGAAGTCGGAAGCTTTGAACACACCGGTCAGGAGAGTCTGGCGGTCCATGGGGATGACGTTGCCAAACGAGGGGGTGTTTGGCCGGTCGAAGTTTGACCCGTCGGCGTTGTAATCACATCCCGAATTGCCGACGATCTGCCCGGCGTTGTTGCGCACCGGCGCAAATGGCAGCGTGCACGTCACGGAGAACGGCATGCCGGATTGCAGGATGGTCACGCCGCTCAGTTGCCAGTTTTCGGTGACACTCTTCAGGACCCCTGCGGTGGAGGTCGTCGGGATCTGCCAGACCGCGCTGAAGGCAAACTTCTGCGGCACGTTGTACCCAGCGGCCGCGTGGTCGAGTTGCAGGTTCCAGGGGTCCTGGATCTGCAAGGCGCCGCCGAAGCCATCGGCATAGTTAAGGGCGCGGCCAAAAG
>Ga0209698_10007855_pt1 | contig 11104 bp, 11 predicted proteins | sample LitLauG_LLR_2012_FD_187203 | JGI IMG/M metagenome (GOLD analysis project Ga0209698, IMG submission 187203) | Freshwater sediment microbial communities from Pennsylvania, USA - Little Laurel Run_MetaG_LLR_2012 (SPAdes) (version 2) | ecosystem: Environmental > Aquatic > Freshwater > Creek >... | reverse complement strand
TGCTGGTGTGTTGGGACCAGTGGTACCCCGAAGGCGCGCGCCTAACGGCTCTACAGGGGGCAAACGTTTTGTTTTATCCGACGGCGATCGGTTGGCATCCTGCGGAGAAAGCACAGTATGGGGAGGCGCAGCTCGACGCCTGGCGCACGGTGCAGCGCGCACATGCCATCTCAAACGGTATTTACGTGGCTGCTGTGAATCGCGTGGGCTACGAAGGAACGCCGGAGAGTGGATTGGAATTCTGGGGTAATTCGTTTGTGTCTGATCCCTTCGGGCGCGTGATCGCACAGGCATCAGCGTTGGATGAACAGGTATTAGTGACTGAATGCGATCCCAAACAGATGGACGAGGTACGGCGCAACTGGCCGTTCTTCCGCGATCGCCGTATCGACGCGTATGCACCCATTACGAAGCGTTGGCTTGCCTAAGGCGATTGGGCAGAATATGAAAACGCAAGCTCGCCTTCGCATGCCGGCGGAATGGGAACCGCACGAAGCCACATGGCTGGCATGGCCGCACGAAGCATCAGACTGGCCCGGAAAATTCGCGCCCATCCCTTGGGTTTATGGTGAAATTCTCCGGCATCTTTCGCGGGTAGAGAAAGTGCGGATCCTCATTGCCGATCAAGACGCGGAGCAGAAGGCGCGCAAAGTTCTGCAGAAATCCGGGGCAGAGATGGCTGCCGTGGAATTTTTTCACGCTTCGACAAACCGTAGTTGGACCCGCGATTACTGTCCCATCTTTGTTGGCAGCGGTGCCAAGCAACAAAAGACGCTGTTGAACTGGCGGTTCAACGGCTGGGCGAAGTACGGAGATTCAGAGAAAGATGACGCTGTGACCGAGAAGCTGGCAGCCAAATTGAAGCTGCCGCTGATCACGCCTGAATGGAAGGGCAAGCGTGTTGTGCTGGAAGGTGGAAGCATTGACGTGAATGGAGCTGGAGCGATTCTCACGACGGAGGAGTGCCTGCTCAGCCCCATACAGGCACGCAATCCACAATTGTCGCGCGCCGATGTCGAAGCTGTCTTCCACAGATACCTTGGGGCGTCACAGACGCTGTGGCTCAAGAACGGCATCGCCGGGGATGATACACACGGGCACGTTGACGATCTGGCGCGATTTACCGGTGAGCAAACCATCGTCGTGGCCAGCGAAGAGAATAAGAAGGACGCTAACTACGAGCCGCTGCGGGAGAATCTAACGTTGCTCCGCAAGATGCGCGATCGGCGCGGACACCCCTTCCGGATAGCAACGTTGCCTATGCCGGAGCCCGTAATTTTCGATGGGCAACGGCTGCCGGCGAGCTATGCGAATTTCTACATTGCGAATAGCTTGGTACTCATGCCGAGCTTTAACGACCCGAACGACCGAGTTGCGCTAAACACGCTGGCAAAGCTATTTCCGAAACACAAGATTGTGGGCATCGCCTCTACGGATTTGGTGCTCGGCCTCGGCACGCTTCACTGCATGACGCAGCAAGAACCGGCATAGCGTCATGTTTTGGAGTATTCTGGCAGGGCTCTCGCTACTGATTTGGATATACCTAGTTTTCGCGCACGGTGGCTTTTGGTGGGCGAGGCAAGCGCGACAATCAAACCTGCGCTCGAAGCGCAGCGTTGTGGCGGTTATTCCTGCGCGCAATGAAGCGGATGTAATTGCAGAATCGCTGCAATCGCTATTCAGGCAATATTTCCTTTCTCCCTTGCACATTGTTCTTGTCGACGATAACAGTACAGACGCGACTGCCAAAGCCGCAACGAACGCCGCTCATACAGCGGGGCGCGAGAAAGACCTCACTATCATCAACGGCGCACCCTTACCTGCGGGCTGGACCGGCAAACTCTGGGCGGTGTCGCAGGGCACGGAAGAAGCGATCAAACATAACCCAGACTTCTTGCTGTTTGCCGATGCCGATATACGCCACCACGGCCGGAACGTGGCCGACCTTGTCGCCAAAGCAGAGGCGGAAAAACTGGATCTGGCTTCATTCATGGTGCGGCTTTGTACGCAGACTTTTGCTGAAAAGGCTTTGATTCCGGCTTTCGTGTATTATTTCCTGCAACTCTATCCACCTGCGTGGATTGCGTCGCCCCGTAAGAAGACGGCAGGCGCAGCGGGTGGTTGTATTTTGATTCGGCCGTCCGCTTTGGCTCGTATTGGCGGGCACGCTGCGATTCGCGGCAATATTATCGACGATTGCGCGCTCGCCCGAGCGGTGAAATCTTCCGGTGGGAAGATCTGGTTGGGGCTTACGGCTACATCCGTGAGCATCCGCCCTTACTCGGGTTTCGCAGAGATTGGGCGCATGATTTCTCGCTCGGCGTTTAATCAGTTGCAGCATTCGGCCTTGTTGCTCGCGGGAACTTTGGTTGGCCTGGTCCTCGTTTACATGGTACCGATCGCGGCGCTGTGCAGCAAGCGACCGCTCGCGATGGTTTTGGGGGCGTCAGCTTGGTTTCTTATGAGCCTTAGCTATGCGCCGATGATTCGTTTCTACCGTCTTTCGTTGCTTTGGTCTTTCGCGTTGCCGCTGATCGCGCTGTTTTTCGCGGCTGCCACGTTTCATTCCGCGCTACAATATTGGCGCGGGCAAGGCGGCGTTTGGAAAGGACGCGCGCAGGATGTTTAGGCGTTCGTATTGCGGAGCAGCACTTTTAACACGCCTCGCTCCGCAGCTTTAGCAAAAGCCTGTTGCGCGTCGTTCAGCGGATATTCAGCGGACAGTAACGAACCGGTGTCTATCTTGCCGGCGCTTAGCAATGCAAGCGCAGGCTCGAACAATCCGCAGCGCGAGCCTATTAGCGAAATTTCATTCACAATCACTGGCGCCATATCGAGCTTTACTTCTTCATGCACGGTTGATTTCATGACAACCGTTCCTCGCGGCCGTACCATCTGCACGGCTTGGCGCAGGCCTTCTGCGGAGCCGGTGGCATCAACCACAATTGGGAATCGTGCCAGTGGCCAGTTCGTCGCTTCGCTCACGATCGCGCCTGCGCGCTGCGCGATCTGGAGCTTATCAGGATGCTTGCCAAAGACCGTGACGCACGCACCATTGGCGAGCAAAGTTTGCGCGATCAACAAGCCGAGCTTGCCGTCGCCCAGCACCGCAACTTCTTCGCCGCGCGCTATTCGCACTTGCTCTAAGATCTCGCAAGCTGCCGCCAGCGGCTCCACGAAGACAGCCTGCTCGTCTGAAACGCCGGCCGGCACAATTCGTAAATTCACTTCCGGCAATGTTAGATATTCGGCGAACGCACCTGGGTGCTTCACGATGCCGAGTACGGTGCGCGTTACGCAATGACGGCCTAATCCCGCGGCGCAAAATTCACATTTGCCGCACGCTAAATTAATTTCGCCAATAACCCGGTGGCCGACAAGAGAAGGGGTGTCGGCTTCCACCACCTGGCCGACAAACTCATGGCCAGGAATGCCGGAAAACCCATAGTAGCCGCGGTGCAATTCAAGATCGGTATTGCAGATGCCGGCAACGCGTAATTGAATAAGCGCAAATCCACACGGGCGTTTGGGAACGTCCGTCTGGCGCACCACAATTTGCTTGGATTTGAGAAAGACGGCAAGCATACCGCCTCAAATCTCCCTGGTGGACAACGTCTACCAGCGGTTCTTGCTGCCACCGAAATCGCGCTGGCCGCCACCGCCACCGCTCCGTCCACCGCCGCCTGCGTTACCTCCGCCACCGCCACCGTGTGGACGCTCGCGCTTCTCTGGCGGACGCGCTTCGTTGACAACGAGTGCGCGGCCCATCATGGCGCGCCCATTGCAGGCTTGCACTGCTTGGTTGCCCAAAGCGTCGTCGTTAATTTCGACGAAACCGAATCCTCGGGCCTCTCCGCTGAATCGGTCGCGCAAAATATTCACGCTATCCACGTGAACGCCCGCCTCCTCAAAAAACGCCTGTATATCGGCCTCGGTCGCTTTGTAGGGCAGGTTACCTACGAAGAGCTTCATCTCTCAATACACTCCTAAAACTATACGTTCCGAACTGGATACATCCGTTACTTTTCGTATGGTCCCATAAAGTGAATGAGGGCGGCAAACTAGGGTTTGTGCGAGGTTGGCTACCGCCTAGACGCTCGCGCGCCGCTTCCCACCGCCAGCAATTCTTCAATTCGCTTTTGGATAGTGTCCTCCTTCATCGCTTCGCCGTCGCCTAATCGTGGCGTCGCATAGTGAATATTTCCTTGACGGTCAATGAGAATCAACTGCGGCACTACTGGCCGTTCTGCAAACCCCATGTACGACATCATCTGCTCGAGGCTCGCCCAGCCAACTTCGAAATTCACGTTGTGTTCTTTGGCGAAGTTGCCGACCTTCGAATCAGCATTTGGATCAATGGCCACGTCAATCGCTTGAAAACCTTTGGCGCCATAGCGCTCTTGCATTTTGTTCATCACTTGCGAGGCAGCCTGACAATGCGGACAGGTCGTGAGAATGAATTCCAGAGCAACCACCTTCCCGCGATATTGACTGAGCAAGCGGTCGCCGCGGCCCGGAATCTGGAACGCCAATTCGGGCGACTTATGGATCATCACTTCGCTAGCGATCGTGGAACCGACGGCCATTGAGAGGAACAGCAATGCCTTCTTAATGCTTTTCATTTTGTACTTATCTCCTTTTAACGTGCTATTTGCGGGCAACTGGCCGGTGTTTTGCAGCGTAGAGCGGCACCCGCTTCAGACGAACTTTTCCCACCACCGAACGCACATTGCTCGCAATAGCCACCAGCCACCGGAACAAGCGTCATTAGAATTGCTAAGCCAGCCACCAGGATCCAAGGAACACAAAGCAGGTTAACCGGCAGCGGCCCAGCTAAGATGAGTGCTAATCGCTCTCGCAAATCGCCTCCCGTCATGCCGCTGACTCCGGCTCCGCCGCAAATTTGAAACTGGCAGACCTTCAGAATGCCTCTGACATATACGTCCGGGGTCATCCCGCACACCAGTACGGTTTCATCGCAGGCTTGCTCGCGCTCAAGCGCCAGACGCCGCTCCATGAACCACAACAGCGGATGGAACCAGAACAGACAGGCCAGGGCGTGGACGAACATGCTGGTGACGTTGTCGAAACGCTGGGCATGAGCGAGTTCGTGCAATAGGACAGTCTGAAATTCCGCCTCAGTCAGTTTCTCGAAAAGCGCCACGGGAACAGTCACCGTGGGACGCCAAATTCCCCGCAAGGCTGGCTCGATCAAATCTTTTGACAGTCCCAACGAAACGCTGCTGCGAACGCCTAGGAGCCGTCGACACTGTTCGAAAACGAGCGCTTCTTCACGGCTTGGCGCAGTCAATGTAGCCTTGCTTTGTTGCAAGCGGACAATCCACATCGCGACCAGCACGACGACCCCAAGTGCCCATATCGCCAGCAATTCGGTCTGCCAGGCGAGGGGAAATGAATCTTGCAAGAATGCAAACAACCGCGTCAGCTTATAGGTTAGTAAGGCGAGCCACGAACCGGCGGGCCAAAATGACGCGATCTGTTCGCCCGTTCGGGCCAGCAGCACAGTGGGAATTGCGAACTTTGTAACGCCCAAAAGCAAAACCGCGTGACGCGCGGCCGCACCCTTGCGCAGACCGTAAGCTAGCCCGCTCAGAAGCAGGCAGAAAAACGTTGATTCCAGCAAATGGAGAAACAGGAAACGAATCATACTTTGTTCTCCATCGCTGCTAGCCGCTTCTGCAGTTCTTTGACGTCGGCAAGCGTGAGCTTTCCTGTTTCCACAAGATGTGACATAACTGGCGCTGCGGAGCCACCAAATACGCTGAGCAGTTCGCCAATCAGCCGCTTATGAACGGCTTTGCGTGTGAATACAGCTTGGAAGAGGTGCGCGTTGCCGATTTTCTTCACACGACGAACCGCACCCTTTTCTTCCAGGCGGTAAATCATGGTTTGAACGGTTGTATAGGCAGGCCGGTCTTTTTCCGGCAACGCTTCTTGAATCTCGCGTACCGAGCATGGCCCCAGTTCCCACAACTTTTCGAGCAATTGCAGTTCAAACCTGCTGATTTTCGGTTCAGGCACAACCTACTCCTGTGGTCTACTCTACTACAGCATTAGTAGCACTGCAAGAATTTTTTCCGGGAGAAAGAAAATTAGCGGGGCGTGATTAGTCCGCCCAGGCGGTCTTGTTGCGAGGCGGCATAACGCGGATAACGGGTCGCATAGGCTTCTAAATACTTCAAGCCAGAGCCCGTGTTGTAGATGACGATGCGTTCATTGCTCTTTAGAAAACCGTTTTTCAAAAGCTGCCGAACCGCCGCTACACAGGCCCCGCCTTCGGGTGCGGCAAAGATGCCCTCACGTTCCGCCAGCAACACGCCGGCATCGAGCATCTCTTCGTCGCTAACGGAGATGGCCGTTCCGGCACTTTCTCGCACGGCTTGCAACACCAGAAAATCGCCCAGCGCTTTCGGCACACGCAAACCGCTGGCAACAGTATGAGCATTTTCGAAAAAGACACTGGCTGGCGTATTCTGCTGAAAGGCCCGGGTGATCGGCTCACATCCCACCGCCTGCACCGAAATCATCTTGGGCCGCTTCTTCCCAATCCAACCCAGCGTTTCCAATTCAGCAAAGGCCTTCCACATACCAATCAGGCCCACGCCGCCGCCACAAGGATAAAGAATCACATCGGGAACTTCCCAAGCGAACTGCTCGGCCACTTCGTAGCCCATGGTTTTCTTGCCTTCAATGCGGTAAGGCTCTTTCAGTGTGCTGACTTCAAACCATCCTTCAGCGGCTTTCCGCTCGCCCACGATGCGACCGCAATCGCTAATTAATCCGTCTATCAGCGTTACATGCGCGCCAAAAGCTTTGCACTCGATGAAGTTTGCTTGCGGCACATCTTTTGGCATGAAGATGTGAGATTCCATACCCGCAGCTGCGCCATAGGCAGCCAGAGCGCTCGCCGCGTTGCCAGCCGAAGGGATGGCCAGTTTTTGCAAACCCAACTTTTTGGCCATCGTCACGGCGCAAGACAAGCCGCGCGCCTTAAACGAGTCGGTGGGATTGCGGCCTTCATCTTTGACCCACAAGTCTGTGGCACCCAGATCGCGCCCCAATTTCCGGGTCGGTATGAGCGGCGTCCAGCCTTCTTGAAGCGTGACCGCTTCATTCGCGTCGGCCGGCAGTACCGGAGCATAGCGCCACATGCTGGATAACCCAGATGCTTGCAGGTGCTGTTTGCGCCAAGAGGCCTTCACAGCCGCAAGATCATAATGCACGAGGAGCGGCCCGCCGCATTCGCACAAATTCAAGGCTTGATTTGAAACGTATTTTTTGTGGCAGCGGCTGCACGCAAGCTCGGAAGGTTGGCCCATGGAGACCATGGTAACTTCCAAGCGGCTAGCGGTGTTTCAAGAAGCGGCTTCTTCGCTCAGATCCGGCAGGTCGTCGCTTTGCAACGAAGCCATAAAGACAGAGACTACGGATTCCAAGCCTTCTTGATCGTCCTCGTCGAAGCGGTTCAAGGTGGGGCTGTCCACATCCAACACACCCCACAACTTGCCCCAGTTCAAAAGGGGAATCACAATTTCCGAACGCGATGCTTTGTCGCAGGCGATGTGCCCCGGGAACTTACTAACATCGGGGACATTGATCGTCTTCTTGCCGGCCGCAGCCTTCCCGCAAACACCTTTGTCAAACGGAATACGAGTGCAGGCCACTTGCCCCTGAAACGGCCCCAGCACCAACTCGCCCTCATCTACAAAGTAGAAGCCCACCCAATTCACATCAGGCAACCTCTGCTTGAGCAAAGCGGTGGTGTTGGCGGCGTTCGCCACCATATCCCGCTCATCCACTAACAAGTCGTGAAGCTGTTCGCAAACTTCCTGATACAGGGCGAACTTTGCATCATTGGTTGGCGTTGAAACTTGCATTATGGGTCTAGTGTAACCCGAACCTGATCGCGTCTAGCCCGCGAATTAAGCAAAACGTCCCACTTTATCGACCTTTTGGTACTACTTATGCCTTCGTCTTTCGTCTGTAGGGTGTTTCCATGTAGTCCTTAGCCTCTGCCGCGGCCTCTGATTTAGGCGCTGTCCTGATCGCTTCCCGATAAGCGGGTACGGCCTCTGCATGGTGTCCTTGCAAATCTTGGACTTGTCCCAAACGCAGCCACGCTAAAACCGCGGTATTCAGATCCAGTTCCCCAGCTTTCTGCGTCACTTGCCGCAAATCGGCCAAGGCAGCCGGCAGATCGTTATACCAGAAAAGCAAATTCCCACGGAAGTATAGAAGCTTTTCAGGATTGAGACTTGTATAGCCCACGGCACCCGTGCGGCGCAGGTTTTCGATCTCATCCAAAACCGCCAGCGCTGACTTCTTATCACCGGCATCGCTGTACATCTGCACTTGTTCCAAGCGAAAGAGATAGTTTCGTGGAAAACGTCCAGCCAACTCTTTCAACAACGGAATCGCCTTGCGCGGATCTCGCTCACGCCGGTAAATCGCCGCTAGCAGCACCTGCGCGTCGTAACGGTTGCGTATCCCCTGCTTTGACACTAGCTCCAGTTGCTGAACTCCATCGGTCCGGTCTCCGTGAAATCCGCCCAGAAAGCCCAAGGCACGCATATAAAACGGCAGCGAACCGACCACATATTCGTTCAATCCGTAAACCAATTTCGCGTCCACGTCTTTCGGGTCGAGTTCGCGGATGCGTTCGTTCGCCTTGCGCGCCGCGGTGGCTTCGCGCAGCGAATCGATCCAAGACTTCTCCACTAAAAACAAATAGTTCGACCGCAACCCATGCGCCACGCTCAGTGCCGAAAGCGCGTCCACGTCGTTCGGGTTCTTACCCAGCCTGCCTTCGCCCATTCGTAACACCTGGTTGAAACAGTATTCGAAACGCTGCTTGTCTTTCTCGGCGATCTCCATTTTGGGTCGCCGCAGAAATGGATTGTTGCCCGAAACCAACTGGCTTTCCAGCGCGCCGCTACGTAGCATTTCTCGGTACAAAATCCCCTGGGCCACGTGATTGAACATTTGCGGATCTTCCGGGTGCGCCTTCAAATCATTCTCAAATATCTCGAGGGCCTGATCGAATTCATTGTTGTAAAAATGGTCGTACCCAACGCTTACCGGAGCGTCAGCCGCCTTCATCCCACGCCCTGCCAATAGAATCACCGCGAACATTAACAGCCACTGCAGCGCCTTCTGTGCCGTCCGCGCTACTATCGGATTTTCGTGTTTCGCCAAACGTTCCAACGGTTCTTTCATTTCTCGATTCTTTGATTGTCCCAATGCCAGCGCCACGTTACGGAGGAAGCCTTCGTACTTCGTACGCCAAGCTGGTGAGTTCCGAAACATCCGCCGAAACTCCTCCTGGGAAAGAGCTGCCATCTGGGGCAGTTCCGGAGCGAAAACCGCTGGCTCAAAGGCCAGCTCGCCGGTATTCGGTGCGCGTGTGTTCCAGGGGCAGACATCTTGGCAAATGTCACAGCCAAACAGATGGTTCCCCAGCGGCGGGAGCTCGGCGTCAACCGCAAATTCACCGCGCTTCTCAATCGTCAAATAAGAGATGCAAAGGCGCGCGTCCAAGGTCCAGCCATTCTGCTGTCTGTTTGGCACAATCGCGGCGGTAGGGCAAGCATCGATACACCGCCGGCAGGTCCCGCAGCGATCAGGCGGCGGCCCAGCCGAAGCAACTAACGGAATCGAAAGCAGGATTTCGCCCAGAAAAAACCACGACCCTTGCCGTTCGTTAATCAAGCAGGTGTTCTTGCCGATCCAACCAAGCCCGGCCGCCCGCGCATAAGAGCGTTCCAACAATGGCGCGGTATCGATACAAATCTTAGCCTCGAAGGGTTGGCCATGCTCAGCGCGGATCATGGCCAAGAGCCGTTCCAAATCCGCCCGCATCACGTCGTGATAATCTTCGCCCCACGCATAGCGCGAGATCCAGCCACGCGAATCATCCTTCATCTCTACAGACAAAGGATGCGCTGTCTGATACAGCTTCGCGACACATAGAATGCTGCGCGCACTCGACAACAAACTTTGCGGATCAGCACGCAGATCGCCACGCCGATCCGTCAGATATGCCATCTCACCCGCAAAGCCATCCGCGCGCCAATCGGCAAAGCGCGCAAAATCATCGCTTGGCAAGGCATCCGCCACGCCCGCCAAAGCAAACCCGCAAGCGCGTGCCATTTGCTTTAAGCGTTCGGCGTCAACCGGCAATGAGCACCTCCTGGTTGAATGGTAGAATCCAAGCGTCAATGCAGCGCTTCAAAATCTTCGCGAGCTTCCTTCTGTTGCTCGCCCTGGCCGCGTGTAAGACCGGCCCTTCATCGCAAGCCAAAGACTTCATCCTCTACACCGACGGCATGGCGCTGCGCGTCCACGGTGCCTACGTTACCTCTGCGTTCTTTGACAGCGCCGACGCCCAGCCATTCCTCGGCCGGCTTTTCAAGAGTGACGAATATCAAGTTTTTTCACCCGTCGTTATCGTCTCTCATCAATCTTTTCAAAACCGCTTTCATGCGGATTCGGCGAAGACGATCGGCAACTCGATACGCCTCGACGGCATTGATTACACCATTGTCGCCGTCATGCCTCCTTCATTCGCCACGCCCGCCGGCGCCGAATTTCTGTTGCCGAAGGACACCCTCGCCAAGTGATCTGCCTCTAATCTTTCCTATTGATCAACCCGCTTGAATAACCAGCCACCTTTACTCGCGCTTAAGAACGTCTATGTCGAACGCAATAGCCGGCTCGCACTCAATGGACTGAGCCTCAACATCGAAGCGGGTGAGCACGTAGCCATCCTTGGGCCAAACGGCAGTGGTAAATCGACGCTCATCAAAACGATCACCCGCGAGTGCTATCCTCTCCTCCGCACGGACACATCGCTCCACATCCTTGGCGCCAGCGAATGGAATATTTTTGACCTGCGGCCGCATCTCGGGGTCGTTAGCAACGATCTCATGGCGCAATGCACGCGCGACATTAAGGGCCGCGAACTCGTCCTCTCCGCCGATGGTGGCCTGGATGATGTCCCGCTTCCGGCTTTGCAGCGTGAGGATCTTTCGGTGGCGAACCTTATTTCGTCAGGCCTGTTCGCCGATGGCGCTGCGGCCGTGAT